>ENA-OQBV01000727-OQBV01000727.1-human-gut-metagenome-genome-assembly--contig:-NODE-727-length-18212-cov-3.168593_pt1 | contig 18212 bp, 21 predicted proteins | sample MGYA00242750_ERZ504559 | MGnify/ENA primary metagenome ERZ504559 (study PRJEB26092, sample SAMD00036230) | human gut metagenome | host: Homo sapiens | study: EMG produced TPA metagenomics assembly of... | reverse complement strand
TTTCGTAGATAGGGATGGAAATTTACCTACAGTTGTAATCGGTGCTGTAATTGGTTTAGCCGCAGGTGCTTTGGGGGAAGTGGTTTCGCAGACAATTGATGGTGTCCAATCAGGTAAAAGTGTTTTATCTCCTGCTGTTCCTGTTCCATGTCGCCATCCACCGGGAAATCCGGCGTAACCATAACGAAAAGAAAAAACGCGAAGGGCTTATCGACGAATTGCAGGCGAGCAATGAGAAGAACCGGCAATTGCTGCAATTCCGTCACAACCTGATGCAGACCGTCAGCCATGAAATGCGCACGGCCCTGACGGCGATAAGTGGCAATGCGGAACTCCTGCTCCGGGATGAGGTCCCGGAAGACCGGGTACGCCACATATTAACCGTGCGTGAATCTGCCAGCCGCATGGCTTCCATGACCACCGAGCTGCTGGAATTTTTCAGGCTGGAGATCCATAAAGAAAAGCTGCATATCCGTCCATTCCGCTCCGAGTCAATAGCAACTGTGTTGGAAACGGAGTTCGCCCCTTTGGCTGAAGCCAAAGGAATCGAATTCGTGACTGACAACCAGACGACAGAAGTGCTGGGAGGCGATAAGGAGCGCATATTGCGCATCGGAAGCAACCTGCTCTCCAATGCGGTCAAGTTTACCCGCAGCGGTCGCATTACACTCTGCACGGACTATAAGGACGGCAACTTCATCCTGTACGTGCAGGATACCGGGACGGGCATCCCGGAAGAAAAGCAGGAACAGATTTTCGCCCCCTTCGAACGTCTGGGCAATGCTGTGACTCAGGACGGCTTCGGGCTGGGCCTTGCCATTGTGACCAATCTCGTACAGCTGATGCAGGGTTCTGCTTCCGTACAGAGCAAACCTGGCATAGGAAGCCGCTTCACCGTTGTCCTGCCGCTGCCGAAAGCCGAAGAAGTACCGGAAGAAGAGAAGTCAATGGATGTCCGTCCTTCACTGGCCGGATGTTCCGTGCTGGCCATAGACAACGACCCGGTGACGCTCCGCCTGATGCGCGAGATGTACCTTCAATGTGGCGTTTCATGCGACAACTGCCTTACGTTGGCCGAGCTGACCGACAGGATACGGAGCAAGGATTATGACCTGTTGATAACAGACTTGAGAATGCCGGAAGCGAACGGCTACGAGATTCTGGAACTGCTGCGCATGTCCGACATCGGCAATTCCCGTGAACTTCCCATCGTGGCAGCTACTGCGGCCGGCTATGTATCGGAGGAGGAACTGAAAGAAGCCGGATTTTCCGGATTGCTTCCCAAGCCGTTTTCCATAGACGAACTGATGGAGGCGACACGGCACTGCATCCGTGAAAGAGGGAACCGGCAGCCGGACTTCTCCGCCCTGTTGGCTTTCGGCGACAAGCGGAAAACATTGGAGCAGCTGATTGCCGAAACGGAGAAAGAGATAGAGGAAGTCCGGAAGGCATCCGAAAGGAAAGACTTGACAGCCTTGAACAGCTGGGTACACCATTTGAGGAGCTCATGGATGGTGATACGGACGGAACGCCCCTTGCAGAAGTTGCACGAAGCCATCCACAAGGAACCGTACTCGGACGAAGAAGTCGCCTATGCAGCCCGTGCCGTGTTGGAACAAGGAGAAACCATCATAGAAGCCGCCAGAAAGGAGATGAAGAAATGGGAAAGATAATCGTAGTGGAAGACAACCTTGTGTACAGCAGGTATGTCTGCAATTTTTTTGGAAGAAAACGGATACCGGACAGTCAGTACCTCCGATTGCACCGGTGCCCGGAAACTGTTTTCAATGCTGGAAGATGACGACATCGTGCTTGCCGACCTCCGGTTGCCTGACGGTGACGGCATCCTGTTGCTTGAAGAACTGCGCCGCGAGGGGAAGCACAATCCCTACGTCATCATGACGGATTATGCGGAAGTGCCTACCGCCGTGCGTTCCATGAAATCCGGAGCGGAAGACTATATCCCCAAGAAACTGCTGACCAGCCAGCTTCCCGCCATGCTCCAAGACTTGCAGAAAAGGCAGTCATTCCATGAGGAACCCCTGTTCATAAGGGAGAGCGAAGCCTACCAGAAAGTATTCGGACGTCTCCACGTCCTAGCCAAAGCCGACATCTGCGTGATGGTTCGGGGTGAGAACGGTACAGGAAAGAAACATATCGCTGAAAAGATACATGCCCAAAGCGACCGTGCGGACAAACCGTTCGTGACAGTGGACTGCGGGCTGTTATCCGAAAGTCTGGCCGCTCCGCCTTGTTTGGGCATGAAAAAGGGGCTTTTACCGGGGCGGTCGGGCGCAAGGAAGGCTATTGGTCGGAAGCCGAGGGAGGAACGTTGTTCCTGGATGAGATAGGCAACCTTCCCCTCGGCGTACAGCAGATGCTGCTCTGCGCCATACAGGACAGGCGTTACCGTCCTGTCGGCGGCACAAAAGACAGGAAAGCCAACGTGCGCATCATCACCGCAACGAACGAGAATCTGGAAGAAGCCATATCGGAAAGGCGTTTCCGCCGGGACCTGTATTTCCGATTGAGTGAGTACACCGTGAAAGTACCCCCGCTCAGGGAATGCCCGGAAGACATCCTGCCGCTTGCTGAATTCTTCCGGGAACTTTACAACCAAGAGCATGGCAGACAGGTAAAAGGTTTCGATGCGGAGGCGAAGAAACGGTTGCTGGCCCATGACTGGCCGGGAAACGTACGGGAACTGAAACAGGCGGTCCAATCCGCCGTGCTTTTTGCCCAAGGGGAATTGGTGACGGCGGAAGAATTGAACTTGGATGAGTCCGGAAAGCCTTCCGATCCTGACGTTGCCTTGAAAGGGGAATGCATGGAAAAGAAGCGGATATGCCAGGCTTTGGAAAAGGCCGGGCATAATCGGAAAGAGGCCGCCAGACTGCTGGGCATAAGCCGGAGCACGCTGTACGAGAAAATGGACCTGTATGGGATTCAGACGAAGAGGTGACATGGCAGGGGAAAGGACGAAACGGAATGGAAAAAAGCGGAAAGAAAGGGCGGTACTGTGTACGAAAAACGGACACCTGTCCGGAAGTCGGACACGGGAAGGAGGCTGCCTATTCTTCCTTAAAACAAATTTTCGTCTGCCAAGAGCTTGATTTGCAAGAAATTGCATACAAGTTCATCACCATAACATTGTAATTGGACTATCATTTGCTCCTATGGATGTATGTGCGCACATTTCATCCGAGTAAAAACAAAAAATTAGGAACAAATGGAACATCTCACCTTGACGGAAACCGAGTTTTTCCGTCTGATAAGCAATCCCGACAGCCGCACCGGGTTACGCACGGCCTACGATGAGTTTACACAAAGGGTCATCCAACTCTGTCTCATCCCGCCCGAAAGCGGACATCCGGTACACGCCCTGAGCTATGCGGAAACGGAGCTGCAATACCATGAGGCCCTGCAAGGCAGGCAGCCATGAGAGCGAACTGAATCTGCATGTACACAAGGCCCTTGCCTTTGTGCGCAAGATGCTACGGTTCCTTGCCCGGGAATACCATCCGTTGCCGCCCTCCCACATGTTTACCGGCGAGAAAACCGGCGCCCCTCCTTCTGATGCCCCTCCGATATGTTGGACAGGCAGCATATCCGACCTAGTGGAATTATTGTACGGGCTCGACACCCTGAAATGTATCAACGGCGGAGAAACCGGTATCCAGGAACTGATGGTCCATTTCTCCCGATTCTTCGGCATGGAGTTGAAGCCCAGTCAGTGCTACAACGCCTATGTGGATATCCGTCGTCGGAAAAATGACAGCCGTACCTATTTCTTCGACCGGGCTTCCGAAAAGCTGAACGAGCGAATCGTGAAAGACGATGAGCGGGAACGGGCACGCAAGAGATGAAAGTTTTTCTGTCTGATTCATGACCGGGAACAAGGTGTATGGGTAGAAGCCCCTTGCTCCCGGTTTCTTTTTCCTGTTCTAGCAATGACAATTTGCAAGAAAATGCTCCAAAATTTCGTATCTGTCGGTCAAATGATTATTTTTGCCCTCCAAACGATTACGCATGAATATAACCAATATAGACGACATACGCAAACTGGCCTCCGGCGATGAAGGGGGACGGACAGAATACAAGCTGACCACCGGGCAGTTGGAGCGCGGCATGGAGACACTGTGCGCCTTCCTCAACGGCGAGGGCGGTACGGTACTGTTCGGCGTGGCTGACAACGGGAAAATCACCGGTCAGGAAGTGAGCGACAAGACGAAACGGGAAATTGCGGAAGCCATCCGCCTATTCGAGCCGTTTGCCACGATAACGGTCTCATACGCAAACATTCCCGACACGGACAAACAGGTCATTGCCTTATATGCTGAGGAACAACGCTATATGCGTCCGTTCACATATAAAGGCAGGGCTTACCAGCGGATAGAAAGCGTGACGTCTGTCATGCCGCAGGACAAGTACAACCACCTGCTGATGCAAAGGGGCGGCAAATACAGTTGGGAGGCAATCCCCAACCCCGACCTGCAAATCAGCGACCTCGACGAGAATGTCATCATCGGTGCGGTACGCGCCGGAATCAACTGCGGACGCCTGCCGGAAACCACCATTCGCGAAGAAATACCCGCCATCCTTGAAAAAATTCGACCTGTTGCATGACGGGAAGCTGAACAATGCCGCCGCCGTACTGTTCGGGCGCAATCTGTACGACTATCCCCAATGCCTGTTGCGAATGGCAAGGTTCAGAGGCACAAGCAAAGAGGAATTCATAGACAACCAAAGACAGCAAGGGAACATCTACGCGCTATTGGACGCTGCCATGTCGTTTTTTTCAAGCACCTGTCCTTGTCGGGTAAAATAGAGGGGCTGTACCGTGAAGAAAAGCTGAGCATACCTTACAAGGCATTGAGGGAATGTTGCATCAACGCCTTTTGTCACAGAGCCTACCACCGTCCGGGCGGTTCGGTGGGCATCGCCATTTATGACGACCGCGTGGAAATAGAGAGCAGCGGCGCGTTCCCTCCCGACATGACCCTTGAAAAACTGCTTGGCGGACACAGTTCAGAGCCGCCCAACCTCATCATAGCCAACGTGCTTTACAAAAGCGAGTTGCTGGAAAGCTGGGGTCGCGGCATCAGCCTGATGATAGACGAGTGCCGCCGTGCCGGCATACCCGACCCGGAATTCCACACGGACGGGAGTTCCGTATGGGTGGTATTCCGCTATGAGATGGAAACGGCTGGACAAGCATCCGACAAGCATCCGACAAGTACCCGACAAGCACCCGACAAGTACCCGACAAGCATCGTCCGGCTCATTGAACTGATAGGGGAACACACTTGCTCGCTGAAAGAAATGATGGGAATGATGGAACTGAAGGACAGGGAGAATTTCTTGGGCAATTACCTTAACCCGTCTATGGAAGCCGGATTGGTGGAACCGCTCTATCCTGACCAGCCGAAACATCCCAAGCAGAAATACAGGCTCACCGAACAAGGAAAGGCTTTGCTGGAAAGGGGTGAGTAACATGGTGAAGAAGAAAAGGAAACACGGCGGACACTACTGCAAGGTATGCGGCTGCCACAAGTCCAACGAGAGCTTCTCGGGCAGAGGACACGCGCTGCACATCTGCAAGGAATGCCAGTCGCTTCCAAAGGACGAACAGGCGGACATGATGCGCTGCAACGAGGTGGAACGCGCCGCGTTCCGCTTCCCCATGAGGCGGCAGGACTGGGAACTGCTGGAAAAATATGCCAAGAAGTACAAGGACAGGGAGTCGGGAAAATTCGCGCAGGAGATGCTGGACATGAAACGGGGCGTTTTTGTGCCGGAAGAGGACGATGAAGAAGCGGATGAATGGAACAACGACATTTTTCAGGTAGCGGAAACCCCGTTTTCGGAATTGGAGGAAGACACCCGTACCGCCATGGAGGAACTACTGGAGGACAACATCAACGAGTACATGATACACAAGGACTATATCCCCGAAGGGAAGGACTTGCAGGACATAGCCGATTGGGTGTTGAAGGAAACCAATGACACGTTTTACTTGAAAGCCGTTCCCGATGACGCCTACCGCAGGCTGGTGGATGATACCGTCCGGAAGATGGTCAAGGAGTGGAAAGACGACGGCTTGGAGATAAAGACCTACGCCGAGTCGCTCACGATCATGGAAACGGAACGGCTCGTCATCCGCAAAATCACCCGCAAGGACACGGGCGCGTTGCTCGCCCTCATGGGCAAGTCGGAAGTCATGTACGCATGGGAACACGGCTTTGACAAGAAGGAGGTGCGCCAATGGGTGAACCGCCAGTTCTCCCGTTACCGCAAGGACGGCTACGGGTATTTCGCCCTTGTGTTGAAAGACGGGGGCAAACTTATCGGACAGGCCGGGCTGATGAAAAGCGTGATAAACGGGAATGAAGCGGTGGAACTCGGCTACATCCTGGACAATGCGTATTGGCACAACGGCTATGCCACGGAAGCCGCCCGAAGATGCCTGCGGTACGCTTTCGAGAAACTGGGCTTGCAAGAGGTCTATTGCAGCATCCGTCCCGAAAACACGTCCTCCATCCGTGTGGCGGAAGCCATTGCCATGAAACCTTGCGGCAGCCATACCATTATATACAATGGAAAAGAAATGCCCCATCTGCTGTATAAAACGGAGAAACCAATGCAGTAATTTTCATTTCAATTGTCAATCAACGAGAAAAGGACAATCCTTAACCCAGTCTGAACATCCAGCCAAGTTAAGGATTTTCCTTTTTTCGCCTATGGCGTTTTTACTTGCCCTGCAAGAGGTGTTGCAGTTCCGGGTCGGACTGGATGCGCTGCAACTCGTCGGCGACAATCTGCCGCACTTCCGCCTTGATGCGGTTGTAGTTCTCCTGTATCATTTCCTTCATGCGGTCGTTGCCGTCGGCATCGGTGAAGTCCGTGATGACGGGGATGGGCTTGTAAGCCTGTTCCTCGCGCTTCACCTTCTCCACGTCCACCACAATCTCGCAATGAAAGATTTTCTGCTCGATGCGCTCGTTGAAGTTGTCGGCCACCGCGCCCACGAACATGCCCTGCGTCAGCGTGGAAATCTTGCTCGCGGGTATCAGGCTCTCCATCTGCGTGTTGATGGAGGTGGACTTGTCCTCCCGGTTGATGGTGACGCTCTGCCGCTTCTGCAAGATTTTGCCGAAACGCTCGGAAAGCGTTTTGGCGGTCTCACCAACGACTTGACCCGAAAAGATGTTTCCCACCGTGTTCATCACGACCGCCGCTTCTTTGTCCCCATAATCGCGTTTCAACTGCGAAAAGTCCTGAAAGCCGAGGCAGACCGCCACCTTGTTGCTTCGGGCAGTGGCGATAAGATTATCCAATCCCTTGAAGTAAATCGTAGGCAGCTCGTCGATGATTACCGCCGACTTCAGCTTGCCCTTCTTGTTAATGAGCTTGACAATTCGGGAATTGTACAGACCCAACGCCGCGCCGTAGATGTTCTGACGGTCGGGATTATTGCCGACGCAGAGAATCTTAGGCTCATCCGGGTTGTTAATATCCAACGTAAACTCACTGTCTGACATGACCCAATAAAGCTGTGGGGAAATCATGCGCGAGAGCGGTATCTTCGCTGATGCGATTTGCCCCATCAACTGCTCGGCTGCACCTCCCTGCCAAGCGTCCATAAAGGGCGAAAGATAGTTTTCCAACTCCGGATAGCTGGTGAGAATAGGGAAAACATCCTCATAACGTCTGTTCAGCAACTCAATGGCGTGTGGGAAGGTGCAATACTTTCCATCCTGATAAATCCGTAAAAACCAGATAATACTGGCAAAGAAAATATAATCGGACTCTCCACGAAGAAGTCGCCTTGCTTTTGCACCCAAGTTTTGTTCAAATTTAATAAAATGGTATAGGCACTTTCGTAGGCATCGGTGATGTCCTCCATGAAATCCGGGTGAATGGGATTGCAGCGGTGGCTGCGGCGCGGGTCGTCGAAGTTAATGACGTAGAACTTCGGCTTGACCTTGTAGCCGTCGCCGTGGTTCATCAGGTGGTTGTAAGCGATGGTGGAAAGGTCGCTGAACTTGAAGTCATAGATGTACATCGAGTAAGATTTTTCAATCATCTGCTTGATAAAGCTGTTTACCACGGCATACGACTTTCCGCTGCCCGGAGTGCCCAATACGATGGAAGCGCGAACGGGTTTACCACGTGATGTACCCGTCGTTCCACTTCTTCCTGTAATAGAAGCGCGTAGGCAGGTTCACCGAATACTCGTTCTCCATGAGGCGCGTCTCCTGCATGAAGCTCTCGTTTTCCACGTTGAACACGTCAATCCATGAGGTTGGTGCGCAAGAGGCGGCTCATCCACGTGCCGGACATCAGGAGGCAGACATAGCCCGCCGCCATCGAAGCGGCATAGAAGGCTACGTTGGCTTCCACGGGCAGCGGCAGGGAGAGCATCCACCAGTTCAGGAAGAACAGGGCCAGCCCTGCGGCAAGCACCGTCCAAATCCTGCCCCACGTGATTTTTTCCTCCTTCACGCCCTTTGTACCCAAGCAAGAGAGAGCCAATAGCAACAGCGCAAAAAGTTTTGTGTAAAGGATATGGTGGAACAGTCCGGCGGTGCGGTCGAAATTGACCAGCACCCGGTCCACGACACCGATTTCGATGCCCCACAGCCTTACGGCTTCATACCCGTACCAATAGAGGTGGACGACCACCAGAATAATGCTCACGGCACGGAGAAAGTCCATGATTTTCGCCAACGCCCTCAAATCGTCTTCCTGTTGTGACATAAATCTGTTTCTGTTTTTAAGTTGAACAATATGTCCGCAAGGCTTTCCCCGGACATAAGCATACCTCAAGTCCGACCTGAGCCTATCTCAAGTCCGAGGTGAGGCTACCAAAGGTCTGACCTTAGATAGCCAAAGGTCTGACCTTTGCTTGGATGCCCTGTGGACGGATAATTTATAATCCCAAACCCTTCCGGCGTTTCTTCCGCTTGCGTTTGAGTTCGCGCTCGAAGGCGGCTTCTTCCGCCTGTGCGCCCGATGCGTCGCCGCCAAGCAAGCCCAAGCCCGTGGAATGGCTCTCGCCGTGTTCCACATAGGTATGGGCTTCCGCCTGCGGTTCGTCCCGTGTAAGGGTGAACGGCATCGGCGGCGTGTCCGCATACGGCAAAGTGAAGTGCTCCTGCAAGGCGTTGGCGGAAAATTCCCTGCCCAGCCGGGAGCCGTTCAGCACACAGCCCGTGCGGTGGTCGATGAAGGTCGCCCCGTAGATGCGCCCCCCGTCCGTGTGGCGGAACACCACATCCACGCCCTTCGCTTTGAGCAGGGCGACAAATTCATCCTTGCGGTACGTCCTGTCCAATACGGCAGCGACGGTCTTGCGCGTCATGTCCGCCAGACGCTTGTCGCGGATTTGGGCATTGGGATACTCAAACCTGCGCAGCACGGCTTCATAGCCGACGGACTTCCCGATGCAGGATGCCTTGAAGGGATTGCCGACCTTGTTCCCGCCATCATCGGTGGCGGAATAGACCAGTCCGTGATACTCGCGTCCGTTCACCATGCCACGGGCTTCCTCCACAGTGACGTTGTAGAGGGAGAGCAAGGCGCGGTATTCGCCCATTGTCCGGAACTTGTAGGTAGCCATCACCGCCTTGACGGTGTTCGACACCTGACGCTTCACGTCTCCCTGCGAGGCATCCACCTTGCGCAAGGAATTGTCGTTACGGTGCTGCCTGCGGTCGGCGGGGTGCAGACCGTACTTGCGTTCCAGCTCCGTGGTGATGCGCTTGCTGCGGCGATGGATGAAATCCTTGTTCAACCGCCTGCCATTCTCGTCCACATTGACGGAGACGATATGCAGGTGGTGGCGGTTGATGTCCTCATGTTTGAAAATTAGATAAGGCTGGTCGCCGTAGCCCAGCTTCTCCAGATACTCCCGCGCGAGACTTTCCATCTCCATGTCCGTCAGGCGGTCGTCGGGATGCGGATTAAGGGAGATATGGATGACCTTGTTCCGTGTGCGGACGTTCTCCGGCATGTACCGTTTGAAATCCTGTTCGGCACGGGCGATGTCCACCCGTCCGCTGCCATCGTCGAAGACCTTGTTCCCGGCGAGCAGCTTCCCCTCGCCCTCGTTCACTTTCATGCCGTTGTAAGCCAACGCCCCGTACAGCGACGTGCCTACCGTGATTTTTGCGACCATCTTTCCTGAAACTCCCTTGAAAGTTCAACGACCTGCCGCGTGATTGCGGCCAGTTCCTTCGTGCATTGCTCCAGCTTGTAGAGCAATGCCATCGCCTTTTTCTCCGAGAAATGGCAGCGCAGCTCCTTGACCGTCTGGTTATAGTTGTTCCCCACCATGCGGTACTGCGCATGGAAAGCGGAAAGCTTCGTGCAGTAGTCGAGCAGCGTCTTGTCCGTGACCAGTACCCGGAACGGCTGTCCGAAGAAGTGCGCCTTCAGGAACACCGCCCTCGCCTCCACGCCGGACTTGCCGTGCATAGCGAGGAACCTGAGCCATTCCCCGTCGTCGAAACGCACCATCACGCAGTGCGACTTGCGGCTTTCCCGTGGATGCCGCCCCCACTTGGGACTGTCAGTCCCGTTCTTTTTCTTGTTCTCGTTCATATTACAATGGATTTAGTGGTGTCACGGCATAAGCGTAGCTTCGGCAACCGCACCGCAGGTGGAAACAGGCTTCCCGACTTCGGAGAGGAAGCCCTCCCCGTGAGGGGCAAGGTCGTTTCGGGAGTAACCCGAAACCCTTTGAGTTACTCAAAGGACACCTTGCTGTGTCTTTGAGGACACAAAAATCCGTACTCGACGGATTGGGATTATACCTGCCGTTACCGACCCTGCAAGGCATCGGTCGCCCGATACCTTTCTGCTGCCCAAAAGAAGGACGGAGCCGGGGCCTGCGGTACGCGCTTTCGGCTTTGCCCTGCCGCTTGGGTGCAAAGGTAGGGCGTTTTCCAAGGCTGAAATACGGGTCAAAAACGCCACAAGCTGCCACGACAGCGCCAAATGCTGCCACGCAAATGGAAAAAGCATAGCTGCCTGCCTGTATGCTTTCAAATTTGCGAACCTGCAGGCATTCATGCCCGCTTGCCTGTTCACGGCCTGCCCGCTTGCTTGCCCTTGTGCCTGCCGGCACGCAGGCATACAGGCATTGGAATGGTGACAAAGCCAAAGAGTTGGTGCCATCCAAGCGATAGGAAAAGCAGTAGCAAGGTCTGGCAAAGAACGCCACAAGCTGCCACGACAACGCCAAATGCTGCCACGCAACGGCAAAGAGATACAACCTTGGCGAAAGTCATTTTCCTTTGCAGGCGGAATGGTTGGCACGCCTGCCTGCCCTTATGCCTGCCGGCATACAGGCATGGATGGGAACAGGCATACCGGGAAGGATGCCGGACTGCCTTGCCCGTTTGCCGGGCAGGGGGCCACCGACCGGACCAAGAAACCGATGTCTAACAAATAAAAAAAAGGAAGCATGAAAAAAGAACCTTTGTTCATCGCCTTCTCCACCCAGAAGGGAGGGGCAGGCAAAACGACACTCACCGTGCTGATGGCGAGTTACCTGTATTACGTGAAGGGGTATGACGTGGCGGTCGTGGACTGCGACTATCCCCAGTTCAGCATCAAGGACATGCGCGAGCGTGACCTGAAAAGTATCGAGCGCAACCCGTACCTGCGCAAGATAGCCTACGAGCAGTTCAAGCGCATCGGCAAGCGCGCCTATCCGATAGTTGGCAGCCGTCCCGGCAATGCGATAGAGACGGTCAGGCCATTCGTCGAGTCGACGACACCGCCCGACTTCATCTTCTTCGACCTGACGGGTACGGTGAACAACCTCGACCTGATCCGGACGGTGGCCACGATGGACTACATCTTCTGCCCGATAGCCGCAGACCGTGTTATCATGGAAAGCTCGCTGAAGTACGCAAGCGTCATCAACGACACGCTGATTACCACCGGAAAGTCGAACATCAAGGGCATCCGCCTCTTGTGGAACATGGTGGACAGGCGCGAGAAGACCGACCTGTACGACATCTATGACAAGGTGATAGCCGGGATGGGGCTTGAGGTGCTGGCCACCAGCCTGCCCGACAGCAAGCGTTTCCGCAAGGAAGGCTCGGAGGAAGGCGACCGCCCGTTCTTCCGCTCCACGCTGCTGCCGCCGGACAAGGCGTTGGCGAAAGGGAGCGGCATCGACGCCCTCGCGGAGGAAATTCTCGGCATCGTAAAGCGTTGAACCGATGGCCAAGAAACTCGATGTCGATATTGACCCCGGCAAGTTCCTGGACTCGTTCCGCCCGGAAATGCCCGCGCCCGCCGCCCCGGAAAGTCCCGGTACGGACGGCCACACTTCCGAAAAGGAGGCCAGGCTGACGGAGAAACCAAAGGCAAAGGCGGGAAAGGAAGAGGAATACCTGGAACGTTTCCTCCATGCGCCGAGAATCCCCGTGTGTTCGGGTAAGACCGCCTACATCCGCAAGGGCTACCACGAGCGGATACAACGCATCGTGCAGGTCATCGGAAAGAACGGGCTTACGCTGTCGGTCTATGTGGACCGTGTGCTGGAGCAGCACTTCCGCGAGTACGAGGAAGTGATCCGCCAGCTTTACAAGAAGAATTACGAGGACATTTATTGATTTTATTCACCCTAAAAAACGAAAACAAGATGGGATTTTTTAATTCGAGAACGAAGAAAAAGGGGAACGGCAGCCCGAAGGCGGACACTCCCCAAGTGAAGAACCCGGAAACGGCGGACGTGGTCATCCACATCGTGGACGACACCGAGGCGGAAAAGGCGGCGGACTTCCTCCGCTACCTGAAACCCCGGCAGGGGGCACACCGCCAGTGCATTTACCTGAGCCGCGAAATGCACGGGAAACTGTCCCGCATCGTGCGAACACTGGGCGGGAACGGCAGCACCATCGGCGGGTACATTGAGAACGTGCTGGAAGAACACCTGCGGACTTATGGGGACGATATCAATGCCCTGCTGCGCCGTGAAACCTCGCAGCCGCTTTGATTATGGCCGAGCTGCTCATCGTGCTGATGATGGCCTTCAACCTGTGGATGGTCATCTACCTGACCTGGGAACGCCGGGAGGAAAGCGTACCCAAGGAGGATAAGGAAAAGGATGCGGGAACACAGGAAAGGGTCGCCGACATCATGGGGAAGAGCCTGTTCCGGATGCCGGAGAGGAAACCGCAGGCTGCCGCGTCGGCACCCAATGCCGCCCTGCAAGTTTCCGGTGAGGAGGTGGACGAAAAGGACGTGGCCTTTGATGACGAAGCGGTCTCCCCGAACACCCGGCCTTCGGGAGCCAAGGTATCACGCCAAGTGCCAGACGAGGAACTGGACGAGGTGTTTGCCGACAAGCGTGTTTCAGACATCGGGGCGGAATATGACGAAGACGGGGATTACGATGGCGAACCCCATGAAGCGGGCGGATTGACCTTCGAGGACATCGACCTTGCCATGCGGACGGTAAAGAAACCGAAAGCCACGAAAGAGGAACGCCGCCACGCCGGAATGGTGTTCTGCGACATGAAGGGCAACGAACTGTTCGCGATGATAGAAAAGAGTTCGGAAGCGACCCGCAGGAAGTTGGACGAGTTGATGGACTTCTATCTGGATTCCGTGTCGGCGGCGCAGGCAAAACCCGCACAGACTGTTGTGTCCAAGACAGTGCCCGCAGTTCCGGACAACTTCGAGGACTTTGACATCCGCGACTATGTATAACAAGTAACACGTAACAGACAATGCGAAAAAAGAAAATCGACTACGGCTAAACTTTCGGCTTGCCACCGAGACCACTAAATCCAAAAAGCCGGCTTCATCCAAAGCCGCAAGAATTAAAACAAGTATCAACCGCCAAAGGGTATATCCGACCCGGAGGCACAAAAACAAGTAACGATTATGACAAAGACATTGAAGAAAAAGCAAATCATCCTCGCTGCCTTTCTGTTGGCTGCAAACATCTCCGCTTTCGCGCAAGGCAACGGCATGGCGGGCATCACCGAAGCCACCAGCATGGTCACTTCCTACTTTGACCCGGCCACGAAACTCATCTATGCCATCGGCGCGGTCGTCGGGCTTATCGGTGGAATCAAGGTGTACGGCAAGTTCAGCGCCGGAGACCCGGACACCTCCAAGACCGCCGCAAGCTGGTTCGGCGCGTGTATCTTCCTGATTGTAAGCGCGACCATCCTGCGCTCGTTCTTCCTTTAACCGGGCATCCCTATACATATATAATAATAGGTATAAGGACAATGGCTGAATACCCCATCAACAAGGGCATCGGCCGTCCGGTGGAGTTCAAGGGCTTGAAGGCGCAGTACCTGTTCCTGTTCGCGGGCGGGTTGCTCGCCGCCTTCATCCTCTTCATCATCCTCTACATGGCAGGCGCAAGCCAATGGTTCTGCATCGGTTTCGGCGCCGTATCGGCTTCCACGCTCGTGTGGTTCACGTTCCGGCTGAACGCGAGGTACGGCGAACACGGGCTGATGAAGCTGGCGCGGCACGGATGCGCCCCCGCCATGTGCTCCACCGCAGACGGGTGTCCAAATTGTTACAACGGAAAAAGAAGAAGGAAGAAACGTATGAGAAATGTAATGAAAGCCACCACGCTGGAAAGCCGCTTCCCCCTGCTCTCGGTGGAACACGGGTGCATCGTCTCGAAAGACGCGGACATCACCGCCGCCTTCGAGGTGGAGCTGCCGGAGGTCTATACCGTCACGGCGGAAGAGTACGAGGGCATCCACGCCGCGTGGTGCAAGGCGATAAAGGTGCTGCCCGACCACTCGGTGCTGCACAAGCAGGACTGGTACGTGAAGGAACGGTACCGCCCCGACCTCGGCAGGGAGGGCATGGGCTTCCTCGCCCGGAGCTACGAGATGCACTTCAACGAGCGACCGTTCCTACACCACAAATGCTACCTGTTCCTGACGAAGACCACGAAGGAGCGGCTGCGCCAGCAAAGCAACTGGAACACGCTGTGCCGGGGGCATATCGTGCCGAAGGAGATACAGGACAAGGAGACGGCGGTGAAGTTCATCGAGGCGGTGGAACAGTTCGCACGTATCCTGAACGATTCGGGACACATCAAGCTGCGCCGACTGACAGATGATGAGCTTGTCGGAACGGACAAGGAAACGGGCATCATAGGCAGGTACTTCGCCCTGTCGCTGGGCAACGCGGACTGTCTGGAGGACATCGAGATGACGGCAAGGGAAATGCGCGTTGGCGACAACCGCCTGTGCCTGCATACCCTGTCGGACACGGAGGACCTGCCGACGGCGGTGGCCACGGACTGCCGTTATGAAAGGCTGTCCACCGACCGCTCGGACTGCCGCCTGTCCTTCGCCGCCCCGCTGGGACTGCTGCTGCCCTGTAACCACATCTACAACCAGTACGTCTTCATCGGCAACAGCGACGAGGAACTGCGCCGCTTCGAGAAAACCGCACGTAATATGCAGTCGCTCTCCCGGTACAGCCGCCAGAACGCCATCAACCGCGAGTGGGTGGAGGAATACCTGAACGAAGCGCACTCGCAGGGTCTGAAGTCCGTCCGCGCCCACTTCAACGTGATGGCGTGGAGCGACGACGCGGAGGAACTGAAACGCATCAAGAATGACGTGGGCAGCCAGATGGCAAGCATGGGCTGTGTGCCGCGCCACAACACGACGGACTGCCCGACGCTGTTCTGGGCGGGCATCCCCGGCAACGCGGCGGACTTTCCGGCGGAAGAGTCGTTCCACACGTTCATAGAGCAGGCGGTGTGCCTCTTCGCGGGCGAGACCAACTACAAGGACTCTCCGTCCGCCTTCGGCATCCGCATGGCGGACCGCATCAGCGGCAAGCCCCTGCACATCGACATCTCCGACCTGCCGATGAAGCGCGGCGTGACGACCAACCGGAACAAGTTCGTACTGGGACCTTCGGGCAGCGGCAAGTCGTTCTTCATGAACCACCTCGTCAGACAATACTATGAACAGGGAACACATGTGGTATTGGTCGATACGGGCAACTCCTACCAAGGCTTGTGCGAAATGATACACCGCAAGACGAAGGGGAAGGACGGCATCTACTTCACCTACACGGAGGACAAGCCCATCTCTTTCAACCCATTCTACACGGACGACGGGGTGTTCGACGTGGAGAAGAAGGACAGCATCAAGACGCTGCTGCTCACCCTGTGGAAAAGCGAGACGAACCCGCCACGAAAACGGAGTCGGCGGAACTGGGCAGCGCGGTGAACGCCTACATCCTGAAAATCCAGCAGGACAAGGGCATCGTGCCGTCATTCAATTCGTTCTACGAATACATGAGGGACGTGTACCGTAAGGAAATGGAGGAACGCTACATCAAGGTGTCGAAGACGGACTTCAACATCGACAACTTCCTGACCACGCTCCGGCAGTATTACAGGGGCGGACGCTACGACTTTCTGCTCAATTCCACGGAGAACATCGACTTGCTGCACAAGCGGTTCGTGGTCTTTGAGATTGATTCCATCAAGGACAACGCCGAATTGTTCCCGGTGGTGACGATTATCATCATGGAGGCGTTCATCAACAAGATGCGGCGGTTGAAAGGCATCAGGAAACAGCTCATCGTGGAGGAAGCGTGGAAAGCCCTTTCCTCGGCGAACATGGCGGACTACCTGCGCTACATGTACAAGACGGTCAGAAAATACTTCGGGGAGGCGATTGTGGTGACGCAGGAGGTGGACGACATCATCAGCTCGCCCATCGTCAAGGAGTCCATCATCAACAACTCGGACTGCAAGATACTGCTCGACCAGCGGAAGTTCATGAACCGCTTTGACCAGATACAGGGATTGTTGGGGCTGACGGAAAAGGAGAAGTCGCAGATACTCTCCATCAACCAGTCCAACGACCCGTCCAGACGGTACAAGGAGGTGTGGATAGGCTTGGGCGGCACGCAGTCGGCGGTGTACGCCACGGAGGTGTCCATGCAGGAGTACCTCGCCTATACGACCGAGGAAACAGAGAAGATGGAAGTGCGCGAACTGGCAGAGAAGCTGGGCGGCGACATGGAAGCCGCCATCAGGCAGATAGCGGAGAAACGGACAGAGGAAATGCAATAAACCGATTATTCATCAACTAAAAACAAGAATTGAAGATTATGAACATTGAACTGACAAAGACACAACGGCTGCTGCTGTGCGGCGGTCTGATAGGCTTGGCGTCGCTGATGCTGCAAGCCTGCGAGACGGTAATGAAAGAAAACGAAGATGTGCGCGAGAAGATTTGCGGCAACTGGGAAAGCGTGGAGGGAAAGCCCGACATCTTGGTGTACAGGGAGGGCGCACTCTACAAGGTGACGCTGTTCCGTAGGACGGGTGTCCGCCGGAAGCTGAAGCCGGAGACCTACCTGCTGCGAAGGGAGGCGGGCGGCAACCTCTACATGAACACGGGCTTCCGCATCGACGTGGCATACAATGAGGAAACGGATGTCCTGTCCTTTTCGCCTAACGGCGACTATATCCGGGTGAACACGGATGATACATCCGGCGGCGAAAAGACAAAGGAACAATAGAATTTGCAATAATCCATTTAATGTACCACTAAATCCAACGTGAATGATAACAAGAAAAAAACTGAAAATGCCATTGGTGGCGGTCTGCCTGTGCCTTGCAGGTGCAGGCACGGCAAACGCCCAATGGGTGGTGTCCGACCCCGGCAATCTCGCGCAGAGCATCATCAACTCCGCCAAGGAGATGGTGGAGACGGCGGGCACGAAAGCCAACACCCTGAACGGTTTTCTGGAAACCAAGAAAGTGTTCGAGCAGGGGAAGAAGTATTACGACGCGCTGAAATCCGTGCATGACGTGGTGAAGGGCGGCGTGAAAGTGTCGAAAAGCATCGGGCTGGTAATGGAAATCTCCGAGATATACGTGGACAACTACCAGAAGATGCTCTCGGACGAGAACTACACGCCGGAGGAGCTTGCCGCCATCTCGTCGGGCTACGCCATGCTGATAGACGAAAGCTCGGACGTGCTACAAGACCTGAAGAACGTGGTGAACGTGACGGGCATGTCGCTCACGGACGCGACGGCTGGCCATTATCGACAACGCCTACCGCAGCCTGATGAACTACCGCAACCTCGTGCGCTACTACACGAACAAGACCATACTCGGCTGTCCTACCGTCCGGGCCGAGGCAAGAAGGAACGACGAATGGACCGGGTGAATA
>ENA-OQBV01000725-OQBV01000725.1-human-gut-metagenome-genome-assembly--contig:-NODE-725-length-18248-cov-5.268915_pt1 | contig 18248 bp, 19 predicted proteins | sample MGYA00242750_ERZ504559 | MGnify/ENA primary metagenome ERZ504559 (study PRJEB26092, sample SAMD00036230) | human gut metagenome | host: Homo sapiens | study: EMG produced TPA metagenomics assembly of... | reverse complement strand
AGTGCTTCGCCCGGATGCCACAAATTATTTCTCTTTTCCTTCCGGACATACGGCAGCAGCATTTATGGCAGCTACCTTATTGTATAAGGAATATGGGTTCAAAGGATATTGGATAGGATTAGTAGCAGGAAGTATTACTCCGCTGGATACGACCAAAAAAGTGTCGTTTGAGATCAACCCATATGCTGATACAGTAACAGGGCTTGCTTATGAGGTACGGACTTCAGATGGAAGCAAGGTTATGGAGAACCGTAAGATCAAGAATCTCACGAAAGAGGACAACGGCTGTTTAAGTACAGAGATTGAGATCGGCAGTGACCTTCGCATGAACCAGGAGTATTCCATGCAGATCACGCTGGATACCAGTGAGGGGGAAGTTTACTACTATACAAGAGTGGTTTCCAGAACCCAGTTGAATACAGAAGCGTATCTTCAGTTTGTCAAGGATTTTTCCACAAAGTGTCTGGACAAGGAACAGGCAGATACGCTGACCGGATATCTGGAAGCGGAGGATATTTCCGGCGGAACGAATTACAATAATATTTCCATCAGTTCCGGACTTTCCAATATCAGCTGGGGATCCCTTTCTCCGAAGCTCTACATGGAAGGAGTTCCGCTGATCGATGATATCAATGAAACGACTGCAAGTATCACGCTGGATTATCAGGTTTCCGCACAGGATGATGAGGGTAAAACCGAAATTTATGATGTTACGGAATTTTACCGTATGCGTTATACAGAAACAAGGATCATGCTGCTGGATTTTAAACGTTCTGCAACGAAGGTATTTGATCCGTCTCAGAAGGTTGTTTCCGATGCAGGCCTGCTTCTGGGTGTCCGTGACAAGAATGTCACCTACGCTTCAGACAGCAGTGGAAAGATCGTTGCTTTTGAGCAGGATGGGGATCTCTGGTCTTATGCACCGTCCAGCGGAAAGATCACAAGGATCTTCAGCTTCCGCAAAGAGGAAGATAATGATTCCAGATATGTGCGCAACGAACACGATATCAAGATCATCCGAGTGGCAGATAACGGGGATGTGGACTTTGTATTGTACGGTTACATGAACCGTGGTGTTCACGAGGGATACAGCGGTGTCTGTGTTTATCACTACAACAGCGACCGTAATGTGGTGGAAGAAAAAGTATTCATACCAAGTACAGAATCCTACGAGTTCCTGAAGGAAGATCTTGGAACACTCACTTATGTAAACAAAAACAATCAGCTGTTTCTGCTGTTTGCACAGAAGCTGTATCAGGTAGATATTGAGACAGGAACCTCACAGGTTCTGGAAGAAGGGATCAAACAGAACCATTTTGTTGTGTCAGATACCAAGGCACATGCAGCATGGCTGATCGAATCCGGAGATGATGCAGGGAAGATCCGGGAAATTGAATTTGATTCTCTGAAAACAAGAGATATTTCGCCGGAAAGCGGAAAAAATCTGAGAGCTCTGGGATTTATGAATGAAGATCTGGTATATGGGATCCTTTCCGATGAAGACATTCTTACGGATGCCAACGGACATGAAACAGAGGGAATCAGTACATTCCGCATTGAAAGCTTTAAAGGAAAGGTGAAAAAAGAGTATCGTCAGGATGGCCTTTATATCACCAACGTAACGGTTGGCAGTACCATGATGGAGTTTGAACTTTCTGCAAAATCGGGGAATGCTTATACAGTCCAGAAAAAGGACAATATCATGAATAACAAAAAAGCATCCGGAAGCCAGATAGATGTAGCATTGATCACTACAAACCGTGCAGGAACGCTGATCCGCCTGACCATGACTCAGAAACCGGAGACAGACAGTCCGCTGCTTGTTTGTTCCAAGATCGAGAGTACTGAAGACTCATCGGTAACATTGGATACTACCGTTCCACAGGGAGAACTTTATTATGTTTATGCATATGGTTCTCTTGACCGTATCTATACCGATCCGGCTGCAGCTGTGAAACGCGCGGATGCGCAGACTGGAGTGGTACTTAACCGTGCGCAGCAGTATGTCTGGGAACGAGGAAACAAAAAAACAAAGCTCCAGATGAATATAGAGGATGTACCGGAAAGTATACGTACAGCCAACTGGAAGAAAAAAGAACTTCAGGATAGCCTTGGTGATATGGGAACGGTGATCGATCTGACTGGCTGCACTCTTGACAATGTTCTTTATGAGGTCAGTGCCCAGAGACCGGTGATCGCCAAGACAGGAGAAAATTCCAGTGTGGTGATCGTAGGCTATGATGAATATAATACCTATCTTTATGATCCGGCAACAGGGCAGATCAGCCCGTATGGAATGAATGATAGTACAGCGCTGTTTGAGAGTGCCGGAAATGTATTTCTCACCTATATAGAAAACGTCATAGAGTGATGCTTACAGAGCAGGCCGGATGAAGGCCATGGGGTTACAGCAGGATGGCAAGACGGGAGTTCCCGTTTGGCATAAATCGGAAAACAGGAAAAAAGTTCCTGTTTTCCGGGAAAAGCGCGACAGGAAAGGGGAAAAATCAATGTTAAGTGAAAGTATTAAAAAACTGGTACAGTATGGGGTGGAGAGTGGTATTACTCCGGAATGCGAAAGAATTTATGCAACCAATCTTCTTCTGGATGTCTTTGGGGAAAGCGAATATACAGAACCGGAGACAGAGTATGCTAAAATCAATCTTGAGGAGACTCTGAACGAACTTCTTGATGAGGCTGTAAAGAGGGGCATCATCGAGGACAGTATTGTGTACAGAGATCTCTTTGATACAAAACTGATGAACTGTCTGATGCCGCGTCCTGCCCAGGTGCAGAGAGAATTCTGGGATGCTTATAAAGAAGATCCGGAAAAAGCTACAGATTATTTTTATAAGCTGAGTCAGGACAGTAACTATATCAGACGTTATCGCGTAAAAAAAGATCAGAAATGGACAGTAGACAGCGAATATGGCAAGATCGATATCACGATCAACCTGTCCAAGCCGGAAAAAGATCCAAAGGCTATCGCAGCTGCCAAGCTGGTAAAATCCAGCAGCTATCCAAAATGTCTGCTTTGTCCGGAAAATGAAGGCTATGCAGGAAGAGTCAATCATCCGGCAAGGGAGAACCACAGGATCATCCCGATCACCGTCAATGACAGTCCCTGGGGCTTCCAGTACTCTCCATATGTTTACTACAATGAACATTGTATCGTATTTAACAGTCAGCATACTCCCATGAAGATCGAGAGAAATACATTTATCAAGCTGTTTGATTTTGTAAAGCTGTTCCCACATTATTTCCTTGGCTCCAATGCGGATCTTCCAATCGTAGGAGGTTCTATCCTTAGCCACGATCATTTCCAGGGCGGGCATTATACCTTTGCCATGGCGAAGGCAGAGATTGAAAAGCATGTGACGATCCCGGGATACGAAGATGTGGAAGCCGGCATTGTAAAATGGCCTCTTTCTGTACTGCGTATCCGTAGCAAAGACGAGACGAGACTGATCGATCTGGCAACACATGTACTGGCAGGCTGGAGAGGATATACGGATGAGGCTGCATTTATCTTTGCAGAAACAGACGGAGAGCCGCATAACACCATCACACCGATCGCACGTAAAGTGGGAGATACCTTTGAACTGGATCTGACATTACGTAACAATATCACAACAGAGGAGCATCCGCTGGGGGTTTATCATCCGCATGCATGCTATCATCATATCAAGAAAGAGAATATCGGTCTTATCGAAGTTATGGGACTCGCTGTTCTTCCGGCACGTCTGAAAGAAGAGCTGGAGCTTCTTGAAGAATACATTTTAAGCGGCAGGGACATCGCTTCCAATGAGAAAATCGAGAAACATGCTGCATGGGTTGCAGAATTTCTGCCAAAATATGAGAAACTTGATAAAGATAATATCCAGGAAGTCCTTCGCAGGGAAGTGGGCAATGTATTTGTTCATGTACTGGAGGATGCCGGTGTTTATAAATGCACACCAGAGGGCAGGGATGCATTTATGAGATTTATCAATACTCTGTAAAAAAAGTACGGAGGCACCCGGGGATGGATATGTATTTCAGGAGGAGTTTGTTTATATGAAAAACAGAGAAAAAACCGGAAAGGCCTTTCGGATAAAATGGCTTTTGCTGGCACTTGTGGCAGCTGCACTGATCTTTGTGCCGGCTGCATCGCATAAGGTGTCGGCGGCGAAGCTTGTTTATACCGTTAAGTTCAATAATAATTCAGGTACCAGCAAAGTAAGACGTATACCGCACTGACACAGAATGTGACATTAAATACTACGATCCGGCTTCCGGCAGTACCCAAGGCTGTGGGATATCAGAATCTCGGATGGACCACACGGAAGGGGAGCAGTAAGGTGGTATATAAAGCAGGTGCCCGCGTAAAGGTCAGAAAAGATATGACTCTGTATGCGGTCCGCAGAAAGAGCAGATACTATACCGTAAACTTCTATCTTGGAAATGGAAGCACCAATTCCGCATATAAGAAGCTGCAGAAAAAAGTAGAAGAGGGTACATATTACACATTGCCTGCAGTTCCATCCAGATCGGGATATGTAAATCTTGGCTGGTCAACAGCAAAGAACGGCAAGGCATCTACTGCAAAAAAAGTAGGAACGAAGATTAAAATCTCCGGTAATATCAGATACTATTCCGTACAGATGCAGTCAGTAAAAGTAAATCTCCGCAAGGCAAACGGAACCGTATGGAAGACAGTAACACTTGGAAAGGGCGGTTACCTTAAGCTCCCATCTGTATCCAATGCGACAGGTTATACGTTTATGGGCTGGTCTAAGACCAGACGGACCGGTTCTTCCACAGATCCGGATTATGAAGCCGGTGAACTTCTGCGGATCAACAAAAACACCAATCTGTATGCGACGGTATTTAACCGTGCACTGGAGAAGGACATCAGTTCCGATGAGATGGCTCATCCGGCTATCGGTATGATGTACAGTAAGGTCATTTTTGTAGGGGATTCCCGTACTGCAGGAATACAGGCGACACTGAACAAACAGATGAGCAGTTCTGTAACAAATGGGGTTTCTTTTGTTGCAAACCCAGGAAAGGGCTTGAGCTGGTTCCGGGATACAGGATATGCACAGCTTATAGAAGAGATCGACAAAACAGAAGGTTTCAAACCAATCGCCGTTATCTTTAATCTGGGTGTCAATGACCTGGGAAATGCAGGCAATTATGTCAGCTATATGACCAGTATCGCATCCACATTGAAAAGTAAGAACTGTAAGCTCTTTTACATGTCTGTAAACCCGATCAACAGTACCATGATCACAAAAGCAGGAAGAGGCGCCCGTACAGAGGCACAGGTAAGAGAATTCAACAGCAAGATCCGTTCCGGTCTTTCTCTGGATTACAAGTACATCGATATGTACAGCGTACTTATGAAAAAAGGCTACGGGACCAATGCTTCCTACAATGGCACAGACGCTGACAGTGATGATGGACTTCACTACACAACAAAGACATTCAAGAGGATCTACTATTACTGCATTACTTATCTCAACACAGGAAGTATCAACGCATCTTATTATTAATGGTATAACAGACAGAAAAATCCCGTCTGCCGGAGACATTCCGCCAGGCGGGATTTTTCTGTCCGGCGGCCCGCTATTTTTCTGTCCGACAGGGCAATTACTCCTTGCACGAACCATGAGAATAGTCTATACTTAATTCGATACGGACGTTTGGAGGTCCGCAGGGACGTGTGATCCTGAATATGAGGAATGAGGTATAGATTATGAAACTGACAACAGTGAAAGAGATTTACAGAAACCGTGAACAGTATCTCGACAAAGAGATCACCGTAGGTGGATGGGTACGAAGTGTTCGTGATTCCAAGGCGTTTGGATTCATCGTACTTCATGATGGAAGCTTTTTTGAAACTCTTCAGATCGTATATCATGATAACATGGAGAATTTCGCAGAGGTTTCCAAGCTGAACGTTGGAGCGGCCATCATTGTTAAGGGAACGCTGGTAGCTACCCCTCAGGCGAAGCAGCCATTTGAGATCCAGGCAACAGAGATATCTGTAGAGGGAGCTTCCGCACCGGATTATCCACTTCAGAAGAAGAGACACAGTCTTGAATACTTAAGGACCATGACACATTTAAGACCGAGAACAAATACTTTTCAGGCTGTATTTCGTGTACGTTCTCTCTGTGCATATGCGATCCATAAATTTTTCCAGGAGAGAGGCTTTGTCTATGTGCACACACCGCTGATCACAGGAAGTGACTGTGAAGGTGCAGGAGAGATGTTCCAGGTAACAACACTGGATCCGAAGAATATTCCGCTGACAGAGGATGGAAGTGTTGATTATTCACAGGATTTCTTCGGAAAGGAGACAAACCTTACCGTAAGCGGACAGCTGAACGGAGAGACTTATGCACAGGCATTCCGCAATATCTACACATTCGGACCGACCTTCCGTGCTGAGAATTCCAACACTACCCGTCATGCAGCTGAGTTCTGGATGATCGAGCCTGAGTGTGCGTTTGCAGACCTTCAGGACGCTATGGAGCTTGCAGAGGCTATGCTGAAATACGTGATCCGTTATGTCTTTGAGAATGCACCGGAGGAAATGAACTTCTTCAATTCCTTCATTGACAAGGGGCTTCTTGACAGACTGAACCATGTGCTTAATTCTGAATTTGCGCATGTGACCTATACAGAGGCTGTTGAGATCCTTGAGAAGAACAATGACAAATTTGATTACAAGGTATTCTGGGGATGTGATCTTCAGACAGAGCATGAGCGCTATCTGACAGAGCAGGTCTACAAGAGACCGGTATTTGTTACAGATTATCCGAAGGAGATCAAGGCATTCTACATGAAACTCAACGAGGATGGAAAGACAGTTGCGGCTATGGACTGTCTGGTGCCGGGAATCGGAGAGATCATCGGAGGAAGCCAGAGAGAGGATGACTACGACAAGCTGAGAACACGTATGGATGAGCTGGGTCTGAAACCGGAGGATTACGATTTCTATCTGGATCTTCGTAAATATGGTTCCACACGTCATTCCGGCTTTGGTCTTGGATTTGAGAGATGTGTCATGTACCTTACAGGTATGGGCAACATCCGTGACGTGATCCCATTCCCGAGAACTGTAAAGAACTGCGATCTTTGATCAGAACACTTTTGCACAGCAGGACGTTCTGTGCTCCTGAGATCAGAGAACAGCAGGGAGAAATTGGCAACAGGTATTGATATGTGTGACTGACACACAAGGGAGAACATTATGAGATTTATTCATCTTGCAGACGTGCATCTGGGCGCAGTTCCCGACAGGGGCTGCCCGTGGAGCAAAGAGCGGGAGGAAGAAATCTGGAGCACTTTCCGCCGGGTTATTGCGGGCATCCGCGAAGATCCGGTGGATTTGCTATTTATATCCGGAGATCTGTTCCACCGCCAGCCTCTTATGAGAGAGCTTAAGGAAGTAAATTATCTGTTTTCCACCATCCCGGATACCAGAGTGTATCTGATGGCAGGAAATCATGATTTTATAAGCAGAGATTCTTTTTATAATACGTTTGAGTGGAATTCCAATGTTATATTTTTCAGGAGCAGGGAACTGACCTGCGTTAAAGATCCAAGGCTTGATGTCTATGTATATGGACTGAGTTACTATGACCGGGAAATAAAAGACGGACTTTATGATCAGGCCGTCCCTGTCCAGAAAGAAGGAATCCATATTCTGCTGGCCCATGGCGGCGATGAGAAGCATATTCCTCTCAGTGCAGCAGCTCTGGCGGCGTCAGGCTTCGATTATGTGGCGTTAGGGCATATCCACAAGCCGCAGATCCTGATCCGTGACCAGGCGGCCTTTTCCGGGGCTCTGGAGCCCATTGACAGGAATGATACAGGGGAACATGGATATATGGAGGGACGACTGATCAACGGAAGGATCCGTACAGAGTTCGTTCCCTTTGCCTGTCGTTCCTATCAGCAGCTGGTAATGACACTTCACGAGGAAACTACACAGATATCTCTGGAAGAAGCGGTAAAATCCCAGATTTTCCGCAGAGGAGGAAGGAATATCTACAGGATCGTTCTTCAGGGAATGCGTTCGCCGGATCTTCTTCTGATCCCTGAGAAACTGAAAAGTCTCGGAAATGTTACCGATGTTGTGGATGAATCCTGGCCGGCGTATGATCTTGGTGAGCTCTACAAACGCTACAGCGGTACTCTGATCGGTGATTATATCGGCTATTTTTTGGCCAAAAAGGGTATGGATACCGTGGAAAAAAAGGCGCTGTATTATGGGCTTCAGGCATTGCTTGAGACAGGCAGCCGGCGATAAAGGGGCAGCACAGGAGGATAGCATAAGATGGTTATCAGACGTTTAAAAATAAAAAATTTCGGGAAGATCCGGGACAAGGATATGGAGCTTTCGCCTGGGATCAACGTACTTTACGGTGAAAATGAGAGTGGAAAAACTACCACACATACATTTATCCGCTCCATGTTTTACGGCGTTCGCAGACTGCGGGGAAAGGCTGCTCTGAACGATACATATACAAAATATGAACCATGGGAAAATCCGGCAGAATATGGTGGGATCATGTGGTTTACAAGTAAGGGGAAGAAGTATCGTCTTACCAGGAATTTTTATAAAGAAAAGAAGTTGGGAGAGCTTCTCTGTGAAGATGATGGCAGTCTTGTGGATGCGGAACAGGGAGCTCTTGGGACTATTCTGGGAAATGTAAGTGAGGCAGTTTATGATAATACGGTGTCTGTGGCACAGCTGAAAAGCGTTACAGGAAAAGATCTCGTACGTGAACTGCAGAATTACATGGCCAGCTATCAGGGAACCGGTGACAGTTCCATTGACATGGGACGAGCCATGCAGATGCTGAAAATGTCCAGAAAAGGATATCTGACAGAAGCGGCCCGGCGAAAAAAGGAGCTGGAAAAGGAAAAAGAAAAGATTTCCGCAAACATGGAATATATCCGCAGAGAGATCCGTGAATTGGATGAGAAGCGTGATCGGATCATGCAGCAGCAGGACGGGATGAACATAGGGACCAGAGAACGGAGTACAGAGGATCTTCTTGAGCTTCGGATCGATCGTGTAAAAAGAAGACGGGAGCTGACAGATGCAGTTCTGGCAGTTGTGCTGCTTGGTGGGATTGCCGGTACCGGCTGCCTGGCGGCTTTTTCCGGGCAGGTCATTTTCAGTGTTCTGGCAGGCGTGGCAACTGCGGCGATTTCTGTAGCGGCATTGTTTTTTCGCATACGGCTCAGCAGGGAGCTGAATAAGAGAGAACGTCAGAGAGAGCGCTGGCATTCCAGACATGAGGAGCTGACCTGGAACCGGAACAGTCTGGACAGTGACTACGAAGAGAAGCATACAGCGCTGGAGAACCTGCAGGCAGAGTTGACGGAATGTGAAGAAAACACAGAAGTGATCACTCCGGAGGAAACGGAGATCCAGGCGTTGAATATGGCTATGGAGACGATTGAGGCACTTTCCGGAAACATTACGGATCAGGTAGGGGTCCGTCTGAAAAAAACGTACATCTGAGATATTAAGTGAGATCACCGGTGGCAGATACCAGGAGGTTCTGATGGATGAGGCACTGCATATATCTGTGAACACAGGGGAGCGTATCGTATCCATTGAGAGACTGAGTCGCGGGACACTGGAGCAGATTTATTTTGCCCTTCGTATGGCAGCAGGAGAGCTTTTCTGCAAAGAGGAACCGTTCCCTGTGATCCTGGATGATGTATTTGGCATGTATGATGAAGAACGTCTTGCAGCGGCTCTCAGGTGGCTGCATAAAGAAAACAGACAGGTGATCATAAGTACCTGCCATAAAAGAGAAATGGAGATCCTGGATAAAGAGAGGATTCCCTATCAGAAGCTTCCTATGTGAGCTTTTGCAGGAAGATTTCAGCATAAAGATCAAAAGCAAAGCAGACAGCAGATGCGGATCATGGATATCCGTCTGTTACAGAAATATAAAGCGGCTGCGCTTTCTGAGAAACTGTTATATCGTTCTCAGAAGGTGCAGCCGCTTTGCGTGCGTTATGATTTATTTATTTCTCATGCTGGCTCATGTAATTTGTTACGCAGCGTTTGATTCTGTCTACCGGATTCAGAAGGTGGCTGACAGAGGTATCATGGTTCAGCGTATCAATGATCAGAGCAATATATTTGCTCATATCGCAGCTGATGTAGTATGGCTTCTCAAGAAGCTCCGGTGACTGATAAACCAGGTTAGTAGTAAGGAGCTTGTCGAAGTAGCCCTTCTTGTAAGCATCGTCAAATTTATCAAGACCATCGGTAAAGAATCCGAAGGTAGAGCAGATGTAAACTCTGCCTGCTCCTTTCTCTTTCAGGAGAGACGCGATCTTAATGATCGTATCACCGGAGGAGATCATATCATCGATCAGGATCATATCCTTGCCCTCGATCTTTGGTCCGAGGAATTCATATGCTGCGATCGGATGACGGCCGTTTACATATCTTGAGTAATCCAGACGTTTATAGTACATACCCATATCAACACCGAGGACATTGGCGAGATAGATCGCACGGTTCATGCTTCCTTCGTCCGGGCTGATCGTCATGAAATGATCCTTGTCGATATGAAGTCCCTTTTCATTATTAAGAAGAGCCTTGATGAACTGGTAGGATGGCTGTACAGTCTCAAAACCATGAAGAGGAGTCGCATTCTGTACACGGGAATCATGTGCATCAAAGGTGATGATATTCTCAACACCCATATCGATCAGCTCATGAAGTGCATTGGCACAGTCAAGAGACTCTCTTCCGACACGTTTGTCCTGGCGACTCTCATAGAGATATGGCATGATCACGTTGACTCTGCGGGCTTTTCCGCCTACAGCGGCGATAACACGCTTCATAGTCCTGGAAATGATCATCCGGGGACATAAGATTCGTGTAAGGTCCGATCGGATAGGATAAGCTGTAATTTGGTCACATCTACCATTACGTAGATATCATCACCGCGGACAGATTCGTTGATGGTGCATTTACCCTCACCGGAGCCGAAACGTGGAGTCTTGGCGTCAATAATGTAAGAATCGCGCTTGTATCCCTCGAATGCAAAGGAGTCCATTCCAGGATACTGTCTTTCGGCACGCCATTTGACCAGCCAGTCATTCACCTTCGCGCCTAATGAGCTGCAGCTCTGAAGGGGAATCAGTCCAAGTCTTCCTACCGGGAGTGTGGAAAAATCTTTTGTATTTACCTGTGCCATTTTAATTTCCTCCTAAAAATATTTTCTGTATACGGATGTCCTTCCCGATCAACGATATCATCTGATAGTTGCTGGCAATTCGGGAAAATGTTCTCTCGGAATAGGTATCCGAGAAATTTTTGAGCGTCAGATTCGTGGAAATGATCGTGGATTTCCTGCGCATGATCCGCTCATTGAGACAGAGAAAAAGCTGTGAAGATACGAAACTGTTGGTAAGCTCCGTTCCCAGGTCATCAATGATCAGAAGATCACAGTCATAGATCAGTTCCTCGTCTGTGCCGGTATCTTTTCGGGAAAAAGAATTCGCAGCCATCATATCAAAAAGATCGTAGGCGGAAAAGTACAGGACACAGTGGGTGGATCTGAGAAGCTCTCGGGCGATGCAGTGTGAAAGAAAGGTTTTTCCCACACCGGTATCACCATATAAAAACAGGTTTTCAAATTTATGGTCGAAGTTCTGCACAAAGCGCTGTGCAGTGTCATAGGCCCGTCTGGCTGTTTCCAGGGCAGACAGTCCCGTGGCTTCGTTTTTATTGTAGCAGAATAATAGTCAAATGAAAAGCTGTCAAAATTCTCTTTTTCGAGAATTTCATTCAGATTGGACTGTGCATAAAGCAGTTCGATCTCAGCTTTTTTAAAACAGGTGCATTTTCGGCTGCCGATATAGCCGGTATCCTGACAGTCAGGGCAGGTGTAAGGCATCTCAAGATAGTCTCCGGGAAAGCCGTTTGCAACAAGAAGGGTGATCCGTTCATCGGAAAGCTCCTGGATGGCTGCCTTCAGATCCGAAGTCCCCTTTTCTTCGCCGTTTAAAAGGCGACGGACTTTGTCAGCACTTAAAGTTGCCACCTCGTCATCGATCTCTTTCAGACGGGGGATCTTTCCGTAGGCTTCGGCTGTGTGCTCCTCCAGAATACGGTGGTTCTGTGCCTGCCGGCGGCTGTATTCTCTCATTATAGTATCATATTGAAAATTCTGTAAAGGCATAAAGCGCTCCTTCCAGGTTCTGTTACTGATTATTTAAAAGACGTTTCTCATATTCCGCAAAATCATAATCACGCTGGTGGAAATTATTGAAGCGGTTGCTATTCTGAGGCTGAGTCTGGGGCTGCTTCTTCCTGGAAACGGATTTCTCAAGCTGGCGTTTTTTGTGTGCGGCATCCAGAAGCCGGATATCCTCCAGCGTATGTACGTTTTTCTTTTTCCAGCCGGAGAGGATCTTATCTGCATATTGGAAACTGGGCTGTCCGGTGGAAAGGACAGTACGGCTACAAGCTTCCTGGATCAGCTCCAGATCAAAACCGTAGGTCTTGCGCCAGGTATCAATGTAAGTGATCTCGTTATCAACAGGATTGCGGCCGCTGATCCCCATAGCCTTCAGGATCGTGTAATAATCCTTGGAAAAACGGGAGCTGGCATCCCGGGCCATCTCGACGGTGGTGATGCCGTCTTTTGCCCAGGCGAGTGCAACAGTTTCAATATAACGCATACTCTTGCGGCCTCTGGAAACACAGTATTCCACCAGATATTCGATGAGATCCGCAGACATATGGAGTTCATCATAGAAAAAAAGGATCTTCTGCATTTCTGTAGGCGTCAGTGTTTTGGTCAGATACTGCTCTGTGATATAGAGAAGCTGACTGATCTCTTCGTTTTGCTTAAGTTCTCTGATCCGGTCAGGAGTGAGACTGAGAATGTAATCAGCGGAGCTTGGGACTCCCGGATCCGTGTTCCCGGAAACGGAAGCAGAATTGCCGGAACCGGTGAAAGTATCCACAGAAGCGCTGCTCTCTCTATGACCGGTATCCGCAAAGGGTTCCAGCAAAGTGATCCCGGAAAGCTTCTGATCTGCAGTATAGGTTAATGCGATTAGTTTCTCACCTTCCCAGTATTTCAGCGCACGGGAAATATCTCTTTCCGTGCAGAAAAGGCTGTCTGCCATATGCTCCAGGCTGAAAGAAGAAGGAGCGGCAGATACCATCCGGAGAAGGTAGATATATACCTTTACGAACTCCCCGTTGGCACGAGGCATGAAATTGTCAATAAAGCGATTGGAAAGAATCGTTACCTCCAGTTCAGAGGAATTCTGAAGTGAAATCAGGCTCATGATCAGCAGCTCCCTTTCTAAAATACAGCAGATATTTCAGGTGATATCCCAAAGTCCGCCATGCTAAAAAGGATTATAGCACAACCGCTTTTACTTGAGAATAGTCTATTTTCACAGAAGTTGTGCACCAATTTCCATGTGGAAAATGTGGATAGTGTGGAAAACTTCGAGGATAACATTATCAGCAACTAACAAAAACCTTAATTTTGTAAGAAAAATGCGGTATTTGTTGAATTTGGCTGTTGAATTATGTCAAGTAGGTTATACACAAAAAAATCCACATGCCAGGCACGTCTGAAATGTGCATAAGCATGTGGATAATGTGGATAATTATTTTCCGAGAAGGTGTTCTCCAATATTTACAACGTCTCCGGCGCCCATAGTTATCAACAAATCACCATGTGCACAACTTTTTAAGAGGAAGCTCTCAATCTCATCAAAAGTCGGGAAATATTCGCAGGGGGTTCCAAGTTCCTGGATCTGTTTCTGGAGATCCTGGGAAGAAATACCAAGATTGTCTGTTTCACGTGCGGCATAAATATCAGCCAGTACAACATGATCGGCCAGAGTCAGCGCTTTTGCAAATTCCGGAAGAAGAGCTTTGGTACGTGTGTAGGTATGAGGCTGGAATACACACCATACCTTCTGATGCGGATAATTCTTTGCAGCATGAAGGGTTGCCTCGATCTCGGTTGGATGATGAGCGTAATCATCAATGATGGTGATACCGCCGATCTCACCTTTATACTGGAAACGCCGGTCTGTACCGGTAAAGCTTCCGAGACCTTTGACGATCACATCATCCGGAAGGTCCAGAAGGCGTCCTACGGCAATGGCGGCCAGTGCATTGGATACGTTGTGGATACCCGGTACACGCAGATAATAGCTGCCGATCTTTTTGCCCCGGAAGAGAACGGAGAAGGAAGGATGTCCGTATTTATCCCAGGTAATGTCTGCTGCGGTGTAATCGGCATCGTGCTCCAGACCATAGGTAAGAACATTGCATGGAAGCTCCCGGGTGATCGTCTCATACTCCGGTGTGTCGGCGTTGATGATCAGAGTACCGTCAGCAGGGAGAAGCTCTGCAAATTTCCGGAAGGAATGGCGGATGTCATCGATGTCCTTGAAGAAATCCAGATGATCGGCATCCATGTTCAGGATCACACTGATCTTAGGGAAGAAGCTTAAAAAGCTGTTGGTGTATTCGCATGCCTCTGTGATAAAGGTCTCAGAATTTCCAACGCGGATGTTTCCGTGGATAGCAGGAAGGATTCCGCCAACACTGATGGTAGGATCACAGTCACCCTCAAGAAGGATATGGGAAACCATGGAAGTAGTAGTGGTTTTTCCGTGGGTTCCGGAAATTGCGATCGGTGTATCGTAGTTCCGCATGATCTGTCCCAGAAGCTCTGCGCGGGTGAGCATTGGAAGCCCTTTTTCTTTCGCACAGGCAAATTCCGGGTTGTCCGGGTGGATCGCTGCTGTATAGACAACCACATCTACATCATCCTTGATGTTGGAAGCGCGCTGTCCGTAATAGATCACAGCGCCACGTTCTTCCAGTGTGCGGGTCAGCGGGCTGGATTTGGCATCGGAACCGGAAATCCGGAAATTTTCTTCCAGAAGGATCTCGGCAAGGCCGCTCATGCTGATGCCTCCGATCCCGATGAAATGAATATGGAGCGGTTTATGAAAGTCTATCTGATACATAATAATCTCCTTATATATATGTTATTTTCGTAGCTCTTTTGTCTGTTTTATTATAACGCCAACAGAAACAATTGAAAAGTGGTTCTTTTGGCTAAAAAAGCGGTTTTTTCCGGAATATAAAAGTAACCAGAAAATAACATCGAAAAATGTTGAAAATTACCAGAGGAATGAAAAAAATGATGAGTCTTACCAATTTATAATATACAATAGCGATAAAAAAAGTAAAATACAGCTAAAATAATTGTAAAAAATGTTCACTAATACAGTGAAGTATGCTATAATGGAATAATCATAACATACAAGAGGTGATCGCATGATTAAGAAAGAGATGATTGCCATGCTCTTGGCCGGTGGGCAAGGCAGCAGGTTAGGAGTTTTGACAGAAAAGGTTGCAAAGCCGGCAGTCGCTTTTGGTGGTAAATATCGTATCATCGATTTTCCACTGAGCAATTGTATTAACTCGGGAATTGACACGGTGGGTGTGCTGACACAGTACCAGCCTCTCCGCCTGAATACACATATCGGTATCGGTATTCCGTGGGATCTTGACCGCAATGAAGGTGGTGTCACAGTCCTTCCTCCGTATGAGAAGAGCACAAGCAGTGAATGGTACACAGGAACTGCCAATGCGATCTATCAGAATCTGGCTTATATGGAGCAGTATAACCCGGATTATGTACTGATCCTTTTCCGGTGACCATATCTATAAGATGGATTACGAAGTGATGCTGGATTTCCACAAGGCGAACAAGGCAGATATTACGATCGCGTGTATGCCGGTTCCCATTGAGGAAGCCAGCCGTTTTGGTATTATGGTTACTGATGAGAGCAGCCGTATTACTGAGTTTGAGGAGAAGCCGGAGCATCCAAGCAGCAATCTTGCATCCATGGGTATCTATATTTTCTCATGGCCGGTTCTGAAGGAAGCACTGATCGCCCTGAAGGATCAGAATGGCTGTGACTTCGGTAAACATATCCTTCCGTACTGTAAAGAGAAGGGGCAGCGCCTTTTTGCTTATGAGTACAACGGCTACTGGAAAGATGTAGGAACTCTTGGTTCTTACTGGGAAGCAAATATGGAGCTGATCGATATCATTCCGGAGTTTAATCTTTATGAGGAATTCTGGAGGATCTACACCAAGGGAGATGTGATCCCGCCACAGTATATTTCCGCAGATGCAGTTGTGGACAAGTGTATCATCGGTGAGGGAACAGAAATCTATGGTGAAGTACATAATTCAGTGATCGGTCCGAATGTTATCATCGGCAAGGGCAGTGTGATCCGTGATTCTATTATCATGAAGAATACAGCAGTTGGTGAGAACGTTGTTATGGATAAAGCCATCGTGGCAGAAGATGTTGTCATCGGAAATAATGTTGTGATCGGATGCGGCGAGGAGGCACCGAATGTTCTGAAACCGGCTGTATATTCCTTTGGACTTGTGGCTATCGGCGAAAACAGCGTGATTCCGGACAGTGTCAAAATCGGTAAGAATACCGCTATCGCCGGTGTTACAACAAAAGAAGACTACCCTGACGGAGAACTGGCAGCCGGCCAGGTAATTGCAGCAAAGGACGGTGGGAAAGAATGAGAGCGATAGGTATTATTTTGGCAGGCGGTAATAATAACCGCATGAGAGAATTATCAAACAAAAGAGCAATCGCGGCAATGCCTATTGCAGGAAGTTACCGCGCGATCGACTTTGCCCTCAGCAACATGGCAAATTCACATATCCAGAAGGTTGCTGTGCTGACACAGTATAATGCCCGTTCCCTTAATGAGCATTTAAGTTCTCCAAATGGTGGGATTTCGGAAGAAAACAGGGAGGACTTTATGTCTTTACTCCAACCATTACCAGAGATAACAGCTTATGGTATCAGGGTACTGCAGATGCGATCTATCAGAACCTGAGCTTTTTAAAGAACAGTCATGAACCCTATGCGGTGATCGCTTCCGGCGATGGAATCTACAAGCTGGATTACAATAAAGTCCTGGAGTATCATATCGCAAAGCGGGCAGATGTTACCGTTGTATGTACTACATGCAAGGATCAGAGCCAGGTTGAGAGATTTGGTGTTCTTCGCATGAATGAGGACTGTCGGATCGAGGAATTTGAGGAGAAACCGATCGTTTCCTCCTATAATACGGTATCTACTGGTATCTATGTCATCCGAAGAAGGCAGCTGATCGAACTGATCGAGCGTGCTGCCCAGGAAGGAAGGCATGATTTTGTAAATGATATTCTTATCCGTTACAAAAATCTGAAGAGGATTTACGGATATAAGATCGATAACTACTGGAATAATATCTCTACTGCAGAGGCTTATTATCAGACAAATATGGATTTCCTGAAACCGGAGATCCGGAACTATTTCTTCAAACAGGAGCCGGCGATCAAAACCAAGATCGCAGATGTACCTCCTGCTAAGTACAATCCGGGTGCAACTGTGAAGAACAGTCTGGTGTCCAGCGGATGTATCATCAACGGAACTGTGGAGAATTCTGTTCTGTTCCGTGATGTATTTGTAGGAAATAACTGTGTGATCAAAAACTCTGTGATCCTTAATGACGTATATCTTGGAGATAATACGCATATTGAGAATTGCATTGTTGAGAGCCGGGATACCATCCGGGCGAATTCATATTACTGCGGCGAAGAAGGAGAAGTGAAGATCGTCGTAGAGAAAAACGAACGCTACGTATTATAAATGCGGAAGATCAGTTTTCCGCAGATACGGTTAGCGAAATGAAAGGGGCAAGTAGCAATGAATATTACAGATGTACGTGTGAGGAAGGTAGCAAAAGAAGGGAAAATGAAGGCCGTTGTGTCTGTCACAATAGATGATGAGTTTGTGGTACATGACATCAAGGTGATCGAAGGTGAGAAGGGGCTGTTCATCGCAATGCCAAGCCGTAAGGCAAGCGACGGTGAATATCGTGACATCGCACATCCGATCAATTCAGCAACAAGAGAGCAGATCCAGACGATCATCCTGGACAAGTATCAGGAAGTAATGGCTGAGGAAGCTGAGAATGAGGTTCTTATGGAGGCTGCGGAGTAAGAGAAGTAGCTTCAGGGGGGATTACATCAGAGAAGTATTCTCGTAGCTGATGATCTTTGGATTGAAACAGCATAGAATAAAAACTGCCGTTTTACAGATAAATCTGTGAGAGGGCAGTTTTTTATGCTCCGGAAAAC
>ENA-OQBV01000723-OQBV01000723.1-human-gut-metagenome-genome-assembly--contig:-NODE-723-length-18263-cov-4.194199_pt1 | contig 18263 bp, 18 predicted proteins | sample MGYA00242750_ERZ504559 | MGnify/ENA primary metagenome ERZ504559 (study PRJEB26092, sample SAMD00036230) | human gut metagenome | host: Homo sapiens | study: EMG produced TPA metagenomics assembly of... | reverse complement strand
AATCCCTTGATTTTTCCATTCACAATGACAGTGCCAGGTTTCTGCACCAGGCGGAAAGCTTCTTCACTCAACGGTTCCCACTCAACAAACTGCTGGGTTACCGTACCGTCGTTATAATGTACATTGACATACGAAGGGGTACACAACAGTTCCCTCGTCACATGTCCGTCGATATTGCGCAGCTTTGCCTCTCCCTCCGAAACCTGCAGGCGGGCAGGTTCAACCGAAACTATCTGCAATTCACTTTCCGGAACAGCATGATATCCCTCAGGAATCTTCTTATACATACGGATATAATCGATATCAAAACTTTTCGGATACGGAACGGAAGGATCATAAGTACCTGTCCAGGCCTCTTTCGCTTTTCTGTTGTCATAAAAAGAAATGATCTGTATCAACGGATAGGTGATTGCGGCCTGATGGCTCATCACCCGTATGCCATCGACGTATACGGTCACTCCTTCCGGCGTCCAGTCAAACCCATAGACATGAAATTCCTCCGCCAGTTTCTTATTGGCAAACCAGGGATGCTCCGTGTGATACTGGATGGTGGAATCCTTCCAGCTGTGTACGGTCGACCAGATACGGTTTTCATCCGTTCCCAGAATCTCAAAAATATCAACCTCACAACTCTGATCCGGATTATCCTCAAAGCCGATCAGCCACCAGGCACAATGAACTCCTCCCCCAGTCTGCATCTTGGCTCTCATCTCATAGTAGCCATACTGATTGATCTGTGTGGCTTCCGTCTTGATGTTGTGAAGAGCCTTTCTTTTAGGATCATAACGGTGCATACCGGTACGGCTCGCACTCATAAAACCGGATATGTACATCCTGTCGCCAAACTCATTCTTGGAATTTTTGTCAATGATCAGTCTGAGAATACCATCTTTCATTTCATACGTAGGTGTACAGACACTTCTGTTCTCAGGCCAGGAAGGCAGATATTCCGGAATCCATTTGGAACGGTCTATTTCCTTTCCGTCAAATTCGTCATGAAAGATCAGACGATACCCCTCTTTCCCCAACGGACTGGCAGGATAATCCTGTGCACAGATCTGAGAGATCCCGACCAACCAACCCAGACATCCAGCCCAAAGCATTTTGTTTCTTAATTTCATAGTCTTTATTTTATTACATGATTTACACCTTCAGGAATATCCTTTGACGATAAAGCAGGTACAGGAATCCCCAGCAAACGGCAATATAGGCCAGTGCCAGTATCAGCGGCTGGAATGATTCCGGGAAAAGTGATGCCAGTCCGCCGAAAAGAGACCGGCCCGTATAGTCAAAATCAATGAAGCGCTGAGCCAGATAGATCGTAATGGAGTTCATTCCGATGACCCGGAAAAACAAAGTCCACCGATGACAGTGCCGTACATCAATCAGGTAATAGAACAAGGCAAACAGCAGCATGGATATACCACCTACCAGGCAGGCAAACGAACTTGTCCACAAGTTTTTATTGATCGGGAAAACCAGATCCCATATCCATCCGGCAACGACCAGCACCACTCCGGCACAGGCCAGCAGAACGACCTTCCGCAGTTCAGGCAGTCCTTCCCGCTTGATCCATTCCCCCGTCAGCATACCCAAAGAGGCTGTTCCGACAGCAGGAATAATACCTAAAAGCCCTTCCGGATCATGAATTCCCAAATACAACTGTCCCGGCAAAAACATCCGGTCTACATAACCGACCAGACTCCCTTCCATGGAAAAAGGATCTCCATTGCCATCCGGCGCCGGAAAACAGACCAGCAGTGCCCAGTAACCGATAAAAAGCAAGGCTACAACTCCCATACGGACACGTGTCCGCACATTCAGAAAAAGCAAGGCTGCAAACATCCAGGACAGGCCGATACGTCCCAGAACACTGGCATAACGCAAATGAGCAAAATCAAAATCCAGCAGTCCGTTGTAAATGCAACCCAGCAGTACCAGAACCAGTCCCCGGCGGATCACCTTACGGTAGATGGCTGCCGAACTCATCCCACACGCTTTCTGTTTTTCCAAAGAATAAGGAAAGGAAATACCTGCAATAAAAAGGAATAGAGGAAAAATCATATCCTCAAAAGCAACCCCATGCCAGGGCACATGCTCCATCTGCCTGGCTATTGCCTGAAAAAACGGAATCGGACAGCAGGTTGCCAATCCGGCAAACAGAGCTCCTCCGCCCATAATAAAAAACATGTCAAATCCCCGCAAGGCATCCAACGATTGCAAACGTTGACTCTTTACTTCTTTTTTCATACGTATTATTCGGTTTATTACACTATATACAACCCCATTTCAAGATATACGCCACAAAAGTAGAAAATTTATTATAGGAAGAAAATTTTATCGCCGGATATTTAACGACCGCACGATACCTTCGCATTGACAGGTCAATGCAAAAAAATCGACCGCACAATCAGGTCCAATCGACCGCACGATCAGGCCGCAACGACCGCATAATTCAGCCGCAACGACCGCACGATCAAGCTGCAAAGAAAGTAAATTTATCTCTTTAGTTATTATTAACTACAAATATTAGTTTACCAACTAAAAACTTTCGTTATTTGCAGAAAAAGAAAAAAATCATGAAAGGACTGACTGCAAAAGAAGAAGAAATCATGGGCTTTTTCTGGGAAAAAGGCCCGCTGTTTGTAAAAGAAATGCTCGCTTTCTATGACGATCCGAAACCGCATTTCAATACCCTGTCCACCATCGTACGCGGCCTGGAAGAGAAAGGCTACCTCTCCCACAAAGCATATGGCAACACTTATCAGTACTATGCCACCGTGAGCCGTGATGACTTCAGCCGCCGTACGCTCCGGAGTGTCATCAGCAAATACTTCAACAATTCCTACCGGGATGCCGTTTCATCACTGGTGAAAGAGGAGGACATTTCGCTGAAAGAGCTCAAGGAGCTGATACAGAAGGTAGAGGAGGGACGGTTATGAGTCGGAAACAAATCAGAAAAACCAGATAACGATATGGGAACCTTTTTAGTCTACATACTGAAATCCGCTGCCTGCCTGGCCGTATTCTACCTGTTCTACAAGCTGCTGATGAGCCGCGACACATTCCACCGTTTCAACCGTTTTGCCCTGTTGGGACTGCTGGTGTTGTCCTCCCTGCTTCCGCTGGTCGAAGCCAGTGTAAACAGTCCGGCAGCTGTACAGGAAACAATGCTCACACTGGAGCAGCTTCTCCTGCTGGCCGATATACAGCCGGAAGGCGAAAGCATGGCAGCTGCAACACCGTCTGCCACAGTCTTGTGGTTACGTGCAGCCCTGCTGGTCTATCTGACAGGTATCGTATTCTTCATCGTACGCAACCTCTGTTCACTGGCCAGGCTGGGCAGACTGATCCGTCAGGGCAAACGGGAAGCTCTGGACAGCTATCTCCCTGACCGGAAAGAGAAAAATGTACGGCTGGTGGTACACGATCACGACATTGCTCCTTTCAGCTGGATGCACTGGATCGTGATTGCCCGAAAGGATCTAGAAGAAAACGGACGCGAGATACTCATCCACGAACTGGCCCACATCCGCAACCGCCACTCATGGGATCTGCTTTTGGCCGACCTCTGCATCTTCGTACAGTGGTTCAATCCGGCTGCATGGCTGCTGAAACAGGAATTGCAGAATATCCATGAATATGAAGCCGACGAAACCGTTCTGCGCGAAGGCGTAAACGCCAGAAATTACCAGATGCTATTAATAAAAAAAGCTGTCGGCACAAAGCTCTACTCATATAGCCAACAGCTTTAATCACAGTTCACTTAAAAAACGTATTACTATGATGTTAAAAAAGAAATCCAATCCGTGGGCACGGGCCAAGTATCTCTATATACTTCCATTGGCCGCACTGGCTGTTACGGCCTTTGCCCGTCCTGAAGTCTCAGCCGTAGCTGATGAGATTTCAGCCGTCAAAGTAATTGCTCCGGCCGTACACGACAGCATACAGCCCAATGTACAGCCAGCAGTCGCAGCACCCTCTTCGGCTCTGGACCAGATGCCTGAATTTCCAGGTGGCATGGAAAGCGCTGAATACCTATCTCCGGAACAACATACGATATCCGCAGGAAGCCCAGAAAGCCGGAATACAGGGCCGGGTGATCATACAGTTCATCGTCAGCAAAGACGGCAGCATCACTGATGCAGAAGTGGTAGAAAGTGTGGATCCGCAACTTGATGCTGAAGGTTTGAGACTCATAAAAAACATGCCCCGATGGAAACCCGGCATGCGGAAAGGACAGGCTATCAGAGTGAAACAGACGCTACCGATCAGGTTTGCTTTCACGAAAACATCCGACAAACCCGAAAACAGCAATTCCATCTTCCTGAAAAATGGAAGCTACAACTCTTCCCTCAAGGATGTCATTCTCCTGGTCAACGGGCAGGAGGTCAGTCCGGAGATTTTCCGCGCCATCGATCCGCAGCGCATCCAGTCAGTTACCGTCCTGAAAGATCAGGCTTCTCTGGCCAAATACACGACCGACAAGAGCAAGACAGGAATCATTCAAGTCAAACTGAAAAAAGAGGATCAGGCTTCGGACATAAATATCCCGACCATCCGGTTTGACTCCCAGACATCTAAGGCCCTGGTCATCATAGACGGAAAAGCTGCTGATGCAACAGCTGTACAGGCCCTCTCACCCAGCCAGATCAAATCCATCAAAGTGCTGAAAGGCCAGCAGGCTGTTGATCTTTTGGAGAAGCGGCAAAAAACGGGGCAATCTGTGTTTCAACCCGATCTGCAGAACCCGAGACTGACAAATAAAACCTAACCATACATAAACCTTTTATACACATGAAAACAAGAACAGCCACAACCGTATCCTTGACCGATAAACGGCAGACACCATGGCAAAACCTCAGACAGCTGCTCCTATGCCTGCTGATCCTGCTTCCAGGAATACTGACAGCACAAACAATTGAAATCCGACATTCAAGGTCCGCAACGGAAGTATCCGCAACATTACCCGGATCGAGCGTACCCCCGAATGTACCAAAGTCTACATCCACGCGATTTTCCGGCCACACTGGTGGATCAAGGAAGATGGAGAGAATTATCTGGAAGATACTGCCACTGGAATACGCTACAAGCAAACGGGAGCTGAAGGCATTGAACTGAAAAAGGAAACTTATCTTCCTGATTCGGGAGAAATGGACTTCGTACTGCTGTTCGAACCTCTGCCCCAGGAAACCCGGGAAATACATTTCATAGATCCCAATGGAAGAGAAGGAAATACTTTCGATATCTCACTGGTGGCTGATGCCTCTGAGCCCCGCTCTCTTCTGGAACCGGTAGAGGGAAACTGGTTTAGCGAGGATGCACAGAGCCGCTGGACTTACGGCATCTATGATTCCATCGTCATCCTGAACAACCGGCTGTACACTCCCGTGGAATACAGAAAAAAGGGGAAACGCATCCTGATGACTGCCAGCGACCGCAAGGACGGAAGCACCGTCACCCTGAAACTGACTGCCCGAAAAGACGGTTCCTGCCTCATTGCCCTTAACGACGGAGAGGAACAACGCTACGTACGCACCCGCAAAGAGCCGGCAATACCGGATGCAGACAACGGATATGGCACGGACTTTTTCCGCCGGGACAGCGTTTACCTGCAAGGCTATCTGAAAGGTTATGATCCGAGACTGGGATTCGACAGCGGTATTCTTTATCTGAGCAATGAAATTACCCGCAAGGACTATCCCACAGTAGTCCCCATCAATCCCGACGGAAGTTTCGAATGCAAATTTATCCTGTCATATCCCGTTTGCCAGAACCTGACCCTGAACAACCAGTGGATTCCATTCTATGCCGAACCGGGTGACACAGTCACGATGTATCTGGACTGGGAAGACATCATGGCACGAAGCCGGGCACGCGACAACAAATATCCGCTCATCCACACGGCTTATATGGGAAAGACAGCCGCACTGTCTTATCTGGCCGTCACCCTGAATGACCTGATCGATTATCCTTACGAGAAACTGAATAAAGCCCAGAAGACACTGACACCAGCACAGTTTCAGAAACAACTGGAACCGCACACTGCCCGGTGGCAGCAACAAGCCGATTCACTTTGCCGGCTTTATGCAACTTCGCAAAAAGCAGTTTCGCTGATCCGCAACCATACAGCCATCAAAGCAGGAGAGATTTATTTTGACTATCAGATGCCCCGAAGCTATTATGCCCGGCAAGACACGGCCAATCAGGTATTGCAAGTACAGCCGGATGCTTCCTATTACGACTTTCTGAAACAAATGCCTTTGGACAAAATGTCAGCACTGGCCAGTTCCCGGATAAGTGTTTTCATCAACCGTTTTGAATACATGGGCCCACTCGAAGCAGCCAATAATGCTTACAAAAGTCTGGCAGGTGAAGAAGACTTCAAAAAACTTCCGGATAATGAGAAACTGATCCGGATATATGCAAAGAAGTATGAGATACAGGACAGTATCATTCAGGCGCTGTGTAATGAACGCTCTCCCCTGCTCTGGCAGATAGCCCGTGTACGCGACCTGCGTGCCATCGTTGCACAACAGGCCAGCCGAAAAGATGCAGAATGCCTCATCGGAAAGACACAGGCAATCATTACCCATCCCTATATGCAGACTGCAGTCAAGGATATGATTGACGAACTGCATCCGGCAGGACGGACAGCATCCTACCAGCTTCCTGCGGGGAAAGCTACCGATATTTTCCGCCGTATCATTGCTCCTCATGCCGGCAAAGTACTCTTCATTGACTTCTGGGGAATCTATTGTGGCCCCTGCCGGACTGGCATACAGGCTACGGCCGACCTGCGCAGACAATACCGCAACCATCCCGATTTTCAGTTCGTCTATATAACCAGCGAAAAAGAATCTCCGGGAAAGGCCTACACGGACTATGTAGAGAAGAACCTGAAAGGAGAAGCCTGTTACCGGCTCACAGACACTGAATACAAATATATGCGCCAACTTTTCCAGTTCAACGGAATTCCGCACTATGTAATCGTAGAGAAAGACGGAAGTATCTCAACAGAAGATGTCGGTATCCACAATCTGAAAGAGTTCCTGCAAAAGCGCTTCGGCTCTGTTCCGGAAACCCAATCCACAGACGGACATTCCATACAATAAAACTGACTAGAAAATGAAAAGAAATCTCGCTATCCAGATCTTGTGTCCCCTTTTCCTGCTCATTGGAGCAGGAAACATTTGTCAAGCTCAAGAATTAGAAGGAAAATTCCGGATTCGTTGGCGTCTGAATAATATTCCTGACAGTGTAAGAGGGGTTATGTATGTCTTTAAGTCCAACAATGAGACCGGGTAAAGTAATCGCAGATTTTCCCTTGCAAAACGGAGAAATGATATACGAAGATACCATATCCCAACCAAAGCATTTAAAGTTTTTCGGTTGGGCAAAAGACTTTCCCAATTGGACCTTAGACTTGTGGGTAGATCAAGGAGGATGGATTGATATCCAGGGAACAGACAAATGGCTTCATCAATGGACGATCACTACGAATATTCCCCAACAAAAAGAAGCCTTATCGTACGCGGCCTGTATCGCAGACGAGACGGACGAATGGTTGCGGATGGATGAAAAGTGCCAGGTGCGCGACAGCCTTTTAAAGCTCCATTACCGGAGCGCCAGAAAGACCTTCGATTATATGAAAACGGCACCGGTCACAGAGGTCTGGACCGACCTTTTCTTGGAAAAGGCCTGGAATACAACCTGGATTCCGGATTCATTGCGCAGTTTTCGTCCTGTTTTCCAGCAGTTGTATGCACGTATGCCGGCCGAATGGCAGGAAACGCAGAAAGGAAAACTCATTGAGTCATATGCCTTCCCTGCTCCGACAGTGGAAGAAGGAGACGATATGGCTGATGGTTTACTATATGACGCTGAAGGAAAATCCCGTCATTTGTCAGAATTGCAAGGCCGATACATCTTGTTGGATTTCTGGAGTATCTACTGCGGCCCTTGCCGCATGTCTGAACCGGAAATGGAAGAGATTGTCCATCTATATGGCGATAAATTGACCTTGGTAGGAATATCCAATGATGAAAAAATCTCCTGGAACAAATTCCTGAAGGAACACAAGATGCCGGGTTATCAATGGAATGAACCGAAAAATGGAGGACGAAGTCTGGCTTCGCGCTATAAAGTCGGAAGCATCCCGCATTTCGTATTGATTTCGCCGGAAGGTAAAATCCTAAAGATGTGGACAGGCTATCGGAAAGGTATACTCAAATCCAAACTAAAAAAGTTTATATCAGAAGATACCATACAATAACTTACATTCTGCCGGGGTTCTTTCCACCTTTTCTAAAATAAAACTTTACCAGGCACGGATTATCATCTTCCTCACGCGACAAAAGTTTTGAGTAGTCTTGTTCTGACAAAAAAGGACGCAAACAAGTATAATCATCAAAATTTAATTTCGAAATGATGTAATCTTCCGTAAACAGAAGAGGAGTTATACTTAAATTTTCAGCCAACTTTTCAAAGGCAAATGTACTACCGTCTTGTTTTCTATAAAACACATTAATATGCTTATTGACAGTACCTAAACCTTTTTGCAGAGATACATAATAATATAGATCATTTTCCCGATGAAATTTCATACAGAAAGGGAGTGTTCCATCAGACAAATCTTTAATCAGCTCATCATTTCGTTTTCCTTCATTCTCAATCAAACGATATTTTTGCAACATTTCATCATTAATGCCATCTTTGCCAAAATCCCAACAGTAAACAGGATACAGTCCTTTTTCGGTCAACTTATAGACTGCATTCTGATATGCCGTGGCAAAGTACACATTATCATGGTACTCATAAAAAGGATTCAAGCTACCCATATCCAAAATACGATCGTTCCTCCAAAAACCACTGACCGTATTTAGAGAGTCTTTTCCAACGACTGTAATTCCATCCTCATCTTCTCTCACGCACGACCAGAAAACCCATCTGTCCGGGCTAAGAGAAAGCAACTGGCATAATAATTAGGCTTGGCAGGTAACACATCCTGCCTGATAAATTTTCCACATAAGTCATATATTCCCATATACCCGTTTGGACTCAACAAGCCTATAGTCTGTTGGTTTTTTATCAACCATAAAATCACTTATCAACAAATGATCTCCCGGACCATCACCCCATCGGGATATTTTGTCTGACAAACGCTCCTTTTCTCATCAAAACACATATAGCGCAGGACGCCTGCTATCAAAAACATACAGCAAACTGTCAACATGTACTATTTTTCTCTACATCCACCAGCAAAACAACTATCAGATGTCTCCAAAGGTATGATCTCTATTTTTTTGAGAACAAGTCTTCGAAAGAAACATCTGACGAATGTAAATTCTACAGAGTAGTGTCGGTATTTCATTTTTATCCCTGGATGTTACAATGCAAATAATAACATTTATAAATATGCCTAATACTTTTTTCATACACTATTTTGTTAAACGTCATACATGGATGGTATAATTGCCGGTATTGCCAACAAGTCATTTCTACAGACTATTGATCCAAGCTGCTATATCCCGGAGAACTTCTGGTGAACAGGTTTCCTCAATCTTATAATAATCCATGGAGGAAGCAGGTTCACAATGCTGGAACAAATGATTCAATCCGGGATATACCTTGATAAAATTTTTGCTGTTCTTCCCGGAAAGACAGTTCCGGATAGCACTGATATTACTGTCTGAAAGAACCTGCATATCATTACTTCCGTTGACAGCCATAACCGGGATGGTAATTCTTTCCAGATCCGGCCGCGGATCATAATCCATAAAATATTCCAGCCATACATTCCCTGGCTGAGTGGCCATACTTTTCCGCAAAGTGCTTACACTCACATTGGAAGGAATTCCTTTCAGCTTGAAAAGAGCATTCTGCTGCTCAACCAGCAAACTATCTCCTTTGATTCCAGGTCCGGCCATGCTCACCAAAAAATCTGCTTTTCCTTCAGCTCCCAACATAAAGGCTATCAGCCCTCCTTCACTATGTCCCAATATCCCGACCTGATTGAATTTTCCGCTGCTCTTTAACCATGAAAGTCCACAAGCTGCATCTTCCGCAAAGTCAGCCGAAGTACATCTGGCCTGATTTCCGGTCGACTGACCTACTCCTCTGTCATCATATCGCAAAGAAGCAATCCCCTGTTTAGCCAGGTAGTCAGCTATCACCCTAAAAGGTTTGTGGGCAAACACCTCTTCATCCCGATTCTGGGCACCACTTCCGGTAACCATGATTACCACAGGTACTTTTTTGTCCGGAGTATAATTGACCGGATAAGTCAGCGTACCGGCAAGAGAAACATGAGCTTTCTGATTGGTGAAAGTAACTTCCTCTGTCTTATACCCCAACGGACTTTCCGGTTCCTGAGGACGGTTGGGCTTTCCGGCATCTCCAGCCTTCAACTCCAACGGGAATGCCACACCGAACTGTCTGAAAGTACCGGTGATTACTCCATTGTTCAGTTTCCCGGTATATTCCATCAGAAGAGCCAGGACATCCAGACTGACGGAATCGGCTGACAGCAGATTCAGACGAACAGGAATACCCATAGCACTTTGTGCAGGGACATCCATGGTAGCAGCACCGCCTCCATCTTTCGACGGATCGAAATGAAAAACAATTTCCAGCTTCTGATTTCCCGCATTCAGCATTCCTTTCCAGGTTCCGCTAATCCCCTGAGCGTATGACATAGCCACAGTCATCACAGCCAGTCCAAGTAGAGCGATTCTCTTCATATGTGTCAGTATTGTTTTTACAGGTTTGATCTAAAGTTATCTGTCATAATACCCTGTTCCAACCCAAAGTTATCATACCAAAGGCTGGAACAGAGAGTTTCTTTCTGATTTACAGCGCTGCCTTCAGAATGGACAGGATATCCTGCTCATTCAGCGGAGCAAAGGTACCCGGTGCATCCAGTCCTTCATTGACGGCAACGTGATGGGCCATTTCTTCCAGACGGGAGTCATCAATACCGACTTCGCGCAAGGTCATCGGCATACCCAGACTCTTAAAGAACTGAGAAGTACATACGATGGTCTGTTCTGCGATCTCGGCCGGAACCATGTCTGCTGACAGTCCGAACACATTCAAGCCAAACTTCACGAAACGTTCCTGTGTACGCTCATTAAGTACATGACGCATCCAGTGCGGAGTGATAATGGCCAGTCCTTCTCCATGTGTAATGTCATAATAAGCCGAAAGAGCATGTTCAATACCATGCATCGGCCAGGGAGACCCTGCTGTTCCGAGAGCCAGCAAGCCGTTGCAGCCAAAGGTACAGGCATACATAATCTCCGCACGGGCTTCATAGTCATCGGGCTTCTCCAGCGCAACCGGTGCATATTTCATCAAAGTCTTGACAAGGGTTTCACAAAAACCGTCAGCTACAGAATTGGAAGCATGGGTGAAATACTGCTCCATCACATGATTGATGGCATCAGCCACTCCCGCTGCCGTATGTTTGGCGTTGACCGTAAACGTATAAGTCGGATCAAGGAAAGAACATGCCGGGAACAGATGTGGATCGATGTAAGCAATCTTATCATTGGTTTCCGTACGCGAAATGACACCTCCGGCATCATATTCACTGCCCGTAGCAGCCAGAGTCAGGATATCAACAATCGGAAGGGCAGCCAAAGTAGGAGCCTTACCGGTAATCAGGTCCCAGGTTTCACCATCATACTTGGCTCCACCGGCAATGGCTTTCGAACAGTCAAGTACCGAACCTCCCCCAACGGAAAGAATGACATCGATCTGTTGTTCCTTACAAATCCGCACTCCCTCTACAACACTGGTAGAATATTTCGGATTCGGTTCAATCCCGCCCAGTTCAAAAATCTCAAAGTCTTTCAGTAATTCCCTGACACGGTCATACAGTCCGATACGCTTAATACTTCCGCCCCCATAAGTCAGCAAGATACGACGTCCGAACGGACGCATCACTTCAGGAAGTCCCTCCACAACATCACGTCCGAAGATCAGTCGTGTCGGGGTCTGATAATCAAAATTTCTCATATTTCTTTTATTTATATCATTAATACTGTCGAATAATCCTTATCAGTATTATTCTTCTGCTAAATATTCAATTAAAATCCGGATTCCTGTCTTCTTCAGTAATCTCCCTGATCATTCTGCATGGTACCCCAGCAGCTATCACATTCTCTGGAATATCTTTTGTAACAACACTGCCAGCTCCTATTATGGAATTTCTACCTATTGTGACACCACCCATAATATGAACGCCTGCACCTACCCACACATTATCACCTATTGTGATGGGCTTTGAATAACATCCGCCTGCCACTCTGTCTTCAGGATGTATTGCATGGTTACCTGCATATAATCCAACACGCGGACCGAACAAAACATTATTTCCTATGACGATACGATTGCAGTCCAATATAACACAGTCAAAATTTGCAAAGAAGTTATTCCCTATAAATATATTGGAACCAAACTCACATCTGAAATCGGGTTCAAAATTAACATTCTCACCCATCCCCCCTAATATATCTCTCAATATACTCTCACGAACCCTTTGTGCTTCACCATAGCTGCGGTTATAACGATTTGTCAACAATACAACATCATTTCTTTTCCTCATCAGTTCACTTGACAAATCATTATACATTTTCCCAGACAACATTCTTTGCCACAGTTTCTCATCTTCCATATTATGACCTATTTAGTTGCTATTTCACGCTTCTGAACTTAACAGAGCCGTGATGAGTTCTTCATCTATATGCAATATTCGCAAAATTTCTGAACATACACAAGCAAGTAGCAGGAAAAACAGAAATATCCAGACACAAAAAAGGCTGTCTCCTTTTTGACGGAAACAGCCTCTTGTAGGGGGTGACTAGTGGGACTCGAACCCACGACATTCAGAACCACAATCTGACGCTCTAACCAACTGAACTATAGTCACCATGTTGATTACCCTTTCAAAAGCGAGTGCAAAGATATATGTTTATTTTGAATTTACAAACACTTTTGAGAAAAATCTTTCATAAAAGTTCATTTTATGCTGTAAAACCTTCTAGAAGGAGCATTATTTATATATAGCCTTCTTACCAGCCAGCAATGTATTCTTCATCAACGCTACAATTGTCATCGGTCCTACACCACCGGGAACTGGAGTTATATATGAACATTTTGGAGCCACTTCATCAAATTTCACATCTCCGGTAAGTTTAAATCCTGATTTTTTTGTTGCATCGGGTACACGAGTTGTACCGACATCAATCACAACAGCCCCTTCCTTAACCATATCTGCCTTTACAAAATTAGGCTGTCCCAAAGCTGCTATAATTATATCCGCTTCACGACATTCTTTCACCAGATCTTTACTACGGCTATGGCAGACTGTTACGGTAGCATCACCCGGATATGCTTTCTGCATCATCAGCATTGCCATTGGTTTTCCGACAATATTACTTCTTCCAAGTACAACACATTTTTTTACCCTGGGTTTCTATATTATAGCGTCGAAGCAGTTCCAAGATACCATTGGGAGTTGCAGAAACATAACAAGGAAGCCCGATGGACATACGGCCTACGTTTATCGGATGGAAGCCATCAACATCTTTACGATAGTCGATTGTTTCTATAACTTTCTGTTCTGAAATATGTTTAGGCAAAGGCAATTGTACGATAAATCCATCCACATCGGGATCATTATTCAGCTCTTGCACTTTCGCCAGAAGTTCTTCTTCGGTCACATCACTTTCGTAACGAATAAGAGTAGATTTGAAACCGCAAACTTCACAAGCCTTTACTTTTGCTGCAACATAGGTTTCACTACCCCCATCGTGCCCTACCAAAACCGCAGCCAGATGTGGACGCTTACCGCCACGGGCAACTATATCGGCAACTTCAGCAGCTATTTCCTGCTTTACTTGTTCCGAAACCTCTTTTCCATTAATTAATATCATAATATAAACTGCAATTATTAGGTTATCTGTAGTATTAACAAATGTACAATTTTTCAGGGATGCTTAACCGAGAAAAAGAACGGTTTATGTTTTATTAACACTGATTCAGTTTGTATTCTACCCATCTATCAGTGGGTACGACGAGGTTTCCAAGAGCGAGAAACAAGCCTCAAAACAAAAAACTTTTTATTTCACAGGTAAATCTGCATATTTTTTTCTACCCAGCAGTTTCGACTGCCACAGGATGCTGAATTTAAAACGTTCTGGAATATCTGCGAGAACAGTCTTATCCAAATTCTCCTGACGATCTGAAACAAATTCCGGCCGTAAACGAAGAAATTCTTTTCTAGCCTGAAGTACCGCACGAAAATTAGAAACATCTCCTTTAAGCAGAAAGAACAAGGCTGCGAGATAGTCCAAGCATGTACGTGTCCGCATTACTGAAACAAGCTCTTCAGCCGGAAGATTTTTATAAAGCATAAGCAGGTTATTGCGAAAGTTCAAGAACGTCTTCCGAGGATTTTCTTTCTTCAATGTGGCCCCACCTACATGATAGACTACGCTTTGAGGCAGGCAAACCAGCTCATAGCCACGGCTGCGCAAACGCCAGCACAAGTCTATTTCTTCCATATGTGCAAAGAAACGTCCGTCGAGTCCCCCTACTTCCCGATATTTGTCAAGCCTGATAAATAAAGCTGCACCCGTAGCCCAGAAAATGGAAACCGGAGCATCATATTGTGCAATATCCTTTTCTACCGTATCAAACACACGGCCGCGACAGAACGGATACCCATATCGGTCGATAAATCCACCAGCCGCCCCTGCATATTCAAAATATTCTTTATTTTTCCAGTCGAGAATTTTAGGCTGGCAGGCTGCAACCTCCGGATGCAAATCCATATATGATACCATTGCTGACAACCAGCCTGATGAAACTTCCACATCGCTGTTAAGCAGCACAACATATTCAGCATCAACCTGTTCCAATGCTTTATTATATCCATCTGCAAAACCATAATTCTCAGGCAGACGAATCAGACGGACAGAAGGAAACTCTCCCTCTACTATCCGGCAGGAATCATCAGATGAGCCATTATCGGCTACACAAACCTCTATTCCCTCTCCTTGCGAACACGAAATGACAGAAGGCAAAAAACGGCGCAGCATATCTGCGCCATTCCAGTTTAATATAACGACCGAAACTTTTATCATAATATAATACCTTTCAACGCGGTTCCGTCATCATTAAAATCACCTAAACGTACGCGTATTAACTGATTGTCTAAAGCATCGTTCTGCTCCAGTTCCACACGGATATAATTATCGGTGAACCCATGCATAGGACAACCTGGCTTGGAGTGTTCCATCAATACAGTTGCTTCCTGACCAATATGACGAGCATAAAAACCTCTTGTCTTTTCGTCCGATAATGCCAGTAAACGCTGACTTCTTTGATGTTTATCGTCGGGAGAAACTACATAATCTATTTTCAAAGCCTGAGTACCAGGGCGTTCCGAATAACTGAACACATGAAGCTGGGTTACATCCAACCCTTGTATAAACTCATAAGCCTGTTCAAAGTATTCGGGCGTTTCTCCTCTTGTACCGACAATCACATCTACACCGATAAAGGCATCGGGCATCAAAGACTTGATTTTATGTATCTTGGAAGCAAAAAGCGCAGTATCATACCGGCGACGCATCAATTTAAGCACCTCATCACATCCCGACTGCAACGGAATATGAAAATGAGGCATAAAACGACGTGACTGTGCTACGTATTCTATAATTTCATCGGTAAGCAGATTAGGCTCAATGGAAGAGATTCGATACCGCTCAATGCCTTCCACCGCATCAAGTGCCTTTACCAAATCGAAGAAACTTTCTCCTGTAGTTTTTCCGAAATCACCTATATTTACTCCAGTAAGTACAATTTCTTTTCCACCTTCTGCTGCCACCTGACGAGCTTGCTCTACCAGATCAGCAATTTTACCATTACGACTTCTTCCTCGCGCAAAAGGTATAGTACAATACGAACAAAAATAATCACATCCATCTTGTACTTTCAGGAAATAACGGGTACGGTCACCTCTAGAACATGAAGGAACAAAGGTACGTATATCCTTTGTGGCAGTAGTGATAGCTTCACCATGCTCATGCTTCTCCAAATTTCCCAAATATTTCATCAGATCGCCTTTCTGTTCTGCTCCCAAAACCAGATCGACTCCCTCAATATCTGCTACCTGTCCAGGCTTCAGCTGCGCATAACATCCAGTCACTACGATAAAAGCTCCCGGATGCTCTTTCGCCAAACGATGAATAGCCTGACGGCATTTTTTATCTGCCATTTCAGTGACCGAACAGGTATTAATTACACAAATATCAGCCTGCTCACCTTTACGTAGGGTACGGACTCCTACTTCCTTAAGCATTTTTCCAATGGTAGAAGTTTCCGCAAAGTTCAGTTTACAGCCTAATGTATAATAAACAGCCTTTTTATTTTGAAAAATAGTTGTATCTGTCATACTTTAAATATAATAATTTGAATGCAAAGTTACGTATTATTATCGGAACACAAAGATAAGGAAGAGAGCTTTCACCACCGAAAAAACATCTCCCCTAAAAACATGCAGAAAAATCGTTTAAATATACGAATATTCTCCCATATTTCCATATCCGAAAACATCTTTTATGAAGAAAAGTATTTTAAAACATATTTTTTTTGAAAAAAAATGCCCTAAAGAGAACAACGTATTAAAAAAGTCTATATCTTTGCATCGTTTTAAGAAAACAACATAAGTATTACAGATTTTAAAAAGCAAAGAAAATGAAAAAATTAGTATTTTTGTTCGTAGCATTCGCTGCTGTATCTTTCGCATCTTGCGGTAACAAAGCAGCTAACAATGAATCAACAGTTGACTCAACTGCAGCAGTTGAAACAGTAGAAGAAGCAGCTCCAGTTGTTGACTCTACAGCAGTAGTAGCTGACTCAGCAGCAGTTGATTCTGCAGCAGTAGTAGCTGAATAATTTCGAACAACATTCGAGAGAATTGAAAGTCTGGCATGCGAAAGCATTCAGACTTTTTTTATACCCTTTTATATCCTCTGATGAGCGATAAGAAATATTTCCTTTACCACCTTCCCTATCTTTACGTAGTAAATTCTCTACCAATCATATTCTTTCACCAAAAACATGCTCTTGTTTACTTCTCTTTTTGTACAAAAGAGAAAGACATTCGTACAAAAATTTCAAAAATATCCTGATATTTTTCCAGACTCTTGAGGAAGAATAAATCAGTATATCCACAAATTTCTGTAACACCCCATCTATTCCACTAGAGAAACAAAAAAATCCAGCCCCTCATTTAGTAAAAAGAAAAACACTATAAATATCATCTTTTACCAAATTCCTCCCCTATTCTTTACTCTCTCTTAAAAAATAATTACTGGCCATTATTTCAACCAATAAGATCCACCAGCATAAACATAACCAACAATCAAGCAATTTTGAATATACTTATTAAGATAATAAAAAAAGAAATCCCGAGCAGATTTTCATCTACTCGGGATCTTATCAAGTATTTACAGACTGCAAAATTAAGCTTCTTCTGCAACAACTTCGAAAGGAATTTCAACAGAAACTTCCTTGTGAAGTTTAACGACTGCTTTGTAATGACCAACTTCTTTTACAGAATCCTTAACAACGATAATCTTACGATCGATGTTGTGACCCAATTTAGCCAATTCTTCAGCAATCTGAATATTACCAACTGAACCATAGATAACGCCAGTTGCGCTAACTTTTGTAGCGATCTTCAAAGATACATCTTTCAAAGATTCTGCTACTGCTTCAGCATCTTTCTTAATCTTTTCCAATTTGTGAGCACGCTGTTTCAATTCTTCAGCCAACATTTTCTTTGCAGCTGGAGAAGCGATAACTGCTTTGCCTGTCGGAATAAGATAGTTACGACCATAACCTGACTTAACGGTTACAATATCATTCTTGTAGCCCAAGTTAACTACGTCTTCTTTCAAAATAATTTCCATACTCTTATTCCTCCTTTAATTATTTCATCATATCAGTTACGAAAGGCAGCAAAGCCAAGTGACGAGCTCTCTTAACAGCCTGCGCAATACGACGCTGGAACTTCAATGAAGTACCTGTAATACGGCGCGGAAGGATTTTACCCTGTTCGTTCAAGAATTTCTTCAAGAATTCAGGATCTTTGTAGTCGATATACTTAATACCACTCTTTTTGAAACGGCAGTATTTTTTCTTCTTAACGTCTACTGAAGGCGGAGTTAAATATCTGATTTCTGATT
>ENA-OQBV01000719-OQBV01000719.1-human-gut-metagenome-genome-assembly--contig:-NODE-719-length-18313-cov-3.617343_pt1 | contig 18313 bp, 17 predicted proteins | sample MGYA00242750_ERZ504559 | MGnify/ENA primary metagenome ERZ504559 (study PRJEB26092, sample SAMD00036230) | human gut metagenome | host: Homo sapiens | study: EMG produced TPA metagenomics assembly of... | reverse complement strand
ATTCATTATTTCAACAAGGAAAGGATTCAGAAAAAAACAAAATGGATGCCTCCCGAAATATATCGGGAAACATCCACTAATGCCATTTAACTAATTTATATGCGTCCAGTTTTTGGGGTACACATCAGAATGAACCGCTCATTTTTTCCGCAGTCTCTTTTCTTTTTTCCATGCTACAATAGGAGCTGAACCTGAAAGGAGCGTTCCCTATGTCTCTTCGTGACCAAAACCAGGCCCTTTTTGAAGAAGCCTCGGTGCCAAAAGCCCTTGCGGCCATGGCCATTCCAACCATTATCAGTCAGCTTATTACCCTTATCTATAATCTCGCCGATGCCTTTTTTGTCGGCCGTACAGGCAATCCGTATATGATTGCCGCCGTATCTCTGGTTTTTCCCGTCTTTGCCATTACAGTCGCCTTGAGCAACCTTTTTGGTGTCGGCGGAGGCAGCCTCATGTCCCGCTGTCTTGGGGAAGGAGACGAAAAAAGTGCCCGTCAGGTAAGCGCCTTTTCCCTTTATGGAAGCCTTGCAGGGGCCCTTGTTTTTTCCCTCACCCTCTATTTCCTGCGCCGCCCCATCTTGGTTCTTTTAGGGGCATCCCCTGCCACCTACGCCTATACGGAGACCTACCTTTTTCTTGTCGTCACCTTAGGTACCCTTCCGACCGTCCTATCAGGCACCTTGGCCCAGCTTTTCCGAAGCGTCGGCTTTGCCAAAAAAGCAAGTTTTGGCCTTTCCCTAGGAGCCATCCTCAATATTATCCTTGACCCCTCTTCATGTTCGTTCTCCTTCCTCAAGGAGAGGAACTGACAGGGGCGGCCCTTGCCACCCTCCTTTCAAACCTGATTTCCCTAGGCTACTTTCTCTTATCTCTCGTAAAAACTGCAAAGAAAAGCTCTCTTGCCTATACCTTTCCTGAAGGATTGCCCAGCAAGGAGAAGATTCGTTCCGTCCTTTCCGTGGGTTTTCCTTCAGCCCTTACGAACCTGCTTTTTGATACATCAAACCTCTTTTTAAACCACCTCATGGCAGGCTTTGGCGACGCGCCCCTGGCGGCCCTTGGCATCGTCATGAAGGCTGAACGGATCCCTCTCAATACAGGCCTTGGCATCTGCCAAGGCATGCTGCCCCTTGTGGCCTATCATTATGGGGCCAGAAAATTCATACGCATGAAGGCGTTCATCAAGATGGCGCGCCGCGCAGGCCTTCTCTTTTCGCTCCTTTGCGTGCTCTTTTATGAGCTCGCCGCGGTTCCCATTGCAAGCCTTTTCATTGCGGCCAAGCCAGAAAGTGCCATCGGCCTTGAGACCCTTGCGTTAGGGGCTCTCTTCCTACGTTTCCGCTGTCTGGCCTCGCCCTTTGCCTTCCTTAATTTCCACATCACCTTTTCCCTCCAAGCCCTGGGAGACGGCAGAACAACCCTTCTTGTGGCAGCCTTGCGCCAAGCCATCATCTACATCCCCTTGATGCATGCCATGGGTGCTTTTCTCGGCTATATGGGCCTTATTGAAAGCCAGACAGCAGCGGAGATGGCGACCTTCTTCCTAGCCAGATGGATCTTCAGCCGACGTCTTGCAGCCATTAACGAAAGTCCCCAGTCCTAAAAGAGACTGGGGAAAAGGATCTTTACGGCAGAATAGAGAAGCAAGGACGCAATCATCAAAGAGACAGGCTTTTCGTGAGCCTTGAAGAAGCGATCCAAGAGGGAGCCGCCTAGGGCCCAAGTAAAATTGGCGGCACTGCACATAAGGTTCATGACCATGCCGAGAAGAAAGGTCCAAACAGGGCCGCCTCCACCGGGAAGCAGAAAAGACGTATAGCCCACCATCATAAAGAGAGCGACTTTGACATTGGTCCAATTCAGGAGCAAGGCGGAGAAAAAGAGCCGTTTGGAATCGATGGTCTTTGTCTTTTTCCTTCCGTTTTTCATGAAAAGGCGCACCGTCAGATACACAAGATAGAGAGCTCCCAAGATGCGCAGGGGAAGATCCATCAAAGGCAGGATATCTTCCAAGGCATGAATAAATAGATAGATGACCGTACACATAGAAAAGAGACTAACATGAAGTCCCAGCAAAAAAGGCAGGGCGCCTCGAAAAGTCCGCTCTCGGCTCTGGGCAAGGCTCATGAGATTATTGGGACCGGGAGTAAAGCTCATGACAAAACAAAAAGATAGATAGGCCGCAAGATCCATACCAAGGCTCCTTTCCAACATGCTGATAGGTTCCATTGTAGGCGAAAAGGCAGCAATAGGGCAAGAAAAATATTTTGGAATCCTGAAAAAGCAGCAGAAATGTGCAAAAGAGAATGCAGGGCTCCAATTTTTCACGGCAAAGCCTGCGGGATATGATACAATGGCAAGATAAGGACAAAAAAGGGAGGTCGATCCATCATGAGCGATACAAAAAAGTCGGCAAAGGGCCCTGCCCTTCGGAAAGAACATGATTCCATGGGGGAAATCCTCGTCCCCTGCGATAAATATTGGGGTGCCCAGACGCAGCGCAGCTTTGAGAACTTCCGCATTGGCACGGAAAAGATGCCGCCTGAAGTGATTTCCGCCTTCGCCATCCTCAAAAAATCAGCAGCCCAAGCAAACTGTGAGCTGGGAACGCTCCCTAAGGAAAAAGCCGTACTCATTGAAAAAGCCTGCGAAGAGATCCTTGACGGCAGTCTCGACGGCAACTTTCCCCTTGCGGTCTGGCAAACCGGAAGCGGCACCCAGAGCAACATGAACATCAACGAAGTCATTGCCCACAGGGGAAATGAGCTTGCCAAAAAGACATGCCTTCACCCCAATGACGACGTCAATAAATCCCAAAGCTCAAATGATACCTTCCCGACGGCCATGCACATTGCCGCCATAAAGGGCATCGAAGAACATCTTTTTCCTCGCCTTGACGCGCTCATAAAGACCTTCAAGGACCTTGAAAAGAAACATCGGGGCATTGTCACAACAGGCCGGACCCATCTCCAGGATGCGGTTCCCATTGCCTTTTCCCAGGAAATCTCGGGCTGGCGAACCATGCTTGAACGCAGCCGTGATGAACTCAAGACCTCAGAAAAAGGGCTCCTTGAACTGGCGCTAGGAGGAACGGCCGTCGGGACAGGGCTTAATGCACCAAAAGACTTTGATCGGACCGTTGCCGCCTATATCGCCCAAAATACAGGCTATGCCTTTAAAACCGCCCCCAATAAGTTCCATGCTCTCACAAGCCTTGACGACATGGTCTTCAGTCACGGCGCCCTCAAGGCCTTAGCCGCCAATCTCATGAAGATTGCCAACGACGTGCGCTGGCTGGCCAGCGGACCCCGGGACGGACTTGGCGAAATCACCATTCCCGCCAATGAACCAGGATCTTCCATCATGCCGGGCAAGGTCAACCCCACCCAATGCGAAGCTGTCACCATGGTTGCCGTCCAAGTCATGGGCAATGATGCAGCCATTGGGTTCGCCGCGTCCCAAGGAAACTTCCAGTTGAATGTCTTTCTTCCCGTTACAATCTATAACTTCCTCCAGTCCGTGCGGCTTTTGGGAGACGCCATGGAATCATTCCGCATCCACTGCGCCCTCGGCATCAAGGCAAATAAAGCTAAGATGAAGGAAAACCTCCACCGCTCCCTCATGCTAGTTACGGCCCTGACCCCCTATATCGGCTATGAAAAGGCGGCGGAAGTCGCTAAACTGGCCCACAAGAAGAATCTTTCCCTCAAGGAAGCCATCCTCGAATTGGGCTACATGACAGAAACGGACTTTGATGCCCATTTCCATCCAGAAAAGATGGTGTAAGATGACAAAACGCTGTGAAATCATCATTCGTGTCGTTGATAAAAAAGGGGAGGCCCCTTGCCACCACGGCCATGTAAAGGGTATGGAACTGTCCTGGGACCATGACCGGGGCCGCCTGTGCCCCATGGCCCAGCATGCCCTCTTTCCCTATATCGATATTCTCCGCTACGGCGGCACCCTTCCCGGCATGAAGGGAAACCGTTTCCGTGTTGCCTGTCCTGATGCTGAGGTCATCAACATCTTTGAAATTGAGATGCGAACCAATCCCTCCCCACAAAAAAAATAACTGGATGGGGCTGCCCCTTTGGGCAGCCCCCCTTTCATTAGGCCCCGCCTGCATGCCTTTTCTTTGGCTCATCAAGGCCAGTTGTATTATAGGTTACACTTTTATTTGCAAAAAGCATGCTTTAGTATTATCCTTAAAATTTTTCTTGATTTTTGTCTTTTTTCATGATACTATCTGAACCATAATTTCAAAGCAAGAGATGCATTGAAGGGAAAGAGTACGTTTCAGGAAAACCTCCAGAGAGCTGCCGGGTGGTGCAAGGCAGCGGCGGACCGAAACCGAACTGATCCCTGAGCAGCTTTCCTGAACCCGCGCATGACAGTAGGGGAAGCCGGCTCCTGACCGTTATCAATCAGGGCGGTATCGATGGACACGTCATCCGTACCGGCTAAGGGCACACCAAATGGTGTGAAGTGGAGTGGTACCGCGCAAGATTTGAATCTTTCGTCTCTCACAAAGAGAGAAGAAAGATTTTTTTATTGCCTGTAAGGAGGACATCATCATGAAACATGTAGAAGCTTACAAAAAGGGCTATTATCTGCCCCCTGTCGTCGATATGAGCTGGGCCATGGCCGACGCGCCCAAAAAAGCCCCTATTTGGTGCAGCGTGGACCTGCGCGACGGCAACCAGGCCCTCGTGATTCCCATGAGCCTCCAAGAGAAGATTCGCTTCTACAAGACCCTCGTCGCCATGGGGTTCAAGGAAATTGAAGTCGGATTTCCTGCCGCGTCAGAAACGGAATATGACTTCCTCCGCTATTTGGTTGACCATGATCTCATCCCTGACGATGTGACGGTCCAGGTCCTCACCCAGGCACGGGAACACATCATCAAAAAGACTTTTGAAGCCCTGAAAGGCGTCAAAAGCGCCATCGTCCACGTCTACAATTCGACGAGCGTCGCGCAAAGGGAGCAAGTCTTCCACAAATCAAAGGAGGAAATCAAGGAAATTGCCGTTAATGGGGCGCGTCTTTTGCAGCGCCTCACGGAAGAAGCCCACGCGTCTTACCGCTTTGAGTATTCACCAGAAAGCTTTACGGGGACGGAACCAGAATACGCCCTGGAAGTCTGCAACGCAGTCCTCGACGTGTGGAAACCGCAGCCAGACCGGAAGGTCATCATCAACCTGCCATCGACGGTGCAGATGTCCATGCCCCATATCTTTGCCGCCCAAGTGGCCTATCTTTCCCAGAACCTTTCCTACCGTGATGCCGTTGTCCTTTCCGTCCATCCCCACAATGACCGCGGCACTGGTGTTGCCGATGCAGAAATGGCCATGCTCGCCGGTGCGGACCGCGTAGAAGGAACGCTCTTTGGCAACGGCGAACGGACAGGCAACGCGGACATCGTCACCATCGGCATGAACCTCTATGCCTTGGGCATCGATCCGCAGCTTGATTTTTCCAATATGCCGGACCTTGTAAAGACCTATGAGGAAGTAACGCGCATGCATGTCAGTGAGCGTCAGCCCTACGCCGGAAAGCTTGTCTTTGCCGCCTTCTCCGGCTCCCATCAGGATGCCATTGCCAAAGGCATGAAATATCGTAAGGAGCACAATGACCCGTACTGGACGTGCCCGTACCTTTATATCAATCCCCACGATGTGGGCCGCACCTATGATGCCGATGTTATCCGCATCAACAGCCAAAGCGGCAAGGGCGGCGTCGCCTACATCATGGAAACAGCCTATGGCATCGATATGCCAAAGCGATGCGGGAAGACTTCAGCTACTTTGTAAAGACGTTCCGATCATAAGCACCAGGAATTGAAGCCCGATGAAATCTTCAATCTCTTTAAGGATCATTACGTCGATAAGAGCCTTCCCATTGAACTGCAGGATACGCTCTTCCGCAAGAAGGACGGAAAATGGCAGGGCAAAGTCCTCGTCCGGGCTGCCGGCCGCGACGTGATCCTTGAAGGAGCCGGCAATGGCCAGCTCGACGCCGTCAAGGATGCCCTCTGCCGGGCTTTCCACTTTACCGTGACGGACCTTACGTACAGCGAACACGACCTGGACCGGGTCGCTGAATCACGGGGCATTGCCTACTTTGGCATTACAGATGAAAAAGGCGTCACAACCTGGGGTGCCGGCGTCGACACGGATACGATGACGGCCTCCATCAAGGCCTTCATCAGTGCCCTGAACCGCCGCAAAGACGCCAAGGATCATGTCTATGGCGCTGGCCTCATCTCCTCTGAAGAGGCAGTCAATGCTTTCCACCAAGCGGCCAGTGCCCGCTAAATTTAGGGTAAAAGAAAGGATGTATGCACGATGGGAATGACCATGACACAAAAAATCCTCGCCAAACACGCAGGAAAGGACCTCGTTAAACCAGGTGACCTCATCACCTGCCGACTCGACCGCGTCCTTGCAAACGATATTACAGCACCGCCGGCCATCAAGGAATTTGAAAAGATTGGGCGCCCCGTCTTTGATAAGGACCGCATCGTCCTTGTCCCGGACCACTTCATTCCCAACAAGGACATTAAATCCGCCGGCCTTGCCAAGATTGTCCGTGACTTCGCCAAAGCCCATCATATCACCCATTATTATGAAACTGGACGAGCCGGCATCGAACACGTCATTCTGCCGGAAAAGGGTATTGTCGGACCGGGCATGCTCACCATCGGCGCCGACTCCCACACCTGCACCTACGGCGCCCTGGGCGGCTTTGCCACCGGTGTGGGGTCAAACAGACCTGGGCGCTGCCATGGCAACGGGCACGTGCTGGTTCAAGGTACCGGAAGCCATTAAGGTCATCATTACAGGAAAAAAACCGGCGGATATTACGGGTAAGGATGTCATGCTGACCCTTATCGGCATGATTGGCGTCGATGGGGCCCTCTACCAGTCCCTGGAATTTACGGGCGACGGCATTGCTGAGCTTTCCATGACGGACCGCTTCACCATGGCCAATATGGCCATTGAAGCAGGCGCCAAAAACGGCATCTTCCCCGTCGATGAAAAGACCAAGGCCTACGAACAAGGCCGTGTTGAAGACTATGAAATTGTTACAGCAGACAGTGACGCTGTCTATAAACGGACCGTGACCATCGATCTAACAGCCCTTACCCCCGTCGTTGCCTTCCCCCACCTGCCAGGAAACACCAAAGCTATTGGCACCTTTGGAGACATTCCCATCGACCAGGTCGTCATCGGTTCCTGCACGAACGGCCGTCTGGAAGATCTTGCCATTGCAGCCAAGATCCTTGAAGGCCGTACTGTCCATCCAGATGTGCGCTGTATCGTTATTCCCGGCAGCCAGGAAGTCTACAAGGAAGCCATGAAAAAAGGCTACATCGATACCTTCATCGACGCCGGCTGCGTTGTTTCGACGCCGACCTGCGGTCCTTGCCTGGGCGGCTACATGGGCATCCTGGCCGCCGGTGAACGCTGCGTATCGACGACAAACCGCAATTTCCGGGGCCGCATGGGCCACGTGGACAGCGAAGTTTATCTAGCAGGTCCGCAAGTCGCAGCAGCCAGTGCGATTTTAGGAAAGATTGCCGCCCCAAAGGAGGTCAAATAAGATGAAATACGAAGGAAAAACTTGGACCTATGGAGACAATATCGATACGGACGTCATCATTCCCGCCCGCTACCTCAATTCCTTTGATCCCAAGGAACTGGCCTCCCACTGCATGGTCGACATTGACGAAAGCTTTGCCAAAGAGGTAAAGGCCGGCGATATCATGGTCGGCGGCTGGAACTTTGGTTGCGGCTCTTCCCGCGAGCATGCTCCCATTGCCATCAAGGCATCGGGCGTGCCCGTCATCATTGCCGCAAGCTTTGCCCGGATCTTTTACCGCAACGCCATCAACGTCGGCCTTCCTGTCCTGGAAATTGGCACGATGTCAAAAAGATTCGAAAAGGAGACATCCTAAGCGTCGATATCAGCACGGGTATCATTGCCGATAAGACCACAGGCGACACCTTCAAGGCGCCGCCCCTGCCGGACTTCATCCAAGGCATTGCCTCGGCCGGTGGGCTCATTGCCTATGTAAAGGAGCATGCCCAATGAAAAAAAAGATCGTTGTTATCCCTGGTGACGGCATTGGCGGCGAAATTACGGACGCCGCGGTAAAGGTCCTCAAAAAGACCGCAGCCATCTATCACCTGGACCTTTCCCTTGATCAAAAGATGGCCGGTGGAACCGCCTATGATGCCTGCGGGGACCCTCTTCCCAAGGAAACGGTGGAAGCAGCCCAAAACGCCGATGCGGTCCTTTTTGGTGCCGTAGGCGGCGACAAATGGGACAATGTAGATCCCCTCAAACGGCCGGAAAAAGCCGTCCTCGGCCTGCGCAAGGCTCTAGGGCTTTATGTCAACCTGCGTCCCGTCCATGTCTCCCCTGTCCTTGCGCCCTATTCGCCCTTGAAGCCCGATATCGTGACGGGCACGGATGTCCTCATCGTGCGCGAACTCATTGGCGGCATCTATTTTGGTGACCGCTGCGAATCGGAAATCCATGACGGCGTGGAACGAGCCTGGGACCTTGAAAACTACAGCGTCCCCGAAGTGGAGCGTATCAGCCGCTTCGCCTTCAAGGCCGCCCAGGGCCGCCGCAAAAAGGTCACCAGCGTCGATAAGAGCAACGTCCTTGCCACAAGCCGGCTCTGGCGCCGCACAGTCACAAAAGAGCACAAGGCCTATCCCGATGTAGCACTGAACCATATGTACGTTGATAACTGCGCCATGCAGCTGGCAGCCCGTCCCACCCAGTTTGACGTCATCGTGACAAGCAACCTCTTTGGCGATATCCTGAGCGATGAAGCGGCTGTATTGGGCGGCTCCATCGGTATGATGCCGTCGGCCTCAGTCGGTGAAAAGACAAGTCTCTTTGAGCCAATCCACGGATCGGCTCCCGATATTGCTGGTAAAGGAATCGCCAACCCCTGTGCTACTATCCTTTCTGCGGCGATGCTGTTTCGCTATGCCTTAGGAGAGGAAGCAGCCGCCCAAGCCATTGAAAAAGCTGTCGACGCGGCGCTTCTTGACGGCTGGCGGACACCGGACCTCTACAAGGATGGCTTCAAGAAAGCTGATACGGACACCATGACTGGTATCATCTTGGATCAAATTGTCTAGAAATTAAAAAAGACAGGAACAAACTACGTTCCTGCCTTCTTTTTTGCCTTATTTAGCCTGCTGTTTGGGTGTTGCGGTCGTTGTTACATCGGCTGCAGGCAGCGTGCCCTGACCCGGTTTCAAGATCATTATGCCGCCCATCAAAAGAACCGTCAGCAGAAGGAATACGATAAGATCCCTGCCATCACGTGTCATACGCCGTCCTTCCTTTCCTAGTGAAATAATAGATATTATACATCAACGGGACGGTTCTGTCGATAAAAATTGGTTTCTGCCATCAAAAATTCATGGCTCTTTCCATGAGGAAACAGGGAACGCCTCGTGCCTTTTCTTTTTCCATCCCGGGAAAAGCTCAAGAACCTCTATCTGTCTCATTTTTCTTTTCAGCAGCATGAACCTAAAAACGAACCCCCTGCCAATAGGCAAGGGGTTCGCAGTCCTTTTCAAATGGTGATCCACCCGGGATTCGAACCCGGGACACCCTGATTAAAAGTCAGGTGCTCTACCAACTGAGCTAGTGAATCATTGGCTTTTCACAGCCCTAATATTGTAACGGGTTTTTCCGCCTTTTGTCAAGGGGGAATTTCCCGCTCCAGCCTCAGTCTTCAAAGAAGGATTTGAGGGTAAAGGTTTGATCACGGTTCGGACCAACGGAAACAATGCCGATTTCAACGCCGACCACTTCACTCAGACGGTTCAGGTAGGTCTGCGCTTCCTGCGGCAGGTCTTCATAGGAACGGACGCTGCTGATGTCGCATTTCCAGCCCTTGAAGGTTTCGTAGACAGGTTTTGCCTTGGCCAGGATGGAAAGGTCGGCCGGAATATATTTGATGGGCTTGCCGTCGATTTCCCAGCCTGTGCACATCTTGATTTCATCCAGACCATCAAGGATATCCAGACGCGTAATGGCTAAGCTGTCCATGCTGTTGATGCGTGCCGCATATTTGACCATAAAGGCATCGAGCCAGCCGCAGCGGCGGGGACGGCCCGTAACGGTCCCAAATTCATAGCCCGTTTCCCTAAGATACGTACCGGGGCCATCTGTATCAAAAAGTTCGCAGACAAAAGGACCTTCGCCAACACGGGTCGTATAAGCTTTGACAACACCGACTACATGGTCAATGAAACGAGGGCCTACGCCGCTGCCCGTAGCCGCATTGCCGGCTGTCGGGTTGGAACTTGTAACGTAGGGGAACGTCCCATAATCGATATCAAGGAAAGTGGCTTGGGCGCCTTCAAAAAGAACCTTTCTTCCTTCGTCAAAAAAGTCTCCTAAGGCGACACTCGTGTCACATACATGGGGACGGAGCGCTTCGGCATATTCAAGATAGGCCTTCAGCATCGGTTCATAAGCCAAAGGTTCTGCCTTGTAGTATTCCGTAAAAAGTTTGTTTTTTTGCGGAAAGGGTCCGTTTCAGTTTTTCAGCAAGGACCTCTTTGTTCATGAGATCACAGACACGAATCCCTGTACGGGCATACTTATCCATGTAACAAGGTCCGATCCCGCCCTTGGTCGTACCAATCTTGTTCGCCCCCAAAGCCAGTTCCTGCAGTTCATCCTGTTTTTCATGATAGGGGAAGACGACATGGGCCCGGTCACTGATGAGCAGATTCGTCGTATCAACGCCTTTGGCCTGCATGCCCCGGATTTCTTCCAGGACGACGCGGGGGTTGATGACAACGCCGTTACCCAAGATGCAAGTTTTATCCTTATAGAGGATGCCGCTTGGCAATAATCTCAGTTTATAGGCAACATCATTGACAACAACCGTATGGCCTGCGTTGGAGCCGCCGGAATAACGGACCACTACATCGGCACGCTGGGCCAAAAAATCCACAATCTTGCCTTTTCCTTCATCGCCCCATTGGGAGCCGATTACAACGATAGATGACATAACGTTCTCCTTACCTAGATCTTACATCCCATAGCGGGCGTAGATATCATCAATATGCTTAAGCATATGCTTGGGTTCAAAGCAGGCTTCAATTTCTTCTTTCGTGAGGTATTTTTCGATATCAGGGTCGGCTTCAACGTTGGTCTTGAAATCAGCCCTTCCAGCCAGCGGGCCATGGCATTGCGCTGAACCCACTTGTAGGCATCCTCGCGCAGGACACCTTTGCCAACAAGAGCGACCAAAAGGTTCTGGCTGAAGATAAGACCGCCCGTCTTATTGAGGTTGCGAATCATGGCATCAGGATAAACAAGGAGCTTATCGAGAATATTGGTCATCTTGCGGAGCATATGGTCCAGAAGAATCGTGCTGTCCGGCAGAATAATCCGTTCCACGGAAGAATGGGAAATATCGCGTTCATGCCAAAGTGCCACATTTTCAAGGGCAGCCTGGGCATTGCCGCGGAGCACACGGGCAAGGCCACAGATCTTTTCGCACGTAATCGGATTGCGCTTATGCGGCATGGCGGAAGAACCCTTCTGTCCAGGTGCAAAATATTCTTCTGCTTCACGGATGTCCGTCCGCTGCAGGGCACGGATTTCCGTAGCCATTTTTTCAAGGGAAGCCCCGCAGACAGCAATCGTCGTCAGATAAAAAGCATGACGGTCCCGCTGCACGACCTGGGTAGCCAGGCGAACCGGTTCCAGTCCTAATTTTTCGCAGACATATTTTTCAACAAAGGGATCGATATTGGAATAGGTGCCGACAGCACCGCTGAGCTTACCGACAGAAATGTATTTCTTCGCCAGTTCCAAGCGTTCGATGTTGCGTTCCGTTTCATCCATCCAAAGAAGGAATTTCAGGCCAAAGGTCATAGGTTCGGCATGGATTCCATGGGTTCTTCCCACACAGATCGTGTTCCGATAGGTTTGGGCCTGACGTTTCAGGACTTCATGGAGCTTCTTTTCCAGATCGATCAGAAGCTCGCAGGAATGCTTCATCATGACACCCATGGCCGTATCCTTGACGTCACTGGACGTAAGCCCTTTATGGATATATTTGGAGGCATCGCCTACGTGTTCCGCTACATTGGTGAGCAGGGAGATGATATCGTGGTTTGTCACCTTTTCGATTTCATGGACCCGATCCAGTTCAAAATCAGCCTTGGTCTGGATGTCATGAAGAGCATCATCAGGGACAATACCCAATTTGTTCATGGCTTCACAGGCAAGAATCTCAACCTTGACCATGGTCCGGTCTTCATTTTCTTCCGTCCAGATGGACCCCATTTCTTTACCCGTATAACGTGGAATCACAGTACTTCCTCCTTAGCAAAATGCTTCCTGTAACATTGCATGACAATACAGCGCACCGTTATGGCCGCCCTCTCATTGTATCATTTTTCCGAACGAGTCGCAATGACTTCTCATATAAGAATGGGACTTACCTTGACTTTTCTTAAGATAAGAATAGGAGAAAATTCAAGAAAGATGAAGGCTGCTCTTCCTTTCCGGCGACATAAGTCCTCCATTTATTTCTTCTGAACAAAAAATAGATTTTTTCCTAAAATCGTTCACATTATGAGTCCTCAAAAAAAGAGGACTGCCTGTGCAGTCCCCTTGAATCATCCTTGCTGGTCGGCCATCTGGGCCAGATGCTCCGGCGTAAGGTCGAAAAAGTGTGTCGTATCCTTCTGGAAAAAGAGATTGACCGTTCCCACCGGACCATTACGATGCTTAGCTACGATGAGTTCTGCCACATTCTTTTGTTCCGTATCAGGATTATAGTAATCGTCACGATAGATGAAGCAGACAATATCGGCATCCTGTTCGAGGGCTCCTGATTCACGAAGGTCGCTGAGCATCGGCCGCTTGCTGGTCCGCGACTCAACACTGCGGCTGAGCTGACTGAGGGCAATGACCGGTACATTCAGTTCCCTTGCAAGGCCTTTGAGGGACCGTGAAATCTCACTCATCTCCTGCTGACGATTGTCACTGGCCCGTTTCGACGAGCCCTGCATGAGCTGCAGATAATCGACAATAATCAGGTCAAGTCCGTTTTCAGCCTTCCAGCGCCGTGCCTTGGACCGCATTTCCATCGCCGTCATACCCGGCGTATCATCCAACATGATACTGGCATTGCTGAGCCGGTCAGCAGCGGCAATGAGATTCGGCCATTCCTGATCCTGGAGCTGCCCAATCCGCAGACGGGAAGCATCAATGCCAGCCTGACTGCAGAGCATACGCTGGACCAGCTGCTCCTTGCTCATTTCCAAGGAGAAAAAGATAACGGATTTATGACCCTTGATTCCCACATGTTCCGCAATATTGAGCACCAAGGAAGATTTACCCATGGATGGACGGGCAGCGACAATGATGAGGTCTGACGGCTGAAGTCCGCTCGTCATCTTATCAAAATCCGTAAATCCCTGTAGGAAGCCCCGTAAAAGCTTCCTTTGAATCATATAGTTCCTCGATGCGTTCCATAGCCCCGCGCACAATATCACGGATTTTGACAATCCCACCGGTTTGGGTCCGGTTGGCAACAGAAAGGATCTTCTGTTCTGCCTCGTCGATGGTCCGGGCAATGTCGGTATCTTCTTCATAGCCCGTAGCCGCAATATCCGTTGCCGCATTGATCAGCTGCCGGCGCAGGGATTTTTCCTCCACAATCTTGGCATGGTATTCCACGTTCGCCGCCGTCGGAACAGCGTTGGAAAGGTTAGTGATGGTCTGTGAACCGCCAACTGCATCAAGCTTGCCCTTTTTGCGGAGTTCCTCAATGACCGTAACGAGGTCAACCGCCTCATTGCGTTCATGGAGGTCCTTGATGGCGCCAAAAACGATGCGGTCATCCTGACGATAGAAATCATCTTCCCGCAGGATCTCACAGGCCTTTTCAATGGCCTCGCGACTGATGAGCATGGCCCCCAGCACACTCTGCTCGGCCTCCACATTTTGAGGGGGAATCCGGTCTTCCATGACTTAAGCCTTTGCTTCTACGACGACCTTGAACTTAGCTGTCACTTCCGGCAGGAGTTTAGCCGTAGCCGTATATTCACCAGGGCTCTTGATGGTCTCCGGGATTTCAATCTTACGGCGATCAATGCCTTCCATTCCCGTCTGGGCAAGAAGTGCATCTGCCACATCCTTGGAAGCAATGGAACCGAAGAGCTTACCATTTTCACCGACCTTGACGGCCAGATGAAGTACCACTTTTTCCAGCTGCGAGGCCAGTACGACCGCTTCATCATGGGCCTGAGCCTTGCGATGGGCTGCTACCTTTTGATCGGCCTTGGCCTGGTTCAGGTTACGGGCCGTTGCTTCCTGGGCAAAGCCCCGGGGAATGAGATAGTTGCGGCCATACCCTTCAGCCGTCTCAATGATTTCACCTTTTTACCCAACTTCTTTACGTCCTTCAGCAGAATTACCTTCATCGGAATCGCTCTCCTTCATTTGTTCTTTTGCCATCTCAATGATCTTCGGAATCAGGTCCTCGGCCTTGGCGCCCTTAATCTGGACACCGGCTACAGTCTGATGACCGCCGCCGCCGAGTTCTTCCATCATGGTCTGGACATTGACGGACCCGTCACTGCGGGCCGAAATACTGACGCCATCGTCGCTCTCATTGAGAACGGCGCTGACATGGATATCATTCATGGTCAGCAGCTCATCGGCTGCTTGGGCGACAACAACGGAAACATTGCGGTCATTCTGGGCACCGCCGGAATGAACCGAAACAGCAAGACCCGGAATGGGTTTCTTCATTTCCGTAATGATCTTGGCCCGGAGGATAACAGAGGCGTCATCTTCTTTAAAAAGCTGGGATACGGCATGAGGATCGGCACCATAGCGCCTCAGATAGGCCGCGGCCTCAAAGGTCCGTTCACCGGTCTGGACAGCAAAGTTCTTGGTGTCAACAACGATCCCAGCATAAAGGACGGAGGCCTCCAGCGGGCTGATTTCCATGCGTTCCTGGAAATACTGCAGGATTTCCGTAACCATTTCACTTGTCGAGGAGGTGGACGGCTCCATGTACTGCAGCATCACTTCCTCAATGACATCTTCAGCCCGGCGATGGTGATCGATGATCACGCGCCGCCTGATGGCAGCAAGGAGTTTTGGTGCCGCCGTGAGCATGGCCCGATGATGGTCTACCAAAACCAGGAGACTGCCCGGCGTACGCTGCTCCATGGCAACCTCTTCACTGATGATGAGATCCTCGTAGGGATTATTGCCGTGGGTTACGTTTTCAATGTTATCTACAGCCGTCCCCTGACCACTCCAGACAATATAGCACTCCTTGCCCAAGGTCCGAGCCATCTTGGCCACGCCAATGGCCGCACCAATGGCATCATAGTCCTCGTTGACGTGCCCCATGATAAAGACCTTATCGGCATTTGTCATAAGTTCGTGAATGGCCTGGGCGACAATCCGGGCCCGCACGCGGGTATTTTTCGCCTGCACGCTCCCGCGGGCACCATAAAAGCTCACTTCCTCACCAATGGAGACAACGGCCTGATCTCCGCCGCGCCCCAAAGCAAGGTCCAAACAGGACTGGGCCTTTTGAGCCATTTCCGAAAGGGTCTTCATGCCGCTTGCCACACCAATACTGACGGTCGGTGTAATCCGCGGATTGATCTTGATTTCCCGTACCTTGTCAAGGAGGGGAAACTTCCGATTGATGGTATCGACAAGACCTTTCCTGTTGATGCCTACAAGATAGAGATCTTCAGAATACTTAAGAGAATAACCGTTGACTTCTTCCGCCCAGGAGTTGATGGCCTTCGTGATGGCAACCACCAGGCTTGCCCGGTCACTTTCATTGAGGCCCTTTAGGGCATCGGCGTAGTTATCGAACTGGACATAAGCCACAACGGGGCGCTCATCCTCATAGCGGCGTTGCTGCCGCTCCTTATTGGTCACATCATACAGGTAGATGACAACACCCGTGTCACTGCCAGCTTCTTCTGTTGTCTGGATGGGACGGACCAGCATGGAATAGATGCGGTCGCCAATTTTGATGCTCTTATCGGAATCACGGACCCGGAGGGTCGCAAAATTATTTTCCGGCGGTGGCAGGATCTTATCAAAAAGGGAGCCCAAAGGGGCATCCACATTGATGTACTCATTGAAGAGTCGGTTTTTCCACTGTAAGTGGCCTTCCTGGTCAAATACGGCAATTCCTACAGGCAGGCGCTGAACGGCGTAATGGTTGGCCCGCTCAATATTCCGCACCACCGTCGTCATGGCATGGTTGAACCATGCCTCCCGGAGCTTACTGCTGCGGGAACTGAAATAATAGACGAGAAGGACAGCAGTAAAACCAGCAGCTGTCCAAATCACCTGGTTAACATAAAAGCCATAGACGACACAAAGGGTTCCGAGGATGGCCGCCGCGACCCGAAGGGTACGCCATAATTTGGCTCGTTCTTCGTCTTTCATGGTCGATTCTCCTATCTTTTGCGCAGTTTGCGCTGGTCCGTTACCATCTCAATGGCTCCCATGACCACGAGGAACTGGGAAACAAGGGGAATCACGAAACTGGTAAGGACTGCCAAGGGAAACCAAAAACGCGGTTTTCCCCGAACCTGTACGTACCAAAGAACCACACTGAGTCCCTGCAGCAAGAGCAGCATGCTTGCCACGGTAAAAAGGGTGTAGCCTCCCAGGAAGCCATAGCCGGTCTCATCTCCGCGAAAATAAAGCAGCGTTGCCATACCCAGTCCGTACCCTCCCAAGATCCAACGCGGCAAGGTCCACGTGGCAAAAGGAGGGAACCAAGGGTAGGGATCGCCTAACCGGGAAAGGACCTTCCGAGCCGCCCAATAATTGACGAAGGCCGAAATGGGACAGCTAAGGAGCAGTCCAGCCGGAAGGACGAGACTCAGCATATGCTGCATCCGTTCCAAGGATTCTGTGGTCATGATTCCGGAAACCCCCAGCGTATCATAGATGTCCTTGGTCATTTGAACAGATTCCGCAATGGCATGGGTAAAGGATTCCACCACATTGATGCCCATGAGGAAATAGGCTGCAAGGCCGCTGAGAACAACAGATAAAAGGGCCCCCAGACTCCCCCATAAGAGGACACTGGCAGGGGACTTCTGACGCCGCATCCCTTCCCCCATGACAAGGCCCAAGATGCCCAGAATAAGGACCTGGGTAACGGCCTGGAGGGGACTGATGAGAACAGCAACAACAGCACCGGTAACCAAAAGGCAGAGGACGCTCCACATCAGTCCATTACGCCTTCCGCATAAGATGATAGGAAGGGGCCACCAAACGCTTACGATAACATCGAGAACGGGAATATAATTGCCGATGAGGGTAAAAATCACCGCAATGGCCGCCAGGATGCCTGACTCCACAATGGCTGAAGTTTTCCGTCGAATCATGGTGTTCCTCCTTATAGATACGTCTTTTTATTTTACACCATTTACGGAGGATTGTCACCTTTTCCGGTCCCTGCTGGGAAGGATATAAGTGTCATCCATAGGCAGCCTTAAAAGAAAAACGACACTAAAAAGGCCCCCGGAAACCGGGGGCCAATCTTTTAAGATGGAGCTACCGACAGGATTTGAACCTGCGACCTGCTGATTACGAATCAGCCGCTCTACCAACTGAGCTACAGTAGCACTAACGAATGAATTTTATCATATTCCCTGATGTTGGTCAAGCCTTCTCTTTATTTTTTCGCAAATCAGGACTCAAGGTCAATCAGGTGAAATCGGGCATGGGCCAGGTCAAGCATACGGGAAGCAAGCCGCTTGCAACGGGCAAGATCCGCCGTAAAGCAAACTTCCAGGGATCCTTCCCCTTTGTTTTGAGGAGTCCTTTGTTTTGGAGATGCTTAATAGCCTCATCCGTCGTCATTTCCGCTGGATCAAGGACCGTCACCTGAGGTCCAAAAGCGGCCGCAATCTCATCGTGGAGGAAAGGATAGTGCGTACAGGACAGCAGGAGGGTATCAATCCCATGGCCCTTCATGGCATCCACATATTCCTTGATGGCTTCCTGCATTTCCGGACGACCAAATTTTTCACTTTCAATGAGCGGCACAAGTTTTGGACAGCCAAGGCCAAACACTTCAACACCGGGGTCAAGACGCTCAATTTCCCGCTTATGGGCCCCGGTGGAAACCGTAAAGTCCGTCGCAAAAAAGCCGACTTTATTGTTATGGGTGACTTCCCTGATATTGGACGCCCCCTTAGCCATGCCAATCACATCAAAGTCATAGCCATTGCGAATCGTATCAAGG
>ENA-OQBV01000718-OQBV01000718.1-human-gut-metagenome-genome-assembly--contig:-NODE-718-length-18318-cov-2.825408_pt1 | contig 18318 bp, 20 predicted proteins | sample MGYA00242750_ERZ504559 | MGnify/ENA primary metagenome ERZ504559 (study PRJEB26092, sample SAMD00036230) | human gut metagenome | host: Homo sapiens | study: EMG produced TPA metagenomics assembly of... | reverse complement strand
GAAAGAGATAGAAGAAAAGGAATTATTGGTAAGCGAATAAAAAACATGAAAAATAAGATATGAAAAACAAGGTTTATTTTAGGAAGTGCATTGGCAGGCTGTTTTGCTGCTGTGTGGTGGAACAGGCAAGGTTATGGCCCAGAAGAATATTGATAAAATGGCGGCAGATTGGAAAAGCGGGATGATGTGGCTATCAACTCTGTAACGAAACGTGACTCTAAAACCCGCAAAAGTGGTAAAGGATGGTGAAAAAGTTTTTTCGTTAAAGGATGAGAAAATAGGCGCAAGGTTGATTGAGGACTTTCGAGAAGGATGAGGAATATGCAGAAACTGCCATTAAGGATATGCCGAAGGAAGGGGCAAGGCGCAGAAAGCGAATTTTACATTCATTTATAAGATGGATAATGAGAAACGTACTTACACCCTTAATGTCAATGAAAACGGAAATGTAAGCATGACCGTTATTATCAGTCCGATGAAGGATGGGAAAGAAGTGTATTCTGCTGTCCTTGATTCGGAATATTGGGATTCGTTCAATGAGCAGATGGCTGAATTGGGGAATAATCTAAGAGATTCCGGTATAGAGGTGCGCCAAATGAGCCGGGAAGAGATGGAGAAGATGCAGAAAACTATCCGCCAGTCATTGAAAGGACTGGATGCTTATGCCATAGCTGAATAGATAATGGCATTATTTTTTCACGAACACCAGATAATAAAACACTCTCTTTTAGTTAGATTACAAAAACTTTTTAATTGTCTTGCCTTTCCGGAAGTTGTGAAACCACCGGAGAGGCTTTGTTTTTTAAGATGAATCTCCATGAAAAATCGAATTGTTTTATATCTTTGCAAGTAATATAAAAAACACACATTAAAGAAGAAAGATGAAAAACGAAATTACCGGAATGAAACTCAGACTGATAGTCATGAACTTCTTACAATTTGCCGTATGGGGGGCTTATCTTACTTCCATGGGGACATATTTGTTTAATATTGGCTTGGGTGCTAGGATAGGCCTGTTTTACGCCATGCAGGGGATTGTTTCCTTGTTTATGCCTGCTGTAATGGGAATTATTGCCGACAGATGGGTGCCTGCTCAAAAATTATATGGCTTCTGTCATTTTATGGCTGCCGTGTTTATGGTGGCTGCCGGGTGGTATGGCTACGTGGATGGTGAAGCGGTTAATTTCAGTACTTTATTTACATTTTATTCTTTTAGTGCAGCTTTTTTATATGCCAACATTGGCATTGACAAATTCGGTAGCCTATACCGCACTGGATAAAGTAAAACTGGATCCTGTCATCGCTTTTCCTCCTATCCGTATTTTTGGAACGATTGGTTTCATCTGTTCTATGTTGCTGACGGATATCTTGGGATTCCAAAATAATTATATGCAGTTCTTTTCTTGTGCTTGCTTTGGAGTGATACTGGCCATTTATGCGCTTACTTTGCCCGAGTGTCCTGTAAGTCGTGGTGGAGAACAGAAATCGCTGGTAGATGCTATGGGATTGCGGGCGTTTACACTGTTCAAACAGAAAAAGATGGCTGTTTTCTTTATATTTTCTATGTTGTTGGGGGTTTCTTTACAGATAACCAACGGTTTTGCCAATCCGTTTCTCAGCAGTTTCAGGGGAGTTCCAGAGTATGCTGATACGTTTGGAGTGAATCATGCTAACGCATTGATATCTTTGTCTCAGGTGTCGGAAACGTTGTGTATTTTATTAATACCTTTTGTATTAAAGCATTTCGGAATCAAGCGCGTTATGCTGATAGCCATGTTGGCATGGGTACTTCGTTTCGGATTGTTCGGACTGGGGAATCCAGGACCGGGTGTCTGGATGTTTGTACTGTCCATGATTGTGTATGGTGTGGCTTTCGACTTCTTCAACATTTCAGGTTCGTTGTTTGTTAACAATGAGACTGATTTATCCATTCGTTCCAGTGCTCAGGGATTGTTCGTGATTATGACAAATGGTATTGGTGCGATCGGTGGGAACGTTGGGAGCTCAGGCTGTGGTAAATCGTTTTGTTGATATGAACAGCACTGCTCCGCAGATGGAGGGATGGAGTATGACATGGTTTGTTTTTGCAGATATGCCTTGGTGGTTGCGGTATTGTTTGCTGTCATATTCAAGTATAAGCATATCCAGGCAAGTTTAATAAATTATTTTTGACCATATCCGATGTAAACAGGAGTGGTAGAAGGGAAGTTAAAATTATGGATGAAATAGAATTGAAGGTACATGATATGTCCTCTACATTGCAGCCGGCGGATGCATATGCGCTGGTGTTTGGAAGAAGTGAATGGTAACCGTAAGCTGCCTATTATTATCGGTTCGTTGGAGGCGCAGGCTATTAAGGTGGTAATGATGGAATATAAGATGCCCAGACCATTGACGCACGATCTTTTTCTGACAGTGACCAAAGAGTTGGGGGCTGCTTTAAAGAAAGTGTTGATATATAAGGTAAAGGATGGAGTCTATTATTCCTATCTGTTTTTGGAAAAGGAGGGTGAGGTATTTAAAATAGACTCACGTACTTCCGATGCGATTGCGTTGGCTATGCGTTGCGGATGTCCTGTTTATACTACTAATGAGATCATGGAAAGTGAACAGTTGCATGAAGTTGGGAATACGGCATTTTCTGTCAATGTAAATACAGTTGATGTGGTGATGCTGAAAGAAGCATTGTCAAAGGCTATAGAAGAAGAGAATTATGAGCAGGCATCCCGTTTGCGTGATGAGATAAAACGACGGGAACAAGAGGAGGAGAATACGATAGTTTGATATATAAATTGAAAAACAAGAAGAACTATGCATGTTTTTTATACCCCTGATATAGCGAGTAACCTTGAACTTCCAGAAGAGGAAGCAGGACATTGTTTACGGGTTTTGCGTCTTTCCATAGGCGATGAGATAATGTTGACTGATGGAAAAGGTTGTTTTTACAAGGCTGTAATCAGTGCTGCAAGCGGTAAACGTTGCCAAGTGAAGGTAACGGAAACGATTCCGCAGGAAAAAGGGTGGAACGGGTGGTTGCATATTGCCATGGCTCCCACTAAAAATATGGATCGTACTGAATGGTTTACAGAGAAAGCGACTGAAATAGGCTTTGATGAACTGTCTTTCTTGAACTGCCGTTATTCCGAGCGGAAAGTAATCAAGAAAGAACGTATTGAAAAAATTCTGGTATCGGCAGTGAAACAATCGTTAAAGGCGACTATGCCGGTACTGAATGAAATGACGGACTTTAATAAGTTTGTTTCACGGGATTTTAAAGGGCAGAAGTTCATCGCCCATTGCTATGAAGGGGAAAAACTTTTGTTGAAAGATATATTGCGTTCCGGAGAAGATGCTTTGGTGATGATAGGTCCGGAAGGGGATTTTAGCGAGGAAGAAGTGGCTAAGGCTATAGCGGCAGGTTTTCAGCCTGTTAGTTTGGGAAAGTCCCGTCTTCGCACGGAAACAGCCGCATTGGTAGCCTGTCATACACTGAATTTATTAAACCAAAAATAAGAATATGAGAAAAGGTATTTGGGGATTTGCATTGGTGGCGATCATGCTGCTTATGGCTTCCTGTTCGTCTAAAAGTGAATATGCCAATGCTATTCCTAAGGATGCGGCAATGGTCATGTCATTCGATTTCAAAACAATGGCAGAGAAGAGTGGCATAAACGGTAAAGGGGGAGAAAAGGTGGTAGCCAAACTGACGGACGCATTAAAAAGCGGTCTGGAAGGAGAGGCCTATAAAACTGCCGAGAAGATTATTAAAAGCCCGTCTGAATCCGGCTTGTCTTTTACTGATAAAGTATATATGTTCATTACTCCTCATTCTAATGCTTTTGCTTTATTGGCAAAAGTAGATGATGAAGGTAAAGTGGAAGATTTGCTGGAGGCGTTGAAGGAGGAGCAGATATGTACGGAATTGAAAAGCGAAAGCGGATGTACATGGACACAGATGGGTACGGCGCTGTGCGCTTTTAATAAGGGCACTTTCCTGTTGATGGGAAGTAATAAAGGAGATGCTCTCAGCTTGAAAGGAAGTTTGCTTTCATTGATGCGCCAGGATGCTGAAAACAGCTATGTAAAGACCACAGACTTTGGTAAGTTGGCCTCGTCGAAGGGTGAAATTGTCACTGTGATGAATATGTCATTTATTCCTAATGATATTACCATGCAGATGCGAATGGGAATGCCTGCCTATTTGAAATTGGAAGATATCAAATATCTGGTTTCCGCTACTTTCGAAAAAGGTAAAATTGTAGTGAAGATGGAAACATTGATTGAAAATAAGGATTTGATTGCTATGTATGAAAAGCAGTCGGCTGTTTCCGCACTCATCAAAGGAGCTTATTTGGAGTATTTCCCTGCTAATACGTTGGTTTGGGCAGGTGGTAATATCGATGGAAAAGGAATTTATGATTTACTTTGCGAAAATCCTACCATCAAGCAAGCGTTGGATAATCCGATGTTGCCAATAGATATTGAAGGTATATTCTCTTCTATTCATGGGGATGTTGCTGTTGGCTATAGTTCCTTGTCAAATAATGACTTGCTGATTTATGCTGATGTAACGAATAAAGACTTTTTGCAGTCCTTCGAAGACCTGAGACCTTTGTTGGCTATGACCGGTGGGCAGATGCAATTGAACTCTACGGGCAAAGACCAATATGAGTTCCGTATGTATCGCCAGAGCATTTGGTTTGGTGTGAAGGATAATCTGCTTTATATCTCGAACAATGAAAGACTGGCAGATGAGGCAGGCCGCCGTTACGGAGTTTCTTTTGCAGAATACTTCTTGGGCCGGAGAGGTGGTGAAAAACCGTTTCTTTATGGCGTTCAATGCGGCGCAGTTGGTGAAGGACGTTCAGGAGAATCCTCGGTTAACCCGTATGCTGGGCAGTGATGCCGCCGTGTTTAATGCTATTTTGGGATCTTGCGACTATGTGGATGTGATGGCTCCCGATTGGAGAAGCGGTCAAATAAATATTGTTATGAAAGATAAAGAAGTCAACGTGCTACAGTTGATCGTACATGGATTAGAGAACTTATGAATACTATAGAATTACAACGGGCCCTTCCTGCTGTTTTTGCAGGGAGGGATTCTATTATATCCGATGTCTGGCATCAGTTGTTGACCCTGCAACGTGGGGGAAGCCTATTTGGTGGAAGCAGCATCCGGCACTGGGAAATCATCGCTTTGCAGCTACATATACGGATATCGTAACGACTATCAAGGTATCATTTGTTTTGGCGAGAAAAACATCCGTAGTCTTTCGGTGCATGACTGGGTGGAGATTCGGAAACGTTCCATCAGCATGTTGTTTCAGGAATTGCGTTTGTTCACGGAGCTGACAGCGTGGGAGAATGTGCAGTTGAAGAATTCGTTGACCGGATTTAAATCTAAAAAAGAAATCAGGCTTGGTTTGAACAGTTCGGTATTGCCGATAAATGGGATACACCGGTAGCTAAAATGTCTTTCGGGCAACAGCAGCGTGTGGCGTTGGTCCGCGCACTTTGTCAACCTTTCGATTTTATCTTTCTAGATGAACCTATCAGCCATTTGGATGAAGAAAACGGACGGATTATGTCCCGGATATTGGTGGAGGAAGCGGATAGACAGGGGGCAGGTGTCATTGTGACCTCTATCGGCAAGCATTTGGAATTGAACTACACAAAAACGTTGAAACTATGAGGTTGGTTTGGAAATTATTACGTCAGCATATCAGTTTCCCACAATTGGCGGGTTTTTTTCTTTGCCAATCTGTGCGGCATGGTCATTGTGTTGCTGAGTGCCCAGTTTTATAAAGATGTGTTGCCTGTTTTTACGGAAGGTGACAGTTTCATGAAGAAAGACTATGTGATAGTAAGCAAAAAGGTAAGTACATTGGGCTCCTTTGTCGGAAAAAGCAAGACTTTTTCCGAACAAGACATTGCTGAAATCAGCGAACAGCCGTTTACCAAAGGAGTAGGGGCTTTTATGCCTTCCCAATTTAAAGTGTCGGCAGGCATGGGGATGGAGAACGTGGGGTTGCACATGTCTACAGCCATGTTCTTTGAGTCTGTACCCGATGAGTATGTGGATGTGAACTTGGATAAATGGGAGTTTGATGAAAATGAACGGGTTGTTCCTATCATTATTCCCCGTAATTATCTGAATCTGTATAACTTTGGTTTTGCACAAAGCCGGAGCCTGCCGCAATTGTCGGAAGGGGTGATGGGTATGGTTAATTTGGATATACGTATTACTGGTGCAGGGCATACGGAAAACTTTAAAGGAAAAATAGCAGGTTTCTCCAATCGCCTGAATACGATTCTTGTTCCGGAAACATTTATGGCGTGGGCTAACAATGAGTTTGCTCCGGGGCAGAAAAGCGAACCGTCACGACTGATTGTAGAAGTGAACAATCCTACGGACGACCGTATTGCCAAGTTCTTTAAAGACAAGGGATATGATACAGAAGATGACAAGTTGGATGCGGGAAAGACTACCTGGTTCTTGAAAGTGATTGTAGGAATTGTGCTTTCTGTAGGTTTGCTTATCAGTGTACTCTCTTTCTATATTTTGATGCTCAGTATTTACTTATTACTGCAGAAGAATACGTCTAAGTTGGAGAATCTGTTATTGATAGGTTACAGTCCGGCTAAGGTGGCGCTTCCCTATCAAATGCTGACATTGGGCCTCAATGCAGTAGTGTTGTTTTTATCGGTGGGAATTGTGATCTATGTGCGGAATAGCTATATGGATATGATAGAAAAGTTATTTCCACAGTTGGAAGAAGGAAATCTGGGACCAGCCATGGTTATAGGTATTTTGCTTTTTGTGGGTGTATCTTGTTTAATATAATAGCAGTACGTCGTAAAGTGGCATCTATATGGATGCATAAAGGTTGATAATAGTTATGGTATCTCAGACAGAATTTACGCTTCGTCCCCGTACTAGGGGATTTCACCTGATTACTGATGAAGTGGTGCGCAATTTGCCTCCACTTCCCCAAATAGGTTTGCTTTATTTGTTCATCAAACATACCAGTGCGGCATTAAGTATCAATGAAAATGCTGATCCGGATGTTCGTACGGATATGGAATCTATTTTTAATCACTTGATAAAGGAACGCGAACCTTATTACGAACATACTTTGGAAGGTTGGGATGATATGCCTGCCCATGCAAAGTCAACCATTATAGGGGCTAGTCTTACTATTCCTATTACAGATGGTCGACTGAATATGGGTATTTGGCAGGGAATTTATCTTTGTGAGTTCCGCAACCATGGAGGTGGTCGCAAGATTGTGGCTACTGTAATGGGGGAATAACTCTTTCAGATGTTTATCCGGGTTATTATTTATTTAAAAAAATAGATTAATTTCACTTTAATCAGAACTCTTTTTTTAACTTTGTACCAATTCTTGAAAACAGATGAATATTCATTTGAAAACAAGAAGGGACATATATAATTAAGAGCGTTTAAAATATTACCTTGTCTTAGAAAATCCCCAATTTTCAAAGCTGCACAAGTGTAATACAACAAGCGCTCACGTCTTGTGTTTATACTCCTTTACAGGATTAGTATATTCATAAAGACGTGGGACACTGTTGTTATTATTTGTGCAGCTGGTATGGGGATACCTCTAAGGCAGATAAAATATTAAGCAGGTCCCACGTCTCTTTTTATGTTTGTACCATAAAAATGAATGGATAAAACTAGCCTGAGTGATGAAAATTATTGTTTGGAATTCGCAGGATAAATGTGTGGCTGATTATCATAGGTTGATAAGAGGTTGCGATGTATTGTGCCTGTTGGATTGCGGGCAGTGGACGGTTCCGATGTATGCGCTTCAGATACAGAAGGGTCTGTTTCATTGGAAAGTTGAGCATGAAGGTCTTTCCTATGATATATTTTATTGCTTGGAGAAGGTGGCGTTTGTATGTCGGGATGGTTTGTATAGTGGAGAGTCTGTTCTATATAGCATTCATTCTAATATAGGATCTTTGATAGGTATTCGTTTGCAGGATGATTTTTGGTTATTTGCACACCATGAGCCTAATCTGGTTAATGCCTATCATATAGGTGAGTTTTATTTACGTGAAATCTCGGACCGTTTCAGAAAAGCGGCGTTTATAGCCGATTTTAAAAAAAAGTCTTATTCTTGGGTGCAGGAAACGGTAGGTAAGTTATATTGCATCGCTCTACCCGAAGGATATTATCCACATACTGTTAATTATTTATTCACTATCCATGTGGCCTGTACAGATTTATATCTGTTGGAAGGCTATAGCGAGACCTCCAATCAGCCTACTTTCTTTGAATTGGATATTTAATGTCCAGATTAGAACCTGTCTTACTGAAAGAAATCAATTAAAGTTCGGTGAAACTGATGACAATGCTGATGAAAATTCAACGAGTTCTTATAATTTCTTGTTTTTTCCTTTGATAATAAAAGAATTAGTGTATATTTGCATGTGAACAATTACATTTTCTAAGGAAATCATCTTATGGGCAGAGAACTTATATTTGACCGGTTTTCACAGCAAGCTCTCCAGACCTTGCACCGGTATCGTGCCGTTATGTTCAGTCCTACGATGCTCATGTCTTTAGTTGTTACCTATGATTTTTTTTAATCCTTAATTCTTACACATTAACATGAGTTTACTATGGACAACAGACCGACTATCGCCGAAGTACAAGAATGGGTACTGAAGCTTTATAACACGTGTGAACAAACCATCACTAGTGAGGAACGTAAAGAACAGCATAAATATGCCGTTATGGTACAACGGCCACAGGACAAAAAGTTCTTGGTGAAGATGCTGGACGAATCTTCTCAAATTCGTGATCGTAAGAAATTGGCAGAACGTATCAAGAAGCTGATAGACCGTTATGGTGTACCTGAGTTCTTGAATAAGCGTGATGCTTTCCTTTTTAAGATGTACCAAGCTTTTGGTCATCATTTTGATTTCATAGCCATACCAATCATAAAGAAGCGTCTTCGTATGGATACTTCTAAAGTAATTCTGAACGAAGCGCGTCCTAAATTGACAGATCATCTGGCTACCCGTTTCAAACAAAAGATTGGTCAGAACGTGAATTTGTTAGGCGAGGTCGTTTTAGGAAACGGAGAAGCGGATCATCGTTATTTCCACTATCTGGAAGCCTTGGAAGCTCCTGATATCAATTATATTTCTGTGAAAATATCGGGTATCTACGCGCAGACTCATGCGCTGAATTATGAAGAAAGCTTTCCGGAGCTGGTGAAACGTATGTGTGCACTATATCAGAAAGCAATTGACTTTCCTTACGTGGATGAGAACGGTGTAAAACGCTCCAAGTTTGTCAATCTGGATATGGAGGAGTATAAGGACGCTCACTTTACATTACGCTTGTTTAAAGAAGTGTTGAGCAGACCGGAGTTTAAAAACTATTCGGCAGGCATCGTTGTGCAGGCTTATCTTCCTGATGCATACGAATTTCAGACTGAATTATTAGAATTTGCCAAAGCGCGTGTGGCTGATGGGGGTGCACCATTAAAGATGCGACTGGTGAAAGGCTGTAATTTGGAAATGGAAACGGTTATTTCTTCCCTTCGTGGCTGGCCTAATCCTGTAAGGACATCGAAAACTGAAGTGGATGCCAATTATTTGCATATTCTGGAACGTGCTTTATTACCCGAAAATGCAAAGGCGTTGTATGTGGGGGTTGCTTCTCATAATTTGTTCACTATTGCATACGCCTATCTGTTGAGTCAGAAGCTGGGAAGCGCGGAGTACATGACTTTTGAGATGCTGGAAGGTATGGCTGACCATGTATGGCGCGCTCAATCCCAATTGGGAAATCATGTGATTCTATATGCGCCGGTGGTAAAAGATGAGCATTTCCTGAATGCAGTATCTTACTTGGTCCGTCGTATGGATGAAAATACGGCTCCGGACAACTTCCTGACCCATTCGTTCAATTTGAAACCGGGTACGGATACTTGGCGTTTCTTACAGAACCAGTTTGAGGAAGCTTATAAGATGAAAGATGTTATTACACATACTCCTGCCCGTACACAAAACCGCTTGCATCGTTATACTCCCGTTCCACCAGCTGATGTAATGAAGAATGAACCTGATACTGATTTTGATTTGGCTCAGAACCAGGAATGGGTTCGGAACATTTTTGCGAAGTGGAAGAAGTCGCCGACGGATTCACCTGAAATTATTCCTTTGCAGATAGGAGCTGAAACGGTGGTTTGTGAGAAACGCCATAAATATATGGACCGTTGCCAGGATGATGAAGTTTGTGTATGCGAAATGTCACAAGCTGATGCCGGACAGGTGATGAAAATTTTGGATATAGCCGAAAAAGATCCTGCCGGATGGAGAAAGACTACATTGCAGGAACGGCATAAAATAATGTATGAAGCTGCCAACAGACTGGGTGAGATGCGTGGTGATTTGATAGGTTGTATGTGTGCCGTGACAGGGAAGACAGTAGTGGAAGGGGATGTGGAGGTGTCGGAGGGTATCGATTATGCTCGTTTTTATAGCACTAGCATGAAGCAGTTTGCAGAACTACCGGATGTGGACATTGCTCCTAAAGGGACTATTTTGGTTATTTCTCCGTGGAACTTCCCGTGTGCTATACCTATTGGTGGTATTGTGGCAGGACTAGCAGGAGGAAATACTGTAATTTTGAAACCGGCGACTGTTGCTGCCCCTGTGGCATGGTTGTTTGCCAAGGCATTTTGGGATGCAGGTGTGCCTAAAGAGGCTTTGCAGGTTATCATTACAGACCGTGAGGCATTAAAGGTATTAACTACGGCTCCGGCTGTCAAACATATTATTCTGACAGGAGGGACAGATACTGCTCAAAATATTGCACGCAGTAATCCGGCTACTCCATTGTCGGCAGAAACCGGTGGTAAGAATGCAATTATCTTGACGGCTTCCGGTGACCGTGACCATGCTATTATGAATATTGTGGCTTCTGCTTTTGGCAATGCCGGCCAAAAATGTTCCGCATGTTCTTTATTGCTGGTAGAACGCTCAGTTTATGAGGACAAGAACTTTCAGGATAAGTTAAAAGATGCCGCAACTAGTATGAAGGTGGGTAGTGTATGGAATCCAGGGAATGTGGTAGGTCCGATGATTACCAATAAGAATGATAAATTATTGAAAGCTTTGGAATTGGAAAAAGGGGAGTCCTGGCTGGTTCCACCTCGTTTTCTTGATAAGCATAAATATGTATTGGCTCCTACAGTGAAGTGGGGGGGTACGTCCCGGTAACTATTCATTCAGAACCGAATTATTCGGTCCGATGCTGAGTGTGGTTTGTATTGAAAATTTGCAGCAAGGCATCAATTGGGTAAACAGTTTGGATTATGGTTTGACTTCAGGCTTACAGAGTCTGGATGAAGGTGAACAGAAATTATGGAAAGATTCAATTATGGCAGGTAATCTTTACATCAATCGTGGTATAACGGGGGCCATTGTAAATCGTCAGCCGTTCGGTGGAATGAAATTGTCAGCTTTTGGTGGCGGTGTGAAAGCGGGTGGTCCTAACTATTGTGCTTGTTTTGTAAAGATTACAGATAAACTAGGCAGTACCACTGACTATACACAAAGTTATGTGAAGGCATACGAGCAGGAATTTGCGCATGCGCGTGATGTCAATAATCTGTATGGCGAACAAAATGCATTCCGCTATCTGCCTTTAAAGAATATGGTTTTGCGTCTTTTCCCGGGAGATAACAATGAAGATGCAAAGATGATTGCTTTGGCTGCCAGAATTTGTCATACTCCATTGAGCATTAGTTTTGAGCCCGGTGATGATCGTACAGCTGCATTGGCTTCCTTGGGATGTCCTTTAAAAGAAGAAGCGTTGGCCGGATTCCTGAAATCAATGAAGAACTATGAGCGTATCCGTACTTGTGGGGCGGATATTCCGATGGAAATGTATGAGGAAGCTGCACGTATTGATAAGTATATTGCTACAGCTAAACCGGTGAAAGATGGACGTGTGGAATTGATTCATTACATCAAAGAGCAAAGTATTTCATTTGAATATCATCGTTATGGTAGTATCTTGGAGGTGCCGTCGGTAGAATGATGAAATACTTTTATTAGTATGTCTTTTGTATAACTTTATTAGGAGTCTCGATTTGTATGGGACTCCTAATTATGTTTTAGAAATTATTATTAGAATTATTTGGTGGAGAAGAATGAATGTGTATATGTTCAGACGTGTTTTATCAATAGAGGCAATAAAAAGGGTAAATAATCTTTTAATTCAATACGTAATTGTTTTAGTGCCTGTTGAATGCGGTAGTCTATGGTTTTAGGTGATACTCCTAAAATTTCTGCTATTTCTTTATAACTCATATTTTTAAAGCGATGCATTACGAAAGCTTCTTTATAGGATTCAGGAAGTGTTTCTACTGCTTCTTGGATACGTATAGTCAGTTCTTCTATAAGATAAAAATTAGTGTCATCTATTAGGGATTGCATCTCTTCATAAAAATAGTTTTCGACCCGGCTTTTTACTTCTTGCTGTTTGATACGGTTTATAGCACGATGATGTACAATAGAAAATAAATAATTACTTAATGAAGACTGAATGACTAGCATATCTTTATTTTCCCAAAGCCACAGCATGGCATCTTGTACACATTCTTCTGCATCTTCTAATTCTACGAATTTGTTTCCGTATGCACATAACATGGGATAGTATTTCCTAAAAAGTGTATCAAATGCTTTCTCATTGCCATTTTTGATGGCTAATAATAGGGATCGGTCTTCATAGTTATACTCCGTTTTCATTATTTAAAGGTTGATTTGTGTGCAAATATAATCTTTTAAAACTAAAAAAATATATTGTATTTCAGTAATTCTATTCTATGGAATACTATTTTAGAGGAAGTCTTGATTAAAGTCGTTTGTAGTGTGCCCTTGGGTATTATGTATGCCCAAAGGGCACATAGGAAATATATTTAATTATTTTTTACTTTGAAGCATAATACTATCGGTTCGTTTTTGAGGTTACGGGGTAAGAACACCTTTGTCTTTGGTATATTTTATATTTTTATTGCCTTGTAGTGGAATCATTTTACCGTTAGGAATATTGCCGGCCCATTTATTGTTTCTGGAAGTTCCTCTCCTTCTGATAAAGCGTAAATAGCATATAAAGTTTTTCCGTTTTTGTCTGCAGTGAACCATATATTCTCATTGTTATATATAGGAGTTGTACGAGTGGCATAAATGGCTTTTCCGTTTCATGTAAACGTTTTATTACTTCGTCTTTGATGGCGTCAGACCTACTCCTAATAATAAACAACCTCCTTTGGCAATGATTCCTATTAAAATATTAATAATTTTTTGTGGTGATTTAAAGGGAGCATTAGGTGTCCATCCCCAATCATTGCTTAGTGGTGGACAACTTTCCCAAGGATAGTTAAGCTGTGTTTCGGAGTTTAAAAGAAGATATCACCGAAAGCCAGACAGATATCCGCATTCAGAAAAGTGATTTGTTTGAAATTCCTCTATCATTGAATACTCTTCAGATAGACAATAAACTTATTATATATAACAAGATGGAAAAAGAAACTGACTTCTTTTTATTGAAGGATTGCAAAAGGGGAGCTTTCATGACAAAAGCGTCAGATCATTCTTCAAAAACTCCTTTATATAAATTATCTGATCATGTCTATAAGGTATTTTTCCGGGATTTAGCTTTACAAGATACATTGGCAGACCGGATTGCCGATTTGATGAATAGGATCGGCTTAAGTCAGATTTCTTTTGATAGATTGGAGGGATGTTCCTATACCGGGCATGACGAATACGCTATTTCCCGCTTTGCGCCCCGTTATTATACTCAGTTTAATTATAATTAATAAATGACGCCAGTCGTTTGAATCATAATTTATGGCGTATTCACACAAGAATGAATTGAGGTGAGCCTTGGGGAGAAGTTATGCGTACGGAACAAATGGCTAATAAAATTAAGAACCAAAATTTTTTTCAAAGGAATCTTTTTCCACGTATGTTTGGATGGTTTCTTATTCGATTGGTCGACCGGGAATTTGAATGTTCTACTTTGGAGGATGTGGAGGGGCTTTGTCCGAGGCGGCAGGTTTTGATGCCGGTTATGATTAATACCACTATCTTAAATCGGTATGGGCAAATAGACCGATTGCTACAAGCTATCAAACATTAGGATATACTACATGAGGCTTAAGTCTTCACCGAAAAACAAAAACAGCGTTTGAAAGATCTGCAGTTCGAATGGCATTTGCAAAAGGTGGATGAGAAGAACTATCAGCTCTATCTTTTGTTTGTGTCTAAACTTATTATTGTAATTTAACAGAACTTCAGCCAGGTCAGCCGGAAGGAGCTGACTGGATATGAGAAAATAAATATCCGGGGCGATGTAAAATTCAAGTAAAACTGGAAGGAGAAGCGACTGTTTCCAATCTGTCGTTTACTACTTCGGCTGGTATTGTTAAATTTCCGTGTGAGTTGGAGGGTGGACAATATCTGTTATATGATTTCGATGGAAATGCTGCTATAACTGATAAAAAATATAATGTAATAGAGGTGATCGGTGTAGAGGGTGCATTTTATCTTTCCGAAACTTCTTCTCTGGTATCTTTTTCTTGTGAACTAGAAGTGGGAGAGGCTCCTGAAGTAGTTGTACGGTATGTAACTTGTGAAAATCCTGAAAAAGTTTCTCTATGAAAATATATTTTTGAAAATAAATGCATATTTGTTTAGGAATGTGTTTTTCTCGCTTGCCATATAAGTAGAAGGACTTAAAAACATACGTATGGAGTATAATGAAACGAATATAGAATTGTTACTTCCCCGTTATTGTGAGGGTATTGCAACGGTAGAAGAGCAGCGACTGGTAAAAGATTGGATGAAGGAGTCTGAAGAAAATCGCCGGATAGTAAAGCAGATGGAAATACTTTATTTAGCGGCTGATACCGTTCATGTAATTAATAATGTAAATACAGAAAAGGCTTTAGTTAAGGTAAAAGGTAAAAAGACTGAAAGAAGGAAGGTGGCTTGGTGGGAGTGGGCACAGCGTGTTGCTGCCGTGTTATTTCTCCCACTGCTTGCTACTTTTTTGGTAGAACATTATGGTGGAAAGGATGCAGATGTACAAATGTTGGAAGCTAGGACAAACCCGGGAATGACTACTTCAGTAGTGTTACCCGATAGTACGGTGGTTTTTTTGAATTCAGAATCCTCTTTGCGATATCCTTCTTCTTTTAAGAATAGCAAGGAGAGAAAAGTTGAGTTGAAGGGGGAAGGGTATTTTGAAGTAACTAAAGATGTGGAGAAACATTTTATTGTGTCTACGGTTCACCGTTCACAGGTAGAGGTGTTAGGAACCAGTTTTAATATAGAGGCTTACGAAGAGTCTCCTGAGGTATCTACTACTTTAATCAAAGGTAAAGTCAACTTCAGTTTCCAAGAAGGTGTCCGCAAAAAACAGATTGTGTTAAACCCCGGTCAGAAAGTTGTGTATGATTCAAAAAAAGGTACAGCACGTTTACTTGAGACTTCCGGTGAAACGGAAACTTCATGGAAGGACGGCAAGATTATTTTTGATAATACTTCTTTGAAGGATGCTTTACGGATTTTAGAAAAGCGATATAATGTGGTGTTCATTCAGAAAAATCCTGCACGTAAGGCTGCTTTTACCGGGACTTTTACCAGTCAGCGTTTGGAGCGTATTCTGGAATACTTTAAATTATCTTCCAATATACACTGGAAATATGTAGACGGTAAGGATGCGTCGCAAAAAAAGACCCATATAGAGATTTATTAATCAAATAACCTTAAATTGAATATAATATGAAAGAACTATCACCTTAAAGTAACAAAAAACATACGGGAAAATATTGGCGTATCTTCCCGTATGGAAAATCGGTTTTCAAATTAAAGCTTGTTTGGCGACAAGCTTAATCAACTAATTTTAAAACTTAAGTCATTACAAAAGTATGAAAAATAATTGTAGTATCCAATTTTCGAGGATACCAAATCGTCTATGGCTCTCCTCGAAGAAAATCCCAAGAACTATGAAACTATTTACTCTTTTCTTTGCTTGTTCCCTAGGACTGGCTCATGCATCCGAATCGTATGCGCAGAAGGCTATAGTCAATGTGGAGGTACAGAATAAGACTGTAGGGGAAATTTTGAAAGAAATTGAGAAACAATCAGAATTTGATTTCTTCTTTGATAATACGCTTATTGATTTAAATCGTCGTGTATCAGTCACTTCCCGTAACGGTGATATCTTTAAGGTGCTGGAGAAGGTATTTAAAGGTACAAATGTGAAATATTCCATTTTGGATAAGAAGATTGTCTTGACTACTAATGCTGACAATACACAGACTGTGCAGCAGATTACTTTTAAAGTAATCGGAAAAGTAGTGGACAATATGGGAGAAAGCGTGATCGGGGCTACTGTGTTGGAACAAGGGACTACAAACGGTACTGTGACTGATATGGATGGAAACTTTGAATTGGTGGTTTCTAATAAGGAAGTTACTTTAGAGATTTCATATATAGGTTATAGTAAGTCTGTTGTGAAATCAAAAGTAGGTGTCCCTGTCACTGTGACTTTAAAAGAAGATACAGAAGTGTTGGATGAAGTGGTAGTAGTAGGGTATGGAACACAGAAAAAAGTGAATTTGACAGGTGCTGTCAGTCAAGTAGGGGAAAAGGCTTTAGAATCTCGTCCTGTACAAAATGTATCTCAGGCTTTACAGGGATTAGTACCGGGAATGACCTTTGGGGTTGACGCTAAAGGTGGACAGTTGAATAATACTCCTTCCGTATCTATTCGTGGTGCAGGGACAATCGGTAAAGGCTCCACTGGCTCTCCATTGATTTTGATAGATGGTGTAGAGGGTAATATGAACTTGCTTAATCCGTTGGATATTGAAAGCATTTCTGTATTGAAAGATGCATCTTCATGTGCCATTTATGGAGCAAAAGCATCGGCTGGTGTGGTACTTATTACCACTAAATCGGGAAGTGCCGCAACAAAGGAAAAGCCAAAATTTCCTATTACGGTCGTTTCGGATGGACACAGAATACGACTTCCACTGATTTTATCCGTACCGGGTATGATTATGTAACTTTCGCCAACAAGTTCTACCATGCATACAATGGTGTGAATATGTATTTGTATGAAGATGAAGAACTCCAGAAGCTCTACGACCGCAGGAATGATATGACTGAGAATCCTGAACGCCCCTGGGTAGAAATCGGAGAAGACGGGAAGTACTATTATTATGGAAATACAGATTGGTATGGACACTTCTACAATCGCACCCGCCCACAGATGGAACATAACGTTTCCATCACCGGAGGTGGCGAGAAGGTGAATTATTATATCAGTGGACGCTACTATCAGCAGTATGGTATGTTCAACATTGATAAAGACCTCTATAAAGATTACTCATTCCGTGCCAAGATGGATGCCCAACTGAATAAATGGATAAAATGGTCGACAAATATCGGATTGGACAACAACAATTACAGATATAACGGAACTTCCAATTATGCAAATGACCATTGCTCGTCTGGAATCGAATATCAGTCCGTCATTCGTGCCTTTCAATCCTGACGGAACAATTGTGCAATATACAAACCAACTTTATGCCAACTCCCCTCTCGGAGCCGGCGACGGTGGCTATCTGACATCTCAAAGAGGGCATAACACCAAATCCAGAACACTCTTGTCTGTAGTCAACCAGATTGATATTACTTTACTGGAAGGATTGACTTTGACTGCCAATTACAGTTATCAGCAAAGAAAACAGCTGTATCGCTATCGCAACAACTCATTTGAATATTCACGTAGTCAGGGAGTGACACAGACATTCACTTCCGGAAGTATCTTTAACAACTATGAAGAAGACGAATCTTTCCCCGTCACTCATATGCTGAATTACTATGCTACTTTTGAACATTCATGGGCAAAGAAACATAATCTTAAAGTGGTGGCAGGTAGTCAGTATGAGACTTACCGTAATGTCAACAAAGATACTTCCATGACCAACTTGTCCAATGATAACCTCGACTCCTTTTCGGCAGTAACACCCGAAAGTGTGCTTACCGTATCACAAGATATCAGTGCCTATAAGACTCTTGGTTTCTTTGGGCGTATCAACTATGACTACATGGGCAAATACTTGCTTGAGGTATCCTGCCGTGCTGATGGTTCTTCCCGATTTGCAGAAGGAGACAGATGGGGAATATTCCCCTCGGTATCAGCAGGGTGGAGAATTTCTGAAGAAAACTTCTTCAAACCTGTAAGTGACT
>ENA-OQBV01000717-OQBV01000717.1-human-gut-metagenome-genome-assembly--contig:-NODE-717-length-18323-cov-3.188173_pt1 | contig 18323 bp, 20 predicted proteins | sample MGYA00242750_ERZ504559 | MGnify/ENA primary metagenome ERZ504559 (study PRJEB26092, sample SAMD00036230) | human gut metagenome | host: Homo sapiens | study: EMG produced TPA metagenomics assembly of... | reverse complement strand
ATGAGCTTTTGCATCCTCTCCGGCTGTACTTCGGCCAGATTGGTCTGAGCCACATTGTACACCGGGAATGACTTGATGAAAGGAATGACATCCATATCCTTCTTCTCTTCCTTGCTCATTGCATGGTATTCCTCCGTGCTTATCCTCTTGCCGTGACTGTCCTTTATCATCATATCCCAGTACACCACCGGGAAGGCCTTTTCACCCTTCAGGACATGAGCCTTCAGGTTATGTGCCTGCTTGAAGGTCAGATATACCGGAAGCTGGTAGTTCATGGCTGCAGTATGCATCTGAAGAAAGAAGGAATTGGAACCGGAATAGTTTCGGCCACCCACATTCTGCGGCAGTCCGGCATAACCTGATGCGCCGCCAATCCATCCCTGTTTCCATCCGGTATCCTTCATCTGCTGCATACGCTCAATCATCATTGCAGCGAAGCGGTCTATGGCCGCCTGTCCGCTGTTTCCCTGAGAGTCAGTTCCAGATGCCATAGCTGTCGTCATCCATTACCTGACGGTCCATCTGCCTGATGTCCGTCTGTTCCACATAGAACTCAGCCGATTCATCCGAAGGGTCAGTACCGTGTGACCGGCACCATTCCAGATAATCATCTGCATTCTCACTGTCCATAACAAAACGGAGGAAACCGATTTTGCCCTCCTGCAGAAGCTCCACAAGCTCCTCATGATTCATTTTAGCTGACATATAACTTATATTTTAGTTTTCTGATTATGTTATATTTTCATAGAAGCCGTTTTCTCCACCTTTGCGGTGTTGGCGGCAAGCATACCGGTTATTTCCGTATTCAGATATTTGGCCGCAATCTGTTCCCTTGTGGCCGTCTTGGTCTTGAAAAGAGAATAGCCGTCATCGAAGGAGATTTCATGCCGGGAAGTCTGTCCCTTCTCTCCGAGGTCAACCGACACCTTCCATTTGTTGTCGTTCCTGTCCTTGGCCACACGCACACCTTTGGGGTCAACACCTTCAGGAAGCTGATACTTTTCGTATGCGGATTTCAGATGCAGACGTTCCCCGAAATTCTTCTCAATAAGCTGGTTTGGAGTGGCCACCCTGTCGAAGTAGGCATTCAGGTCCTGGTGTGAAGCCACGGCAGACATGTTGGTATCCCCAACCTGAACATAGAACTTGTATTTCCCAAAGTCAGGACGCTGCTCGTCCTTCTCCTTATAGACATTGAACTTGTTAACGGTTATGGAACCGTCCGGTCCTGCAATCTCCATTGGCATACGGAAGGCTTCCTCAGATACCTTCGGCATCAGCTTTGTCGGATAGTAGCGTTCCATCAGTTGCGGCACCGTCATTTCCTTGTTCTGATAGGCAGCAAGGTCGGCTGCATCCATCTTCTGCGGCTTGAGCTGCTGTCCGTCAATCTTTGCGGTAAAGTACCAGTCGGCAGGATTGGTGGTACTCTGGTAGGCATGACCATGAGTAACCTTTTCACCGTTGGCCGTTACCATCTGCGGCTCACGGGGCTTTCGTTCCTGGGCTGTCTCCGTTTTATGTTCGTCCTTCTTTTCGGTCTTTACCTCATTATCCGTCCCGGTCTCAGCTTTGGTTTCAGCTTTGGCCTTCGACTTCTTTTTCCCTTGCAGGTTTTACATCGACAGTGTTCTCCACTGTTCTGTCAGGAGCTTTCCTGCGCACCCTGTTCCTTTTTCTTCTTTTCCCATATCTGTACTGTTTTTAATGGTTCTGTCATTATTTTCAGCCTTGTCCTGTCCGGTCTTCTTCAAAGGACTGTCCAGTGCATCACAGATTGCAACCCTGATTCCTGAACGTATCAGTCTGGGCAGATAAACGCCAAGTGCTGATTGAGGGAATGATGCAACCTTTACCGGTTTCTTGTAATCAGGCAGAATCCTGTCTGCAATCTCGATGGTAAGCACTGCGGCAGCCTTGACGGCATCCTGTTTATAGAGTTCATAGAAACTGTTCCGTCTGAACAGCAGCATGGCATCCGGATGTTTCTTCTTCAGTTCGTTGAACTGCCGGATGATACCGGTATCATTATCTGAATCTGTCTTTTTGGCCATAGGAATCAGTATTAGAGTTTAAGGCTGTTTGCTTTTGTTTCCTTTCGGGATGGAGAGAGGGAAATGGCACGCTCCACGGACTGTTTGTCCACCACCTTCTGAAATTCCCATCGGTTCTTGTCAGTCATGACAAGGCCGAGATATTCAGGATGAATCTCCTCATAGCGGAGCTTCTGCTGTCTTTCCCATTCCTTCATGTCACCCTTGATAAGCTTGAATCCCTGCTGCTCCTTCAGGTCAATGCCGACCGAAACCTTCTCACCGCCCACATTCAGTTCAACAGGTTTTCCCTCCCGTACCTGCTGCTTCTGCTGCATGCCCAGTTCAATGTCGTTCACCTTCTCCATATCCTTCAGACGCTGCTCCAGCTTGATGTCTGTAACACGTCTGTGAATGACGGATTTCGTTTCCGGATCAAGCTGCAGATACTGCTGAGTCTTTTCACCGTTTACGTTGACCGCTTTCTGTATTACCTCACCTCTGGCCAGACGTTCAGCCTCCTGCTGAGTGAGGTTGAGAACCTTGTTGCGTTCCCGGTCCAGTTCGGCACGTACCGGATAAGCTATAAGAGCCGGAGCACCGTATTTGTCTGTAGTCATCTGAAGTTTCATCGGCATGGTGATGATGCTACCATTCCTTGCGTTGATGGATACCTGCATGATGGGAGTCACTTCACCTGCCATCAGCTTCTCCTTCACTTCCATGGGTAAGCTGTCCGTTTTCTCACGGTCGATACCCAGTATTGCCAGTTTCTCGTATGGCAATAAATCGGACTGATTTCTGTTGTGCATTTCCATATTACTGTAATTAAGCTGTTATATTTGCGGTTCTAACCGCCTGAATGCCACAAATGTATTTACGGCAATCCCCTAGAAAAGAAATGCGCAACACTATTCTGTTTTCACTGCTGCTGATGTTTTTGCCGATAAGCGTATCAGCACAGTTTCTATACGATAACCAGAGATTCGGAAATTCTGCCAACAGAAAGACGAAAAGAGTCTTATAACCGTGCAGCAAAGGATGTTACAGAAGGGAATAAAAATAAGATGATGGCAAAGGATACCCTGACTGTCGGACCGGACAATCAGAAGAAATTGGATGATAATAGCCGGAATAGTGACAGGAAAGTATCCCTAAAAGCAACGCTGCAAAATACTACAAAGGATAAAAATCAAGCAGAAAACAATCTTCCACAACTTACTATTCCCAACCTTTATAAAGAAATCATAAGAAACGGAATCCTATATCCCAAAATCGTATTGGCTCAGGCTATACTGGAAACCGGATGGTTCCGTTCTTCAGTATGCCGGAACAAACACAATCTTTTCGGACTTACCAATCCACGTACAGGGAAATACTATGAATTCAATCATTGGACGGAAAGTGTCCGGGCTTATTATACTAAAGTGCAATACAAGTATAAAGGGGGTAACTATCTGCTTTGGCTTGAAGAAATTGGGTATGCAGAAAATCCTATGTATAAAGAAGCCATATATTGTATACTAAAAAGCCTTTGAAATAAGTCAAAAGAATTTGCTGTTCTGATCGATATAAATAACTTTGTAAAAGGAATACAAATTTGATTATTATGAGTTTAGATATAGAGCAATTTCAAAAAAAATAAATGAGGCTTCTCCATTAGAGGTACCATTCCTTTTAATGCAGTTAGAACAATATGACTGTGAATCTGCACAGGATATGCTTGAACGAATCAATAAGGATTTTCAAAAAGAAGACATGATTAACAATGTGGTTACTCCTGTAATGACATCAATTGTTGACTCTTTATTAATGCTACCGATTTTTAAAGGATTTACACGTAAACTAGGTTTGAACGCAAACCGTGTGATGTTGGAATGTCGTACTTTTAATTATGACGGACAAGCAATATATCTATTGCCGGATACTTTTGTTGAAAATTACAACCAGGAAAATATCAACAAAAAATGGGGTATTAAAAATCGCCCTAACTATAATCGAACGATATACGAAAATCCTAGCGAAATGGGGCGCTACAAGAAGAAAAGAGTTGAAGATGCTGGAACTGTTAAAAATTTAACGGATGAATATACAGGTGAAAAAAATATTACTGCTAAAAAGAATAACCCTGATTTGAGGAGGAATGATCCCAATAATTTGTATAATGCAGAAACTGACCATATTGTACCATTAAAGCAGATTTTTGATCAACTCCAAAATAATGCCGGTCTCAGTGATGGTGATATAAAACGAATTGCAAATTCAGAGGATAATTTGGCTATTACAAGACGAAGAATCAATAATCCTAAAAGAGACATGTCCAACAGCAAGTTTATCGAGCAACAAGAAATACTAAAATCCCAAGGAAAAGATTATGTTGAATTAACACCAGAGCAGAAGGCTAATATGATTAGAATGGAACAGGAAGCAAAACAGGCCTTGGAAAATGGTATAAATAAAACAGTTATTAAGAATCTATTGGGGCAGGGACAAGCTGATAGAGATAAACGGAAGGAATCATACCAGCAGAAAGAAAAAGAATTAGGGCGTAAATTAACTAAAGATGAGAGAGAAACATTAGACAAGGAACTGGCACATGGGAAAGCTTATGAAATTCATAAGGAGAACTTAGCAAACGCAGGTAATCAAACTATGATGTACGCAATGGGATCTGCTATTCTTTTTATGATAAAACCTCTTTATTTTGAAATGAAAGATTCCATACTAAATGGTTTTATAGAAGGCGTAAATGTTTACACCTATAAAGATGCATTCTCTATTCGGTTTGGTCGAGTTAAAGAGTATGTATGGAACCAGATTTCGGACCTCGGTAATGCATTCTCTTCCATAATGGATAATTTGAAGAATCTTATTTCTGCTATTCTTGAAGGAATTTTAGGAATGTTTGTTGGCATTTTCAAACATGCTTTTAGAATAATTAAGGATGGAATTAAGATTATGATGCAATCTTATAGCGTACTATTCGGAGAAAATGCCAATAAATCTACACCGGCAGAAAAAGGTGATGCTATACTTAAAATTTTTGGAGCCAGCGCAGCAGCATTTTGTGGTATTTGGATTGATTCTATGCTCGAAAAATTACCTGTCATACCCGAAAGTTTACGAGGATCTATATCAACGTTGCTTTCTGGGTTAGCTTCGATGCTGGTATTTTATCTTTTAGATAAAGCTGATGTTTTTAATGTAAAAGCAGAAAAAAGAAATACAAGAATAAAAGAATTATTTGATGAAAGAATTAATGATATTCAGCAAGCCACAAATAACATGAATGAAATAGTTATTGAAAAAATAAGACAATACAGTCTTGAATCACGTCAGATTTTAAACAGATTTTCAGAAGCAATTGAAAACTCAGATTATTCAACAGCAAGCAAAGAAACTTTAGCCTTAGCAAGATTCTTAAAGATAGACTTGGGTTACAATAATTTTTATGAGTTTAACGAGCAAAGAAAAAAAGGAACTATAAATTGGGATATGTAATGAAAACAATAGATTCAGAAATTAGAAACATTATTAAATATACCGTATCGTCATCATATGTTTCAACGATTATCTTAAATAATGATAATGTAAAACTAATAATGAAGTATGGTAATAATGTGAATGACCTTAAGAAGGATAAGGATTTTCTTTCAAAGTCTATTCAAACGCAAAATTGGATTTTAGCTTCTATGTATCCGGGGGCTCGCTATATTAATTGTGTCCCCAATATACCTAATGCAATTTTAGATGTAGTATGGGATATTATTTCTGATTTTATTTTTCCTGGAAAGAAACTTGCGAAGATAAGAAAAAACATAACAGAATATATCAAAACAGCTAAGAAGGAATATATAAATTATGTTGAGAGCCATGAAAAGTATATCTGTGATGTCCAAGCACAAATAGATATAATAAATAAACGTAAACCTATTATGAAAGACTATATACTTCAGAAAGTGGTAAACAAGCTATGTGAACTTGGTATAGATAGTCAGCTTGGTGATTACCCTATGGAGTTTATAGATTATAGAATATTCAAAATGAATGAGGAATTCAGTTATATAAATAAAGAATTCCAATTAATACAGAATGACCAATATGCACAAATATTGGAATATATTCCTATGATACCAGTATTCCCTTATATATTAACGCCAATTCTTGTGAAAAAGAAAATAAAACAATTAGAAGAAAAATTTTCTCAAATACAAAAACAATCAAGATTAGTATTTGAAAAGATGAATAGTGACAAACAAAAATTAAAATCTTCAATAGCTTTGAATAATATTGACTAATATATACACAGATATTAATTCAAAGTTTATTCCAACTATTGAAAATATCCTAGACATAATTTCTGTAAAATATTATAACAATATTAAGGAAATACCTGATGACCTTTTATACTTATTACGAACTACTACTAAATTTCATTAAAGAATTGGCAGAACGTAGAATAATACCAAAAGTAATTCAAGTGACATAGCAGATTCTGTTATAGAAAGGCAAGTAATGAATATTTCTGTAACATATGAAAATTTAAGAAATGAAATTTTATAAAGCTGCATAAATGATTGTTTCAATTCATTGATATAAATAATAGATGCACCGAGTAAAAACTATAGAAACCATATTTGGCTATGCTTCCCTGTATAAATCCCCTGTTTCATTATACAGATATTGAAACATGCAAGCCATTATAGCACCAATTACACCATAGTGCATCATCAAAACAAATATGCTAAAAAATTGCATACCTCTACTATATGGGAAAAATTTGTCATATCCATTATAAAGATAAGAGATAACAATAACAAAAATCCCTCTCCACTCATAATCCACTCCAAGCCATGAAGCAAGTCCGGCCATACCAAGTGTCCAAAAAAATCCCAGCGCCAGACTACGTTGCAGAAGATATTCAAGAACCATGAGTGTGGCCACTCCTAAGGCGAGTGTAAACATCACATTATGTGTTCCGTCAGTTCCATTCAGCAGATACCAGGGTATTTCACTGATTACGGCAAAGCCCAACAGGGTAAAGAAATACTTGTACCTGCTTCTTGTATGAATAAATCCTTCAGCAATCAGGAAGGCAAACACCGGAAAAGCGATGCGCCCTATACAGCGCATCGTTTCGTATAATACTGTACCGTACTCCATCAGATAAAGAGCAACATGGTCTATCACCATGGAAATCATGGCAATGACTTTCAGGGCACTGCCGCTAAGTCCAAATGCCGGTTTTAAGGTCATATTTATAAATTATATATTTAACTGATACCGAGAAGTTCCTTTACCATATCCTCCACTTCCTGATTCACACGCTTGAAGTTTCGGTTGAGCAGGATTTCCTTCTCTTTGTCGTTTTTGAACTCATAGATTTTAGGAAGAGGAACATAGTGCTTTTCCTCGTCCTTAATCTTCTTCATATCAAAGTGAGTCTTGCAGAAATACTTGGTAGTCTTGAACTCTTCCGACTGTTCGATGTCAAAATGGTCAAGCATACTGTCATCGGTAGCCGTAAAGTCACGTGCCGCCTGTCCGGCCAGCCAGCCTGTTGCCATATCCGCAATCTTGGCTGCAGGAACCAGAAAGTCCATCTTCTCAGAGATTGTGGTTGATACCTTGTGATCATTGATGGAAATGGAGCGTGAAGTCTGCTTTGCCTTTCCGAACACATCATTCTGTGCCCACTCCAGCGTCTCCTTGTTGCGTGCCGCACCCATGAAGATATTACCGCAGGTGGTAATAATCTTCTGCATACCGACCTTGCCGTAGTCAGCTTCCAGCTGTGGAAGCTCCTGGAAACCTAAAGTTACGGCAACCTTGTTGGAACGGGCCGTACCGATAAGACGGTCTATCTTGTGAAAGTACAGTGTAGGAAGCTCGTCCACGATGATGCTTACCGGGATATTGCCCTTTGAGTTCACCCTTGTAATCAGTCGGTTTAGAACCAAGGCATTGAGCGAGCCGATAACTTGTTCCTTTTCCGGGTCATTAGCAATCACCAGATAGCTCGGATTTGCCCTGTCAGAAATCTTCAGGTCGAAATCATCCCCAGTGAATACCCAGTAGGCTTCCGGAGACACAAGACGTGCGGCATTCACACGTAGCGTACCGACCATACCTTCTAGCTGGTCATTCGCCTTGTTTTCGTAAGCACTCTTGAACGGAGCCATCAGTGAAGCAATCCTGTCATCCTGCATCAAGATATTGAATACCTGGTCGTATGGCCTTCCCAAGAATGAAAGCACATGCGGCATGTCCGAAAACTCGCCGGTTACGGTATCCGGTTCCACCTCATTGCCATGCTCGTCCTCATACCAACATCTTTGAATCAGAATCTTCCTGCCGGTCCTGTCATTATAACTGTATCCGTTCAGGTCAACAAACATACGGTCCTCGTCAGTCGATACGTCGTTGCCGTTCTCATTCACGAAATCAAGCACCACATTGCCGTCCTTGTCGATGGCATTGAAGTCATCCCAGTTGCGTATGACAATCTCCAGTTTCTTCCCCTCCAGTGATATGAAACGCTTCAGTTTCCTGCCGTTCCTGAATCCGACCGGATGGAAGTTTACAAAGAAATAGATGATCGCAGCCAGGAAGTTTTCCGCAGAGTTGGTAAAGAAGGCTTCCGAGCCGCCCTTCTTCTCTCCACCTCCCTTATTGAGTGAGGCCAGCAGGGTGGCCGCCGTTTCAGAAGCTGCAGCCAGATCCGGGATATATTTCCGCTGAATCGGATTGATACGGTTGGAGTATTCCACATCGGTAAAATTTACTATACGGAATCCGCAGTTCTGAGGCAGTTTACCGGCTTTCCTGTTCTTGCAGTACTGATAGAAAAGCGTTTGTGCAAGTGTCGGAAACTTGAAGTCATATACCATCATGGCAAATCCCTTTGCTGAATGCTGCCTGATGAACGGGTCAATGATACCGAAAGACTTACCCGAACCCGGCGTACCCAGTACAATCGTGCCACGGAACGGATTGATGATATTGATCCATCCTTTGTGCATCTTCTTTTTCCAGTAGTATATCATCGGAATGTTCACCGAATAATCATTGCTGACCAGTGTTTCAGACTGCTGGAACGATTCGTTCTCAAAGTTGAAACGGTCCTCACCAACCTTGTAGTTGTAATACTTGGCAATACCGTCCAGTCCCTGATGCACCAGCATGGTACCCACCACCGAACATACTGCATACAGAAGACGGTTGGCCGGAAATCCCAGCCAGCTGAACCCGAAACTCATGCCGTGGAATACAAAACAAAGCCCTACAAGTGTCAGACCGGCCAGCACCGGATAGATGACCATTGTCCTTACATTGAACTTCAGGGACTTTTCAGCCTTTGTGCCGATACAGACAATACAGATGCATATCAGTTCAGCCACCTTGCATCCCGATACGGAATTGAATACCTTGAAGCGTGCCAGCAGGTCGAGTACGAACTGCGTAACCCTGTTGTCTGCCATAACAAGCAGGTTCATGATGATTTCAATAATAAGAAAGATATAGATGCAGCTCCTGAAGTAGTTGTACATCTGCTGCTGTTCCCTTGTTTCTTCAAATGCCATACGCTCTAACTGTATATGAATTTACTAAAATGGAACCTTTATACCCAACAGCAGACCGTTGCGGAAGGTATCCCCATGCAGGAAGTTCACATTGTTTTTCTGGATTATTGAAAACTCCATTCCGCTGCGGAACACATAGCTGTATTCAAATCCGGCCTCCAGCCCGAAGAAGAATTTTTTCTGTACCGCACCGAACTGTGGCCCCAGACGAAGACGCATCATGCCATTCTTGTACCGTGCCAGACGGTGCTTGTAAACCATACCGCCATCCCAGAAATATCCTTTCCAGAAATTGTGACATACCGGTTTCTGCCAGTGATTCCCGACCTCACCATATACTTCTACCGCATTTCCGTATGAAAGCGGATACTCATAACCCAAAGTGGCATTCAGCGTACTTGGAAAAAGGAATCCGGCATTGACGGAAACCTTTCCGGTCTGTGCCGATGCACCGATGAATGCAACCGAGCAAAACAGAATGAACAGAATCTTCTTCATGGCTTATCTTTTTATGGAATGATCAATATAATAGTAGGGATAGTAGTCGGCACCGTCCAGAATATCCGAGTCGAAGCCGTCCGCATTGAGAATGTCCTCATACTCGATGGTGAGTACCACTACACGTCCGCTCATCTGGTTCTCGGAAATCTCCAGACGGAGTACCTTCTCTTCAGGGAAAGTCAGCTTCGGAAGTACAAGCACGTTCCTGTAGTCTTTCCTGAACTTACGGGTGTTGTTCATGGAGAATACCGGAGTAAGCTCTATGGTCTGTGAGTTGGTTGCCTTTGCTTCCTTTTTATCAGTAAGTTTTACCCTTATTTCCTCAATGTCGTATGCAATCCTGGTCCTGTTCTTCAGCGTATAGTCCAGAAAGAAATAGTCACCGATGGAATAGATATTGTTGATGTATGCCCTGATTCCGTTTTTGTCGGATACAATCTGGTTGAACTTTCTTCTGCTTCCATAGACAGCCCAGGCATATCGTGCAATCTCGGCCATAGGCATGGAAACTTCCGGATTGATATAGGACTGTGTCTCATTGTAGGATACATTGTAGATGGTAGAAGCATATTTGGGTGATTCGGTATAGAGGATGTCATACTGAGCGATATGACGCTCACCGATAATGGTGAGTGTACCCAGCAGTTCGTTTTCCTTGTAACCTTCAGATGATATGGAATCATTCTCCAGATAAGGCTTGATGCGGACGATATTGTCTGTACACTGGTTGCCAATAATTTTAGTAGTGGAAATATCCACCATTTTGATGTTCTCGGGCATGACAATGTGCGTGGTCACTTCCCTGTTGATGTATATCTTCTCGTTGGCCGACAAATCTACGGCTATGCCTATGATAAGGCATATTATCAGAAAAATTCTGGTTTTCATATTGAGTAATCTTTATAGTTTATGAATGGTACTGTTATAATCGGATATAAACGCAATATTAAGTATCGGTATCTTAGCGTGCATTCTCCGAGTTTATCAGATAAACGATGGTATTGTACTTGATTTTCGCCTTGTTCTTTCTGATATTGGAAGATATGGCAGAAGTTGCAGAGTTATACATGTTCTGCAGTGACTGGAGAGCAATGGCCTCCGTAGAAATACCTGTACCGTAACCGTCACTGGATTCAAAATTTATATTCTGCTGTACCGTATTGGAACCTGCATCCTTCATGAAATCTCTGAAAGCCGATTCAGGAACATAGAAACCTTCCATACCGTCATTGTCAAAGACAGACAGCTTGACCTTGATGAACCTGTCGCCGATAAGGATACTGGTTATGGAAGCCCTGACACGCTGCTGTCCGAAACCGGTTACCGTACCATAGAGGTAAGTACCCTTTTTCAGCTTTGTGCCGCTTACCGTCACATCGTCCAGAAGCTTGAACCGCAGACGTGTGCCTTCATGCGCCTTTGTAGTCTGGTCAATCATGGCACGTATCAGCTTGTTCTCGGCAAATTCATCCGGAGCAGTAACTGTATTGAACCTGTCGGCATTGGTGTCATCAGACTTGATTACCAGACTCGGACGGTTGCGTTCCCTTTCCTCCTGACGTACTCTGGCTATGGAATCAGCCCTGTGCTTTCTTTCCGCTTCCTCTGCTTCCGGTTCTTTGATACCAAGTCCGCTTTCAATGGCTTTCTGCCGTTCATAGCTCCTTCGCTGAATCTCTTCAAGGTCACGTGCAAACTCGTCCTGTGAGGAATATCCCATACCTCCGTAACCCGTTTCACTGTTTTCCGAAGGACCGTTTCCGTAAGCATATGCATTGATATGCTTTCTTGATTCGGCAAGGGAACGCTCCAGTTCTTCAAGTTCCCTCTGCTGCCGCTGTCTTTCAGCTTCAGCTGCATCCAGACGGTTCAGCTCTTCCTCGCTGTAGCCGTGTTCCAATTCCTCCTTCTTCTGTTCTTCCTCCCCGATACCGCTTACGGCTGTGAAGGCATCCTCGTCACCGAAACGTCTGGACATCTCATACATCTTGTCTCCGGCTTCCTCGGCATTAGCTTGGGGAAGTTCCATGTTGATACGGTCTGTAGCTACCGTTCCGGCAGTCTCCTCACCACCGGAGAAGATCTGCATCACAAAGTATACCAGTGCGCACAGCGGAACGAATATGACCAGCGGAAAGATATACTTGGGCTGTTTGAAATTAATCTTAATCATGGGTTATCATTGTTTTTAATGGATTTGACTATATTTTCCAGCTGCCGGTATTTGAGGATGATCCGCAAGGAATCCTCACGGCTCTTTACAGGTATGGCAATCATGGAGTCCAGTTCATGACGCAGTAACTGTCCCTTCACCGTCATGTCCGTCAATACACTGCGGTGAATGTCCTTGTTTGCCTGGATGGTACGGAATCCCTGAAACACCGGTTCCATACCAGCAATCGAACTGACATCCGGTTCACTCTGTTTTCCGTTGCCGGAATCTATGGCTACGGTACTTACAAGTAGCAGAAGCAGCGTTCCCGCTACACCTGCGAATGTCGTTTTCGGATGTTTAGCCGCCCATCTGTTGACCAGTCTGATTCTTGCGGACAGACGGTATCTTGTACCGATGACACCCAGTTTGGGCTGCAACCACGACCTGACAAGCAGATGCGTTTTCAGACAGCTTTCCTGTATCTTTTTTCTGAATGATTTCATAATATCAGTATATCAATAGTCCAAATCCTTGTTTTCAAGAGTCCTCCAGCCGGTAATGAGCAGACCGTGGGGATTGTTCCTTGTCCTCGGTACGGACTCGATGTAACCTGTTGTCACCATCGAGCGTCTGATGTCCTTGGTCCTGCGCTTGATAAGCTGCGTACCGTAAAATAGGTAAACTTCCGTTCATGTTCGTCAAACTGAATGGAGTCACACATGATGGTACAGACAGCCGAAGAGGAAATGATGTCCGAGTAGAAACCGTTCTCGTCCATGGCCTGTTTCTGTTTCAGTGCAGTCCCGTCAGCCATATACATCGCTTTCCCTACCGTCCATTTGATATAGTCGTTGTCGGGCGGCAGATTGAAGAAATACTGGTGGAACAGCTGTATGTGCGCCTTGGCCTCCATGGTGAAGTTGGCTTCCAGCCGTGCACGCTCGGCAAGAAACGGAATGTCTCCGTCAAGTACATAAATCTGCTGCCTTTCCTCGTTGACAAGGGAAATGCAGCACCAAACCGTAAAGGCACAGATGACGGTGCAGCCTCCGATTACCGCAAAGACCGTCATCATGGCCAGTCTGGTTTTCTGTGCAAGGGATTCAATAAGCATATTGTAAAAAGATTTGAAGTTATTTGACTAATGACTTGACAGCCGAACCTGTTCCTCTCATGGCAGAACCTGCCGCACCTCCGGCCATGGCACCTGCAGTAGTGGTGATACCCATTGCAGCCGAACCGGCAACGGAACCTGTACCCGAACTTACACCTCCCGGAATCAGCCATGAAGCCACTTCAGGAACGAAGCGTATGATATAGGCACCCACGAGCATACCCATGGCATACATACAGTTGGAACCTATTCCCTGCAGTCCCAGTGCACCAATCTGTTCCCAGGAATTTACCGAGCCGTGCAGCAGGTGGTCATATGCCACCAGATCCTGCTGCAGGTTATAAAGAAGGATGAAGTCTATATAATAGATACACATATAGGTCACGAATCCCCATAATGAGAGGGAAAGGAACTTGGACATCCACTGGCTCCAGGCCGAGTTCCATGGCGGTGCCAGCGAGAGGGCAAACATGATCGGACAGAATATCATCATGATGGCCATGAAAATCCTCTGTGCCACGAGCATCCCGTAATACGACATTTGGAAAATCAGTTCGCCGACAAAGCGTATTACATCGTTTATCCATTCACTGACCTTCGTCTCAGCCGCCACGGCAGCCCTCTGGGCGTAGTTGTTGATGGTCGAGCCCAGATTCTCCACATTATATATCAGCTTGTCCCACCAGGCTGCATCCTGACCGATTTCGGCCACCTGCTTTGCCGTGGCTATGGAGTCCTGCACGGTTCTCAGCCTGTCGAGATATTCACTCTGTTTCTGTGCCACCTTCAGCTCGAAGGCGGCCACTTCCTTGTTCTTTGCCTTGGCCATAGCCCATGTAGCGGACTCCAGACTCTTTCCCGGAACCTGCAGAGCCGAGCATATCCATGAAGAGGATGAAATACACAGGGAAATGCCGATGATGCGCAACAGCTTCATGACATCCATACCACGCCTTCCGAGCATCATCATCCAGCATTCGTATGAACCGACACACAGGGCCAGGCACAGACCGAGAGCCTTTGCCATTGAAACGGCATCACCGAGAACAGCCACATTGGGAAATGTCTCCATGGCCGTCAGCAGCTTTTCCAGACTTTCGTCAATGGCCGGAAGTCCTATTGTCAGCGGAATAAACAATAAATCCATATCTTAAAATGTTATTTGTTTTTACTTGTATTTCAATAATGCGTAGCGGCAACGGCACAAAGGTGTGCAGTCCTGTTGACCAGTTCTGCCATCTTGGATTTGGCTTCTTCGTATGCCTTCTGCCGCTTGGCGTTCTCCAGCCCATAGCCGATACCGGTTTTATGTATATAGGCTATATCCGCACAGAGTATTTCATTCTGACGGTTCAGCTCGTCCACCTGATAGCGGAGCTTGCCGTCACTCTTCTGCATACAGTAGAGCAGTCCGTCCGTGATACAGTCCTGCATACGGTTGAACTCGTCCTTGTAGGTGGCATACATCAGGTCAACGTTCCTGTCAGCCTCCCTTGCCAGTTCTTCCTTATACAGTTCCTCGATATATTTGCGCTCACTCTCCACTTTTTGATTTTCTGCCTCTGCGTCTCTTCGGCAGTCACACGCACCGGCATGATACGTTTCACATCAGACTTGGGTTCCTTGAAACGGACACGGAATCCGGAGTTGAACCAGTCCCATTTCCAGTACATTTCCGCACCGGAATATTTCTTATGCAGGAAAAAGTAATACCAGTCCGGAGCAAAATCCCATGGACCGTTCTCCATTGACTTCCACTGCTTCTGCTTTTCACTGTCACTGACTATGCTTTGGGCATTGGCAATAGTAACTGTACCTGAAACTGACATGCAGAACAGGCATAATAATATAATTCTAACCTGCATATCCCTGATTCCATTTATTGATTACACGCTCAGCTATCTCATTCTTCACATTGGAGTTCAGTATTTCCCAGATATAGTCCGGTTTCCATCCGCAGTCCGTAACAAGGAAACAGTACAGATTAGCATTGTCTATGATGTACCTTGCCCTGTCGATGGAAGCCTTCAGTGTCATTACCAGATTCAGCTTCTCATCCATGGAAGCCTTCATCAGGTTTATACCCGAAGCGGCTACGGATGCATACAGTCTGTAGCAGTGTTGTATCTCCCTTGATATTGCCACGTTGGCATCGGCATAATACCATGCTACGAAAGGCTTCTTTGATACATGACTGAAAGTATTGCCGGTAAAGTCCTTGTATTCCGTTACCAACTGATACAGTGAGTTGGCCGTTGAAGAAATGGCACCGGCCAGTACCAGGTACGAATAGGCATTGTTCAGCCTTGTATCCAGAGTGGTCCGGACATCATTGAACTTTTCCGCACCCTTTTCAATGAGCGACTGCTCGCCATAGCTTGTGGCCACTCTTGTAAGAGCCTTGTCCTCGTCCTTCTTTATGGCCTTGTGCAGGGCAATGAGTGCTTCGATAGTCGGCAGGTCTTTGGGTATTATGAAAGCGGAAGCCTTTATAGGCAGCAACAGCATTATAATACCGGCTGATATGATACTTATATTCCTGATTCTCATGACAGACACATACATATTAAGGGTTAATAATTTGAAGCAACCAGTCCGTTCCAGTCCTGTACAAGATTCCCCACATGATTCTTCATGGTCACCACATTTGCCCATCCTTCCGGGTCTATGGCAAAGAAGAGGTCGTTTGCAGTGGCATACTGTGCCATCAGAACCATCCCTTCCACCTTGTAGCGTATCCTGTTCAGGTCAGTATAGATGCTGTTGGCCAGTGTCAGCCTTTCATACCTGTCCAGCAGGTTGTAGCCGTCATCCTTTTTCTCGGCAGTGGCCTGTCCCTGCAACGGATTGGGAATCCTGGCATTGTTCACGATATTGACGAAGTTGCCGACCAGCTGCTGGGTTTCCGCTACAAGATTGCCGAGCTCGTTCAGACAGAGCAGCTTGTTTGAAAATTTAGCCTTGTTTACCGTGCTGACAAGTACCGGAACATTTCGCAGAATATCCAGAGCACACAGGCCTATTTCCTTATAATAAAGACTTTCAGTACCAAAGCCGGATATGTTCTCCATGCTCAGTTTGTAGAGTTCTTTCATGGTAGCCATGCTTACCGTATAGAGTTCCACCTTCTGTTTCTTGGCAGCGATGGTATCCACACGCTGGTTGTGCTGTTCCTCGATAAGTTTCTGTGAAGCGGTATTGGCCATGACAATCTTCAGACAGTTGCGGTCGAATACGATTCTCCAGGCAGCATGTGCATTAATACAGACAAATGCAGAAAGCATTATAACCGATATGATTCTTAATACTGTTCTTACCATAGTGACATAACTTTTTGATGTTGGTTGACTTTTCTTGCAAACTCCAGATACAGAAGCCCTCCATCCGCCTTGCGGTCTTCCTCGATACGGGTGATGGCCTCCTGCAGCGTACCGTACCGGGCAAGATAAATCTTCAGTGCCTCCTTCTCGGTACGTTCTGTAGTATATGCCCAGTAGCATTCCGGTGCTTCCTCCACGCCGTACACATCCGAGTGCTGTCCCCGGCAAATCCACACCTCCTTGAAGTAGCTTCTTCCCTCATGGTTGTTCAGCGCATTGATGGTGAAAATCTGCTGACGCTGTATGTCAGTGAGTCCCAGAATGGCTGCAATATCCTCATACCTGTCCTTGAACTTGGTCTGGTCAAGCAGAATCTTCACATCCGAGTTGTTGATGATGGCCTCCTTCACGATAGGGGAATCAATCACGTCATTAAGCTCCTGTGTAACCACACCGGCTATTCCGTGGAACTTTCGGACGGTCTTATACAAATACTTTATATATTCTGCCATGGTAGGTGAAGCGATTGCCTTCCATGCCTCTTCGATGATAAGCGCCTTCCGTCCCTTCTTGATACGCATCTTCTGCAGGAACACGTCCATGATAATCAGCACCACAATCGGAAAAAGCACCGGATCATCCTTTATTTTATCTATTTCGAACACAATGAAACGCTCGTCAAACAGATTAATGTCCAAGTCGGAGTTCAGCGTCATCTCCAGCTCGCCGCCACGGTAGAACTGTTTCAGTATGGCCGCAAAGTCATGTATATTGAAATTGATTTTCTCCAGCTGTGTAATTTGCGGTATGCGCTCCAGGGCAAACTCATAATAGGAGTTGAACGATAGCTCCTGAACCTTCAGCCTGCGCTTCTGTTCCTCCATGTGGTCAATCTGCCTGTCTATCTTAATCAGCATGGAATTGTTATAAAGTTCCCTCTTATATTTTTCTATGATGGCAAGTGCACGTTCCTTTTCCGATTCTGTGGCCGCTTCATCATTGATCAGGGCAGTCAGTGAACGGCACTGTCGTATCAGCTTCAGACGGCGTACTTCGGAAGGCAGCAGCAGGGCACGGCTTTCAGCCTTCCCCTGAACCTCTTCAGTGTTTATCTGCCTGTCGATGTCCTCCATGCTGTGCGTGTACTGTTCATAGTCATCCTCCATCTTGGCGGCTACCAGCAGTTTCTGCCTCAATGCCTCACGCTCACTGTCGCTGAATCCTTCAAAAGGATTGAAATAGGCCTCGTAATACTCCACAATGGTCTGGTTTATCAGCATATCCTCAATCTTTGTAGGAAATGCGTTACCCTTGAATATCAGGAATATCAGCGATTTGAGGAAGTTCTTTTTCTCACCGAAATTAAGCTCATATTCCTCCTTCGTGACCTTGAACGGATTCATGGAAATGGGTTTCTCCTTCGAGTAGGCTATGTGTGTACCCTTGTAATATCCGCATATGCCTTCGTAGGAATCACCCGTATCCACCATGACCACATCCGTATTCTGTTCCAGCAGCTGGCGTACCACACTGTTCATGTGGAACGACTTGCCGGAACCTGAAGGACCGATACAGAAGAAGTTGGCATTGTCCGTCATTTTCTTCTTGCCTTCCTTG
>ENA-OQBV01000716-OQBV01000716.1-human-gut-metagenome-genome-assembly--contig:-NODE-716-length-18328-cov-5.435086_pt1 | contig 18328 bp, 19 predicted proteins | sample MGYA00242750_ERZ504559 | MGnify/ENA primary metagenome ERZ504559 (study PRJEB26092, sample SAMD00036230) | human gut metagenome | host: Homo sapiens | study: EMG produced TPA metagenomics assembly of... | reverse complement strand
CAGATGAACGGATTCTTATGGACAATGCCGGAATGGTTACAACTAAGATTGAGCAGTTAGTGAAAGAGGAAGGCAAAAGTATGATGTCTGCGTGGCAATCGGATCCGATGATCATGATGAAATTGTCTGTCTTTTAACAAAAAATTGGAGATTCCAACTATTGTAAGTATGAATCCAATCATGGTAGATGGAACCGGTATGTGCGGGGCATGCAGACTTCAGGTTGGAGATGAGATCAAATTTGCATGCGTAGATGGACCGGAATTTGATGGACACTTAGTTGATTTTGATCAGGCAATGAAAAGACAACAGATGTATAAAACAGAAGAAGGCCGTGCGATGTTAAAACTTCAGGAAGGCAATACACATCACGGCGGATGCGGAAATTGTGGAGGTGACAACTAATGGCTGATGTATTAAAAAAAGTACCTGTAAGAGAACAGAATCCGAAGGTACGTGCAACGAATTTTGAGGAAGTGTGTCTTGGATACAATCAGGAAGAAGCGATGGAAGAAGCGACAAGATGTATTAATTGTAAAAATGCAAAATGTATTCAGGGCTGTCCAGTCTCTATCAATATTCCAGCATTTATCAAAGAAGTAAAAGAAGGAAATATCGAAGAAGCCTATAAAGTAATTGGAAAATCCTCTGCGCTTCCGGCAGTTTGCGGACGTGTATGCCCACAGGAATCTCAGTGTGAAGGTCAGTGTATCCGTGGAATTAAAGGAGAGCCTGTTTCCATCGGTAAATTGGAGCGATTTGTCGCAGATTATGCATTGGAGCATGACATCAAACCGGAAAAAGCAGAAAAAACAAATAGTCATAGAGTAGCTGTGATTGGTTCCGGTCCTGCAGGACTTACTTGTGCCGGAGACCTTGCGAAACTTGGTTACGAGGTAACTGTGTTTGAAGCATTACATGAACTTGGAGGCGTTCTTGTGTATGGTATTCCGGAATTTCGTCTTCCAAAACATAAAGTTGTGGCAAAAGAGATCGAAAAAGTAAAAGAACTCGGCGTAAAATTTGAGACAAACGTTGTGATCGGTAAATCTACGACAATTGATCAGCTGATTGAAGAAGAAGGATTCGAGGCAGTATTTATCGGATCCGGAGCTGGACTTCCGAAATTTATGGGAATTCCAGGGGAAAATGCGAACGGCGTATTTTCTGCAAATGAGTATCTGACAAGAAGTAATCTGATGAAAGCATTTGATGATTCTTATGACACACCAATCGTTGCAGGCACGAAAGTAGCTGTCATCGGCGGCGGTAATGTTGCGATGGATGCAGCAAGAACAGCAGTACGTCTTGGTGCAGATGTACATATTGTTTACAGAAGAAGTGAAGAAGAACTTCCTGCCAGAGTGGAAGAAGTCCATCACGCAAAGGAAGAAGGAATTGTGTTTGATCTATTGACAAACCCTACAGAAATTCTTGTGGACGAAAATGGCTATGTAAAAGGTATGAAATGTGTGAAGATGGAACTGGGAGAGCCAGATGCTTCTGGAAGAAGACGTCCGGTTGTAATTGAAGGTTCTGAGTTCGAGATGGAACTGGATACAGTCATCATGTCACTTGGAACTTCGCCGAATCCATTGATTTCTTCTACTACAGAAGGATTAGAAGTAAACAGATGGAAATGTATTGTTGCCGATGAAGAATTTGGGAAAACAACAAAAGAAGGCGTTTATGCCGGCGGTGATGCCGTAACAGGTGCTGCGACAGTTATTCTTGCTATGGGAGCAGGAAAAGCAGGGGCACGAGGTATTCATGAGTACTTAAAAGATAAATAAACTTCATTTGGGGACGTAGTAAAATTCAATTTTACTACGTCCCCAAATTGTAAAAAATATGTTATAATACCTCCTACGAACAAATTATGACTAGGAGGTTTTGTTTATGGAATTGGCACTGATTTCGGCTTTTGGTGTAGGTGGTGCGACTATCGTTGGTGTTATCATCGGTTTCTTTTTTCGGAAAGTACCACACAAATTTAACGATGCGATTCTTGGATTTGCGGCAGGAATCATGCTTTCAGCTGCAATTTTAGGACTGATTATCCCATCCCTTGAAGAAGGAAATGTGTGGGTGACAGCAGTCGGTATTCTTGCAGGCGCCATTTTTTTGAATTTGGCAGATAAGCTGACTCCACATCTGCATCATATCACAGGAGTAGATCATGAAACGCATGCAGACAGACAAAGTAATTTGAACAAAGTGATGTTGTTTGTCATGGCAATTGCAATCCATAATCTTCCGGAAGGGATTGCGGCCGGTGTTGGATTTGGAAGTGAAAATATCAGCAATGCAATTACAGTTGCGCTGGGTATTGCTTTACAAAACATTCCGGAAGGAATGGTAATTGTATCGCCTTTGATTATGGCAGGTGTTGCCAGGAAAAGAGTCTTTTTTTATTGCCTGTTTTACAGGCGTGGTGGAGATTGTCGGAACGATGATCGGATTTGGAGCCGTTTCTATTGCAACAGTAATTTTACCTTTTGCTTTGGCGTTTGCCGGAGGAACGATGCTTTATGTTGTGAGTGATGAGATGATTCCGGAAACGCATAGTCATGGATATGAACGTATGGCAACGTATTCATTGATTATCGGGTTTCTTACGATGTTGATTATGGATTTTTATATTGGGTAGGAGTGTGTCTATGAAAATAACTGTTTTGATTGAAAATACGGCTCCGGAGTACTTAAAATGTGAGCATGGATTGTCGATATATATAGCATATAATGAGAAGTGCTATTTGCTTGACACTGGTTCTTCCGATATTTTTATGGATAATGCAGAAGTTTTGAAAACGAAATTGGAAAATGTAGATGCGGCATTTTTATCGCATGGACACTATGATCATTCAGGAGGCTTTGAGGCGTTCTTTGAGAAAAATCAAGAGCGCAAAAGTTTACTTAACAGGAGAGTTCTAAAGAACTTTGTTACAAAAATGATAGATGGTGTGCAAAAATATATAGGGCTTCCGAAAGAATTTGTTACAAAGATATTCTGACCGTTTTGTATATGTGACAAAAAATGTCAGGTAGATGATGGAGTTTGATGTAACCGCATAGTACAAAAGGATTGGAGGAATATGGAAAACGTGCACATATGTATCGCAAACAGGGAGAGGGGTATGTGGTTGATGATTTTGCGCATGAACAAAGTATTGTAATAGAATCTCAAAAAGGGTTGATTGTATTCAATAGTTGTTCTCACGGAGGAATTGTCAAATATTGTAGATGAAGTACATCACGCATTTCCTAACGAACAGGTTTATGCTGTTGTGGGAGGTTTCCATTTGAAAGGAATTCACGGGGTAGATTCTTTGTCTGTTACAGAAGAGGAAGTAATAGACATAGGAGCATCGTTGTTTCAACGGGGAGTCTCCTATATTTATACAGGACACTGCACAGGACGTCCGGCTTTTGATATTTTAAAACGTGAATTTGGTGAAAAAGTCCTAATATTTGTGTACGGGAACAACAATTACGTTTTAAGGAAAAGGGGAGTAAATGAAGATTACATTAATTACAGTCGGTAAAATAAAAGAAAAGTATTTGAAAGATGCAATTGCAGAGTACAGCAAACGTTTGAGCAAATATTGTAAACTCGAAATCGTGGAAGTGGCAGACGAAAAGACACCGGATCAAGCAAGTGAAAATGTGGAACGTCAAATTCGTCAAAAAGAAGGGGAGCGTATTTTACGTTATGTGAAAGACGATGCCTATGTATTTACTTTAGAAATCGGTGGAACTATGCTGGATTCGGTCGCATTTGCAAAAAAGATGGAAACCTTGGGAATACAAGGGAAAAGTCATTTGATTTTTATAATTGGAGGTTCCATTGGTTTGGGAGAAGAAGTATTGAGACGTTCCGATTATGCATTGAGTTTTTCAAAGATGACGTTTCCACATCAATTGATGCGGGTGATTTTATTAGAACAGGTGTATCGTGGCTATCGGATCATTGAAGGTGCACCTTATCACAAATAGTGGAGGAAGATTGAAAATGGTTAAAATTATTTCAGATAGTACATGTGATTTGTCTCAGGAGCTATTGGACAAATATGAAATTTCTATTTTGCCGCTTCATATTTTGTTGGGAGATACAGAGTGTGAAGATGGCATCAATATTACACCTGATGAGATTTATAACTGGTCAGAAGAGCATAAAATGACACCGAAAACTTCTGCTCCGGCAATGGATAGGGCGGTTGATTTGTTACAGCCTTATGTTGAGAAAAGGCAAGAAGTTATTTTTTTGCAATTTCCGGAGAGATGTCTACTTCTGCAAATGTATTTCGTTTGGCAGCAAGCGATTTGGAAGCAGAAGAGACTGTTTTTGTGATTGATTCAGAAAATTTGTCTACAGGTATTGGGCTTCTTGTAATAGAAGCGGCAATTATGGCAAACAAAGGGAAAAGCGCAAAAGAAATTGTAGAATATATTGAACGACTGAGACCATTTGTGCGTGCAAGTTTTGTTGTAGATACGCTTACTTATCTTCATCGAGGTGGAAGGTGCAGCGGCCTTGCGGCAATGGCAGGCGGTGTTTTAAAGTTACATCCTAAAATTGTCGTGGAAAACGGAAAAATGTTACCTAAAAATAAGTATCGAGGCAAAATGAATAAAGTTCTTTTGGAATATGTGAAAGAAATGGAAATGGATTTGCGGCATGCAAAGAAAGAACGTGTATTTATTACACATTCCGGATGTGATGCGGAAACGATTCAGCAAATATATGATTATTTAAAAAACTTAAATATTTTTCAGGAAATTGTTATCACAAGAGCTGGCGGTGTTATTTCTAGTCATTGTGGTCCTGGAACATTGGGGGTGTTATTTATTGATGGACATGCAGAATAAAAGTGATGAAATAGAAGAGATTTTTTCATATTATAGTCAACAGCCGGATAAAGGAAGCCAGGAGATGGTTGTAGCTCTTTTACGAGAGCTGCAAGATGCTCATGGATTTATATCCTTGGAATTAAAAGAACGTGTGGAACAGGTAACAGGTGTTTCTCCCAATTATCTAAAATGTTTGATAAGAATGTATCCAACTCTCAAAGAGGAAAATACAGTACATGAAATAATTGCCTGTACAGGGGAGCGATGTGGGAAAAAAGAGGGCGGAGCGATTTTAAACGCATTAAAAAGAGAACTCCGGATTCAAAAAAATGGAGTATCTATCGATGGAAAATTTAAACTTCGAACACAAAACTGCCTCAAAAAGTGCGGAACAGCTCCCAATATTATAATTGATGATGTGGTATATTCTGGGAGCGAGCTGAAAGATTTAAAAAAATTATTGGAAAAATTTATGTAAATTGTAGGAGAAACTATTTTTTTGTTGTGCGATTTGTCGCAAACGTCTATAATTGAACGCACAGAGACTAAATTTAATTAGTCTCTGGGGCGTTTTTTTTGTATTGAAAAGTCTCAAAAACATTGAAAAATCAATGAATTTAGGAAGGAGGATGGATAACAGTAATGGGGAAGTGCTATAGTCGATTGTCATTTCAAGAACGACTAGTTATTCAAAAATTGTACAAAAAAGGTATGACTATGGCAGAAACGGAGAAGATTGCAAGAATAATTGGGAGGAACAGGACAACGATTTATCGTGAGGTACTGCATAATACATCAGACGGGCAGCCTTACAACGCAAAAGAAGCACAAAAAAGAGCAAAGGCTAACTTGAAACAGAAGAATATTGCAAAGCAACTTGCAAGAGGTGAGACTACTCGCAAAAAGGTTTATGTTTTATCTAGAGAAAATCCAGATATGACTGTAAAAGACATGGCTGGAAAAATCGGATGTAGCAGAGCAACTGTAGCAAGGTATCTTAGTGAAATCAAATCCGGTTCATATCCAAGTAAACAAATGAACAACTGAATATGCTTTAAGAAAATAGTTCTTACGCCGTTGCAGGTACGGTGATGAAAAAAATGTAGTGGATCTAACAAATCCATGTAAATTTTCTTTTTTGAGAATAACAGGAAGCTTTGAAAAAGAAAAGTTTATGAGAGACTTTTTATGCGGCTTTTGTTTATTTTCGTTACACTAAAATCAAGGAGGAACAGTTATGAATGATCATTTTGCATGGCTTAAACGGTTAGTTGATAGACAAAATGAAAAAAAGTATTTAAGCAATTGTAAAAAGTATGAGCGTTTAAAAAGTATGTCTGAACAGGAGTTGATGTTTGAATACATCAATGTAAAAGTAAACTATCGGCATCAAAAAAATATATGGATATTAAGTATTGTATTGTCGGTATTGTTGATTTTACAAATCTGTAAGAGTTGTACTGATTTTATCAATCAGGTAAGGACAGTGGCAAGCTATCAAGAGAATCCAGAAGTGCTTTTGAAGATTGGTTTCAGTATAGCAGGAATATTGGCAATAGCGGTTATCATACTGATAATTATTTTGCTCTTCTCATATACAAAGTGGTTAAAGGAATCATATAAGCGAGTGCTTTTTGCAGCATTGATTTTGGAATGTAGACGGAAACAAACATGGTATTTTCACGTTGATATAAAGAGATGAAAAATTAGTATTTATAACCCGCAAACAGATTGTAAACAGGAAAGAAGTAAGCTATAATAAAAGTGGTTTTGTAAAGTGTAAGATTTAAGGAGGAGGAAAAGGTATGAGGAAGAAGAACATAGCAAGAGCAGGAGCAGCCTTTGTATTGTTGCTTGGTCTGACAGGGACGACAGTATTCTACCAGGGAACAGCAACTGCATCAGGAGCGGAAAACTCAGAGAAGGTGGCAGCTGTGAATGATGATGCATCTGATCAGGAAAAAGAAGATTCGATATTTGCTCAGAAAGAGACAGATCAGAAACCGAATACATCGGATGCGGACAAAGAGAAAGAAGCGGACAGTAAGGATCAGGAAACAGAAACACAGGATAAAACAGTGGATCAGACAGATACAGAAAAAGCATCTGCAATAGACGGCAAGAATACAACTTCACAAAAGCCATCCTCTGATGCAAGACCAAACAATGAAACAGGAGAAAAACCTTCTAAGCCGTCCCATACACACAGTTGGAATGCTCAGACGACAGTTGTACATCATCCGGCATCCGGACATAATGAGCAGGTGCTGATAAAAGAGGCTTGGACGGAATATAAGCCAATTTATGAGACGGTGTGTTTAACAATTTGCAATACATGTGGTGCCGACATAACAGGCAACCCAACACCGCATGTAAAACAACATGCTTTAGCTGGAGAAGGAGCAGGACATCATACAGAATATGTCCAAAAGCAGACGGGGACAGAAACTATAGCACATCCAGCAGAGTATGAAACAAGATGGGTGCAAGACAGCGCCGCATGGGATGAAACGGTGATAACTGGTTATACATGCAGCTGCGGAGCAAGTAAATAGAAAATCAAATATCGACGTGAAAGTAGAGTATCTTCAGGTACTCTATTTTTTATTACCATTTTAAGTGAGATGGGAGGAAAGCATTTGAAAATATTAAAAAAAATCTTATCACTGATGCTGATCTGTATCCTGTTTTCAACAACAGTTCACGCACAGGGGGAGACACTTGATACAAATAAAGACGAGATATACGAAAAGGTGTTGGAAGCCTACCGAAAAGGCGATAAGATGTCGGAGGAAGTCGTAACAGCACGAAAGCAGGCGGCAGAGCAGCTGGGATTGGAAGCTTTTTTGGACGAAAGAGCTTTTCTGTCAGTTGATTATCGGAATGAGCAGGAGATTGGAAAGGATGGAGCAATCAAAGATCCAGCGCTGGACATTCTGATAGAAATGGCAACAGAAGAGGAGATGCAGGCAGTCCTTGCAAAAAGCCAAATGAAGGCAACTCTTGCAAGAAGCCAAATAAAGTTAAATAGGATGAGCGAACGTGCATTTACACCGGGGCAGACAGTAGGAGTTACTCAGATGCCAAGAGTAAGTGGTGCAGGAAATGGTTATTTTTCAATTGATGGTGCAAACAGTTACGGATACTGCGCAGAAAACAAAAAGAACTTTTGGAGTAATTATGGTACAAAATATGGCGAGATTACAGAATGGGATGATGCTGTTGCAAGAAAAATCTTATATTACTCTCCGGGAGGACCAGGGTATGCCGGAAATAATCTAGGATATGACATGGACAATGCGACCTTTGCAGTGGGATATCAGAATGGAAGCTGTAACAATAACGGCAGGGCAAAAAGCTATATTGCATCGCTGGAAGGAAAAGCAGACCCGATTACGTTAGGATTCCATGCATACAAAGTCAACATTACCCCGGACAGCTATCAGGATGTGGCATTTTTAGGATATGCGCCAAGTAAAGGCACGCTGACTTTAAAAAAGGAATCTGCAAATCCGGGATTGACAAATGGAAACAGCTGTTATTCATTGGAGGGAGCAGTTTTCGGCGTGTACAGCAGCTCATCACTGTCCGGCGCATCCAGGGTGGGAACGCTTACAACCGATGCGAATGGAAATTCTGATACGCTCCAATTAGATGCAAAAACGTATTATGTAAAAGAGCTGACTGCACCGAAAGGATTTGCACTTGACCCAAGTGTGAAAGAGGTAACCGTGACGGCTGATCAAAAGGCTGTGGTGACGTTTAAAGATCTTCCGCAGATGGATCCGGTTGGAATCTTGCTCGGGAAAGTAGATGCAGAGACGAACCAGAATAAACCACAGGGGAGTGCAACACTACAGGGCGCACAGTTTACAGTGAAGTATTATGCTGGCTTGTGGGCACCCAACGTAGACCCGGCGATACTTGGACAGACGCCAGTTCGTACATGGGTGTTTCAGACCGATGAGGATGGATTTACATCTTATGCAAAAGATTATTTAGTATCGGGGAGTGAATTGTATCTTTCACCTACAGGAAATCCATCATTACCGCTAGGAACTGTGACAATACAAGAAACAAAAGCACCGGAAGGGTACTTGATTAATAATGAAATGTTTGTTATGCAAATTACGGCTGAAGGGAATGACCAATATGTGAACACCTATAACAGACCAACTGTGCCAGAAAAAGTGATGAAGTTAGATTTGGTGAAGCGGCAGGAGAAAACAGACATCCCAATTCCGGGTGCGAAGTTTGAACATACGAAGCCAGATGGAACAAAAGAGATACTGACAACGGATGAAGCAGGAAAACTGACATTAACAGGAGTGCAGTATGGGACACACCGCATTACAGAAATTGAAGTCATGGACGGTTATGAGATCAATGGCAATCTGATTGAATTTCATGTTGCACAAGATAATAAGGTTACACTCACGTCAAAGATTGATATTACTCTTGGAAATGTAGTCTTTGATGTTACAGATGAAGGACATATTTCTGTGATTGTAGAAGACCCTCTTTCTCCATTCACTCTCCGGATCCATAAAGAAAATAATAAAGGAAAGATGCTTTCTGGTGCAGAGTTTACCGTATATAGTGATTCGGACTGTACACAGGAAGTGGCAAAGGGTACTACAGACAGTCAAGGACTTCTGAACATGGAAGGATTGAAAATAGGGAAACAATACTATTTACAGGAAACCAAGGCACCAAAAGGCTATCGGCTTCCATTGGATGCCTCTGGAAATCCGGTAACTTATGAGATACGTACAGAGAGCACTCCGGTAAAGGATGAGTTTATCTTTTATGTAAACGGAAAGGCATTTACAACCGATTCAGATGGCATGTTTACAGTGACTGGCACAAAAGCAGACCGGATAACAAACATGACGATTGTGAATAACATTGGGATGAAACTTCCAAATACAGGTTCGAATACAACGATGCTGTTAATGATGGGAGCGCTGATTCTGGGCGTAATCACTATGATTAGATGGAAACGAGACAGGGGAGGATCTATGAAAAAGAAAACATTAAAAATGCTGTATGCATTGGCACTTTCTACAGCTGTTGCAGTCAGTGGAGGAGCAGGAACAATTGGAACCATGCAGGTGGCTGCAGCACAAGCCCGTACAATGCTCAACACACAAAACGGTATTGCGGATTTTAGACGAGGTGATGCAAGTATCATTGTTCAGGGAAATGAAGGACAAACTTTGAAGGGAAAGAAATTCCAAGTATATAAGCTGTTCAATGCGGAAAACTCAGATGGCGGGGAATCAATCAATTATACATTTAATGAACTATATGAGAAATCATTAAAAACAGTGGTAGGAAAAAAGATTGGAAAAGAAGCCTCTAAAGTAACAGAGTATGAAGTGATCGATTACATTCAGTCTTTAAACAATAATCAGGTAGAGGGAGCACAGACAGAACAGAATATAGAAGGTTCTTACAGTGAGTTCCGATATTTTGTCGAAGAGCTTAGAGATCAGATTGTAAAAGATAAAGCAGCGGCAGATGTGGTGAATGTAACAGGCGTAAAGGAAGATAACTCGATCGTGATTGGAGGTTTGGAGTATGGCTATTACGTAGTGGATGAAGTAAGTGATGTAGAGGGTACACATTCCGCAGCATCTATGTGTATCGTAAATACAGCCAATCCAAAAGCAGATGTGAATATTAAGTCAGATTATCCGACAGTGATCAAAAAAATACAAGAAGATGACAACAAAGAGAATATCGGAAATGACGGGTGGAACGACATCGGAGATTTCGAGATTGGACAGACGGTGCCATATAAATTTGAATCCAATATTCCAAACATCAATGGATATGATACATATTATTATGCATGGCATGACGTGATGGACGAAGCACTGACATTTGATCCGGATTCAGTTGCAATTCACATTCGAACAGAGGATAAAAATTATGAGCTTGCAAAAGATGAATTTCAAGTGATTACGAATCCGGGAAATGGTGAGACGTTCAAAGTAGAGATTCAGGACATCAAAGCAATCGTAGATCGAGAATTTGATCAAAAGAACGATTTGAACGAAAACGTGTATGGACAGAAAGTAATTTTAAGATACAATGCAACTTTAAATGATAAGGCTGCAGAAGACACTGGACGTCCGGGATTTGAAAATGATGTACGTCTCGAATTTTCAAATAATCCAGACCATGATGGGGATGGAACAACAGGATATACTCCGTGGGATACGGTTGTCTGCTTCACGTATAAACTCAATATTCTGAAAACGAATGACCATGATTTGAAATTGGAAGGAGCAAAATTCCGCCTATATTCGGACAAAGAGTTGAAGAATGAAGTATATGTGAAGAAAGCTGAGGATGAGGGGTATATTGTCATTAATCGTGATACAGTCGGAGGAAGTGACCACATTGGCGGAACGACACCTCAGGATTCAGTAGAGATGGTATCCAACGCAAAGGGAGAAATTAAAATCTATGGATTGGATACAGGTATTTATTATCTGAAGGAGACCGAGGCACCGACCGGATACCGCCCTCTGCTTGATCCAATCGTGCTGAATCTGAAAGCGACGTTCACAGATGAACGAAACGATTATGTAAAAGGCGATGGAGCAACCGATAAGACATTACAAAAATTAGAAACGACTGCGCATATCAAGGAATTTTTTGACGGAGCATACAAAGAATCAGATGTAGATTTGACAACAGATACCAGTGAAGGTTCTTCAAACTTGACAGTCATTAACAAGGTTGGAAAGAAACTTCCGGTAACTGGTTCTTCTATGATGCTTCTGATGCTCACAGCAGGAACAGCACTTGTGACAGGAGCATTTGTGTATGGAAAACGACAGAAAAAATCAAACGACGAGAACTAAAAAGAGAAAAAAGATGCTTACGGGTGTTCTTTTTGTAACAGGTCTGCTTCTTTGCATATATCCTGCATTTGCTAGTCTGATAGACAGAAAGCATCAGCAGAATGTGATTCAGACGTATCAGGGAAATATAGAGGCAAACAGCGAAGAGAAGCTTCAGGAAATGCTTGGAGAGGCAGAGCGGTATAATGAAATGCTGTGGCAGACTAACGGCGTACTGATTGGAGATATTGAGCAGGGGATTTTAGAAGAGGAGAGCTATCAAAGTCAATTGAATTTATCGGGAACAAGCGTGATGGGGACGCTTTCTATCCCTAAGATTAACGTCGACCTTCCAATCTATCACGGTACAGAAGAAGAAATTCTTGCAAATGGGGTAGGGCATCTTCAAGAAAGCAGCCTTCCGGTTGGGGGAGAAAATACACACTGTATTCTAACCGGACACCGGGGACTTCCAAACGCCAGGCTCTTCACAAGACTGGATGAAATGGAACAAGGTGATATATTTTTCTTAACAGTTTGTGGCGAAAAGTTGGCATATGAGGTAACGAAAATTGAAATCGTTCATCCGGAGGATGTGGAAGGATTGAGGATACAGGTGGAAAAAGATTTGGTATCCCTAATCACATGTACGCCATACGGATTGAATACCAAGCGGCTGGTAGTCACAGGCGAACGGATTCCTTATACAGAGAAACAAGAACAAGAAATTGTACCGGGAAGTATGTCTTTTCGGGAATTGGTCTTTACAGCACTTCCATTTTTATATCTGGTTGTAGGAATTGGAAGCATGATAAGAAAGAAAAGGGGGAAACGTAGCAGCAATGAAACACAAAAAGATTAAAAAATTACTTCCTTTGGTTTTTTCGGTGATAATTTGTACATTTCCGGTATCGGCTGCAAATGAAAATATAGCATTACTGAATGAACTGCAGACAGTCCAAACAGAGGAAGAGGGAAGCATTGAAATAGAATTGACAGACGGCGGAGTTGGAACAACAAAAGAGGATGTCGTTTTTGAATATGCAAAGGTAGCGGACGTTGTAGACGGAGAGTATGAGCTGCTGGAGGCTTATCAAGGAAGCGGGATAGACTTAAACGCAATTGAGACAGCGGAGCAATTAGAAGAGGCAGCTTTAGAGTTAAGCGCTTACAAAACTTCAGACGGAAGCTGCACGACAGATGCGGATGGAAAAGCGATCATAAAAGATTTAGATGTTGGAGTGTATCTTTTATATGCTTCAGAACACAAAAGATACGATGATATCACACCGCTTTTGATTGCAATCCCTACGTGGGGAGAGCAAGAAGGAGACATGCTCTATGATGTAAAAGTGATTCCAAAGCACACTCCGGTTCCACCAGGGAAAATCATCACAGACACACCGGATAGTGAACGAGATCATGTAAAAACTGGTGATAACGTTAATATTGCTCTTTGCATGGCAGGAGTAATTGTAGGAGCTACTCTTATAGGAACTATGCTGGCATTTTTTTATCAGAAAAGGAAGAAAAATTATGAAGAGAAATAAATGGCTGGCAGGTATGCTGGGACTTTTATTGATTGGTACAGTATCTTTTCCAACACAGGCAAAAGATACTGACATCAGAGAAAAGACAATTACATATCAGACCAAAGACAAAGAGGAAGAAAAATCCTTTCCGGAAACAGAAACATTTGATGGAAATAAATATGTGCTAAAGAATGTGACATATGAAAGTCTTACGTCAGAACCGGAAAAGGAGAAGAAAGTAGTAGAGTATACCGAAAAATCTGATCCGATTGTGAAAGGAAGCGAATATCAATTTCCGGAAGAAAAAACAGTAGATGGAATCGTTTATAAATTGAAGGAAATTACAGAACAGGAAAGTGAACCTTATAAACAAAGTGTATCAGCTTACAATGAGTATCAATACGAGATTTCACATTCGTCTGCGCCACAGACGAAAGAGGTTTCTGTGAAAAATGAAAAAAACGGGGGGGAATGGAAACGGTAACATGTAGCCTTTCTGCAGTACGTCTTATAGACCATGTTTGGATTGATTCTGATATTGATATTACATTCCAAGGATACGACCGGAATGCAATTGAATGGCAGGGATTGGTATTTCCAAACGACAGAGGAGCAAACGCTCCTTTGCAGGGATATGAAGAACAACTGCTGGCATCCGTAGGGCTTGGGACAGATGGCAAGGTAAAAAACACATACTATACATCGGATATTTACACGAATGCAGATGGTGTGGTATGTCGAGATGCACGTGCAAATATTCAAAAACTTGTTCCGGTATATCGTGCCGAATATCAAGGTGAGATTACTACACCACACATAGTGAAAACTGCGTTGTACCAAGGAGAGCAGGAAGTGGACAGCGAAACAGATATTAATTACACGATAGAAGCTACGGCAGTTTATCAAAAAGTTGACAACCAATTATCTTACATACTTGCAGGAGTAGGAATTTTGGTTGGTGTGGCTTTAATCATAATAATTTTAATGATACTTGCGAAGAAGAGAAAGGAGAAACAGGAACATGCAGCAACTTAAGACAATGATAGAGGGATTTGTAAATAAAAATGTGATTCCTTTGGGAGTAACAGCTATATTTGTCGTGATTGTAATTATGGGATTTGCCTTTCTTGCGCCGGGACATAAAGCAAAGGAATGGGCAAAAGAGCATGTGCTCTGGCTGATTATCGGTGCAGCTTTGATTTATACAGGATCAAGCTGGGCGACGGATATTGCAGCAAGCTTTGGATTTTAGAAAAAACAAGGGGACAAATTTGTCCCCCTTACAAAAAACAGGAAAAAATATGAGAAAAAATAAATGGAAAAATGAACTGGTCAATCCCTTAAAAGATAAGGGGCGGACAATGAAATTGGAATACTTCTTGTCAAATAATTATGTACTTACCGTATTGATGATCGTGTTAGATCTATTTGTAATATTAGGCGGGACATATCTAATCCATCTATTGAAACAGCTTCCATCCATTTTGCTTGGACATGGTACTTTAGAAGGAATATTTTCGCTTGTACATATGATTCCGAATTTAACGGAAGTAACCATGCAGGAAGTAGGAATAGTGTTGATCGGCTTGGTAATACTGGATACTGTTTTGGTCATCCGAATCAAGTTATCCTGGTCTGAAACACATTTTAATGTAGGACAAAAAGGTGTCTCTCGATTTACAAACGAAGATGAGATTAAGCAGCAATATAAGGCGATTGAGCCGCTTGAAACTCCTTATCCGGGAAATCCGGGCATCTTAATTTCTAGAATCGGTGAGACATTTTATATAGATGATTCGGTTGTGAATAACCTGATTCTTGGAATCACACGTTCCGGAAAAGGAGAGACACTTGTAAAGTCCAGTATAGAGAGTTATTCAAGAGCTGAATTTCGACCAAGCGTGATTATAAATGATAACAAGCTGGAGCATTATAAAGTATTTGCTTCAGCGTTGGAAAAAAGAGGATATAAAGTATATCTGCTAAATGCATCTAATCCCAAGTATTCCATGGGATTTAATTTACTTAGTGTTGCAGTGAAGTTCTATAAGCAGAAAGATTATGATATGGCAGAACAGGTTGTAAATTCTTTGACACATTCTTTTTTTGATGTGGATGGAGCAAAAGGCGATATGGTGTACTTTGTCAGTGCAGCTGCCGCATTATGTAGCGCGATGATACTTGCAAGTATTATAGATGCATTCCGGGCAGATGAAGAAGAAAATCAGAAACGATATGAAATATGGTCTTATCTGACCGAAGAAGCAAAGAAAGAACATCCCTTTCATTATCGGAACGATAATGAAAAGACCATTAATTTTTACAGCATTTTAATAAATTTTGGAAAATTAGTAGAAAAGCCTGTTAATAAAACTGGAACTCGTACACTTTTGGATGTTTACTTTGAGCAGCGTCCAGTGGATGATCGGGCAAGAATGAAGTTTTTAGGCGTGAAAGTTGCTCCGGGAAAAACGAAAGCAGGAGTTTTTTCAGAAATGCTGAGAGAATTAGATATCTTTACCCTTCGGAATGTCGCAATGATGACGGCAGAGAGCAGTATAGATATGGAAGAGATTGGATTCGGGGAACGTCCAATTGCAGTATTTCTTGCAACACCATCCTATGATAGCTCGCTTTATAAATTGCCAACCATTTTTATCCGGCAGATGTATTATATACTTGGAAAGATGTGTGATGATGGAAAAGGAAAATGTGCTCGGCAGGTAAAAGTCATCTTGGACGAGGCAGGAAATATGCCGAATATTGAGTTGATGAAAATAATGACGACAATGGGACTTGGACAAAATATTTCGTTTGACTTGTATTTACAGAATTATGAACAGCTAGAAGAGATTTATGGAAAACAGATTGCAGAAACGATCAAAGGAAATTGTGGAAATCACTTTTATCTGCAGACAAACTCAGAGGAAACCTCAAAAAGTTTCTCGAATATGCTCGGTAGCAAATCAATTGTAAACGTGCAGAGAGCAGGAAGCAAGTTGTCGTTTCATAAATATTATACGGAATCCATTGACGAACGACCATTGTTAAATCACAACGAACTCATGGAACTTCAGGAAGGTGAGATTGTTATCTTCCGGCGTTCAAAGAGAAGAGATTTAAAAGGAAACAAGATTAAACCAAGACCTATTTTTAACTCTGTAGAAAATGGAAGGTATTTTTGGTATGCATATGAATATTTTCCAAAAGAAACATATCCGCATCCAAATGATGTGAATTTTATGGATATCTGCAAAGAAAGCCGGGTGGGGATCCGACTAGATGAAAGGGTATGGGATATTGCAAAAAGTTTTCAGATGTTTCAGGAGGCAGACAGAAACAAAGTGCAAAGGCTGTCTGACTTTCCGGCTTATGAAGAATTAGAACCATTGCTTTATAACGCATTTGGAAAAGATATGGAGGAAAAATATGGAATTGGAAGAGAGATGACAATTGCAGAATTTACAGATTGTTTAAACCGGATAGAACTTCCGGAGATACAGAAAACACTCTTTTTGGAAACGCTCCAAAAAGCAGGATAGGAGGCGTTATGTCAGAAGCACAGATTATAGAATTTTTAAAATTAAATTCTGATTTTTTCAGTACGAATGATATCATCCTTACCGCAGTAAGGACAGTAGGATGGCTGTTGGTAAAGGGATTGTCACTGTTACTTGATTGTTGTATTACGCTGTACGATTGGACATTTGGTCTGATTGATATTACAAGATGGTCTGTTTTAGAAAATTATCTGAGTGATTACAAACCACTGATACAGGCAATTATGATGGCTTCTCTTGTCATTCTTGGATTCATGTATATGTTTGGGAAGAACAAAAAGCATAATGTAATCCACAGTGTTTTGATTTTGATGGTAGTAATGTCCGCGTCGACAACCATTTTTACCGAACTGAACCGATTTTCCATTGCTTTTAAAGATGCAGCATTATCCGGGGGAAGTACGGTTAACGGAACAGAATTAATCCGTACCAATTTGTATGATCTTTACTATATTGATTCCAAGATTGGACTGGAAAACTTGAATAGTAAAGGGAAAATCCCACAGAGTACGTCTTTTGGCAAAACGGATGTAGATTACATTGATATTGGTGAAATACTCGATCCGGGAACAGACGGATTGTCTAAAAATGCAGAAAGCATTTTAAAGAAACGGCTGACGCCTATAGGAAATGGGGAATATGGTTTGATAGATGCCAAAGACGGAGTTGCATGGACAGACTTCGGAAATACCTATTATTACCGGTACACGTTTCACTATGGTACATATTATTTAACTGCAGCTGCAGCAATTTTGATCTATATCTGTCTTGCATATAAGAATACAAGAGTGATTTATGAAATTTTTGTAAGTCGTATTCTAGTTGGTTTATATGCTGCGAACCTTTCTTCTTCAAGAAAAGTGGTAAAAATATTGGAGAGTATTCGAGATAGTTATTTTGCGCTCTGTTTTACGGCAATTAGTTTGAAATCCTATTTTCTTTTTGTGGAATACGTCAATTCCAAGACAGAAATTAACGGATTGGCAAGGGGAATCATCATTTTATTTATTGCTTGGTGTGTCATTGATGGAGCGAATATCATAGAAAAATTAACAGGTGTAGATGCTGGCTTAAGCAGCATGACAGGCAAATTGATTGCTGCATATCATATGATGCGGGGTGCAGGACAAACTGTCCAGCAGGCGAGACAGTTCCACATGATGAAAGAGCAAAGAGATGCGATGAAAAATATGCAGGCAACAAGCCAAGGCGGTGGAACTGGCGGAAGTGCAGGAGACAGCTTTAAAAACATGGAACAGTCAATGGAACAGAACGGTGATCATAACCAAAATTCAAACAATACTCAGCAGATGGAAGAAAATGTAAAGGGAGCAGATGGAATGGAGAACCGGCAAGGAGATTCTTTGATGAGATGTCACAAAGCATTGAAAATGAGATGCAATCAGAACAAATGAACAATATGAATGAAGACTTCCGAATGCAGGACGATAGCACTGATGAAATATTGCATCAGAACATGGAGCAGTCAATGGAACAGAATGGTGATCATAACCAAAATTCAAACAGT
>ENA-OQBV01000715-OQBV01000715.1-human-gut-metagenome-genome-assembly--contig:-NODE-715-length-18333-cov-5.024442_pt1 | contig 18333 bp, 25 predicted proteins | sample MGYA00242750_ERZ504559 | MGnify/ENA primary metagenome ERZ504559 (study PRJEB26092, sample SAMD00036230) | human gut metagenome | host: Homo sapiens | study: EMG produced TPA metagenomics assembly of... | reverse complement strand
CAATTTTCTTCCCACTTCTGTACTTAGTTTGTTAACCCAACATAATTCCTTTTTGCATTTCCCACCGTCATCGTTGTAGCTCGGTCGGTGCGTGCCAACAACCACACCCGCCGAAACCTGCGTCAATGTGAACAAGTTTGCAAAATAACCCCCTTAAGCACTGCAAATGAACGATATGTTGCCGCGCGCGGCCTAAATCGGTTTCTAGTCGGCTTGTGCTAGCATATCTATCGTTACATGGGTTCAACTGCGCTCACGGCTTAACCGGTCGCGAAGCACAGGGCAGATCAGCATCCGGCCGTAACGGCGGTGCTAGAAAAACCACGAGCTCCAATAGCGTCGTCATGCGTATCGGATTGAATGACTTTGTTTTTGTCTTTGTGCAAGTTGTTCATTTAAATCGATATTTCATGACAAATCGCAGCAGTCCTACAGCTGTTTGCGTGCGGTCCAGTTTTGTACCCGCTTGACTGGGCCGCACGCAGCTAGCTGGGAAAGTGGTCATTTTTGCGATACACGTTCGCGTTCCCAGCAGCTGCGTTTATACATACCGTTCACGGTGGGGCAGAGCCACGTGCTTGTCTAACTGGGCTCAGGGTTTGAATATGGAGCGCCTTCGCGCACTAGCGCCCTGGCGAAGCCATACACAAACCCCGTGAGCCACACGTAAGACAGTAAGGGGGTGGTGCTCGTGTGGTATGTGATCCAGGTCATTAACGGTCGCGAAGACGTAATGCGCGAGCGCATCGAGCACATGGTGCCGGCTGGCGCCATGCAGGAGCTCTTTTATCCCCAATTTCAAACCGAGATTAAAGTGCACGGCGAATGGGTCAATACGACCAAGCCACTTTTTCCCGGCTACCTTATCTGCGACACGGCAGATCCCCGCACCGTGCAACAGTATCTGCTGCGCATGGACGACTTTGCCCGGGTGCTTTCCCAGGACGGTCAGTTTGTGCCGCTGGCAAAAGAAGAGGTCCAGCTTATTGGCAGCTTTACGCCATCGAAAGGCTCGACTGCTTTTTGAAGTAACCAATAAGGGCGTATTGAAGGTTGAGCCGAAGATTGATGGTGACGACTCAAAAGGAATTAAAGAGGTTTCTATTTTTGCTTTTGATCTAGCGTGCGTCATCATCGGTAGCGAAGGGGGATATATACCAGGATTTCTGATTCACGATAGCCATTTATTCGACGCCATGGATGATAGGCAGTTGTGCTCGTGCTTGAATATAGGCGCTAGGCTTTCTGACGAGCATGGGCTTCAATACATTGTGTTATTGAATACAGATAGACTTGAGGCGGTCGAACTAATCGGGTTTGACAGGGCAAATTATCCCATTGAAACCATTTTGACGGACAAGGGCGATGACAGCGGTCTTTTTGGGTTCAGATTCAACTAAATGGCCTAGTCTCATTTTTGAAACAACCCAGCTGCGCCTGTAAGGACTTTGCCTTCGACGAAGTACCTTAGATGGTGTGGGACCGCGTCTACGCCGGCAAGGAGAGGCCGGTCGTGGGCGTGTACCGCCTGACGATGAAGTCCAACTCCGACAACTTCCGCGCGAGCTTCATCCAGGGCGTCATGAAGCGCGTGAAGGCCAAGGTCGTGCCCGTGGTGGTCTACGAGCCCACGCTGGACGCGCCGGAGTTCTTCGGCTCCGAGGTGACCCACGACCTGGACGCCTTCAAGGCCGGCTGCGACGTGATCGTGGCCAACCGATGGAGCGACGAGCTCGCGGACGTGGCGGACAAGGTGTACACGAGGGATCTGTTTAAGCGGGACTAGGGGAGAGCGGTTGCCCAAGCAGCGACTCTAGCCTTGCTTAATAATCTCAATGTCAAGAATGATCCCGTATCAGCTAGCGCCGATACAGGATCATTTGATATACGTCTGGACTCCTTGCACCTGACAGGCAATGCGATTTTTATAGCATGTTAGCCCACGAACACCATTGTCTCAGCTTCTACTCCCTCGCTAACCCTAAGTCTCGGTGTATCGAATTCTTCTGGCGAAGCAAGCGCGATCGCGGCACGAGCCTGATTGAAGGCGGTTTGCAGGTCGAGGCCGAATCCGATGCTCGAATACAGCTGGGCGGCGAACGCCTTCGCAGCGGCGTCCGATATGGAATTCGTCATGCCTATCGTCGCATCGACATGGCGCAGTATCTTATCAGCCTCCTCATCAGAGTAGCAGGCGTTGAAAACGATCAGTCTAACGTGTTTGGCGGCAGCGCCGACAACCACCGATAGACGCTCTTTATCGAGAAGAACTGAATTACCAAACTGATCTTCGAGCACAATACTTCCGTCAGCCGCTCCGTGACCACTGAAGTGGACGATGTCGGGGTTAGTTTCATTGAGCACTTGAAGCAGGTCGCTCTGTCGCGCCGCCCATCGGTCGTTGAAAGCGACGCATTGGGGATTGTCCGACTTGCGTATAGCCTCGTGGATGTCTCGTGCTTCTGCCTCGATCCTGAGACGCACCTCGTCCTCGGGAGACGTGCCGAGATATAACACCGTAACCTTCTCAGGCATGTTTTCTAGTGTTTCAAGCCTTGTCGCATGATCTTCGATTGTGCGGTTCATTGAGCCCATGGCTCTGTTGAGCTGGAGAGCGTCCTTCTTGCGTTTCTTCGCAGCGACGTTTTCTATACGCTGCCTTTCACGTCCGACCTTTGCGGTTGCCGTGTTCACTTCTTTCTGCTTTACTGCGATTTTACCCTGAAGGCTCGCAATCTCCTTCTGCGCGCGCTCCTTGTCGCGCAAGGCGGATTGGTAGGATCGTAGTTTGCTACTACGGGTCGATTCCGTACGCGCCTTCGTTGCCGCCGTCTGTGCGGCGTTCGCTTTTGTTTCAGCCGCGGTGAGCTTTGACTGTTCCCTCGCAAGCTTCTTTTGGAGGTCTGTCAATTCGCGCTGCCTTCTATCAAGGGTGCGCTGTTCCTGTTCTAGACTCATGTTGTTACCTTTCTCTATCGCTTCGCATGGGGCTATTGTACTAATCGAAACGTATGACCTGAGGAGTCTTGATTCTGCATTGAAAACTCGACGTGATCGCCGTTTCCGTTCACCGACTGGCAAAACGATTTACGCCTAATTTTGGTAATCGATCGCAGGGTTTCTTCTTTGCCCGTTGTCTGATCTCGCTAAACTAATAACTGCTGCTACCAGGGCATTTCCTGGTGCGGTTTCCATTGGCTCTTGCGAAGATCGGAGCGGTTATGTTTGCTGCCGCATTCCACACTAGCCGACACTATATCCTGCTTACCGTCATGGCCTGCCTATGCGTTTTGCTGGGCGGGCCTTCTTATGCCGCGGGCGCGGACAGCCTGTTCATTGCGGGCGCCACATACTACGAGCCGGGCGTTTCGGGCTCCGGTTGGACTTGGACCGATGCCGACCATCTGGAGCTAACCGGCTATGCGGGCGAGGCCATCGGCGCCGACGGCGACCTAGTGGTGACGCTTGTGGGGCAAACTCTGTGGTCGAGACGCATGCGCCCGATGCGGACATTTCCATGAGCGGCATGGAGGTGTGGGGAAACCTTACGCTTTGCGGCCCCGGCTCGCTCACGGCGACGGGTTCGCAATGCGGGATCCATGTGGCCCAGGCGCTGGTGGTGGACGGCTGCACGGTCGATGCCAGGGCCGACGGAGCAGGCGTTCTTGACCAGACTGTTGCCGGCGTTGCCGCAGGCAGCTTGACAGTACGTGGCGGAGGGCACGTTGTTGCCGCGGGCGCGGGATCCGATGCGGGCTTGCGCTTTTATGGCGTGCGCTTGCTCGACGAGGGATTTGGGACAGACGCAGCGAGCAAGACACTTGCTGTGGATGCGTCCCGGCTGGATGCAACCGGTACGGACGCCGGCGTTGCCTGCGATCGTGGATCGCTCGTTGCCGCGCACTTTGTGACGCCCGTAGGCGGGGCCTTTGGCGCTGCCAGCGTGGTGGATGCTGACGGGACCGTGGCACTGCACGTGGTTATTGAGCCCGATGGCGCTACCGCTCCGGCGGGGGAGACCGTTACACCCGGCGGCGAGGTGCCGAGGGATGGCACGGGCGAGCCTACTGGTGGCGCCGACCCTGCTGCGGGGCAACCCGGTGCGGTACCGGCGACGGATCCTGCGATGAAACCCGCAGCTACGTCGCCCAAGACAACGGTCTCCAAGACCACAGTCACCAAGACGACCAAGCCCAAATCCACTATGGCAACAACATCGGCGCTTCCCAAGACCGGCGACAGCCACTGGATAGCTGCCTCCTTAACGCTATTCCTGCTGGGGACAGTGCTTCTGAGCGCCGCATATCACCGCTGATGCGGTACGACGCACTTGGCTGCGATACAAGAGCTCTGTATGAGCTTTAAGGGCAACGCTTTCGGAAAGGGAGCGTTGCTTTTTCATGCATGCAATGTCTAACGTGCAGCCATATGAGTTTCCGCAACAAGGACTATGTTTCGACGCTGGCCCTCTGATGTTCTACTGTTGAACGGTAAATAACCCATGATTTCGACTACCGACATATCCACTGTCGCCACCCGCGTGCTAGCTCAATACGACGTCAGCGAAGCATATTTATTTGGCTCGTTTGCCCGAGGCGAGCAAACGCCCGATAGCGATATTGACTTGCGCCTAGTCTGCGGCAACACCATGACGTTCGGCACGCTTTACGAACTCTACTATAAGCTCGAGATGAAACTTGGGCGAAAGGTGGATGTCGTCACCAACCCACCAGAGCACATGCGCCCGACCTTTCGCAAAAGCATCGAACAAGATGAGGTGCGCATCTATGAAGTGCTGTAAACAGGACGGGGAGCTTGCGAATACTAGCCCTCAAACTTTTCCTTCCAAAGAACCCAACCCGGAGACCCTCGAGGCCATCCGCGAAGGTGACGCATTCTTTGCAGCAAGGGAGTCCGGTCGCTTCGACAACGGCGCCGATCTAATCGATGCAGCTCTAAAAGCTCCTGAAGCGTGAGAGAATTTAACCACCGAAGAGACTGTCGTCTTGGAGGTGCCAGATCGGCGAGGTACGTACCTCGCCATTTTTGTACGATTTGATCAAATGTCTAAGCATTTGAACCTGCATATCGACGAGGTCGGCAATGCGGATAAGCCTTTTCTGCCTAGCGGCAGGCTTAATTCGCGATATCCTTCATGTGTTATACTTGAGCCATAAATTCTGTTTCAAGTATTCGAAAGGCTTGAGATGAAGTTGTTAAAGGTTTGCTTCGACCATCTCTCGATGTTCGAAGACGGGTTATTCGAAATCGACCTGTTCGCCTCCGACCGCGTGACGGCCTCCGATGAGTCGGCTTTCGAACTGGCGGACCATCTCTACGTGAATAGCGTCGTTGCGCTGGCGGGCATTAACGCTACGGGCAAGACAACAGCACTGAACCTGCTGGAGCTCGCCTGCCGCATTGTTGACGGCTCTCCGGCGCGCGGCGGCGGGCTCCCATCAACGTTCCCCGCCGCGTTCGACGGCCTGTCCAAGCTCAAGTGCGTCATATGGCACGCAGATCGTCTTTACTTGCTCGAGTCGGTGCTGCAGACTGTCGAAGGAGGCGACGACGGTCCCGAGCTGACGTTCTCCGATGAGGTGATTTCTTCGCTGCCAGCCAAGGCCCTCAAGCGCTCGACCCTGGCATCCTGGGCCGAAATCGAGAAACTCGCGTCCCCGCTGTGCGACCGTGCTCAGATGCCGGACTCTTGGGCGGCGCTTACGCCGCCTGACGTTTCCGTCGCAGCCGCTGTGCTCGCCAAGGACTTCGGCCATCGCATCCGAGCGATAGCATTGCGCGACGGTGGCTTCCGCCTCACTGAGCAATTCAACGGTCTCGACGACGTGCTTCGTGTTTTCGACTCTGGCATCGAGCACCTCGAGGTCCGGGACTCCGGTCGCGCCTTCGTACTGACGTTTACAGGTCGCGAGCCCATCACGATCTCCGAGCGGGGGCTCACCGAGGTGCTCTCCTCCGGCACTGTACGTGGCCTAGGGCTGGTGCAACGCGCAATGAGGGTCCTGCGCTCCGGCGGCTACCTTTTAGTCGACGAGGTGGAGAACCACCTTAACCGCCAACTGGTTAACGTCGTGCTTGATCTGTTTGCCGCCCGCGGGACCAACCCCAACGGCGCGACGCTGGTTTTCACGACTCACTACCCGCAGCTCCTCGATCACGTGCACCGCAAGGACAACGTGTTCTTTCTCGCCCGACGCAACAGCGGTGCGCGCGTGGTGAAGTACGCCGACCGCGTGAAACGCATCGAGAACAAGAAATCGGAGGTATTCGCCTCGAACTTTGTGAAGGGGACCGCTCCGCGCTACGCCGACGTGCGCGCGCTTAAAGAGCTCGTCGCAGAGGAGGTGTCCGATGAGCGGTGATAACGGTTTTCGCTTTGCGGGATATCATCCGATCATCTCCTGCGAGGGAACAGCGGAACAGGTGGCCGTGGACATTCTCCTCGAGGCGGACGCGCTCGTCTTTTCAGAGGCCGACGTCGTGGACGTCACCCGCCTGCGCAAAGCCTCCGATATCCAAGATAACTACCTCAACTTAGACTATGACTGGCCAGTCTGCATCGTCAGGGTGCTGGACTCGAGGAAAGAACGCTTCAAACTCGGCAACCTGTACGCCGGCCGCTTCCCGGTGGTTAGCTACGTGACCCATCCCGAGATAGAGGTGCTGGCCATTATTCGAGAGGGCTCGTGGAGACGCTGGCACGGCGGACGCATGAAACCGAGCGACTTCTGCAAACAGGAGCTCGGCATGCACGAGGTAAAGAGGGAGGCTTCCTCAAAAGTTATTGGGATGCCGATTCGCTTACGGCAGCCGCCAGGGAATACAAGCGACTTTCGAAGATCCCCAAGGGCGAGTTGTGCCTGGCAGACCTCATCCGGTAAAGGTTTGCAGCCACCGCAATACCCATAACGCTTCCCAAGACTACCGGCTGCCGCTTGATTGCCCTTTTCTCGGCGCTTTTCTTGCCGTGCACAACACAGCCATAACGCCCATTTCCGGAAGTGCGGGGAAAATCGCAACCAGCCGAGCACAAACCAAATTTTGGCGTCAAAACCGCAGGTCACGAAAGGGTATAACCGGGGTCTGGTTGGCGGAACTCGGTCTTTCCACGCACTTCCGAATTCTCAAAACGGAAGTATGCGGCAAATTCCGGAAACCCCGACCACACCGGCCTTTTCGCGCAAAGAAACCGCAGGCAGAGGCGTTGGTGTGCTCCAGCGTGGTCAATAAGTCTGGATTTTGCCGCATACTTCCGAACTCGGAGAGTCTTAGAAGCCAGTATTGAATATCGGGAGCTCCTTGCCGAAAATCCATTTGAGGGAATCCGTATCGTCGATATCATTCGAGAGGGGATGACGGGCGATGACCAACGCCTACAGTGAGATGTATCTCGAGGATGCAATGAGAACGCTGGGCGAGGCGGTCGATTTTGCTCTCTGTGACCAAGGGCTGACTCCAGCCGAGTTGACGGCGATCCTGTCGAACGCTCTTGAGATGAAACAGTTTGAGCGCGGTATGCCTCGCGTCGTCTGCGGCATGGCGGGCGACGAGCTCGCGCGCGATATTATCGCCCATGCGGGACTGACCCCCGTCAAATGCAGGGAGACCTATCCGTTCGACCGTTCGCCTCAGTATTGGGCGGGCTGGGTTTTGGCCTATGCGCAATGGATGAGCAGCTTGGGCTTTAATGAGCTACTCGAAGTCGCCCCGCTCGATTGGATCATCGGCTCGTACCATCCGCTTCACGAGGCCTCCGAAGACAAATTCGCCCAGATTGTCATTGATAAATGGAACGATGCCCAGGCAGACAAAAAGGGCCTCAAAGCGGCACGAAAGGCGGCCGGCCTAACGCAAAAACAGCTCGCCGCCCAATCGGGGGTTAAACTTCGCGCTATACAACTCTACGAGCAAAACCAGCTCGACCTACGCCGCGCCTCGGTCTCCTCGGCATTGGCGCTTGCAAATGCCCTAAACTGCGCCATCGAAGACCTCGTCTGGAAACCGGTTGCCCTGGAGTACGACTCGCGGGCTATTCCATCCATAGAGCTATAAAGGAGGCAGACATGCTTTGGAGCAATGTTCAACAAGATGACGGCGCTGATTGCGTTGCTCAAGAAGATCATTCAACTGCGCACGTGGCAAATTCAGCATCACTGATTTTGCGCGACGGGGCCACGTTAATCGACGAAGCTGTTCGGCTAACCATTGCGGGCATGCCCAACGCGCTCAGGCTCTTGGAGAACTCATGACGACGGTCGCGCCGCGCCGGGCACATCCGTTCGCACCGCTCGTGCTCGACGATGCCGGTTCGCTCGAAGCTATGGCCGCGGCCGTGATGCGTCTACACAGCACGCTGATGGCCGTCGGGCGCTGCTATACGACCGACGCCGCGGGCGACCGTGCCGCACTTGAGCTTGGACGCGTCGAGTCCGTACTTGCAGGTTCATTCTGTACGATATTCGGCCAATCGCCGGCCGATCGCTTCGCAGACATCTTTGACCAGGTCGCCTACGTGGCCGAGCACATGGTCAAGGACCACATCTTTGAGGACGGCAACAAACGCACCAGCCTTGTCTTTGCGTTGTCCGTCTTAAGGTTCGCCGGCACTCCGGTCGTGCTGTCCGATGGCCCCGAGCCCAAAGACAATCAATACTATGCCTGGATCCAGGACCTCGTTTCCAGTCGCCGCACGACCAGCGAGCTAGCCGAAGAGCTGCGCCGCGGTTGTGTTGTAGGCTCGGGCGACCCCTCGCGCGTATAGAATCTAAGCATCCGCACGCCAGTTATTGAATGGATTGGACACCATATGGAAATCCCCAGCACCCTGTGCAGCAATGTCTACGACTTTGCGTTTTGCCCCGAGCCCTGTTACGACCGCCTGGTCGACCTCGCCGATCCCGAGGACTGGGGTCCCAGCAACCGCATCCTCAAAAACTACCTGTCGTTTTCGTTTAGCCGCGCGGTGTTCCTGACCGAGCGAGACGTGGACCAGACCGCACCGTCCAACCTGCCGCTGGTGTTCGATGACGACCGCTGCCTGTTTAACACCGGCCTGTATACACGCCGTTACGAGACCATCTACGGTCTGTTTGAGCCCAACACCAAGCCCGACGCACGCCAGCGCTGGTTTTTGAAGGGCTTCTTTAAGGAGAGCGATCCCATGCTGGTCTCGTTTGAGTACCTGCCGTGCCGCGTGCGCTATGCCGAGGACCCCTCCGAGCTGGTCTTTGACTACCGCCTGCCCATCCGTTCCAACATCGACCACATTTTGGGCGACGAGGAAAACCTGACGCGCATCCCCGCCAGCCAGATGGGGGAGGACAACTCGCTGCTGCTGCGCCGCGCCTTTGAGGGCGCCGTCGTCGAGGCCGCCCGCCGCGCCGCAGCCAACTACACGCTCGCGGTGCCGCAGTTCTATGGCGGCCGGATCCAGCTGCTGCTGCCGCTGTGCCTAACCGGCGACAAGCCCGAGCTGGCGCTGACTATCCAGCGCGAGGACGGCTTTTACGCCGCGCGTACCTGTCTCACGCTCGACATGGCCTACAACAACGCTCGACTAATCTGCCGCCCCGAAACCTCGTGGATTAAACGATAAAGGGTGATTTAGCTGCGGTTTTGCCGATTGCTTTTGTTGTTTTGGCTTGGCTAGCACCCACGAATTTAAAATCTGGGACAAAAAGTTCTTGGTAAACCACGCGCGGCTATGTTAGTATCTCTTTTGCCGAAAGGCGACGGGCGATTGGCTCAGGGGTAGAGCATATCCTTCACACGGATGGGGTCACAAGTTCGAATCTTGTATCGCCCACCATCAAAAGCGCAGGTCAGAGGTGTTAAGCCTCTGGCCTTTTTCTTTTTGACACCAAGGGTGACACCAAAATCGAATCGAAGTTGTATAAGGCGTCTTTTGTTATCGCGCCCTTTTTACTGACGCCATTGCATGTTTTGTATATAACACATCCGTATTTTCATTGAACTCCCCATGTGATTCGAGCGCAAATGTGGAGACAGGGACCGCATGCCTAGAGCGCCTTCCAGCGGATTTCTATCACACGACGGTTTTTTGGCAGAACTCGTCAAGCTTTTGGTCAGCGTTTGGCCAGCTTCCAGTACTTACCCGCATGATGCCCCAGTAGATAATCGGCGAGGTCCACAATCCGCACGGTCTATGGCCGATACCAGGGGAGACGCAAATGGAAGAAATCGTCTGCGCAAACACCGCATTCCGCTACTGGCGCTGCCCACCGCAGGTGCGTGACATCTACCCGCGCCTACCCAGCTCCGATGACGGCTGGCGGGCCCTATCCCAAGCCCCTTTCGTAACCGATGTCCTCAAGACCCCGATTATCGCTGTTGCTTCGCCAGGTTGTTGTAATCACCACTCGGGATTGCGCTCCACTATTCGCTGGGAAGGGGCTTCGGATACCGGCACAACAACCGACACTCATTTAGGCTTTAGCGTCACCAATCCGCTTAACACGTTATTTACTATGACACGCTTTGTGTCCCAAATAGATCTCGTACTGGCTATGTACGAACTTTGCGGCAGGTTTTCTGTTTTCGAGCCGACCCCCGCTGTCGAAATGCAGTTAAAAATCGCGTTAAAGGAGAAACGCAATTCCAGCACGCAGGATCTGTTCGAACTTGGAGAAGGCGAAGACGAGATTCCTTGGAAACGAGTTTATGCCCGCACAACCGTAAAGGTCCCAGCAAATGAAGGCCAAACGAACAATCGCGAGGATGGAAGAGAGGTTACGAAACTCAAAGGTACTTCTCTTTGGATGAGAAAGCCGCTCATCGAGCTAAGCGATCTGCATCGATTCGCCGACAAGGTCAAAAGTCAAATGTGGGGAAAGCAGTTTTATGATGCCACTCAGCAGGTTATCGGCATTGCTGCGTCCCCACTCGAGGTCGCTGGGGTCCTGCTTCTAAGTCGTTCTCGACGTCAAGGTGGTGCAGGATTCAGATACGTGTACCTCAACGATTTAACCCCTCTATCCGTGGCAGCCCAAAGCATCGCAGGTCAAAAGGTTTGCTACGGCGACATCGTGATTGTAAACCCAATCCTAATGAAGGCAGTAATTATCGAGATCCAAGGTGAAGTCATCCATGGATCAGGCGCGGTGCTTGACCACGATGCAGAGCGCATGACTGCGCTCCAGAGCATGGGTTTCGATGTGTTCCTGGTAACCCACGATATGCTTAACGACAAAAAAACAGCTAGACGCCATAGTCAAAAGCGTCTGCAGTCGTTTGGGGATTCGATATAAAGCCAAATCCGAGGCAATGAAGCGCGCCGAGACGCGACTGCGAGCAAATGTTCTGTGCAACTGGTTGGAACTCGGAAATTAGCCGGCGACAAGGCGCTAGAACGACCTAGTTTTCCTGCTAGTGAATTAGTATCATTTCAAAACCATGCCGGATTACGGGGCTGGACCCGGACCGGCCGTCCATACCCTGCATTTCGCTGAATGCGCAAGTCGTCTACCTGCGGTTTTGATTTAACGATTACGGCATGCTCGGGGGTTCCCGGCCTGGCCCCGTAAACCGGCATGGTTTTAAAATCGCCGGGTCGGCGGGAGCGCGATTGGCCCCGATAATGGGCCCGGCGCCGGCGGGATGGTCGTTGGGCGGATGGCGGCCCGTGGGGTGGAAGCGAAAACCGGCGAGCGGCGGAACCCGAGATGCCCTGGGGGCGCCGGGGAGGAGGGCGGCGGCAGCGCCGCCCCCCGCGGGGCGCGCCCCGCGGGCCGGATCCGGCATCGCGGGTCCCTTGCCCTCGAGTCCGCGCCGCGCTCTCGTCCCAGCGGCGCCCGCGCCTCCGGAAAGTTTTTCCAAAATTGTCCTTGCATCGGCGGGGGAGTTCCCGTATAGTACTTCTTCGCACGGGGGCGTAGCTCAGCTGGGAGAGCGCTTGACTGGCAGTCAAGAGGTCAGGGTTCGATCCCCCTCGTCTCCACCCGATCATTGAATGAGGCTCCAACGCAAGTTGGGGCCTTTTTTCATATCTATAGATTTAGGTCATGTGTTGACTGGGTAGCATCTTGGCGACATGCCCATTGTTAATTACGAATATGAATGTTGATGACTTTGCGTCTCTAGATGGCAAAGCTAGTCAGCAGTGCCATTAGCAAAGAGGCCGGGCGTAATGCCCGGCCTCGAAATACTCTGGTGGGCCCTCCGGGATTCGAACCCAGAACCCAGGGATTATGAGTCCATAATTAAAACCGAGATTAAGTGCAGAAATAATACTAATAGTGTGGATAGAAGCGGATAGCGGTTTTGACGATCGTTAGTTTTATCCTGTGTAGTTAATTTATGCGCTATTGCGACCTGCTTTGTCTGCCGTGATGTACACGGTCACTTTCATCGATCTTAGCGCCGATAGCGCCTGGAGCGATTCTTTCTTTGAGTCTTTTGAAACAGCCGAGTTCGCCGATGCCTATGCACAGGAGTGGGTCGACAAGAATGCGTGCAAGGAGATTGTCCCCGAGCCTACGGTCGTAATCGACAGCGCGACATCCACTATCGAGACCGGCATCATTCATGAGTACACGCTTCGTCGCTGCGTTAGTGTCTGGAAGACCGGCTACATCGACGTCAACTACGAGGTCGTGCACGAGTGGGGCGAGATGGAAGATGGTTCCATCTGTACCAGCAATCATGGATACGATTTGTTTGAACGTGACAACCTTACTGGTGCCCGTGAGCTCTTTGGAGGTTTCAATGAGTAGGAGCAAGGCAGAATTTAAGGGCAACCGCGAGCGCGCCGGGCTATCGCAGAAGAACATCGCGGACGCCCTTAACGTGAACATTCGTACAGTCAAGGGCTGGGAAGATCCTAAGCTTGATCGATATAACGCTCCGGCGGCAGCCTGGGAGTATATCGACCATGCGCTTGAAGTCCAGAAGCAGCAGGTTTCCTATGCCTGCGCTGTCGTTGCCAAACAGGTTGAGTCTCTTGGCGTTGAGCCAGTTACGGTGCCGATTACGTACTATCGCGACCAGGTGATGTATGACGAGTTCGGCCGTGATCCTGGTCCCTATGGCCAGGCCAACGCAAACGCCCGCGCGATGGCCTATGAGCTGGAACGTCGCGGCATCAAGGTAGAGTTCCGCTATCCGACCGATGGCGCGGTCAGTACGCCGGGCAGCAGGTACTAATTGGCCCGTGGTCTGACTTCGGTGTCCAATGCTCCTCGATAAGCCTCGGCCCATACTTATAATCCCTGGGTTCTGGGTTCGAATCCCGGAGGGCCCACCACCGTCTACCAGCGGTTTCTCTGATATTCAGTCAATCAGGGAAACCGCTTTCGTTTTGGTTTTTCCTTCTCGAATCCTCGTGTTTCTTCTGGCTATCCACCACTATCCACAACTGATTTATGCATAAATAGGCGTTCCGTCTGCATCGGAAGAGTCCGTCTCAGAAGATTTCAAATGAGCTTAATGGTCGACCGATCGATGCGTTTGCTTTCGCCAAACAGATTGGAGGTGTGATTGTTCGATGGTCGCAGTTTTTCGGCAGATCTGGATTGGCTAGGCGTTCAGACGCGTTATAAGGCCATCTGAAAGACTGGTACTCATTCTGGTACTAAGATATCGATTAGGCGCTCTATACCGCCTCTCATTGCCTCAGGCTTGGTTTGTATTGACTTGTATAGAGGTTACTCGCGTTTGGCTATTGAACATCTTCTAGAAGTCCTTTTTCTCAATAAGCGATTCGAGAGTGAAGCCGCCGCTTGCCATGTCTGAAGCCATGAATGTGTCGACCTTATCGGCTGCATCAAGGATCGCCTCGACATTCAGGTCGATATAGTGCTGGAAATCCGTCTTAAACTGCGTATGTCCGTGCATGCTTGAAATTGTCGGAGTCGAAACTCCGCTGGCGGCCATGAGCGTCTCTGAGGTATGTCTCAGGTTATTCACGGGGATAAACCTCAGGCCGTGCTTCCTCAGCGCGGTTTCCCAATGGCCTCGCAGTGTTTCGCCGGCACATGGAAGAATTCGCCGGTTGCTCCACTGCTCCAGGGCGTGTCGCGTTGCATCTTGTTCGGTTCCAATGAACGCCTCCGGCGCGATGGTCCTCTCCATGGTGTCGACATATCCGTTAAAAACGGTGACAGTCCAAATCCCATCGGCAACTTCCTTCAGTTTTGGGTTTGACCCCAACTTATACTTTGCTGCCGTTTCTGCGGCCAACCGACTTGCAACTGCCTGGGCATCTTTTCGATTTCCCATTACGGTTTCGATCCTATATTTGGCTTTTCTGGACTTGTGCCAGCTTGTTTTGTGCCTGATGAGCCAGCATCCCTCAACTTGCTCGATTGAGGGCTTCGTGTCCTCGAGAGCTGAAAGAAACCTTTCCGTAAACTCTGGAAGAACCAGAGCGTGCCTATTAGACTCTTCTGTTTTGGTGACCTTAAGTCCGTCCTCGTCGGTATAGGCCGCATGGACGTTCAGGAGCACATACTTTTTTACGCCCTGGGAAGTCGGCATTTTCAATATCTGTACGTCGGCTGGTGTGATTGCAAGGTTCTCTTCTTTGCGAAGGCCCGCACTGCCGACCAGCAGGGTTAGGTATGCCATCTCATCGTCAACGAGTGCGTCGGCAGCGTGCTTTAATTCCAGGGGTGACCATGGTGCGGGGCGTTTCTGTTTCTTTGCCCTGGCATCGAGTCCCGTTAGATCCATTTTATGGCGCATGAAACCATCCGATTTGGCCCTGTTCAAGATCGCCCTGTACGTCCGCAGCGTGTTTCTTGGGGTCCCAGATTGCTCGATGAGATTTCGGACATTGTTCTCATCTAGATTCAAGAGGACTCGTTCGCCATGATTCGGGGAGATCCATTTTCGGTAGTTTTTGACATATCCGTCGATTGTGCTGTTGGTCTTACCTTCTTTTTCCAGGGCTGGGATAAACCTGCCATAAAAGTATTGATTCAGCGTAATCTCAGGAATGTCGCGTTCGGAAAGGCTGGAGTTCAACTCGACATAGAGCATGGAAGCCGCCGCCTGAGCATCCCTCATGGTTCCATGAATGGTCACCATTTTCGTGGAACGCTTTTTACGAGTGCCGGCCTCGACCCTAACCCTGAATATCTCTAAGCCATCGGCGTCGACACCTATTTTCTCAATTACGCCAATTTTGTTTTTAGGCATTATGACTACCTCGTATTGTTTTCCAGTCAGGACAAGGAACTCTTGTGTTGAAAGCTCCGTTAGATTGTTTAGGCGGTCTTGGCTCTACCGTGAGAACTAGCTGAGGCGTTGCTTTTAGCAATATTTCCAAATCTCTTGTATTTACCAGAACGGTTCATAGTGTCTGCACTATCAGCCAGCTGCTTTCTTCCAGTTGAGCTGAGGGCCATATAGCTTTCCAAAAGCTTTCTAAACTGCTGCCTATCTTCTTTATTCATTTCTGAGACTGCGGCGTTAACTATTGAACGCATTTCGGAGTCTTCGAGAAATGAGGGTGAAGAAAGCGATGCTGAGAATTTAGAACCAAGTATTGAATCAACTGAAACAGAGAAATATGTCGAGAGCTGGAGTAAAAGCTCATCCGTGAGACGTCTCGTCCCCTGTTCATACGTTCTGTAAGCAGAGAGTGAAATACCGAGCTCTTCAGCTACTTGTTTTTGGGTCTTTCCACTATTGGAGCGAATGGTTTTCAGATGGTTCGCGGAGCGCTTTTCGCGAGTGCCGGCCTCAGCTCTGTCCCTGAAGATCTCTAACGCTTCGGCGTCGACTCCTATTTTCTGAATTTCACCGAATTTGTTTTTAGACATCTGGCCCTCTTTGAATCAAGCTCCAATCTGGAGTTAAAACCATTGTGTTAAGGCTGCTTCTTGTCTTTTTAAGCAATTTCTTTCGCACCTGAAAATTGAGAACGGGCGCCAAAATTTTCAAACTTTCCAGATCGAACCATCGTGTCAGATTCTTCAACAAGCTTTGACTTGCCGCTTTCGTTCAGTCTAGAAAAATTTGAAAGCAATTCATGTAAAAGCGATCTTTCCTCTGGGGTAAGAATCGTTACGATCGCATTGAGGAATGACCGTGTTTTTGCATCTTTCTGGAATTGTGGGGATGTTGGGTCTACTTTGTAGGCCGTACCAAGTATCACATCAATGGAGACATTGAAATAGGCAGATAGCTGCACGAGTTTTTCGTCAGAGATTCGCCTGGTCCCATTTTCATATTTACGGTACGTGGACAAGCCATACCCTAAGTCTTCCGCAGCTTTAGGTTGCGAGATGTTCTGACTCTCTCGAATCTGTTTAAGATTATTTTGCACCTGCATCACCCCTCAATATGAGCCTAGGTGGTACAAAATGTTGTCCCATGGTACAAACTGGGTTATAGTATTTATGCGTAGTACAAATAGGGTCATATAAGGAGGATTTCATGCCGAATTGTATCGGGGCGGAACGAGTGAGGCTTCGCCTTTCGCAAACCGATCTTGGCGACAAGCTCGGCGTCAGCAGAAGCATCATCGTGCGAATCGAACGCGATCCGAAGTCGGCAACTTACGATCAACTCGAGAAGATGTCTCAATTGTTCGGTTGTTCCATCCAATATCTGCTTGGCGAAACCGATGATCGTCTTCCCCAGAAGGACGAGGTTGCGTAATGAGCGGCAAAGAAAGGTTGGAGCCGTGGGCGAGTAGCAAATGGCTTTCTAAATCCGCGGCAGCCAAATACATCCATCGCCATGTTGATGCAGTTCAGGGGCTCATTGAATCCGGTGAAATCCCCGCCGTCTACGGCGCGTTCAACCGTGGAGGATCGCGGACCATCTACATCAACATTGACGACCTCGACGCCTATATGCGTAAGACTCCTTTCATTAAGGAGTCCAGCCCTGAGATGCCGTACGAGGAGTACGCCTCTCTGCAGTCCCTGCAAGAGAGCATGTCTAAGCGCATGTACCGCGACGGCCGTAAGGGGGCCGCATGATGGGTCCCGCATCGTTCCCGAAGACTGTTCAATTTAGAGTGTCAGAAAAAAAGTGCGACTGGGAAATTAAGGAAGAGCCCCAGCCGCACCCGAAACGTGAGACCGTAGAAGAAGGGAGTTCACGGATGTGGAAAGGTGAACAGCGTCAACACGATCTCGACGACATAGGACGGTATCGCGCCCTCGTCGGTCAAATTGATTCTACCATCGCAGTAGAGGGTCTAAACAATCAAGATCTAGCCGAATACGCGAATTCATGTCGAATGCGGACTGGATTCGCCGAAATTGCCAAGGCGAGGGGTCGGGGCTATAACCGACAGGCGCCTGTGCCCGTTCTCCCCGAAACTCCGAGGGCCCTTTTGGCGGCGGGGATTCCCAACCTGCCTATCTGCCATACCGTGCGGCATATCGTTCGGGAGACAACGATCTCCAATCGCTCACACAGGCACGGCATCGAGCCTTCGCTGCTTGCATCGGTTCCCGAACTCCTTCAGTCTCCTGTTGCTATCTTTAAGGCGGGCGCAGGCAGGGTGGCGGTTGCGCTGGATGCGGTCGATACCATCGGACAGCCGCTTGTCGCCTATTTCGACCTAGCGGTTCCCCTGTCTGTCGGCGGTGGTCAGTTCCGCTCCGGTGATCTCGTCAACTTCATGCTGTCCGTTTACGGACGCGAGTCCCTGATAAGTGAAATCGAATCCGCGCGGGCGGCAGGGGAGTGCAATGTCTTCAACGAAGAGGCGTTGTTCTCCCTGGCGGTCCAGGCGCTGCAAAGGAGAAAGGCCGCATAGTGTCGAAGATTCTCGAGACAGAGACCGAAGGCTACGGTCCTTCGTTCGCCATACACGGCTTCATGCGCTATTTGGGCCTTAGGCCCGCGCAGCTCGTGGCTTATGCCCTGATCTACTCCTGTACGGTAGATAAGGGTTGCTACGATTTTGGAGCCGCCGTTCTCGCGGACTGGTCCGGCACGAGCGAGCGCACTGCCCGCACGACCATCGCCTCCCTTCTCGAGATGGGGCTCATCGTTGAGCGCGGCTCTCATGTCCACGGTACCAACACTGTCGGCAGGGCCCTCGTTGCCGCCGCAGATCCGGTATCGCGTGCCAGAGAGGCGTGGAAGGCCGACCACCCCGGCGCCGATAGAGCCGTGCACGGCAGTCGACCGTGCAAATGAATTTCACTCGTGAAAGAACTTCCTCACCTGCAATTTCTTCACGTGATGATCTTCCTCACATGCAAAAACTTCACGTGACGTTTTTTCACCTGAAGTTTCTTCACCTGAAAAATACTTCCTCACCTGAAAATATTCACGTGAAAGAACTTCCTCACCGCAATTTCTTCACGTGATGATTCTTCCTCACAA
>ENA-OQBV01000711-OQBV01000711.1-human-gut-metagenome-genome-assembly--contig:-NODE-711-length-18358-cov-6.241567_pt1 | contig 18358 bp, 23 predicted proteins | sample MGYA00242750_ERZ504559 | MGnify/ENA primary metagenome ERZ504559 (study PRJEB26092, sample SAMD00036230) | human gut metagenome | host: Homo sapiens | study: EMG produced TPA metagenomics assembly of... | reverse complement strand
ATTATCGAGGCCTGTCCGTTTGAAAACAAAGAAGCAACTATGAGTCTGCTCCATTCGTTTTACTGTTGGGGAGCTGTTGGGACAATTTTGATTTCCAGCTTATTTTTCCTGATATTTGGAATAGACAGTTGGAAGTGGCTCGCCGTAATATGGGCAATCATTCCTGCAATTAATACTTATAACTTCATGACCTGTCCCATTGAATCTCTGGTTGACAATGGTTCTGGAATGGGAATTAAGGATCTGTTTTCCAAGCCATTTTTCTGGGTTGCAATATGTCTGATGATCTGTTCCGGAGCTTCTGAACTTGCAATGGCTCAATGGGCATCTGCTTATGCAGAATCAGCACTGGGATTATCAAAAGCTCTGGGAGATCTAACAGGTCCCTGCATGTTTGCAGTAACAATGGGAATCAGCCGTATAATTTTTGGTAAATATGGAGAGCAGTTAGATTTAATGAAGTTTATGAGTGGTTCAGGCATATTATGCGTTGTCTGTTATCTGCTTACTGCTTTGTCATCCAACCCGATCATCGGACTGATCGGTTGTATTGCATGTGGATTTTCAGTTGGAATCATGTGGCCTGGAACCATCAGTATTTCCTCAAAAACTTTTCCAACAGGTGGAACGGCTATGTTCTCTCTTCTTGCCATGGCAGGAGATTTAGGTGGCAGCATTGGACCTGGAATTGTTGGTCGTATCACTCAGAATGCTGGAAATAATATTAAGATCGGCATGGGATTCGGACTTATTTTTCCAGTAATTCTATTGTTTATGTTATTCCTGCTGTATCGGAAGAAGATATCAAAGCACTGACTTATTGATTGTAATTATATTTTTTCACTCTGCAAACCCGGAAGCTGTATCATCACTTTGCTGCCAGATACTATAGACCTGATACAGCATTGAGCGGAACCTGAAGATTTCTGGTAAAATTGTCATGATTTCCGCATGCCAGCATCTTCATCTGTACCCGCATTGCAGAACTCAGATTTAATATCATCATGATCGCAGTACGTGCCACACGTTCTGTGCTGTATGCCAGGATATTACAAACTGTAATCCCCTTCTTCCGTGCTGCTATCAGTCGGCCATGATCTCCGAAGAGCCACATAGGATATTAAAAAGTTCGCAAACCAACCAGCTGGTACAGCAAGCCAGACAAATACAATGCCAAAACGCGGTGCACAGATCAAAGCAACAGACAGGCGGATCGCCAGGTTCACCATATTTGCAATGAGGAACGGGCGCATGATCCCAAGACCACGAAGAACCCCATCGGTTGCCATTTTGATTCCCATAAAGATGAAAAAGTAACCAAGCCATCTCATATAGCCCTCGGATACCTGATAGGCCAGGGCAGTTCCATCTTTACCAAGGAATAGCGAGGAAATCTGCGTGTGCAGTGTTTCAATGACTATAAAAGCAAGAACTGCAAAACATACATCTAACACCAGTGCAGCGTGATATCCTTTTTTGATCCGTTCAATTTTCTTTGCGCCAAGATTCTGGGAAACATATGGGGAAACCGCATTGCCAATGGATACAAAAATCAATGAAAAAACATTCTCTACCCGCATCGTCGCCGCATACCCCGCAAGTGCCTGTGTACCGAAGGGATTTACAACAGCCTGTACGATCATCATACCGATGGACACTGTAGACTGCTGAAGAACCGAAGGTACAGCAATTTGAAGCATGGAATGTAACTCCTGCCTGTCAAACCAGTCAAAATGACTTTTATATCGACGCATCCGGCTAAGGAAAAGCAAAAGTGAAAACACCGCAGAAATTCCCTGTGCTATAAGAGTCGCAAGGGCTGCACCAAACACACCGAGACCAAGTCCGGCCACCATCCAGAGATCCATAAAAATATTTAAGATTGACGAAAATATCAGGAGCCCCAGCGGGATTTTTGATTCGCCTATGGAAGTAAACATATTGGAAAGAATGTTATACATAAACAGAAACGGAAATCCCACGAAATAGACCCTCAGATATAACACTGCATCATCCAGTATATCGCCAGGGGTTTGTAACACACTCATCATCCAGTGGGAAAAGCAAAATCCAAAAACCCCAAGGACTATACTTAGAATTAAAAAGCTAAACAAGGATGTTGACACGATGGTCTTCATTTTTCCATACTCCCTGGCACCGAAATAGCGGCTCACCAGCACACCGGCACCGACACCTGCCCCCAGTGCCACACAAATAAAAACATTGGTCAGCGCTGCACAGGCCCCGACAGCTGCAAGTGCGGAGGAACCAACAAATTGGCCGACGATGATAGAGTCAGCCATATTGTATATTTGCTGAAAAAAGCTGACCCAAAATCATTGGCATTGCAAAAACCGTCAGCGCTTTAAGAGGCGCATCTGTGATCAAATATTCATCTTTTGACATTATCATATTCCTCCACAGGTTTCATAATTTCATTTATTGCTACACTGCCCGGCGTTATCAGCTGCAGCTGCAATACAATCTTATCACGTATTAAAGATATTAAAGGATTACGGCTATAGAAATCAGACCCCAAAGCTGAGACGTTCTCTCAATGAATTCCCGACCGATCCATTCCATGATCACATTTACAATATATTCCTGCTCCGCTTCTGTCAATTCCCGTCCTTTCGGAATACGATGCCATTTTTCCAGACATCCCCTGCAACAGGTAGCTGTGGCATGCTGGGCTACAAAAACCGGATGCCCTCTCATCGGTGTCTGTTTTCCATCATTTGGTATTTCTGCCGGTGCAAGACGCTTTCTGATAAAATCACAGGCATGCTCACGTACTTTCTCCATTCCCTTTTCTGATACATAACTCCGATCGTTTGCCTTCAGAGAAAAACTGCTTCTGAACTTTGACTGCGACAGGCGTTTCCAGAGATTTCCCTCATAAACTGCCGGTGTCTCACATACCATAGAAGGCTGGATGCTGCCCTTATAGACGATCTTCTTCTTACTGTCGCTTCCGTTCTCATTTGCGGTCTCGTCTACTGCTTCTTTCAAAAGCTGTGCCTTCACTTCCTGTGCTTCTTTGCTGTTCGGCTGCAGACGTCTTGCCAGACATGTATTTCTGCCAGTTGTCGTTTCATTTTTTATCGCATAATACACAGCTTTCTTCTCTCCGACAAGTACCAGGATCTTTTTCGCCCTGGTCACACCTGTATAAAGGAGATTTCTCTGCAGCATGACAAAATGACTCATGGTAAATGGCATGACAACGATTGGATATTCGCTTCCCTGGGATTTGTGGATCGTCACTGCATAGGCAAGCGCCAGTTCGTCCAGCTCTGTCACATCATAGACTACTTCCCGTTCATCAAACAAAACTGTCAGTTCCCGTTCTTCCACGTCAACTTTTGTGATAGTCCCAATATCTCCGTTAAATACTTCCTTATCGTAATCATTCCGGATCTGCATCACCTTATCCTTCAGCCGGTACTGTGTGCCGCCTCTCCGCAGAAAGATCTTTGATGGATTCATGGCTTCCTGCAGCACCTGGTTCAGATTTACTGCCCCACATTCGCCTCTCTGCATCGGAGTCAGCACCTGAATATCCTGCAGTGGATCTACATGATAGTATCTCGGCAGGTTCGTCTTACAATATTGGACGATAGTATCCACCACTTCCTGATTACTCTCTTTGGTGGCAAAGAAAAAGTCGGCATCTTTCCCACCTCTCATATCAATGCCTTCCCCTCTATTGATCCGGTGTGCATTCATGATGATCCGACTTCCCTGTGCCTGACGGAAAATCCGTGTCAGACGAACTACCGGAACACATCCGGAATCAATGATATCTCTAAGAACATTGCCCGCTCCGACACTTGGCAGCTGATCAATGTCGCCTACCAGAATCAGAGACATCTGCTGCGGCAATGCTTTTAAAAGATTATACATCAGCATAATATCGATCATGGAACATTCATCCAGTATCAGCACATCTCCTTCCAGCGGATGTTCTTCATTTTTCTGATAGCCTTCCGGAGGTTTATATTCCAATAACCGGTGAATCGTTTTTGCTTCCATTCCAGTTGCTTCTGACATTCTCTTTGCTGCTCTTCCAGTCGGTGCAGCAAGAATGATCTGACATCCAGCCTGCTTATATGCAGAAATAATTCCCAGAGTTGTTGTAGTCTTTCCGGTTCCAGGTCCACCGGTCAGCACCATGACCTTAGAGGAAACCGCTGTCTTTACCGCCTGCCACTGAATCTCGTCATAAGTAATTTCTGATGAAGCTGCTACTTTCTCCAATATTTCTTCCGTATCCTCAGATTTCTTCTTTCCACAGGACATCAACCGAAGCAGTCGCTTTGCACAGCCACTTTCTGAAAAATAATATGGGGGCAGATAGATTACTTCCCGATCTTCTGCTTCATCTCTGATCACATCATTCGTGCGGATCATCTCATCCAAGGTAATCTCCAGCTCCGGTTCTTCCACTTCCAGAAGTTCCTTTGCCCTTCCAGTCAGCTGTTCTCTTGTTGTATAACAATGACCTGCTTCTGCCAGCTTATTCAATGTATAAAAAATACCACTGCGCAGACGGACAAATTTGCCTTTGTCAATCCCCATCTTCTGTGCAATGGAATCCGCTGTCTTAAATCCAATTCCCCAGATGTCATCTGCAAGCCGGTATGGGTTCTCCTTTACGATCGCAATGCTTTCACTTCCATACGTCTTGAAAATCTTTGTCGCATGAGAGGTGCTGACCTCATGACTCTGCAGAAAAAGCATGATATTCTTGATCTCTTTCTGCTCCTGCCAGCTTGTTTTGATCCGGTCTACACGTACTTTTCCTATACCTGATACTTTGAGCAGTTCATCTGGTGTCTCTTCAATAACATCCAGTGTATCCTTCCCGAATTTTTCCACAATTCTTTTTGCAAACTTTGGACCAACGCCCTTCACCAGACCGGAACCAAGATATTTTTCGATTCCATATACTGTAGCAGGAAGTGTCTCTTCAAATTTCTCCACCAAAAACTGCCGCCCATATTTGGCATCCATCTTCCACATACCTTCCAGAGACAGCACAGAACCAACATGGGTATCCGGCATCGTGCCAACTACTGTGACAAGATCACTGTAATTCTTCACCGCACATTTCAGAACCGTGTAGCCATTGTCGGCATTCTGATATGTAATTCTCTCAACTACACAACGTAAGTGCTCCATGCCCGTCTCCTTCTCTCATAATTCATCACAAATGACCACAGAATAAAATGCTCTGATCCATAAAAGATCACCAACATACATCCGCTTTACGGCAGAATCTCAAGCCAGTAGCCATCTGGGTCTACGATGAAATTTCTTCTCCTTTTGTACATTCTGTGTTTCTAATGCGTGACTTATATTGCGGATATTCAGTAATAAACCGCTTAATTACATTGGCATCATTCCAGTAATGCATTGGAAAAATGACATTGCAATCTACATTTTTAAGGAAATACAGGATTCCGTCAGCATAGTGATCTCCCTGTCTCGGATCCAAGGGAACAAATGCAGCGTCAAAATGCATACCCTTGATTTTCCTGATCGCCGCGCGATATGCTGAAGTAAGTCTCTGGTTATCAGCTTTCGACCCACCATCCCAATACCAGTCGTTTAAATCACCGGCATGATAAATGGTACCTTCCTTTGTTTTGACAATAAATGCGACACCACTATCGTTAGATAGCAATGTATCAACTTTGGTTTCATTATCCAAACTATAAGCTTGATCATGATAAACATATGTGATCTTCATATCCGACAAATGATTCCTTTTTCGTATATCATTCGCCAGGATTGCCTGATAAGTCATTCCCATATCATCAAGGATCCCAAAAATTTGTGGGTTAAAATGATCCTTATGGAAGTGACTGCAAAAAACGATCACTTCTTTCTCCTTGTCAAGATTCGGTAATTCACCCTTGTAATAATCAAAAATATAGTAGCAGTCTCTGGTCTCAACCAAAAATCCACTGTGGTTAATGTAAGTAATTTTCATAATATCACCTATATAAATTAACGCCGGTACCGGATAGCAAATCTTTCTTTGCCATGTTTATTTTTCCTTTTTCGAGCGTTTGTAAATTTCACGACAACAGCATTTCTAATGCAGATTTTATCGTATTTTTTAGATTCCGTCCATCCTTTATCCACAGCTGGTAGAAAAATGTGAAATGATACTTTTACAAATTCTATTACTTGTTGTTAGTTCATAATTTATGTATAATCCTGTCTTTGACAGTCCTCTTTCACAGTGTTAATATCCTGCACCAGTGTCCGTATTTTTCAGGATCTTAATAAGACGGCTTGTTCCAAGACGCTCTGCGCCAAGACTGATAAATTTTTCTGCATCATCGAAGGATGAAATTCCACCTGCTGCCTTAACTTTTACATCTTTTCCAATATATTTCTTCATCAGCTCTACATCTGCAAAAGTTGCTCCCGCTGTAGAAAATCCGGTAGAAGTTTTGATAAATTCTGCTCCTGCATTTGTAACGATCTCACACATTTTAATTTTCTCTTCTTCGGTAAGAAGGCATGTCTCAATGATGACTTTGAGGATTCTTCCATCACAAGCTTCATGGATCGCACGAATCTCATTCTCTACTTCCTCATATCTTCCATCCTTTAAAAATCCGATGTTAATAACCATATCGATTTCTGAAGCACCATTTGCAATGGCGTCTTTTGTTTCAAATACCTTTACAGCAGTTGTATTATATCCGTTCGGAAAACCGATCACTGTACAAATCGGAAGTTTTCCCGCTACATATTCCGCTGCCTGTTTTACGTAAGCAGCCGGAATACATGCAGATGCAGCCTCATATTTCATGGCATCATCCAGGATTCCTCGAATATCATCCCATGTTGCAGTCTGTCCAAGTAATGTGTGATCCACTTTTTTTAATATATCTTTTTTATCCATTTTACGTTCCTTTTACTTCAGTTCATCCAGAAGAGAACTTCCAATTGTTCCCTCCGGCATCTTAACTTCAAAATTATCTGCAATCGTTGCACCGATTACTGCAAAAGTATTCTGATCTTCCAGTTTTCCGTATCCCTCCATAGATGGGGAATAAGCAAAAAATGGTACTTTTTCTCTTGTGTGATCAGTTCCTGTATGCGTCGGATCATTTCCGTGGTCAGCTGTAATGATCAGAAGGTCATCCTCACGAAGCTCATCAAGAAGTTCACCAAGTTTTACATCAAATCTTTCAAGTTCCTCTGCATATCCCTTTACATTGCGTCGATGTCCCCAAAGAGCATCGAAATCTACAAGATTTACAAAACAAAGCCCCTCAAACTCTCTTTTCGCAATGTCAATTGTCTGCTCCATTCCATGAACAGAGCTTTTTGACTTATTGGACTCTGTCAGTCCCTCGCCGTCAAAAATATCAAAAATCTTTCCAACGGAGATCACATCATAACCTGCATCCTTCAATGCATTAAGCGCAGTTTTTCCGTAAGGCTTCAGTGCATAATCATGGCGGTTGCTGGTACGTTTGAACTCACCTTTTTTCTTGCCAAGGTAAGGTCTTGCAATAACACGTCCGACTTTCCACTCATCCCTCATGGTGATATCACGGGCGATCTCACAGCAGCGATACAGTTCATCCAGTCCGAAAGTCTCCTCGTTTCCGCAGATCTGCAATACAGAATCAGCAGATGTGTAAACGATCATATGACCGGTAGCGATTTCTTCCTCAGCCAGTTCATCCAGGATCTCTGTTCCGCTGGAGCTCTTGTTTCCAATTACTTTATGTCCCGTTCTCTTCTCAAGCTCATCGATCAGCTCTTTTGGAAATCCGGTCTCTGTAAAAGTCTTAAACGGTTTTGTGATGTGAAGCCCCATCATTTCCCAGTGTCCTGTCATAGTATCTTTTCCGGTACTGGCTTCTTTTAAAAATGTATAATAACCCATTGGTCGCTCCACTGCTGCAACCTGTTTCAACGGATGAAGATTTGCAATTCCAAGCTTCTGAAGGTTTGGAATCGTAAATTCATCTACATTCTGGGAAATATGTCCCATAGTATCTGTTCCTTCATCCCCGTACTGGGCTGCGTCCGGCATTTCTCCTGCCCCAAAGGAGTCTATTACAATAGTAAATATTCTCTTATATTTCTTCATAATTTTTGTCTCCTTTCTGATGTCTTACTTATGGATCTTACATATTTACAACAACTTTTGTTACTAATTCCTTGAAGGATTTCGCTACGCGGTCTGCTGTTTCCTGCACTTCTTTATGGTTAAGCTCTTTTTGGGAAATTCCTGCTGCCATATTTGTGATGCAGGAAATTCCACAGATTTCCATTCCCATGTGCCGGGCAGCCATAGCTTCGCATGCGGTGCTCATTCCAACTGCATCTCCACCCCATCTCTGTGCAAGTCTTACTTCTGCAGGAGTCTCATAATTTGGTCCTGTAAACTGTACATAAACACCTTCCTGAAGTTTGATGTCACATTCTTTTGCACATTTGCGGATCACATCCTGAAGACGGCGGCTGTATACCTCACTCATATCCGGAAATCTGGTTCCCAGCTCATCTATGTTCGGTCCTATCAGAGGGCTTGGAACTCCCGTTGTAATGTGATCTGTGATCATCATGAAATCTCCCGGTTTATAGGAAGGATTAGCTCCTCCTGCTGCATTAGTGAGAAGGATTTTTTTCGCACCGAGCATTCCCATAAGACGCGTTGGAAGAACAACATCTGACATTGCGTATCCTTCATAATAATGAACACGTCCCTGCATGATTACAACCGGTGTTTTCTCCACATACCCAAACACAAAACGTCCCTTATGTCCTTTTACAGTAGAAACCGGAAATCCCTCGATGTCCGTATAGTCGATGGTCTGTTCAATCTGAATTCCATCCGCAAAATCTCCAAGTCCGGATCCAAGGATCAGTGCAACTTCTGGTTTGAAATCAATTTTCTTTCTTACGCTTTCCAGGCATGTCATTAATTTTTTATACATGATTACTTCTTCCTTTCTTTTGGGTGTTGTCATTATATTTATGCTTTTTTCATAAAGGCAATTCCTCTGCAATGGTCTTTCCAATGCCCTGCGCGCCTCCCGTCACAATCACTACCTTATTGTTAAACTCCATATAAAATCCTCCCCAAAAATCCGCTTTCTATTTCTGTTGCCACAACATTGTGTATTCTTTTTCACCAGTAGCATCATCGAATCCTTCGCATTGAATATCGAACCCTTCTCTTTGATAAAAAGAGAGGGCTCTGGCATTCTTCTAGTATACGTTTAATCGCAATCTAACTTTTTTATTCTTGATATAATCTAATAAAAGTTTACCTATACCACATGACTGCATTTCATCAGAAACAAAAATACCTTCCATGTATTCGTTACTTAATCCGACAAAACCTTGAATCATTTTATCATCTTCATACACATAGACTTCCGCTTGTGACATCATTTCTTTCACTGATTCATAATTACTTGTCCAATATTGCTCAGGAATAAAATAATGTGCTTTTAAATTAGTCTTTAACCATATGTCAGCGACTCTATCAATATCTATGTTCTGCATCTTTCTGATCATAACAAATATTCTCCACCAACTTTGATTTCTCTGTAACAACCAATCAGCTATATCGTGAATCTCAACCAGAACCACAACCAAAATCTAATATCCTTGAACCTACCGGAAGCATTTTAGCGAACCGCTCCTGTACAACCGTAAAATCTACCAACCGAGTCCCCTGGACAAACATATCCGCATTTTGATTATAATATTCTATCGTTTTGTCCAGGAAGTTTCTCCTCGATCTTATCTTATTTCATGTACCTTCGGATTTTATCTATCAATGTGACATCTGCCGGTAACCAGGCAACACTATCTAACTGATCCCTTGTAAGCCATTTTGCCGCTTCTGCTTCCTTTAATTCAATTCATTGATCACATTCGCATCCATTAATGTAGATCTCCCTCTCGTTTCGTGGTGAGCAAAACAAAATACTCTGCTTTATTATACCTTATGGGAGAGGGTTTGTCATTGAAATCTCCAGGAAGCAAGCGTGGCAAAGGCAGCCGAAAGTAACGATAGCAACAAAAAAACAGTTCCGGACATACTGAGGTTAATCAGTGTATCTGAACCTGTCTTTTCTATGGTCTTTCCAATGAATAGCTGGGCTGGCTTTCCCTTGGAATGGATTATTTAATTGTAAAAAATTCCCGTGAAATGATTTATAAAATAGGTAATTTTACAAAGTCTATTACTTGTTGTTAATTCATAATTTATGTATAATAAAATTCATATAAGAAATACATGCTCAGCATGCGGCCTGGAACATAAATAATCCGCAAGTTTAGCGATATACGAGGAGGAAATTCTCATGGGTAAACAATCCACCAGGGAAAACAAAACAATTTACCAGCTTTGCCGCGAAGCGGCAGGACTTACAAGAGCAGAAGCCAGTGAAAAAATGGATGCTGTCTCTGATTCAAAAATTGAAAAATTTGAATATGAAACACAAGAACCTACGCCTTATGATATCCTCCAGATGGCAGATGCCTATAAAAGACCAGATCTTTGCAATTATTATTGCTCTCACAAATGCGAAATCGGCTATCGTTATGTTCCAGAAATAGAAATGACCGATCTGTCAAATATCATTTTGGAGACAATTGCCAGTTTAAATGAAATCAATCCTCTTACCGGTCGTCTGATCCAGATTGCCCGTGACGGTAAGATCAGTGATGATGAAATGAAAGATTTTGCTTATATCAGTAAAAAACTTGATGAAATTTCTTTAGCCATAGACTCCTTGAATCTTTGGGTAGATAAAACAGCTGGAGAACAAGGGCTCAATCTTGAACTCTTAAATGCCGAAAAAGAAAAATTAAAATAATCCATAACACCACGAAAGGATTACGACTATAGAATAACACCAACCGCAGTCAGTGTCTTTAAAGTTGAATTAATCTATAGAAACTGCTATCATATTTTTATCAGAATTTTCCAAGTAAAGGAGGACATGAGTGGATCATGAACGTAATGCCAATTTCCGAAATCATCGAAAAAGTAACCATGATTTGCAAAAAAAATAACGTAAAACGCCTTGATTTATTCGGTTCCTTCGCCACAGGCACTGCAACCCCCACCAGTGATATTGATTTTGTAGTATACGGCTGTGATAATCTAATGCAGTTAGAAGATGATCTTCTGCAGATTGAAACGCTAAGGAAAATTGATATTTTTGACTTTGACAATATAAAAAATGAGTATTTATTGGAGGATATAAAAAAATATGGAAAACAAATTTATTAACCGCTATAACACTTTCTGTAAAAGTCTCTCCAATCTTGCAAAAAGCAAAACAGCCGACCCCAAGACCGATTTTGTTCTCGAGGGAACTGTTCTCAATTTCAGTCTTACTTTCGACATCTCCTGGAAAGTTATGAAAGATATCCTGATCAAAAAAATGGGAATTCTTAATTTTGCAGTTGGCTCTCCACGCGAAACTCTGCAACAGGCATTTACCAATGGTATTATTGATGATGACACCTGGCTGCAAATGCTGAAATCCAGAAATCATTTGTCTCATGATTACGATGGTACTTTCGCCGCAGAGAAATTTCAGGACATTATAAATATTTATTATCCTCTTTTTTGAAAAAATTCAAAAACGATGTTGCGAAATACTATAAACAGTAAATCAACACCAGTGAAACATTTTTCACATTTACCACTCTTCACATTTAATATCACTTATCTGTTCGACTGGAATGACCGTTTGATCCGTCATGATTATAGCATGCTCGTATTCGTCTACCTTTTTTACAACACCAGAACACACAACATAGGAGCCGCCTGCTTTTTTTGCATCGGGAATAAAATAAGTTATCGATATTTTCTGTTCTATACCGATATTATTTCTGATTATATTGATTTTTTCATTCAGCTGAGCAATCGCTTCCTCGCTCAGTTCCAATCTTTCATCGGTTAATCTTGCCGTTTCCTTTATCGCAGCATCATGTCCGGTCAGGGCTGCAAAAGGAGCAAATTGCGCTGCCCGATCCCGAAGAGGCATTTGCGGATGATTCTTAGAGACCGGATGCGGTAAATTAATGATATCGTCATAAGAATTATTTTTCATCCTCTTTCAACTCCTTTACGCCTTATGACCGCCAATCTGTTCATTTCTGTCCCTGGCAGTTGCACCTTCCTGAAGATTCATCCCCTTCAGTACAGCGTTTTTTCCAAATTTCTTTTTGATACTAAGCATTGCTTCCTGCATACGTTTTTCGCGATCCAGCGCAGCCTCTTCCTCTTCCTGCTTTTTCCTTTGCGCCTCATAATCCGTAAAAAGATCCAGCTGCTCATATACTTCTTCTTTCTTGACAGAACTTTCATCCACAAGCCTGTTCGCTGTGATATTGATTCTTCTGACAAGCAGGTTTCTGTCAACGATCCTGTCATATAACTCTATTACTGCATCCGTTATCATCTTGGTTGAGGAAGTCTGCCGTTTCAGATTGGTCGTTCCATGTGCATGTTTCGGAATTCTTCTTCCATAACGGTCGATCGTAACCTCTCCATGATACTGCTTTCTCCTGTCGGCATTGTTCAGATTCTCAATATCATAACCAACCGTCAACACGATCTGATCCGTTACAAGCTTCTTATCCACCAAATCCAAAACCATCTGGTCTGTCATCTCTTTAACGACTAATTTTGCTTTTTCAAAATCATAAGGGCAATGAAGTACCTGCCCGGAACAAACACTGTTCGTTTCCGGCTTATAAGCCTTGACCATTTCCATGGTACAGGGCTCATATCCCCAGGCATGGTCGATCAGCAGCTCCGCATTAACACCAAACAACCTATATAACAAGTCTTCATTATATAACTCATTTTCTTTTCCGATGGAACATCTGGCAATATCTCCCATTGTATAAAGCCCGTATTCTTCCAGCTTCTTTGCATATCCTTTTCCTACTCTCCAAAAATCAGTAAGTGGTCTGTGACCCCAGAGTTTCCTTCGGTATGACATTTCATCCAGTTCTGCAATTCGTACACCATCTTTATCTGCTTTAATGTGCTTTGCCACGATATCCATCGCAATCTTACACAGATACATATTCGTTCCGATTCCAGCAGTTGCCGTTATACCTGTCGTTTTCAGCACATCCTGTATCATGGTCATTGCAAGTTCTCTTGCTGTCATATTATAAGTATGCAGATAATCCGTTACATCCATAAATACTTCGTCGATCGAATACGGAAAAATATCTTCCGGCGCAATATATTTCAGATAAATACTATAAATTCTGGTGCTGTATTCCAGATAGAGAGCCATCCGGGGAGGAGCAACAATATAATCAATCTCCAGTTCCGGATTGGTATCTAATTCTGTGCTGTCATCAGAGGCTCCGATAAAAATTCTGTTCGGCACTTTCCACCTGCGGGCGCTGTTGGCTTCTTTTACTTTTTGAACAACCTCAAATAAACGAGCCCTTCCTGGTATCCCATAACACTTTAATGCTGGCGATACCGCAAGACAGATTGTCTTTTCTGTTCTGCTTTTATCTGCAACCACAAGATTGGTTGTCAAAGGATCGCGATTTCGTTCTTTACATTCCACAGACGCATAGAATGACTTAAGATCGATTGCAATATAGGTTCTTTCCTTTTCCATCATTCTACATCTCCCGATTCTTCTGTGTTCTGTTTCTAATTCTTATTTATCCTGCCCGGAAAACTTTCTCATCATAACAATCCGCTCAAGGATTTCCTGCCTGAATTTTTCAACATCATTCGTCCGTTTGCGCACACCAGCTGCTGCAGCATGTCCACCTCCGCCAAACGTCTGCAGAAGTTCGTTTACATTGATCCATTTTCCATCAGACCGGAAGGAACAACGCCAGCGATTTTCTTCTTCCTCATACATGGTAAAACATCCTGTTTCTTACTTCCACGCCTTCCAGATATCCGGCTGATATCCAAGAGTGGATTGTTTTCCATTACGAACCACCGGTGTCTTAATCACCTGCGGATTTTCCAGCACCTTCTTAAGTTTATCTTCCTCTGCAATGTACTTAATGAGCGCAAGCAGATCCTTATCCTTGCCCTCCCAGTTTATCATATTTTCCAGTCCACCATTTGCCTAGGCAACTGAATTAAATTCGCCCTTACTCATGCCCTTTTCTTTCATATCAATAAACTGAAACTTGATCCCACGTTCCTTAAAGAAACGTTCTGCTTTCTTTGTATCATTACACTTCTTTGTCCCAAAAATCTGTACGTTCAAATCAATTCTCCTTATCCATTGCCATATGTATCATTTTCTCAAAGGATTCTCTAAAATGCTCATCATCCTCCGATGTTCGTTTTCGTGGTCCTTTTAAATGATTCTTTCCGGATGCCCTTCGTGCTTTCTTATTCAGATGCCGTTCCATAAGCATCTGGTCAATATTCTCATTGGTATACCATTTCCCGGATTGATGAATCGCATATGCGCCCTTTCCAAGTGCCATTGCCGCAACTCCATAGTCCTGTGATACAACAATATCGCCTTTATGGCAAATGCTGATCAGTTTATAATCCACGGCATCTGCTCCGGCTCCAACTACGATCACTTCACTGTAATCAGAAGATAACACATGATTGGTATCACACAACAACGTTACAGGAACACTGTGCTCTTTTGCAACTTTTTCAACAATACCAATTACCGGACAGGCATCTGCATCAACAAAAATCTGCATATCTTCTCCTTTAATTACACATAAATGGCGTACGAACCTCGATGAGATTACCACTCGGATCATACAGCCTTACAAGCTTCTGCCCACCTGCAAGTTCTGTTAGTTCAGTGGCATATCGGACGAAATACTTACCGGATTCATATTTTGCAAGCAATCCATCTATATCAAAATCCTCAGAAATATCAGTTCCATCATGTTATTGAATGGCGTAGAAGTTTCATTCAATGTTTTCCCCCATATGTCGGCATCCTGCAAAACAAGTCCCTCCGATAAGATCACATTACCTTCATTCTTAAGAATCACTTGCAGTCCAAATAAGTCCCTATAAAACTCTATGGATTTTTCTATATCATCCACCACGATCAGTACGTTTTTCAGCATATCCGTCACCTCACAATCCGCTTTGAGTCAAGCGAATATTCGCAATCCGCATGCAGTTAAATAATCTTTCCAGACAAATGATCAATTTCATGCTGGCAAATCTGTGCTGTCCATCCTGACAATTTCTGGCGCTGTTTTTTCCATTTGAAGTCATAATACTCTACTTCTATTTCCTGGTATCTGGTCGTCTTACGAACACCATCCAGCGACAGACAGCCTTCTTCTGTCTCATACATGTCACGTTTTGAAACAATCACCGGATTGAACATCACAACATTTATGAATCCCATATTCACAATGATGATATTCTTCTTTACACCAATCATGTTCGCCGCCATACCAACACAACGTTCTCTGTTCGCCTGCAGCGTATCCTGCAGATCCTTTCCAACCTGGATGTCAGCTTTCGTGGCCGGTTCAGATGGCTGGCCTAAGAAGAAAACATCTCTTACTATTTGTTTTACCATTTACTTTCTCCTGTACTCTAATTCTTATCTATCTTGACCAGAAATCTTTCTCGTCATAACAATTCGCTCAAATATTTCCTGTTCCTCTTTCATTGTTCCAATATTTTATTATCTAACACCACTTTACAACTTTTTCATAAAAAAATATCGTACAGGACTTTCTGATGTATAATGAATTTGACCCAAAACATTACAAAGGAAAGTGACCTTGTACGACAAAAACATTATACAACGAAAAAACACTGATTGGTAGACTTCATCAATATTTTTTGATTTATTTTGAAACTTTTTCTGTTCCGACAGCAGATACCTTATTTCTGCTGATATTATCCATACTGACCTTGTGTTATAACCTTTCATCTGCCAGTCCTCCTTGGATTTTTCTTCTTTTTTGATGTTATCATCTTACAATAAATGGCTGTGCGAAAATCCCGACAACCAACTGGTTCTATGGCGGAGATAATTGGGCTCTATGGCAGATTAAACGCTGATTAAAGGCCTTTAATTGCCAACTAAACTACAAAGAATTCCAAAATCATGTTGCAGATTTGGAGGCTTCCATTCATGCCACCGATAATAAGATTCAGCAAACGAGACTGGCAATTCAAAATCAACAAGTAATTCAGAAACACTGTGAAGTCTATCGGGCCTGTCGTGACATCATACGTGCTCAGAATTTGGTATTCACAAACTTCCGTCGGCTGAAAAACTGCAGCGACAACAGATGGAACTAGAAGAACTGTCCTCAGCAAAAAAAGAAAAGCAGGATCTCCAGAAGCAACAGAATACCCTGCATATAATTGAAAAAAATTTTGATGCTATGATCCGCAAAGCTGGTATCAAGGTTCCGGAGAAAGCGCCTTCACCAAGAATCTTGAGCTCTTAAATGCCAAAAAAGAAAAATTAAAATAAGCCATAACGCGACGAAAGGCAATGAACCATTTCTGACTCATTGCCTTTTCCTTTACATACGCTGTAATTGATTGACTATACTTTCTGTTCTTCGAATTGCTTCTTCTACCCGTCTTTGTGCATTATTGATTCGATCCTGGACCACCCAGTCCACAACAAATCCATCAAAAAAATAATCCGCAAAAGAAAGAAAATCTCCAGTATCGATATTCAAGTTACATACCATATTTACATCATTTAATTCTCTACTGAAATTACGAAGATCATACTTTGCCTGTTCCATATTCCGTTTGGCCTGATCAATTCTAGAATGTTTTAGCATCGTAGTGAAAAAACCACCGCCAAACATATCTACCAGTCCCCAGTTCTTTGCACTGTTTAAATTTTCTTTTGCTGCCTGAAGACTGTTCAAAGCTCTACGTCCAGCTTCAATTGCTTCTCTTTTTTCTTTTTCAATATCATATCCCATACGTTTTCTCCTCCTGATCGATTATGAATGTGACGTCACCAATGCTATAATGCCACCGACAATCAACAATGGAAAAGCAATGTACATCAGTCCACCTACAACCATACCAATCAATATCACCGGGAAGAAAATAACTGTGCAAAGTAATTTCATAATTCCCCAGGATGCTCTTAACCCAAAAACAAAAAATTTTCCAACAAACCAAATCATACAAATTGCAAATAATAACGATAACATTTTTTACTCCTTCTGAAACTCATTCTGATATGTGTCTTTCATTTTTTCTGTTCTTTTTCTGCTAAATATTCAGATGTGTTCTTTATGCCAAGCTTATTACTGAATGCCGGATTTTTCTCCATCTTTTCTATTATCCGGATTAATCGAATTCTCTGTGCCACTTCCATCTGATCACCCCATTTATATTCTGTTTTTTTGTTGATATTGTCACTATAACAAATTTATTTTTCATAATACACAGCCACCATGAAGAATTGCATCTTTATATTTCTCGAATTTTGAGAATTCTGTCTTTATATTTCTCTGCACGAATTGTTTCCTATCTATGCTGCCTCTTTTATAATAAGCATATCCGAGCAACATCATAAATTATTATTAAAAGGGAGATTATGCTATGCGAATTGAAAACTTGCAAAATGAAAACAGAAAATATGCGAAAAGTATCGAAAACTTCCACGTGCTTGAATATGTGCAGGATGCCAGCGTTTCACCTATGAATGCAATGAATGAGTATTTCATGAGTAAAATGCATGTCAGAAGAAGACAGGTTGTTATTGATATTGATAAAGACCATTCAGCTGTTATCCAGGCTGGTGCCATGCAATGGATGGGTGGTAATGTACAAGCCACATCTGGTGTAAAAGGTATCGGAGATTTCCTTGGAAAGGCATTCAAGGGTGCGGTTACAAAAGAAACCGCAGTTAAACCGGAATATGTTGGTGAAGGCTGTCTGGTATTAGAACCGACATACAAATATATTATCCTTACAGACATTGGCAAATGGGGACCAGCCGGAATGACAATTGAAGATGGCATGTTCCTGGCTTGTGATGCAAATGTAAAAAGTAAAGTTGTAGCCAGAAAGAACCTTTCATCAGCAGTATTAGGTAGCGAAGGTCTGTTTAATCTGAGTTTGCAGGGAAATGGTGTAGCTGCACTGGAGTCTAATGTTCCCGAAGATGAATTGATTGAAGTCATATTGGAAAATGATGAACTGAAAATTGATGGAAACCTTGCTGTATGCTGGTCATCAGGTAGTGTAAATTATTCTGTGTAAACATCTCAGATTGATGATAAAATCATAGGTTTATAGAATACAAAAATATAATGTGATGGGCTGAATGGCATACTTTGCTGTTCAGCCTGTTGTTTATTTAGT
>ENA-OQBV01000708-OQBV01000708.1-human-gut-metagenome-genome-assembly--contig:-NODE-708-length-18422-cov-2.837770_pt1 | contig 18422 bp, 23 predicted proteins | sample MGYA00242750_ERZ504559 | MGnify/ENA primary metagenome ERZ504559 (study PRJEB26092, sample SAMD00036230) | human gut metagenome | host: Homo sapiens | study: EMG produced TPA metagenomics assembly of... | reverse complement strand
GTCGCCTGACGTTCTCGTCGTCCATCCCGGCTGCAGTCATCTCCATGGCAATCCTGCGCATGTTCAAACATTCCAACATCCTGGAAAATAACATGGTACAGACGCAGGCATCTGCTGCCGGCACTTTATCTGCCAAGTCATCTTCATCCTGCCGGGGCTTGCTCCAGTCGCTGGGGTACTGGCAGGGGCTTCCCGTTCTGGCAGACCCTGCTGCTCTGCGCCTGCGGCGGCTCCTCTCGGGGTCTTGTTCACCATCCCCCTGCGCCGGGCTATGGTCGTCAACAGCGACCTGCCGTATCCGGAAGGCCGGGCTGCTGCTGAAATCCTGAAAAGTCGGCAGTGAAATCCGCAAGGAAGAAGCCAACGCGAAGACACAGCAAAAAGAAACAGGTATGAAAGATATCGTCGGCGGCACGGCCCTGGCGGGTCTCTTCAGTCTCTGTTCCAACGGCTTCCACGTCGTTTCTTCCGAATTCAGCTACTGGCTCTCGTTCGGCAAAGCCGTCACCCAGATTCCCTTGGGCTTTTCGACAGCCCTCCTCGGCGCGGGTTACCTCATCGGCATCGCCAGCGGCATGGCTATCTTAGTCGGCACGCTCCTGGCCTGGTACGTCTTCGTTCCCTATCTGACGTCGGTCATCACGCCGGCTGAAGGCCAGAGTGCCGCCGCTTTCGCCAAGGCCATCTGGGCTCAGAAAGTCCGCTTCATCGGTGCCGGCTGCATCGGTATCGCCGCTGTCTGGACCTTGATCCGCCTGGCCAAACCAGTCGTCGACGGCATCAAGATGTCCATCAACGCATTGCGCGCTAACGATACGGAAGAAAAGAAGATGCTCCATCATACGGACATCGACATGTCGCCGAAATCGGTCGGCCTGGTCTTCCTGGCCATCCTCATCGGCTTGTTCATCACTTTCTACACCTTCGTCAGCAACGCCGGCCTTTCCATGTCGGTAACGCTCATGTTCATCGTCGTCGGCATCCTGGTCGCCATCCTCATGGGCTTCTTCGTCGCTGCTGCCTGCGGTTACATGGCAGGCCTCATCGGCACGTCGGCCAGCCCGATTTCCGGTATTGGCATCCTGGGCATCATCGTATCGTCCCTGGTCGTCCTCGGTATCGGCTCTTCGGCCGGTGTCTTTGAAACCATGCAGGGCACGCAGTTCGCTACGGCCTTTGCTATCTTCATCACCAGCGTCATCGTCAGCATCGCTTCTATTTCCAACGATAACCTGCAGGACCTCAAGACAGGCTACCTCGTCGGCGCTACGCCGTGGAAACAGCAGGTCGCCCTCATCTTGGGCTCAATCATCGGCTCCTTCGCCATCGCTCCGGTCCTGAACCTGCTCTATCAGGCCTATGGCTTTACCGGTGCCCTTCCCCGTGCCGGCATGGATCCGACCCAGGCCCTGGCAGCTCCGCAGGCAACCTTGATGACGACCATCGCCCAAGGTATCTTCAGTGCCAGCCTCGACTGGAACTACATCCTCTTCGGTGTCGGTGTCGGTATCGCCGCCATCATCATCGACCTCATTTTGACGAAAAACACGAAATCCCTGGCATTGCCGCCGCTGGCTGTCGGCATGGGCATTTACCTGCCGCCGACACTGGAAATCCCTCTGGTCATCGGTTCGGTCATGGGTTATCTCATCCATAAGTCCCTGAAAGCCCGCGCTGCCCGCCGCAGCCCTGGCCACGAAGAAGAAGACGTAGAAGCCTGCAATCATCGCGGTGTCCTCTTTGCATCGGGCCTCATCGTCGGCGAAAGCCTCATGGGCGTCATCATCGCCTTGCTCATCGTCGTTTCCGTTACTTCCGGCGGCAGCGAAAACCCGCTGGCCCTGGTCGGCAAAGACTTCCAGTCTACAGCTGATATCCTCGGCCTGCTCTGCTTCATCGCCATGATCGCCATCTTCGTCCGCCACATCTTGATTACCAAGTTCAATCCGGAAGATGCCGAAAGCAAGTAAGGAATATGCCGCTTACATTAGAATTTCATTAAAATTTCGACAAAATCCTCAAAAAAAGTCCTCGTACACAATACATTTTTTGGTACGAGGGCTTTTTTTGCATATTTCTTCTTTTCCCCTAACGGCGTATAATAAGGGTATCCCGCATGACTATCCTGCGAGTCCACTTTAAAGGAGGTCCTTTCTTTGTTCTTTCCCAAACTCGACAAGCAATCCCTGACCGACGGTATCGTCATCCCGCAGATGGTCAAAGTCCACCAGGCTTCCCCCATAAAGATTAGCCGATCCCGTGGGCACATTGAAACAACAGCTCCTGGCTCTCGATGAAAAGACGACGGCCAGCCTGCCTGGTAAACGCATCGGCATCACAGCCGGCAGCCGCGGACTCCCGCACTACAGGAAATCATGAAAGCCCTTTGCGACCAGCTCAAGGCCTGGGGCGCCAACCCCTTCGTCTTCCCAGCCATGGGCAGCCATGCCCGGAGCCACCGCTGAAGGCCAAAAAGGTCCATTTAGCTCAGCTTCGGCATCAATGAAGACTACTTAGGCGTCCCCGTCCATTCCACCATGGACGTCGTCGAAGTCGCTACCTTGGACGATGGCTTCCCGGTCTACTGCGATAAAAACGCCTACGAAGCCGACGGCATCATCTTATTCAACAAAATTAAACCACATACACACTTCAAATATAAACACGAATCAGGTCTGCTGAAGATGATCTGCATCGGCTGCGGCAAGCACAAAGGCGCTTCGACCTTCCACGGCCGGGGTTATGACGCTTTCGGGCCCAACCTGGAACGCGTATCGAAAGCCTTCTTGCAGCATGTAAACGTCGTTTTCTCCGTCGGCATGGTCCAGAGCCCCAGCGATGACATCGCCGCCCTGGAAGTCATCCCGACAGATAAATTCTTTGAACGCGATGCTGCCTTGCAGACCATGGCCAAAGCCGAAATGCCCCGGCTGAAACTGCCCCACATCGACGTCCTCATCGTCGACGAAATCGGCAAGGAAATCAGCGGTACCGGCATGGACCCGAACATCACGGGACGGACGGAACGCTTCAGTCAGGAACCGGCCTTCCGCGCCTTAGCGCCGGACATCGAACGCATCGTCATCCTGGATATAACCGAGGCTTCCCATGGCAATGGTGCCGGCTGCGGTATGGCCGACATCGTCAGTTACGCTTCGTAAACAAGATGGATTTCGCTTCCGTTACACCAACTGCATTACGGCCAAGTCCTTCCGCATGGCCCTCCTGCCCCTGTATGGCAACAGCGATAAAGACGCCATCGAAATGGCCATGGCCCACGCCTTCCTGACCGACCCGAACCAGGCTAAAATCGTCCGTATAAAGAACACGCTGAAACTGGAAGACATCGAATGTTCCGTCTCGTGCTTAGAAGATATAAAAAAACGATCCGGACATGACAATCACATCCGAACCGTTTACATGGAAGTTTAACGAAGAAGATAATCTCTGGTAAACTAGTTTTTATGACCGATGGCATCCATCCAGGCGAAGAGCTCGTCTAAATCGTAATCGCCGGCATGGCCGCGGGCCCAGGGAGAGGCAAAATCGACATTATAACCGGCCTGCTGCAGGCGCAGGGCGACGACTGCCGGTACGGCAATGGTCGTATCGCGGTCGGCTTCGCCGTGGCGGATACGCCAGTAATGCGCCGTCTTGACGCCGGATTTGCCGATGTAGTTCAAGGGATTCATCGTCTTGACGATGTCCTTAGCGGCCAGAGCCGATCCGGCTACGGTCGAATGGTCTTTACCGTATACTGTAAAATGCTGTTTATCGACAGTTGCCGTGCCGAACTCTTCCGTTTCAGCACTGCTCATGTCGAGCGCATCAAAGGCCGGGGCTGCCTTCAGCCGGGTTACATCGACAGCATAGCCGGCTAAATCCATGTCGGTCACTTTGCCGTCTTTGATGGTCAGCCATGTCTTGGAAGACAAATCGGTGCCGTTGTTGAGGGCTTTCTGTGCCGAAGCCATGTAAATCGATTTAATGTAATCGGCAAAGGAGCCTCGTCCATTTTCATCGAGGGTCAAGGCTTTCCCATTCTTGTCAACGAGATGTAAACTATTGATATAAGCCGGGTACATGGCTTTCAAATCCTTCGATGCCTGTTGCTGGACAGCGGTCATTTCCGTCCCGGCTGCGGCTTCGACCGGTGCATTGTCAGGCCGGTTGGTAACGACGCCTGCCGGTTTAGCCTGGCTATTACCTGCCGGCGGTTTCATAGCACCCATATTTCCCTGATGATACGTGTTTACACCATTAAACATCCATTCATAAGCCATGTCAGCATGGTCCAGGTCGGTAATCGGGCAGTATACGCTGGAAGCATAAATATCATCCCGTTCATCAGCCGCGCCCAGGGCTTTTCAAATACGGTTCATAGTCCTTACTGTCGCCTGTCGCCCCGATGAGCGTCGATAAAGCACCGCCGGCACTGGTGCCATTAGAAATGATTTTTTTCCGTATCACCAGGCAGTTTCCCTGCATTATGGCGCAAATAACGGACAGCGGCCTTTATATCGACGATAAGTGCCGGAGCCTTGCCGGTATACGTGCCGTCAGCAGCCTGAGTTGTCCGTCCACGGGCTCCCGGAGCTGCGACGACATAGCCTTTGGAGAGGGCGACGAGCATAGCATTGGCACCGCCAGTCATCATGAAAAACAGCGCTGCTGCGCACATCTTATTTCTACCTCGCATATCACAACTCACCTTTCCTTAAAAATAGTTTTAATTAAAACCATTTCTTTCTGCTTTAGTATACCATAGAAATGTGGCGATGCTATGACAGTTTGGAATAAAAAAAGAGCTGTCCCATGAAGACAGCTCTTTTTTAGCAGTCAACACCGATTCCACCCATCAGCACTTGCGCCACCAGGTCTGTACGACCGTGGCCCCGACGTGCCAGTAGTAAAGGATGTGGTCAGCTAGTTGTGAACAACGTTTACTATGGTAAACGACATGGCTGGCCGCAGCTCCGATGAAGAAACCGCCAACGACGTCGCTGACGTAATGGAGACCGCTGAGTATCCGCGACGCTGCCAGGACGCCTGTCCAGGCCAGGGCCGGCAGTCCCCAGGGATTGTGCCGGGCCAGGAGCAGCAGGGAAATGGCCAGACTGTTCATGGAATGATTGCTGGGAAAGGACGCATTGGCCTTATGCGCTACCAGCGGCGCCGCGTCACCACAGGCAAAAGGCCGGGGGCGATGCCAGATTTTACCGATGACCCAGGAAACCAGAAGAGCCCACGATGACGGAAAAGAGACAGTAAACTAATGTCTTCCGACGTTTAATCTGCTCTGAAACCGGCCGCGGCCGGAACCATTCGATAAGGCCATAAAGGATGAACAGCCAGTAGCCGAACCGGGTAATCCAGGTAAGGATCCGAAGCCAGGTCCTGCGCCGGGCAATGAACCATTGAACGAATAAAAAGATAGACCTTGCCATGATAGCCTCTCTTTCAGCCGGACTCAGCCCTGTTTTGCAAAGACGTCCCGCATCGTTCCCGCTACATCGGCCAAGGAGATGCTGCGCATCTTATCTTCCATGGCATCCTGTACCTGGTGCAGCCGGTCATCTAACCCTGCGTGAATCGTCTTGCCCACCGGACACTGCGGGCAGGGATGTTCGTGGAAATGGAAGAGCGAGTCGCCGCCAACGCAATCTACGGCATGGTAAACGTCATATAAACTAATGTCAGCAATCGGTTTTTCCAACGCTGTGCCACCGGTCCCGCGCTTGACCTGGATCAACCCGGCCGCTTTGAGCTGGATGAGCAGTTTGCGGATGATGACGGGATCGTCCCTACGCTGGCAGCAATGAAGTCACTCGTCACTTTTTCCGTTTTGCCGAAGTAATCGATACACAGCAGGGTATGAACGGCCATGGTAAATCGACTGGAAATCTGCATATAAAAGACTCCTTAAATGGGCTTTTAATTCACGAAGGATAGCCAGGTCAGCCGTACAAGCCGGGCAGTCACAGAATTTAGCCCCTTTAGCCTGAATATCTTTGGCATGCGCCAAGAGCTGTTCGCCGCATGGCCCCCATAATCTGGACAGCATGTTCCGAAGCTGCAAAGTCCAGGAGTTCATCGATGGTCGAGACGCCCTGCTTCAAGGCTTCGATATAAGCCGGCGCAGCTGCGTCTTTATCGGTAGCATCGAGCCAAGTCTGGGCGGCCGTTTTCAGCGTCGGATTGCAGCTGGGAGCTGCCATCAAATCATGTGTCTTAGCCGTAACGAATTCTACTGTTTTTGCATCCATTTTAAAAAACCTCCTATAAATGACGAATCAAAACATCCAGGATAGAATTATCCTGATTACATCCCTATCATACGACATTTTTATTGTAAAGTCAATGGTTACATATTATATGTTTTGTTGAACTATTTTAAACTTATTTATTTTGATTTAAATATTTGTCATCCGCTTGGTTATCACGTTTTTAAAACGAGCGCATTTTCTATTTAAACGTTTTTTCTTTATGTGTAAACAATTGTAAAAAAGAGGCTGCGCACGTGCGACAGCCTCTTTTTGAGTTTTAAGTTTGCAGTTTTTAGTTTGTAGTGGATGGGTAAAAAATTTAAAACCAAATTTCTACAAACTACAAACTCCATACTATAAACTTTTAAATTCGAGCAGCCTGGACGGCGGCGATGAATTTCTTGGCCGTAGCCGTGATTTCATCAGCTGTCTTGCCGCCGCCTGTGAGGGCACCGCCGGCACCGACGGCGACGCAGCCGGCTTTGATCCAGTCACCGGCATTTTCTACATTGACACCGCCTGTCGGCATGAGCGGAGCCTGCGGCAGGGGACCATGGATGGCCTTGATGGCTTTCATGCCCAGGATTTCCCCAGGGAAGATCTTGACGACGTCAGCGCCGTATTCCAGGGCCGTAATGACGCCGTTGAGGGTCGTCGTCCCCGGCATGACGGCGACGCGGTAGCGGTTGCAGAGCTTGATCGTTTCCACGTCCAGTGCCGGCGACACGATGAACTGGGCACCGGCGAGGATAGCAATGCGGGCCGTAATAGCATCGAGGACCGTGCCAGCACCGATGATAACATCCGGATTGTCGGCGTACTTCTTGGAAAGGGCTTCGATGACTTCATGAGCCCGCGGCGTCGTGAAAGCCAGTTCAATGGCCGTGACGCCACCTTTGATGCAGGCTTCGGACATCATCATCGCTTCTTCCGGTGTCTTGCCTCGAACGACAGCGACGACGCCGATTTCCTGAATTTTCTTAACAACATCTAATTTATCCATTACTTTATCTCCTTTTGGTTCATAAAATAATCGCAGGCCGCAGCGTAGGGCGCCCGTTCCACACCGATAGGCCATGTCCTATTCACGGTTAATGGGGTTGTTTTGCACCAATCATACGGATTGATGCAGGTGTCATTAACGCAGGTCGCAGGCCGCAGCGGTCCCATAGGGCCGCACGTAGGGGCCGTCCCAAAGGGCGGCCCACTTGTGGAAATCCCACAACCAACATCATGCGTTCTGTTGGAATACCGCCAGTTGTTCCCGCGTCGGCAAACCTTCGTTATCACCAGCGACCTGGATAGCCATGGCCCCGATGGCAGCGCCCCGGCGGGCAGCATCTTCCAGGCTCAGGCCATCCAGGATGGCACTGGTGAAGCCGACGGCAAAGCCGTCACCGGCGCCGACAGTATCGACGATGTGGTCGACGTGATAGCTCGGCACGCGGTATTCCTGGTCATCGGCCGTGCGGATATAGGTCCCATGACTGCCGCCCATCTTGATGACGACGGTCTGAACGCCGCGCTGTAAGTAGTAGCCGGCGATATCTCTTTCATTGTCCATTCCCGTCAGGATCCGGCCTTCATTGAGGCCAGGCATGACGATATCGGCATACTGGGCGGCGTCGTTGATGACACGGGCCATGATTTCCTGGGATTTCCAGAGCATGGGCCGCAGGTTGGGGTCAAAGGAAATGCGCACGCCTTTGCCGTGAGCCCGCATCATCAGCGTATAAATCGTTTCCCGGCATGATTCCGACAGGGCCAGGGGAATCCCCGTGACGTGCAGGTGGTCGACGCCGGTCCAGTCGATACCGGAGAGGTCCGCCGGTCGGAAGTGGGAAAAGGCCGTGTGTTTACGGATATTGGCTACCGTCGGGTCCCCTTCCAGGACCTTTTCTTTCATCTGGAACCCCGTCATATGGTCATCATCAGTCCAGACATAGTCATCGTGGATGCCATTGGCCTTGAGGAAGTTGCAGATGCACTTCCCGAAGGGGTCGACGCCGACCTTGGAAATATACGACACGTCATTGCCCAGCCGGGCCATGCCGACGGCGTAATTCAGTTCCGCCCCGCAGACATGGCGGGAAAAATGTTCCACTTCTTCCAGCGGCCCCATTTCTTCAGCAATCAGCAAGCCCATGGCTTCACCGATAGTAAGCACTTTACTCATTTTTTCCTCCCATAGTGATTCGTAGGGGCCGTCCCAAAGGTCGGCCCGCCTGGCTAGTCAACCATTATAACATGGTACGATACTAGTATGTTAGATGGACTAAAATTAAAGACTTCTCTTATCCGGCCACAGGGTTTCATAAGGATGCCCTGTCAATTCTTCCGTGACCAAACGGGCTTCTGGCGAAACGTCTTTCTTAGAACCGCCCTGTTCCAAGCGGGAAATTTCGTTCTTCAAGATTTCGTGAGTCTGCCGGTTCAATTTGAAACTCCGGGATAAAATCAATGCCAGTGCAATCAAAACAACAGGTCCTACAAAGAAAATAATCGCTATGCCAGTCTGAATCGTCGAAGGCGTCGTAATGGCATCAAGCATCGTCTTGGAATTGAATCCGATTTCGGCCAATAAAATCCCTGCAATCCAGGAAGCAACAGCCCCTGTAGATTTGCGGAAAAACGTCATAACAGCGGCATAAATACCTGCGCGATCACCGCGCGTCATCATATGATCGATATCAGGAACAAAGGGGAACACATTCCATGGCGTAAATTCCAAAATCCCGCGAGCCAGCTGATAAAAAACGGAAATAATCGCCAAAACAAGGAAAGGATTGGAAATATGCAATGCCCAGACCAGGACATACCCCACCATTGTGATAAGAATCGTCGTATAGCTGAGGGCATATAAGAACTTCGGCCCATGTGAAATCATTAACTTAGCGGCCGCCAAGGTGGAAAGGATACCAAAAGCCGATAAGGCCTGTAAGGTCCACGGCCAATCCTGCTGTGAACCCTGGATACAGCAGATTATGAAAGTCGGCAGCATGGTGGAATAAAAATCTTTCCCTGTAAACGACAAGAGGTAGATGCACAGATGCTGGCGGTAATGGCTTTGTTTTTAAAAGGTCGAGCAGTAATCGGAAACCATTTTACGAACCATTTCACTCATAGTCAGCTGAGGACGGCTTTCCAATTCCTTAATGAATTCCGGTGTCAACGGGCGTTCCCAAGTATTTCGATAGGAAACAAAAATTGCGACGACAAAGATAATCGTCCAAATAATCCCGGTAATCAAATAAGCATTGGGGTTCTGCATGTGCTTCAGAATAGCCAATACGGCAAAAACGATAGCTGTCCCTGTAGCTGAAATAAACATGCGGGAGCCAGATAAAACAGTCCGCAGTTTATAGTCATTAGTCATTTCTGTAGGCAATGTTTCCCAAGGAATCAAAATCATAGCTATGACGATTTCAATGGCAATATAAATAATCAAGTAATACCGCCAATCATCAGACTGCACCCAGAATAAGGGGAACAGTACGGCAAAAAGGATGCCGCCTAATAAGATGAAAAAGTGCCGGCGGCCAAATCGTTTCCCCAATCTCGTCCGGTAAAATCCATCGGTGATACTGCCGAAAAACAGTGAAAATAAGCATCAAAAATTCGGCCGATGCCGGTAATAGCCCCGGCAAAAGCAGGGCTAATACCTTGGCTCAAGACAAAAGCAAAAATGACACCGGAAACAATATTATTCCAGCCACCACCCATAAGGTCCGTGAGGCCATAACAAATACCGCGTTTAATATTAATAGGTTTCGATTCATAAACCCAGTTCGGCTTCGAGTTCATAATAAATTCACCTCTATTTTACAGCAAACCGGAAATAATCATTGGCATTATGGAAAGAAATATCTTCTACGATCCGTCCCAAATAATCATAGTCTTCAAAAACTTGTCCTCTTTCAACCCATTCACCAATCAGATTACATAAAAATCACGGCGGAAATATTCATGGCGGGGGATAGGAAAGGAAGCTCCGCGAATCCGTAAGCATGCCTACAAAGTTCCCCAACAAGCTCTGCTGAGCCATAGTTGTCAGCTGAAGCAGCATACCTTCCCGAGTATCATTGAACCACCAGGCACATCCAAGCTGCATCCGTTGTACACAACCACCCTGGAAAGACTGCATCCCTGTAGCCAATTCCATCCAGTCGTTGGGGTTAGTTGAATACAAAATCATCTTAGGAATGATGTCAGCTATACTCCCATCATTCAACAAATACAAAATTTCCTTGGCAATTCCCGACTGCGCACCGACAGAATCAAATCCTTTGTCTGCTCCGATTGCTTCATACATAGGCCGGTTCATATTGCGGAGTACATTGACGTGGAGTTGCATGACCCAATCGTATTTTTTATTTAGTTCCATGAACAACATCAATAATCCTGTCTGATAGCCTGCGATTTCATCAGCCGATAAACTATCATGTTTCAATCCCTTTTGGATAAGTCCGTCCATTTCACGGCGGGATACATGACGATAGCTGTAAGTATCAAGTCCAAAGTCGGAAACATGCCCACCAATGTGATCAAAAAAGGCGAAGCGTTTATCCAGGGCCTCTTTTAAAGAATCCGTATCGTGAACATCAACGGATGTCAAGGCACTTAATGTTTCAACATAGGCTGGATAGGATTCTTGATAGATTTTAAATAACCCATCAGGACGCATCGAGGGCAAGACACGGAAATCTTTTTCATCGTCAGCCAGCAGTTTATGATAGGTGAGGTCCGAATTCAAATCATCTGTCGTGCAGATGACTTTAACATTCGCTTTCTTAATCAAATTTCGAGGTTTAAAATCTTCTGTCTGCAACAAGGCATTGGCCTTTTCCCAAATAGCAGGTACATTCTTTTTAAGGAGCGGTTCTTCGATTCCAAAGAACCGCTTCAATTCCAAGTTAGCCCATTCATAAATAGGATTGCCAATCGCTTTTTCCAATGTACCTGCCCAGGCCATCATTTTTTCATATTCATCGCCATCGCCGGTAATCAAATCTTCAGGAACGCCGTTAGCGCGTTCCAACCGCCATTTATAATGGTCGCCCAGCATACCATCATTAAGCCATACCCGGGTAAGATTCGGATAATTTTTATTTTCATAAATATCCTTCGGTTCCAAGTGGCAGTGGTAATCAATAATCGGCATTTTTTTAGCATGTTCATGATACAGCTTTTTAGCCGGCTCATTGGTCAATAAAAAATTGTCATCTAAAAAAGACATCGTATGACACCTCCCTTTATTTCACGTACTTAACTAATGTATGCCGAACGGCATGAGGACCGGCAATGAGTTCATCAAAGTAGCCTTCAATTTTTTCGCCCAGGCCGACTTCATAGAGGTCGCTGCCAAAGATGTCCTTGTTGGCTAAGATGGATTTCAACTTACCTTTGGCCGAATCAGGATTCCCCAGGGTAATGCCTTCCAAGGCAGCCTGCAAGTCTTTCAGCAAGGGGTCCGGGCTCAGTTCAAAGTGCTTGCCTTCGTCATCGACAGCTAACAAATAACGGCACCAGCCGGCGATGGCTAAGGGGATATATTTCAAGTCCTTGGCTTTGTCGCCATAGGCTTTGATGGTTTCACCAAAACGGATGCCGACTTTTTGCGATGTATCCGAAGCGATGCGCTGGGGCGTATCGGGCAGATTCCCATTGGTCAGACGCTGTTCGAGGACTTCCTTGATGAAATCTTCCGGATTAAGGACGCCCGGATTCGTTACGACCGGCAGTCCTTCCTGGTAACCAATTTTTTCAATGAGACCTTTAATCTGCGAATCTTTCATTTCATCAGCAATGAGCGTGTAGCCTAACAGGCAGCCATATACAGCCATGGCCGTGTGCAGCGGGTTGAGGCAGGTGCACACTTTCATGCGTTCTACTTTATCGACAGTATTGCGGTCAGTAAAGATGACGCCAGCCTGTTCCAATGCCGGGCGTCCGTTGGGGAAGGTATCTTCAATGACAAGATACTGCGCGTTTTCAGCATTGACAAAGGCAGCATACGTTCCTTTTTCCGTATGAATCAATTCCGTATCGCCAAAGCCCAGTTCTTCAAGATAGCCCTGTACCTTTGCAGAAGACCGCGGTGTAATTTTATCGATCATGCTCCAAGGGAAGGTAACCTTCTGCGGGTCATTGACATAATCGACGAATCCTTTGTCGGCAACGCCATTGGCTGCCCATTCATCAGCAAATGTCAAAATGGCTTCTTTGATTTTGTCACCATTATGGGAGCAGTTATCGAGGCTCAAAAAAGCGAAAGGATAGGCGCCAGCCTGATAACGGGCATAGGCCAAGGCAGCGATGCAGCCCATGGAACTAGTCGCCTGTTCCGGTCCCTTCTTCATGTCTTCGGCCACAGCCGGAAAGAAATTACTTGCATAATCCTTCAATTTATAGCCTTTTTCGGTAATCGTGAAGCTGGCGACCTGTAAGGAAGGATTGGTAAAGATATCTTTCAGGCGCTGCCAGTCTGCCTTGAAATCAGGACGGCAGACGACAGATTCCATAACCGAACCGATGACTTCTTTTTCAAAACGGCCATCGGCATACATGGTGACGGCCAGGCTCAAGTTATCGAACGGACGATAGACTTTTCAATGACTTCTTCATCATATGTTTCAGCCGTGATGATACCGGTCTTAGCCAGCCCTTTATTTAACAGATGCTGTTGAAGGGCTGCAATAAAGGCACGGAAAATATTACCGCCGCCAAAATGGACCCACTGCGGAGCCTGCTGGGTAGCTGCCTGTTACAGCTTCATCATCGTAAGAATAAAGAGTGATACCAGCTTTTTCCCATTCAGCACGATTTCTTTCAAGCTTTGCCGATTCAAATGCAACATCGTAAATTCCTCCTTTTATAACTGCCCGCACGTGCGGTTAATAGCATCCCATAAGCCACAGATATAGTTAGCACCAAGGGCCCGGTCGTAGAGGCCATAGCCCGGACGGCCTTCTTCGCCCCAGATCATGCGGCCGTGGTCCGGACGGATAGGGCCGTCGAACCCGATGTCATAAGCGGCTTTGACGATTTCGTACATATCGAGGTTGCCGATTTGCGATTTATGAGCGACTTCGTTGAAGACCCACGGTTCATGGACCTGGATGTTGCGGATATGCAGGAAGTTCACGCGGCCCATTTTCCCGAACTTGCGGATGATGTGGGGAATGTCGTTCTGACGGTTCGAGCCGAGGGAACCGGTGCAAATAGTGAAGCCGTTGCTCGGGCTGTCGACCATGGCTGCGATTTTGTCGAGGTCATCTTCGTTTTTGACGATGCGCGGCAGGCCAAAGACGGAAATCGGCGGATCATCGGGATGAATGGCCATCTTGATGCCAACTTCTTCAGCGACAGGAACGATGGCCTTGAGGAAATATTCCAGGTTCTTGCGCAGGCCGTCTTCATCCATGCCTTCATACTGTTCAAACAGGTGCGACAATTCTTTCAACCGTTCCGGTTCCCAGCCGGGAAGGACGAAGCCATTGCTGTTGTCGAGGATTTCCCGGGCCATGTCCTGCGGCGTCTTGCCGGCGATGAGGTGGTAATCATAAGCCAGGACCGTCGAACCGTCGTAAAGGGGTTTGGCCAGGTCGGTCCGGGTCCAGTCGAAGACGGGCATGAAATTGTAGCAGACCATCTGGATGCCGGCTTTGGCAGCATTGCGCAGGGACGTGATGTAGTTTTCAATATACTGGTCACGGCTGGGCAGGCCCAATTTGATGTCTTCATGGACGTTGATGCTTTCCAAATCCTTGAAGACCAGGTTGTTCGCTTCAGCCTGCTGCTTGATGTGAAGCAGCGGTTCTACCGGCCATACTTCACCGACAGGAATGTCGAATAAAGCGCCGACGATACCGTCCATACCAGGAATCTGGTCGATCTGCTGCAAAGTAATTTTGTCATCTTTTTCTCCGTACCAACGGAAGGTCATTCTCATAAGGCAATCCTCCAATTATAAATTAATTATAAAATGCTTGTTTTCGTTGATGTTTCTTTTATTTCTTCTGGCATTTACATACTACCATACTAGTATTCATTAGACAAGATAGGCATTATAATTTGAATAAGTGGAATAGAAAAATTGAATCCATGATTTTTTATGCATAAAAAAACAAGGCTGTCGCAGATGTGAACAGCCTTGTTTTAAGTGGTTTAGCATGATGGTTAAGACAAAAAAGGGACCGCGCATGATGGTCGAAACCTTCATGCGTGGTCCCTCATGAACTGCGGTCTGCGAACTGCGGCCTGCAGGCTTGCCACCAGGCAAGCCCTATATTACAAAATGACGTTCTTCTGATTTCCGGCTAAGTATGCGTCGATGTTGTCAAAGACGATGACGGCGCGTTTCGCCATGGATTCTGCCGTAGCGAAAGCGACGTGCGGCGTGACGATGGTGTTCTTGGAATGGAGCAGCGGGTGATTGGTGTCGAGAGGCGGTTCGTTTTCAAAGACGTCGATGCCGGCACCGGCGATTTTACCGCTGTTCAATGCATCAGCCAAATCCTGGGATACGACGACAGGACCGCGGGCTTCGTTGATGAGGAAGGCCGTCGGTTTCATGTACGACAAGGTTTCTTTATTGATCAAGCCCTTCGATTTGTCCGTAACCGGGCAATGGAGGCTGACGATATCGGCCTGTTCCATCATTTCTTTCATGGGCAGGTATTTAATCAATTCCGTATCGGCTTTATGGGAGAAGCCGTTATAGGCGATGACCTTGGCACCAAAAGCATGGACCAGTTCGGCGACGCGATGGCCGATATGACCGGTACCGACGAGGGCGACGGTCTTGCCTTCCAGTTCGTTGCCGACGAGGCCGGCTTTCGTACCGCCAGCACGGCAGGCTGCATCGACCTGAGGTACGCGGCGGAGCAAATCGAGCATCATGGCGATGGTCAATTCAGCTACGGCAACTGTCGAATAGCCGGACGCATTGCTGACTTTGATGCCTTTGGCTTTGGCCGCATCGAGAGCGACGTGGTCGACACCGGTAAAGGCGACGTCGATGTACTTCAAGTTCGGGCAGGCATTGATGACTTCGGCTTTGAGGGGCATATTGGCGATGATGAGGATATCGGCGTCCTTGGCTTCTTCAATCTGGACGGCCGGGTCATCATTGCGTTCATACGCAGCGAATTCATAGCCTTTTTCTTTCAAGGGTTTCACATACGAATCAAGTAATTCCTGGCTGATACCTAACGATTCCAACAAGACAATTTTCATTTGTAAAATCTCCTTTCAGCATAGGTAATATTTTGATTTAATTATACGCATATATCGGCAATTTGTAAGCTATCTATGGGAAATCAGTATAGGTATACCCTCTATATGATAAAAACATATACTATTTTTCGTCTAAGGCCGCTTGTACTTTAGCACATAGGCTCAATAATAGTTTTCGTTCCTCTGGCGACAGGCCTTGCAGAGCCCGTCGCCGATGAGCTGTCACAAAGGGTTCTGCCTGGGCGAACAAGTCCTGGCCGGAGGCTGTCAATTCGATATACTTTCCCCGCCCCTTTTCCATTGGATGGCGGCTAATGAGGCCTTTCTTCTCCAGCCGGCTCAAAGTGCGCGTAATCGCAGCCGCTTCCACCTTAAAATAGCGGATCAGCTCAGCCTGGGCAATGCCACTATTCAAATGGATGAAGTTCAGGACCATCCATTCCGAACTGTGAAGTCCCAAAGGCGCAACACAGCCATTTAAAGTCCGGGAAAAGATACGGGTCGTGCAAAATAACTGCCGCACCAGTTCATCATCTTGCCGGTCTTGTATATCCATAATTGTAATACCTCTCAATCTTCATGGATATCGGCGGCAACTCCTTTCCTTGCTTTCTGACTAGCCATGACATCGCTGCCATAACGATAATGGCAGAACATGAACAGGACAGCAAAGCAAATCATGAGAGCTGTAACGCTCCAGTACATGTGACGGTAACCTACCATGCCGGCGATGACGCCTAAGACGAGGATACCCGTGCTGGTGCCGATATCAAGCATATTATAGAAGGTCGCGCTGGCAGAACTGCGCCGTTCCGGGCGGACCATATTCAAAATCCACGTCAGCAGGGCCGGAAGCAACAGGCCTGCACCTAAGCCATAAAAGACGGACGCTGCCAATAAGACCGTGAGCGAATGAGCTGCCATGATGAGCAATAAGCCGATCAAGTACAAGACCGATCCGGGCATGACGACGGCAAAAGCGCCCTTGGCATCGAGGAGACGGCCGCCAAAAGGACGGGAAATGAAGACGAACAGCGTCCCGATGATGAAGAACAGGCCGGCATTTTCGATATGCGCTTCAGCAGCCATCATGGCGATATACGTATTGACACTGCCATAGGCGGCACCGAAGAAAATCGTCAAAACAGCGGGAAGGCCCGTACCGGTTTCACAGATGCGGTCGCGCAGAGAAGCCTTTTCCTTCACTTCTACACGGCGGACTTTCTTGCCGGCATGACAGAAGACACTGGCAAGGACAGCCAGGAAGGAAACGGCGGCCGAGGCAAAGAACAGGGCTGCTGGGCTGATGTCATTGAGTAAAAATAAACCAACAGCCGGAGCCAGGGCCATCATGACCGTACTGCCCAGGCCGAAATAACCAATCCCTTCGCCGCGGCGGCTGGCCGGGATGACATCGGCGACGATAGCTGCCGCAAAGGTCGTACTCAAGCCAAAGCCGAAGCCGTGGAGGATGCGGGCAGCTACGATGGCGTGGATACTATCAAACATATAATACGACACGGTAGCCAAAATGGAAAGGGCCAGGCCCAGGTAAAGGCACTTCTTTTTCCCTAAATAGTGGACACCCGTATCAGTGAACAGACGGATACAGATGGCCGAATAACCAAAGATACGCCGATGAGGCCGATTTCCCCGCCCGTAGCCCCTAAGCTGGCCGCAATAGAGGGTAATCGTCGGCAAGAGGAAATGAAAAGCCGGCAAACAAAAAAGCCGTTGGCCAGGACCAGAGCCATGAAATCACGAGTCCATAATCTTTCTTTTATCACTACAATCGCTCCTTTTTATAAATTGACTAGTCAAAATTCATTGACGGAATCTATCATAACACCGTTATATTGACTAGTCAATACTATGTGAGGATTTCTGCCATCATGCCGGACGCTTTTATCTCAAAAGTTGTCCGTTCCGGCAGCTGTGGCTAGGCGTCCCGCTGTGAATTGTAGACATAGCTTTTCGGGTCAGATGAAGGATGTTTTCACGCATCACCCGTCATGCATTACGTGTACACCACCATGACAGACGGGCCGCCCTTTGGGACGGCCCCTACAAAATCCATAATACAAACTCTATCACAGCGTCTTCAACTTGAGGTGCGTCGCCTTGAGGAGTTCTTCCATGGACGAAGCGCCGACGATTTCTGCGGCTTTGAGGACGATGTAGGCACAGGCGCGGGCGTCGTCCAAGGCCTGATGGTGATGGAAGGAATAGCCCAGGTGACCGGCGACGGTGTCCAGTTTATGATTGGGCAAGTCCGGCCAGACGCGGCGGGAAATCTCGACAGTGCAGGCATAGGACGCCTGGGGCTTTTCCAGGTGGTACGTCTTCAGCAGGCTGCGCAGGACCCGCGTATCGAAGACGGCATAGTGGGCGACCAGGATGCGTCCTTCCAGATGAGGGCGGATGCGGTCCCACAGGGCATCGAACTTCGGTTTATGGGCGACCTGGTCCGGCGTGATACCATGGATCTGGATATTGCCCGGATCAAAGACCATGAAAGGCGGTCGGATGAGGGTATAACCTTCTTTGACACAGCGGCCGTCATTCATAGTGACCGCAGCCAGGGAGCAGGCACTGTTGGCGTATTTATTGGCCGTTTCAAAGTCGATGGCCGTAAAATCGAGCATAATCTACCTTCCTTTTTGACAAACGAACGAATTCTATTTACAATAGCTACAAATTTTATTTCTGCGAGGTATTCCCATGACGAGCGAACAACACCAGTTCACGGCCCAGGGCCGGACCTTCCCGGTCATCCTGGTCCGCAAGAAAGGGGATTTTTTATTTATAAGGAGAGTGATGAAAAGTGTTAGCTGACTGGTGGTGGTACAAAGAATAAATAATTAGGAGGTAAAAGAGAATGTATAAAAAATTATTAGCATGTGGAATGGCTTTGTTGAT
>ENA-OQBV01000706-OQBV01000706.1-human-gut-metagenome-genome-assembly--contig:-NODE-706-length-18447-cov-5.238701_pt1 | contig 18447 bp, 12 predicted proteins | sample MGYA00242750_ERZ504559 | MGnify/ENA primary metagenome ERZ504559 (study PRJEB26092, sample SAMD00036230) | human gut metagenome | host: Homo sapiens | study: EMG produced TPA metagenomics assembly of... | reverse complement strand
GTATAACTCAATTGGTCAACGTGTACGGAAACTGTATCCAATGACTTCCCAGACCTGCGATCTTCAGAGTATTCGCATAACTGTCATAGTTGAAGTCATTCAGTGTTGTACCGGTTGCCTCCAAAGTGCGGACACTGGCATCCATCATGATCTGCTGCTCATTGCTGAGCCCCAAAGATGCAAGCAGACTGAGCCGCTGATTACCTCCCAGATCAAAATTCTTTCCAATACCGATGTTTCCTCCAAATTCCGGAAGAGCATTCTTTTTGGAAACATCGAAACTGGTATTGAACAACGTATTTTTCCGGGCATAATCTTCAAAATCCGTAAGAGACATTTCACGAAGCTGACTATTCAGCGAGGGAGTTTTGAAAAGTGTACCGTCATGATCCATACGATACATCTCACGTCCCAAAGTATTGAACTTTCCTCCTGTATTGAATGAAATGCTGAAGAAATCTTCTCCGGTCTGTTCCTTAGTACCGATATCAATATGCGCTCCGGAATAATCTGCAAAAGCATTAGCTTCGTATACTTTGCTGACCGTAATGTTTTTTACTGTTGAAGTAGGGAAAAGATTCAGAGGAATCAATTTGTTATCCGGATTCGGAGAAGCGATAGGAAGCCCGTTAAGAGTCGTCGTACTATATCTGTCTCCTAATCCTCGTACGATAATTTGTCCCGCAGAAGCAATGGAAACACCTGTTATTTTCTTGACACCTTCTTCAACATTCGAAATGCCTTTGACACTCATTTCCTTGGCTCCCAGATTCTCAATGGCAACAGACGAACGCTGACGTTCCAGTTGCAGAGTCCGTTCATTTTCCAGATTCTTCCGGGCTGTAACTGTAACTTCCTCCATGGTCTGAGTATCTGGAGCAAGTGCGATGACCAGTTCTTCTTTTTGTCCGGCATTTATTGTTATGCGCTGAGACTGGTAAGAAACATATTGTATGACAAGCGTACAGTTGTTTCCTTTCAGATTGGAAAGTTCGAAACGACCGTCGATGTCGGTAATAGCTCCTGTGGTTGTACCTTCTATCTGAATGGTAGCACCGATCAATGGTTCTTTGGTTGTTTTATCTACAATGGTTCCTTTTACATTGAATGCCTGTGCGGAGACTGCTGTCATTAACATGGCACCCAATAATGTCATCTTGTTTGCATTCCTCATTATGATCACCTTTTTTAATTCGGAAGCAAAATTAGAGGAGGGGTATTTCTCGTATATTGCAAGAGGTTGATAATGCGTTTACGTTAAGATGTCAATTGTATTACTTGAAATTCTTTCCATAAACCAGAAGGATATATCAAAAGTCGACCGTTGAAATTACGAACCTAAAACCTAAGATTTGAACATCCTGAAGAAGCATAAAGAAAGGGCCGTATCATTACTCATCACAGAGCTTGATACGACCCTCTTTAGTATTACAGTTACAATCCTGAACTTTCTGGAGTAGTCATTTTCGTCTTGACACCCTCCTGAATAAATCAGTAATTGAATGTAACTGAGTTTTTATTCCTGTACCGGATCATAGATATTGACGGTTTCCAGATTGGCCTTTGCTTTTTCCGGTTCAACGCTCATAGCCTTATTAAACCAGTCACGTGCAGCCTGGAAGTCTCCGCGCAACCATGCCAGTACTCCAAGATTATTCCATGCACGGTTGTCATCTTTCACCTTCTCAAGAAGTTTTTCCGCATTCTGGAAATCTCCGCTTACGATATTTGCTGAAGCAGCATTGATACAAGCTACAGCATCTTCCGGATAAGTACGTGCGGCAATTTCATATACTTCCTTATATTCTTTGGTTCCCGGCTTCAGATCTTTAGCTACCCGATACATTTCCTGCAAGCTCAGAAGTTTCGGATCTGTATAGATCAATTTGGCTGCTTCTGCATTTTCTACTTCACGAACCTCGTAATCAACTGAAACACCCAGACGACGCAGACGCGGATAAAGGTCATTCAGCATAGTCCGGTAAGTTGCAGTACCCAAACCACTCTTCAGACGGGCCTCACGAGTATCAACATTTGAATACTTATTGATAATTTCCAAGGCTTTATCTGCATAAGCAGGCTTTTCATCCTTCAACATCTGAATCAGTGTTTCCCAATCTTCTCCTGCTGAGGTTACTTTCAGTACTTCAGCCGGGAAGCTGTATGCTTTCTTCAAATAGTCAGAGAAGGAAGCGGCACGCTGCGAAGCTACACGGTCATTAGTTTTGGCGGAGCCATCGGGTGACGCATAACCACACACCTTGATAGCCTTAAAGGTAACCAGATCACCGGTAGTCAGCGGAGAAAGAATATCTTTCAGCTTTTGCAGTTCTGCTCCGTTATTCTTGTAATCATCCTTGAAAGCAGTTGCACCTACGGCATACTCGATATAAAGTGTACTTTGTTCTGAACGTACTTTTAACGGCTCAGCCTTGGGAGTCAGGTAAGAAACCATCTGCATGCAGGGCTCACATACTTCATACGCTGTAGGCAAGGGAGGAATGACCGGCTTATGTTCCACGATCTGAATATCCAGCGGGGCAGAACGATAACATTCATCTTTTTCCTGCAACATAGCCAGACAAGCCGATCCCATCCAGTCTTCATACGGGAATGAAGCTGCATAATCGATAATGTCATTGCGGTCAGCAGCTTTTCCGTATACAACCGTATAAGGCTCGCTGAATCCGAACTTACGGCCGGCCCGACGAATCTTACGGGGCATCTTATAGTTTTTCTTTCCGCTGACAGCCATCGGAGCCAGTACGAGGTGTTCATTACCGTTCACCAATACCGGAGTAAAAGTATAGCTCTGTTCACTGTTTACCTTCACCTCTTCTACGTTGAAGCGGAAGCTGAGTGTCAGTGTATCATTGTCCAGCGAAGCTGCAGGACGGGTTATCTTGACGTCTTTGGCTGAGAGTGCGAATGGCAGAGCCGCAGCCAGCAACAATATTGATTTCTTCATATTTCTATACATTATATATATTAAAAGTTAGCTTCTACGCAACGGTAAACCGGTTTGTGTTTCGGACCGAAGGTAAAGTTGATACCCATGTTGAAGTTTGCATTGAAGCGGTTGGTCGGAATAGCATACTTCTTGGCATATTTTCCCATTGGGACATCTGCAGCCAGGAAGAAATTGAATCCACGCGGATGGAAGTTCAGCATAAGGCCAGTGCTTGATCCAAAGCTGGACAATGCATAGTTCAAAGAAGCTTCAAACCAGGTAAGAGGTGATACGTTTGCAGATACGCGCGCTTCAGTCCAGGTGTGACGTCCCTGAAAACGGGTAGTCCACAAGCCACCGAACTTCAACCGGTCGTATACGGGCAATGTGTATTCAGCACCCAGATGCAGTGTAGCTGCCAGGGCTGTATTACGTTTCAGGCCTTCACCTTCTTTTGTAAATTTTGAAAGGCCTTCCAGGTCATCCAGATAACTGTCTACCTGATTGTCGATTGAGTTCGGATTACCATCCGTATCTTCTACCGGGATTTCATGGAAACCATCAAACTCAAAAGAGTTGCTCATCGTAGCTTTGACTGTATTGTTCCAATGGATAAATCCCAAATCAAGCAAAGATGCTGAGAAAGTCCAGTCATCATTCCATTTGTAAGTGGCACCAAAATCAAAAGCCATACCGAATCCTGTAGGTCCGATATTGTTGTCATCGAAGTCAATATCGTCATACGACAAAAGATTTTCTGCTCCCGGTTTCAGCTGGCTGGTCGGATTTCCATAAGCGTCACGAACGTAATCACTTTCTGCATAATTACCGGTTTCTCCTTTGGTCGGAGTAATCAGCCCTTTTGCAGACAGATAAGCTTCTGCACCATTCGGAGTGATAACCCATGATTCCGGAGTAGCCTTGATATCCAGTTGGTCGATCTTTACAGTCGCTTTTGCAAGCCCTACCAGGAATTTCACCTTCGCACCAACGGTTAACTGATCTGTCAGAGCACGTGAATGTCCGAATGCCAGTTCCGCATAGTTGGTAGAAAGAATACTGAGATCATTCACCTTATAATGGGTTCCTTCCGGGCTGTCAACCCCACTCTTCATAAACTTGAAAAGATCATCGGGTGAAGAGAAACGAGTGTCACTCTTGATAGAAAGGCCAAAAGTATTGAAACCTCCCCATGCAAAGAAACCAGTAGAAAGAATATTCTCATTCAGGTTTATACCCAATTTTGTCCGACGCGGCAAATCATTCAAGAATGTTTTTGCACTGACATCAGGGTGCATGAATGTCATCAAGTCTCCATTATCCTTTACGTAAAGGAAGTCTCCCAAGCCTGCTGTTCCCTGTGCTCCAACAGAGAAATTACCCAAAGCAGGCATTCCTACATAGTTCCGTTCACCTTGAAAGGCCGGGTTCAGTTCGTGACGATATACAGATCCTTCCAGAAAATAAGAGGAACGGTTGCCCGTGGCCTGAGCCATGACGGTGGTAGTTGCACATGAAGCAGCCAGTCCGCAAAGGATCATTCGGCAGATATGTTTTTTCATCATTTGATATTCTTTTGTTATTTATCAGTTGACGGACGGAAGATCACAGCCGGAATCATAATTTATTTGCCGGTCTTGTATCAGCACATCCTGTTTTAATTCTCACATGTCGGTTCCCAAGGATTAGTTGAGATCAATATTTACACCGCCAGGAACCTGAAGTGCACTCTTCTTCACCTGAATCCATTGAGTATCTTTCAAAGGCACTCCGGAACTTTCCTTCGAATCAGCCTTCAGTTTGAAACAAATACGGTCAATGCGTGACAGCGTATCGAAAGCATTGTCTGATTCCAGAATGATTTCTACTTCACTTTCTGCTTCGGTTGTTCCGTCAGTGCTGGGATTAACCGTTTCCTTACCTTCACCAATACTTACCTTGATGTTTTCAATCGGTCGTCCGGCTTTATCCTTAATGTCTACATCATCTGCATTCAGCGTCATTTTCAAAGGAATAGTGCTGGCAGCAGTAAGAGTAACCACAGCTTTCTTGAATGAAATGATATCCAGATCTTCCAGATCCTTCTGCAAGTCTTTGATGGAATCGTTGTAAACAATCAGCAGATTACTTCCGAAGGTCAACGGAATATCCACATCGCAGAGACCATCGTTGATCTGATAATCCTTTACCTCCAGTTCATAGAAGTTTTCGCTGTCCACACGCGGCTCCATAGATACTTCGATGTAGTCAGGAATCTTCTTGATCAGATCATTCAGGTTAGGAACGACTGCTACTTCGTCAGCCTGATAATCTCCTTCTTCACGTGCTATGACAACACGGCGGTCACCATCTTCGCCAGTATTCTTTGCCAGCTCGATGTCGTTTACTGTTACTTCTGCAATCGGATCTTTCTGACCATTCTTGAAACTTTTCATCACCAGATTGGTCAGAATCGGAGCACCGATCGGATTATTGGTATTCAAACTGAATACAGGATTTTTAATATCCAGCTCAGTTGCATCATCACTCAGGAAGTCAGGCAGATCATCCAATGTGAACTTAGTCGGGTCAATATTGATTTCCGGATCAATGCGACCGCAGATTTCACCAATTTCCATTTCATCCAGTGTAATGTGAGGAACAATTTCCAGCTTCTTGATTGTCTGGCTGCTCTGAACTCCATTTACGCTGACAGTCATTTTAACCGATACATCATCATTGATACTGATTTTTCCGTTTTCAATAGGATTTGCTCCGCTTACTCCTGTCTTGGCTTCCAGATTATATCCCTTCACTGCCAGTTCAATGGTCCACGCAGATTCTCCTTCTGCAGAAGAGGAAGAATTGATCACGTGCTTGTCAATGGTCAATACATTGTTCTCCAGTTTTCCGGTTGAAGAAGTATTTTCCAGCTTCAGAACTTCAGGAAACTCAATACGAATATTGGTAAGTGTAATTGCATCATATTGGAATCCCGGAGTTAAATCCATCTGAATGTTCATTTTGGAAGGAGCAGTTCCATCAGCCCATTTCAAAGCTTTTACATCATCTTCCACACTGATGGTTGAAGAAACTTTCGTTGTACTTGATTCGTCCTTAGGAGAAACATCAAATTTATCTCCTGAAGAAGGAAAGTCTTCCGGGGTTACAGCAGAAATAGGTGAACCTGTTTCATCAACCGCATCTGCCATCACAGGATTTACCTTGAATTCGCTGCCAGTGATAGTTTCTTTTTTAGTCAGATGATATTCGCGGGTATTTTCATCCGGCTGAAGCATATCATCTTTTTCCACTTCAATAATTGTACTCAACAGAGCCTGTTCGGTTCCACCGGCGGGAATTGTCAGATACTCACCGCCCACGTTTACTGTCATATCGATATCCTTATCCAGATCGTATTTGCTGTCCACGCAAGAAACGATACCTAAGGAACATGACATGAAGAATGCCCATACCAAGGGGTGCAATTGTTTTTTTACTATCATAAATTAACTCATTAATTAATAAATGCGCTTGTACTGTTAAAAGAGATAAACACTAAGTCTATCTCTTACAACAATTGCAAAGATAAAATATTTTTTCTTAAATACGATTGTATAAGTGTTCAAAAAAGGGAATAAATGGTCAAACCTTCCATGTACTCCCTTCATTGTAACAACAAAGTAATACAAAAGCCTGAAAATGTTGGGTTAAATCTGTTCTTGCCACATCCTGCATCAGGCATGCCGGGGACGTATTTTCCGCACAACGGAAGATAAAGTTTTTTGTATGGTCCTGGTAAGAATAATGAGTGTAACAGCAGCAATGATACAGAGAATACCGGTTCCTTCCTGAGCTGTAAACGGCTCACTGAAGACCAGCACACCGATACATACGGCGGTGACAGGTTCCATCGCTCCCAGTATGGATGTCAGAGTGCCTCCGATATGATGCACAGCCAGCACGAGTGTAATGTTGGATATAACGGTCGGCACGACGGCAAGCAAAAACAGATTGACAATTGACCAGGCATCCGGAAGAGCTTGAATGCCCTGATTAGTTCCAGCCTTTATGGCAAACAGAACAGTACTGACGATGAATACGTAGAATGCCAGCTTGCGTCCGTTCATGTCCCGTACACGGGAACGGTTGACCGCCGTGATGTAACTGGCATATGCAACGGCAGAGAGCAGCACAATGACCACGCCAACGGGATCGAGTGAGAGTTCCGTTCCTTTCAGAGAAAGCCGGCTGACTCCAAAGATGGCCAGAATAATGGCCAGCCACGTAACCCACGAAGCTCTTTCCCGAAAAATCAGGAACATAAGCAAAGTGACAAAAATCGGATAAGTAAAATGCAGAGTGGTAGCTACTCCCGCTCCCATAAAGTTATACCCCCAGAAAAGAAACATGGCAGAACCGGTATAGAAGAACCCCAACAGAATCAGCATAGGTATGTCTCGCCGTTCAATCCGGAACGATTCCTTTTTTCAGCTTCATCATACCGCCCAATGCCAGGGTTGCAAAAAGGAAACGATAGAAAAGAATGGAGTCAAACTCCATCCCCTTTTGCATCAAAGGAAGAGTAAACAACGGGATCAAACCAAATGTGACCGAAGTCACGATTCCATAGAAAATGCCTTTTAAACTGTTCATGTCTTAATGTATTGATGTTTTTGAAATATTGTGCAAAGATATGCATATTCTTCTGTTTTTATAGTTGATACATCCTATCTTCGCATAGAAATATTGGCTATTTGTGGAATTATCCCTACTTTTGTGCCTTTTGAAGAATTCATTGTATGAAGATTATCTGTCAACTTATATATAAGGTATTGTGTCTGGCTATGCTCGTCTGCATGACAGCCATGCCGGCCAAAGCCGGAGAACGGCATGAAGAGCCATCTTTATCGACAGGCTGCCCGGAAGATACGAATACGATGGTTCGTACCACAGATACGGTAAAAGTACAATTGCCTTCTGATTCGATATTTGCCCGCTACCTGCGCCAGCAAGGATATGTCATAACACCTCATAACCAACTTACCCTGCTTACAAGCGGAAGAAGTAAGTTTGAAAGTCTGTTTCACGAAATCCGGAATGCCCGTCATCAGGTACATCTGGAATATTTTAATTTCCGGAGTGACTCTATTGCCAAGGAACTTTTTACACTACTGGCTGAAAAAGCGAAAGAAGGTGTAAAGGCACGTGCCCTGTTCGATGCTTTCGGAAATTTCTCCAATAACCGTCCGTTACGTAAGGATCATTTAAAGATGCTGAACGAACGCGGAGTTGAAATTGTAAAGTTCGACCCGTTCCGTTTTCCTTATATCAACCATGTATTCAGCCGGGATCATCAGAAAATAGTAGTAGTGGATGGGAAGGTTGGTTATACGGGCGGTATGAATATTGCCGACTATTACATCAATGGACTGCCGGAAATCGGTCCCTGGCGTGATATGCATGTACGCATCGAAGGGCCTGCCGCCGAATATCTGCAGAAAGCCTTTCTGCATACCTGGAACAAGGAAACCGGACAGCATATCGGTGGAGAAGAATGTTTCCCTCTGGACAAAGATTCCCTGGCACATCTTCCTGACGTAAGCGGAGGACGGGTGGCTATCGTACAGCGAATTCCCAAAGAAGCCCCCAAGGCTGTGAGGGAAGCCTATATTGCCGCCATTGATGCGGCCGACCGTAAAATTCAGCTGATCAATCCTTACTTCACACCGACGCGAAGCATTCGGAAAGCCATCAAACGGGCAGTAAAGCGCGGAGTCAGAGTGGAAATCATGATTCCGGGCAAGTCGGATATTCCTTTCACTCCGGACGCAGGATTCTACTTCGCCAACCGCCTGCGCAAGGCCGGAGCCCATATTTATGTCTTCAACGGAGGCTTTCATCATTCCAAGATCATGATGGTAGACGACCGTTTCTGTACCGTGGGAAGCACCAACCTGAACAGCCGGAGCCTGCGATATGATTATGAGATCAATGCATTTATCTTCGATCTTCCGACAACGGCCGAACTGACAGAAGTGTTCCGACAAGACAAGCTGAACAGTACAGTATATACACGTGAGGAGCATCTCAAGCGCTCTCCCTGGAAACGCTTCGTCGGATGGTTTGCCCATCTGTTTACCCCTGTACTTTAAACCCCTCGGGCTTTAAAAAAAATGTTTCGACGTTTCAACGAAAAGCCTTCGTTGTTTTATGTAAAACGCCGAAACATTTTTTCAGTTCTTTTCCTCTTTATCCAAAGAGCCGGAAAAGCCTGATTTTAATCACTTCTTTGCAACAAATACCAGACAAACCGGTTTTTCCGTCTTTATCCGTTTACCGGTATCCGTGAGCATTCCCGTATCAGCAGCACGAGCAAAGATCTGAATTTCGTTGGTATCCCGGCAAGCCACCAGCAGAAAACTTCCATTCGGCGTTATCACAAAATTACGCGGATGGATACCCGTCGGCTGATAACCTACCCGGTTCAGTGTTCCATCTTCCGTATCCACTTCAAAAACAGCAATGCCATCTCCTTTCAGACGGTTGGAAGCATAAACATAACGACCGTCAGGAGAAACATGGATGTCCGCACTTCCCTGAGCCGACAACGTATCGGCCTTAATATACTGAAGCGTGTCCAGACGCATGCCGTCGTATGCCATTGCCACTACATCTCCGGAGATTTCTGTGATCAGGTAAGCATAATGTCCATCGGGTGAGAAACAGGTATGACGCGGTCCGCTTCCCGGTCTCAACTGAATGTCATAGGCTGCAGCCTCATCCAGCAACCCTTCTCCTTTCGATGAATCCTTTACAGGAAATACGTGAATCCGGTCTGTTCCCAGGTCATTGGCCAGCAACCATTTGGAATCAGGCGTAAACAAAACACTATGTAAATGCGGCTGTGACTGACGCTCCGGATCCGGACCTTTTCCTTCGAAACGGATTACATGGCTTTCCTTTAACTGCCCGTCAGCATCCAGTGGAAATACAGAAATACTTCCTCCCATATAATTGGCGGTCAGTACATAATCTTCCCGGGGGCTGAGCGTGATGTTACAAGGAGCACCTCCTCCTGTAAACATCGAATTCAACAGTTTCAAACGACCGGCTTCCCGATCAAAGGACAACGCATTGGCCGTAGAACCTTCCTCACTGTCCTCTCCTACTGCATACACTCTTTCTCCATTCCCGGAAACAGTAAGAAAAGAAGGGTTTGAGATCCCTTTCAAGCCACTCAAATACGTTCCGTCTCCTTTTTCCTGGTCAAACTCATACACTTTCACTCCTTCCTGCATACTGTCGGCATAACTGCCTACCAGCAAATAGAGTGAATCATCCGCAGGCTTCTCTGCCTGTCCTGCCTTTCCGGCACAGGATCCCATCAGCAAGGTGATCCCGGCCATACATCCAGCCATCAGTTTTTTCTTCATAAGCTTTTATCTCTTTCTGCCAGGACGCCCAACTATTTTCAGCAGCCAGACGACCCGATATGTGATTTCTGCCTCAAATGTACAACGCAAAGTGCGTAAAAACGAAAAAAGAAAGGAAAAATTATCCGCCGGACAAAAAAACAATGATCTTATCAAACATTCCGACTTTCCGGTTGTTGTATATATATCACAGAAACTAAACTAACAGACTTTTCTAAACTATTTTTCCAACTCACTTACTTTTATGAAAAAAATGATTTCGGGAGCAATTTCCCTGCTCTTTGTGGCCTCAGCATGCCATAAAGAAGATGTAAGCAACGATGTAAACAGCATTCCGATGGTTACTCCTCAACTGACTGCTTTCGTTGACACGCCACAAGAGCCTCAAAGTCCAATGACCGGCATTCTTGAAGTATTTCCCTGCAACGCAGGAACTTCAACTTACTTCGGAAATTACATCAACAACAAACTAACCGTATTCAACGGGTTCTATCCCATCAAGGAAAGTCATACCCTGAATGGTTACAACCGGGAACTGACACTTCCTGAAAGAACATACAACATGGTGTACTGGGGAACTCCCGTTTACGAAGAACCGACTTACAGCGCACCGGCCATCGTCACTCCCGGCCTGTCATTAGGAACCGACCTGTCGAAAAGCTATTTATCACTGAAGAAAAATACGGATGACGATACATACAGACCTGTATATGACCTGGTGCATGCCATACAAGAAACAGATATTGCAGAAGAAAACCTGAATGCTTCCCTGAAACGAGTAGTGGCCGGCCTGAAAGTAACTGTAACCAATCAGGACAAAGGTACCTTCAGCGACCATATTGCGAGCATGGAAGTCCGCATCCATGGAATAGCCGAACGGCTGAATTATTATACCGCCGAAGCAGAAAATATGGATAAAACCGTCAAATTCCCTCTGGTACGTTCTGAAGACGGAATGCAAATGTCCAATGCCACGGTAATGCTCTTCCCTTCAGGTCCTGATCCGGAATTCGAACTTCGCATCCAGCTGAAAGACGGAAGCATACATACACTGTCCCAGAAACTGAATACAAGACTGACCGCAAACAGCCGGCTGACACTTAATTTAGTCATCGGAGACTTGCTGATCAATGAAAGTACCGGCGACTTCACCGTCGAAGACTGGAATGAAACCAGTGAAACAATTGAGTTCCCGATTGTTTACTGACAAGATTATAAATAAAAAGGCTGCCCGTTTGGACAGCCTTTATGCTTGACAGCTATTTATTACAAATCAAGAAACAGTTGATCCAGCCATTTAAATATAAATTCATTCTTAAAATAATGATTTGTACCATCCACATTTACCATCTGAAAATACGTATCTCTGTCAAGCCCCTCCGGTAATACGGAAACAAAGTGGCGCAGAGCTGGATCTGCATATTTCTCATAATGATGTATCTCCACATTTTCCGGATGACCACTCAAAGAGTATGCCTTTCTGACTAATTCCAAATCCCGGTCAAGTCCCCCCTCCGTCAGAATAAGAGGACGCGGAGCCAAAGCTGCAACCAAATCCGGGAAATTAAAATAATGCCAGAAACCAGGAATCAAATGACGAATTGAATTAGGAAAAGGACGATAACCTTTTTCCGTAGGTTTAGTCATAACAATAGCACGCTCTTGAGTCTGACATAAAAAGTCATTATACACAAATGCATAAATTGAAGGATCCAATACACCCAGTACCATTAATGGCTCCGTCCCCAAAGAAAAGCCACTCACAATAATACGATCCTTTCGAATATCCGGATCCTGCTTCATCCAATCTAAAACCTGCATATCCAACCAGGAAGTATATCCCAAATAACTCCATCCTATTTCAAGCAACATACGAGAAACGACTTCATAATCATATTGCCTTCCACGAGTATACATTTCCAAATCTGAAGCCTCTCCCGAAGCAGGATTATCCACTGCAACGGCAATATACCCTTTACGAACAAAATTTAGTGCCATGGAAACCTTCTCTGAAGTATAATTATCATTTAGTTTCTCCGAGATACCCGGTTCACCGGCAAGTCCTTCTTTACTCATACCAGAGCCTGGAATACACAAGACAGCAGGCACAGTTTTGGAGAAATGATTCGGACGAAGTACCAGAAAAGTAGAAAGGGCCTGAGGCAACGGATAAAACTCCCATTTTTCCAATGTATATCCATCACGTTTTTCCTGACTTACGCAGATAGGCTTCTTTTCCGGTAAATAATCAGGAAAGGCCATTAATTTCATCATGGTTTGCCGTACCTCAGACTGCCATACAGGCATTTCCTCCGGCCTCATCTCACTATGAAAAGACAAAGATGGACGGGTATTCTTAACCAGCTGATGAACTATGGCATATGAACTTGTAAAACGCCCGTCCCCCCGTTCTGATACAATAACTGCATGCTGCTCTGGATCCCAGTTTGTCTGTGCCTTACAGGCCAGAGAAATAAGGAAGGCAGACACAATCAAACAAAAAAAACTTCGCATAACATACAAAAAAAGACGACAAGAGTTGTATCTTTTATTCCCAATATACCAATCTCTTGCCGTCCTTCAATGATTAACTTTATTAATATAATCTTTAATCTATCAATTTACAATGCACATAGCTCAATTCACCGCTGCATTTTCATATCCAGGTGTTTGAACAAGCTTCGGATCCTTATTTAACATTTCTGTTTCTATCGGCCAAAAAACTTTATATGCTTCTGTTGATTTATTCAGAATAGGAGCTTGCCCGTCCTTGCTACCTTCTTTACAGAAAACCAGGTGATCTCCTCCTTTAGTAAGCATCATACGGTTCAAGTCATACCAACGTTGACCTTCGCCCAACATTTCTTTATCTTTTTCTGCCAAAATAGCTAATTCATTCTGCGTGAAATCACCATTGACATAAGCATCTGTTGCCTCATTCCAACTAGCCCCGTATGCACGTTTACGGATCGAATTGATATACCGGGCAACATCTCCTCCTTCCATATTGGCAATTTCTGCCATCATGAAATAAACACCGGCCAAACGATACAACACTGCATCAGCATCCCAAATATAGCTATTGGTATTTGCATTCAGATGTCCCATAATTTTCTTGAATACAGTTCCTAAGAAAGAATTATCAGTCTTGCTATAGGCACTCAGGAAATTTACATCACGACGACTATCACGTCCTTTCTCATAGGCAAAAAAGAATTCCGGCAAATATTCGATACGTTGCATGCCACTGGTTCTTACCTGCAAAGTGTCACCCATAGCATTACCATTTTCATCATTGTAACCGATTGTCTTCCAAGCACCCGTCTGATAATTATACATATAAGTACCGTTAGAGTTGGAAGCTTCCCCTTCCATATAACGAATAGCCATGATTATTTCACTGTTTCCTTTATGCTCAACATCAAAAATATCTGCATAATTATCCATCAGGCTCAAACCATAATTATCCATCAAACTCTGACAATGCTGTTTAGCGATCGCCAGATCAGCCTCATTGGCCGCATTATCATCAACTGAAACTTTGGCATTCCACAAATATACTTCAGCAGCCAAATACTCTGTTGCAGCTTTTGACCAATAAGATTTCTTATTTCCTCTGCTTTCAGGATCAAATGAATTATTATCACCGAACAGTCTCATTGATTCTGCCAAATCTGCCTTAATTTGCGTCATCAATTTTGAACCGCTGGCACGTTCCATATAAAGGTCTTCCGGATTGAAATTACCATTCACCACTTCATTCGGATCCAAGCGCAATGGAGCAGTACCATAAGTGCGATACAAATCAAAATAATAGAATGCTCTCAAACCATAAGCCTGTGCCAGATAATAAGATTTTTCACTTTCTTCCATGTAATCGGCTTCCTTAGTCTTTTGGAGGAAAATATTCACATTGGCAATTACTCCATAATAATCCCCAAAGCCTGTAATACCCGGATCTTCAGAAGTCAGACGCTGAGAAACCATACTCTGATAATTCAAGGATGTTCCATCTACAGCAGTACCCATTTTACTTGTTCCTCCACGGGCCTCACCTAATTCATATTGGTGTCTGAAAATCTTATCACGCAGGTTCTTATGCAGACCATCCATATAAGAGACCACATGCTCCTTCCTTTTCCAAAAGTTACCATCTCCATAATAATCGATCGGAGCCAAATCCAGTGCATCACAGGAAACCATTCCCAAAGCCACAATAAATGCGCTTGCTCGTAATGTATTTTTTATAAATTGTTTCATATCAGTTCTGTTTTAATATATTAGAAAGTCAAGTTAACACCAAAGAGAACACTTTTTGGCAAAGCATAACCATTGCTTACCACACCATTCGCTCCTGTCTCTGGAGAGAATACATTCTTGGCAGAAGTGATATATCCCAGGTTCTGTCCTGTAATAGAAACTTCTGCACGCTGCATCTTGACAGCCTGAGTCCACTTCTGTGGTAAAGAATAGCTTAATGAAATCTCACGGATAGCAAGGTAATTACCTTTATGAGCAAACAAAGTTGAAGCTGGCTGATAGTTATTCTTACCTAACTGATCAGCATACAAGAAACGAGGATAAGTTCCATTCGGATTCTCTTCAGACCAAGTATCATAATACAAATCAGGTACGTTATAAGTTCCCTGCATACATCCCAAATGCCACGGAGTTGTACTTTGAGAAGCTCCAGATTCATAAATCCAAAATCCAAGCGCAAAGTCAAAACGAGTATACAATTTCAAGCCTTTCCAAGATAAAGTTGAATTGAAACCTCCAGTCCAGTGCGGATTGGTATTACCCACTCTTACTTTATCAAATTCATTAATTACATTATCTCCATTCACGTCATGGAACATTGCATCACCCGGCTGAATCGGGAAATTAGTCTTTGCATTTTGCTGGTCTGCAGTCAATTGATTCCAGGCATCTGGTCCATAATAAGTATAAGATCCATATTTACGAATCAAGTTGCCCGGTATCTGATCATATGACTTATAAATACCATCTACCTGATAAATATAAAGAATATTGGGTTCATACCCTTCCTGATAACCACCAACCCACATCTTTTCATCTCCATTTCCTGTATAAACCTGGAATGCACTCTGTCTATTTCTTTCCAAGCCATTATCTGGCAGAGAAACAATCTTATTTTTATTAAATGCAACATTCAAACCAGCATTCCATGACCAGTCTTTTGTCTCAATAATGCGACCAGAAAACTCCATTTCCAGACCCTGATTGCGAAGTTCACCATTATTATTAGTTACAGATGAGAAACCGATGGTTGTCGGGAAGCTCAAAGCTGCATACTTGTCTGAAGTCAAGCGATTATAATAAGTGAAATTGGTTGTTAAGCGATTATGGAAAAGCTCAAATCCAACCAACTTCAAATGTATTGGTCTTTTCCCATCTCAAACCCGGATTTGGCAACGCAGCAATCAAGTAGCCGGCATTTCCGTTATAGTTTGTTACTTTGTTATAACTACCCTGCAAAGTATATGCACCGATACCACTGGCATTACCATTCACACCATAACTGGCACGTAATTTACCAAATGAAAGAACAGGCAGCTTCTCTTTGATAAAGTTTTCACGACCAAATACCCAACCTGCTGATACACCTGGGAAAAATCCCCAGCGGTTATCACCCAATAAAGAAGAATAACCATCCTGACGGAAAACAAATGAGACCAAATATTTTTCCTGGAAATCATAATTCAAGCGACCAAAGAATGACAAAATACGTTGCTTTTCATGATATGAATCAATAGCACGCATTCCTTCACCGCTATCAGTCAGCCCCAGATCACCCAAGTCATCGGTCGGAGCCCCTTGACCCTTAGCTGAAAATCCACGATAATATCTATTGTAGTATTCCATACCTAACATGATATCCACATGATGATCACGGAACAATGTCTGATTATAATTCAATACACCATTATAAGTCTGACGAAAATCTCGGTTATATTCCGCAGAAGTTGAACGAGTCGTATTCCATACCCCCGGAGTACTTTCATAATCCTGAGTAAAATTCTCATAATAACCTTCAGAATAATACCAGTTTGCATTAGCTGTCAGTGTAAGTCCCTTCATCAAGTCAATCTTAAAAGACTGCACCATCGTAAACTTATCCGTCTGATTATCACTGTTCCATTTTTCCGGCTGATAGGACTGGTTTCCATCTGCAACTCCAGGACCTAACAACATGTTCCCTTCTTCATCTTCAAAACGTACCGTAGGTGGTAATGCACGTACACGGCCGAAATAATTGGCTTCACTGGAAGCCGATCCTGGAAGGTTTCTCCAGTTTGCACGGTTATAATTCAAAGAAGAAGTAGAAGTCAGCCAATCCGTAACCTTATAACTTGCATTCGTAATGAAAGATATACGCTCATAAAAAGTACTGATAGGCACACCTTCCTGATGGTTATAACCAATACCTGCATAATAAGTACCCCGATCATTACCACCAGACATATTGACATTATAGTCCTGTGAAAATGCCGGATTATTTGCATTATATTTATCTACATCCGTATCTTTGAAAATAATCTCTTTTCCAGTAATAGGGTCGGTAACCGTCTTCCAGCCTTTCTGTAGCAACCAGCGGTTATCGTCATCCAGAAACATAGTACTATAGGGACTTTCTCCATACACATTACCAGTACCGAAAGGTTGTGCACCCGACAAAGCGCCATTGGCATAAATACCATATCCTTTAGTCACACCATTCTTATCCACGAACAAGTTTCCTGCATCATAAATACCTTTACGCAAAGCTTTTATATATTCAGCTCCACTCAAAAAATCATAAGGATTATATGCATAACTCAAACCAACCTTAGCTTTGAAATTAATTTCACGAAAACCCTGCTTACCTTTTTTGGTAGTAATCAAAATAACACCATTGCTGGCACGAGCACCGTAAAGAGCCGTAGCACCGGCATCTTTTAAAACATCCATAGACTCAATATCTTCCGGATTAATATCACTCATGCTATCACGCAACTGTCCGTCCACAACAACCAGCGGAGAACCTGTACCATCCAGATTCGTACCACCACGCAAGATTACAGTCGGAGCTGCACCAGGACTACCAGAATTCTGAATAACCTTCAAACCGGCAACCGCACCAGACAAAGCCTGGGCCGGATTTGAGAACAAACCGACACTTAATGCTTCCTTTTTAACAGAAGCAATAGAATTTGTAACTTTTGTACGTAACTGTGTACCTCCATAACCAGTTACAACAACCTCCTCCAAAGTCTGGGTATCTTCTTTCAATACAACTTTCAACGGAGTACCATTCCATTTTATCTCTTGAGACACATATCCAACAAAAGAGATTTGTATCACATCTCCTTTTTTCACATTTGACAATACAAAATCACCATCGATTCCTGTAATTGTACCATTTGTCGTACCCTTCACTACCACCGTTGCACCAATAACGGTTTCTCCAGACGCATCTTTTACAACCCCTCTACACGCTCCATCCTGTTGCAAAGCTTCCCATGTGGTTTCCATCGGTAAAGATACTGCCGTCATTCCTGTAGGAATCCCCGCCAGAAAAAGCAGCATGCTAATTGATTTCAAAGGTTTCTTCATAACTTAAGTTTTTAATAATATTAAACATAGATCAAAAAAATCAGATTAATCAAAGCTATCAATATAGAGCCCATACATTTTTTCGCAAATTTATTAAGAACTCTATATCCAATTTTATTATATTTTATTATCTTGGGGCAAAGATAGTAATAAAATCAAAATATAAATAATATTCAAACAAAATTTTATTAATAACCTAATAATTACAAATAATATATGTATAATAAGGCATTATTATTAATTAAACACAGATAAATTTCAATATATAAAAAGCCTCAAAATATCAAAAGCCCATATTTTATAAATAATCACCGGTACAACCCCCTTTTATTATTAAAAATAATTATATATATTTGCCTTATTTTTGTAAGAAAACATTATTCATTAAACTTTTCTATACGATTATTCACGTTTCACCTTATTTAATATCAAAAGCTATGATGAAAGTTATTTTTTTACTTTACC
>ENA-OQBV01000705-OQBV01000705.1-human-gut-metagenome-genome-assembly--contig:-NODE-705-length-18461-cov-4.209611_pt1 | contig 18461 bp, 18 predicted proteins | sample MGYA00242750_ERZ504559 | MGnify/ENA primary metagenome ERZ504559 (study PRJEB26092, sample SAMD00036230) | human gut metagenome | host: Homo sapiens | study: EMG produced TPA metagenomics assembly of... | reverse complement strand
TCCCTAATAGGATATGATAAAAATAACCCCATTGTTTTTATTCCTAACAATTTGAAAGAATCAGAAAGTATGTATGCCATTATTATTTATTCCATTTCACTTTATTCTGCAGAAATCTACTTATCATGAGTATCTTTCAGAGTGGCTAACATTTTCTCACTAAAGGTTGGGCTTGTCCAATCGCCCTCAATGCTTGCGGCTCGATAACGGTATCCCATCACGAGACAAACGATCAAAAGTATGGTTAGTATCGCTGCAATCACACCTGATACCATCCCCACAATATTCTTTGAGGTTACTGGCTCCTTTGATTCTTTTACTTGTTGACTAGGATTGAATTGAACACTCACCATCCTATCAGCATTAAACTCTTTAAACTTATTAGTCGCTCTATTCCCTTCCATGAGAGCCCCCGATGGTCCCATTTTATGAGGCTTAAGAGGGTGTGCTGTTTCACCCAAGCTAAGCCCTTCTTCTTTTGTCATAGGAATCTCCTTATCTTGCTGTAAGGTTATTATAACAATTCTTAAAGCGTTTTTCTATCTTATTCAAGAAAGTCCTTTATTTTTAATTTGGATAAACACTCTAATATAGAAGATTCCTGGCAAAAAAAGTAGCCCTTATAGAGCTACTTTAGTCTATCACTTACCCTTTATAATCAAAGGCAATTTCGATAATTTCTTTCAATTCTGAAATAAGCGGTTCTTTCGGATTAGCTGTTGTACATTGGTCTTCATAAGCATGTTCGGCCAAAGTATAGGCAGTGTCTTGAAGAAGTTTCTTAGTGACACCTTGTCCCTTCCAGTTCATGTCAATACCAACGGCAATACCTAATTCGTATACTTTTTGTGCCAAAAGTTCAACCAATTCAGCATCTGATTGTTTGTCAGTACCCCATCCCATGAAACGAGCAATATCAGCATAATCCTTGTCTGCACGGAAGTAGTCATATTTAGGGAACATAGCGTGTTTTTGAGGATCACGACCATTGTAGCGGATAACGTGAGGTAGAAGAATTGCATTGGTACGTCCGTGTGGAATATTGTACATTGGACCAATCTTATGTGCTAATGAGTGACTAATACCAAGGAAGGCATTGGCAAAGGCCATACCAGCCATTGTTGACGCATTATGCATTTTTTCACGTGATTCTTCATCACCAAAACGGTAAGAATGTTCAAGATTTTCAAAAACAAGTTTAATCGCTTGAAGTGAAAGTCCGCGTGTATAGTCGCTAGCCATGACTGATACATAAGATTCAATAGCGTGAGTCAAAACGTCCATACCTGTATCTGCCGTAACGCTGGCAGGTACACTCATAACCAAAGCAGGGTCGACGATAGCAATATCCGGAGTCAAAGCGTAATCTGCCAATGGATACTTGATATGAGTTTCACTATCAGTGATAACCGCAAATGACGTTACTTCTGAACCCGTACCTGAAGTTGTAGGGATACAGATAAATGTGGTCTTTTCAGCATATGGAATCTTATAGGTACGTTTACGAATATCTAAGAATTTTTGTTTAGCACCGAAAAAGCTTACATCTGGGTGTTCAAAGAACATCCACATAGCCTTAGCCGCATCCATTGCAGAACCACCACCAAGGGCAATAATGACATCTGGTTGGAAGTCTACAAAGCGTTCCAAGCCTTTATAAACCGTATTCGTAGATGGGTTAGGCTCAACATCTGAGAAAACTTCAATCATTGGATCGTGACGGTTGAGTTCCAATTGGCGTTTAACCAAGGCAGCGTAGCCAAACTGAACCATACCTGGATCACAGACCAACATTACACGCTTAGCTTTGATATGACGCAGATATGTTATTGAGTCTTTTTCAAAGAAGATTTTTGGTGGGATGCGAAACCATTGCATATTATTGCGACGCTTTGACAATGTTTTTACGTTAAGAAGGTCAAATGAACTAACATTGTGAGAGATTGAGTTGTGTCCGTATGAGCCACAACCAAGAGTCAATGATGGGATCATGTTATTGTAGATATTACCGATACCACCTTCAGCTGATGGGCTATTTACCAAGACACGGCAGGCTTTCATGCGAATACCATATTGGAGTTGGAGCTCTTCATTTTCAGTGTGGATAACAGCTGTGTGTCCGAGACCACCCAAATTGAGCATACCTTCTGCTTTTTTGAATCCATCTTCAACGCCATCAGATTTGATAAGGGCAAGTACTGGAGACAATTTTTCCAAGGCAAGTGGGTGTTCCATTGTTGCATCTGGAATTTCTGCCAAAAGCAATTTTGTACCTGCAGGAACTTTAAGGCCAGCTTTTTCAGCGATTTCAATAGCTGAGTGACCTACAATGGCACCATTTACAGCTGTACGCGCTTCATTAAGAACGACTTTTTCCAATTTAGCAATGTCGGCTTTTTTAGAAATGATGACACATTGATGTGCTTCAAATTCAGCCTTAACTTCGTCATAAATAGCTGCATCAACGATAGCTGCTTGTTCAGAAGCACAAATCATACCATTGTCAAAACTCTTTGAAAGAATGATATCGTTGACAGCACGTTTAACTTTAGCATCTGCCGCAATATAGGCAGGTACATTCCCAGCTCCTACACCAAGTGCTGGTTTACCAGTTGAGTAAGCTGCTTTAACCATACCAGGTCCACCAGTCGCAAGTACTGTGGCAATCTTAGGATGGTTCATCAAGAGACCAGTCGCTTCGATAGATGGCTCTTCAATCCACTGAATACAGTTCTTAGGTGCACCAGCTTCAATAGCAGCATCACGAACAATGCGCGCAGCTTCTGCTGATGATTTTTGAGCTGATGGGTGGAAGGCAAATACAATTGAGTTACGTGTTTTCAACGCAATCAAAGCTTTGAAAATAGTAGTAGATGTTGGATTAGTTGTTGGAGTTACCCCACAGATAACACCTACCGGCTCAGCGATAGAGACCAAACCTTGCTCTTTATCTTCAGCAATAACACCGACTGTCTTGTCATTTTTGATGCTATTCCAAATATATTCAGAAGCATACATATTTTTTATAGCTTTGTCTTCATAAATACCACGACCTGTTTCGTCAACAGCCAATTTTGCAAGATACATGTGTTTATCAAGCGCTGCGATTGCTGCATGGTGAACAATGTGATCCACTTGCTCCTGTGTAAAGTCAGCCATTTCATTGAGGGCTTCAACCCCCTTTATTGCCAATTCATCAATTACTGTTTGAATATCTTTAGTTTGTTTAATTTCTTTAGTCATATAAAACTCCTTTTAAGCACTTGTTAAAAAAATCACAAGCTTTTGAACAATATTATTATAGCTCTTTATTCAATTTTTGTAAACCCTTACAACGACAAAAATAAAGAAATCCATCCATTTTAGGACAGATTTCATCATTATTACCAAATAATCACACGATCTTCTGGGGCACGCCACATGCCGTCGCCTTCTTTAACGTCAAATTCCTTGTGGAATTCGTCGAAGTTGCTCACGATAACATTGGTGCGCCATTTAGCCGGAGCATGCACATCCACGCTAGCTAACATTTGCATGTATTCTTCACGTGCTTTCATACGCCAGATTGTCGCAAAATTAACAAAGAACTCACGAACTGAAAAATCCTTATCTCGTTTAGCGGCCTCTAAGGCACAGGCTACACCACCGAGGTCAGCAACATTCTCAGAAACAGTCAATTTACCATTGACCTTGGCACCATAAGAATCCAAGCCCTCAAACTGATCCACAATCTTGTCAGTACGTTCCTTAAAGGCTGCATAGTCTTCCTCAGTCCACCAGTTCTTAAGACTACCATTCTCATCAAAGGAAGCTCCGTTTGTATCAAAGGCATGGGAAATCTCGTGAGCAATGACAGCACCAATACCACCATAGTTGGCTGATGAGCTTTGTGCAATATCATAGAAAGGTGCTTGAAGGATAGCTGCTGGGAAAACAATTTGGTTCTGCTGTGGATCATAGTAAGCATTAACCATGTGGGCAGGCATATGCCACTCACTACGATCAACAGGTTGATTCCACTTGCTCCAACTATGTGCAACTGAAATTTCGACTAACTTCTGTGCATTCTCAACAAGTGACAAGTTCTCATCAATAATCTTCTTATCATATGTCTCAGGTAGTTTTTCTGGATAACCGATATGAGGTGTGATGACATTGAGTTTCGTAATAGCCTTTTCACGTGTCTCAGGAGCCAACCAATCTGCTGTTTGAAGGCGTGATTTATAAACATCAATCATAGTTGCCACCTTCGCTTCAACATCTGCTTTTGCTTCTGGAGAGAATTTTTCACCTGCATACCAAAGTCCAAGAGCCTGATTGTAATGTCCTTGTGCCAAATAGTAGGCTCCTTTTTTCTTGTCCCAGGCTTGTGGTGTTCCTGAAAGCGCACGACCATATTTTCCAAATAGAACACGAAGTTCGTCTGTCAAATAGGCATTCCAAATTGTCGTAGCATCGATAAGTAGGCTCGCCTTAAGTAGCTCCCAATTATCTTCTGAATAATATTCTGCCGCAAATTCTGTCCAGAAGCGCTCTTCAGGAACGATAACTTTATCAGGAACTTGTCCCAAGATTTCTGTGAAGATGTTATCAAGTGGAAGTTCCGGTGCTAGCTTGGTAAAGTCTTCCCAATCATATGGGTGGTAGAGTTCCACATACTCGGAAGATTCTTCACTCGAAAGGACATACTTGGCCAACTTAGCATCAAGGGCGATAACCTTGTCCAAGATATCTTTGATTTCTTCAGCTGTAAAGCCATATTTCTCAAGGAGTTCTTCTTCCATTTCACGCCAAATTCCTAAAAGCTCCTTGCCCTTCTCATTATCCTCAGTGTAATAGGTTGTATCAGGTAAAATAATACTTGGCGCTGCTGCCCAGAGGACATTTAATTGAGCATTCATAAAGTCTGGAGATACACCGAATGGGAACGCATTAGGTTTACCAGACATCTCGTACTCAGCAATTTTCGAAGCAAATTCTGAGAATGAGGAAAGCTTCTTGTATTCTTCAATCCAAGGTTTAACAGGCTCGATACCCAATGCCTCACGTTTGTCAAAGTCCGCAGCCATACGGTGAAACTTAATGAAGTTTTGTAGAATAGCATTGTCTGGAATATTCTCTCCTGCCAACCACTGATCAGTCGTTTCAAGCATAAGGTCTTCAATTTCATCTGCTAAATCTGAGAAACCACCTGTACGTGGCTTATCATCGGGAATCACTGCTGTTTTTTCCCACTCACCATTAATCGCATGGTAAAAATCATCTTGTAAGCGTGTCATTACACTTCCTCCATCAACATTAAAAGTGCTTTCATTATAACAAAATTCCCCAGCAAAAGCATTTACTGAGGAAAGTTTGGCTTATTTTACTAAGATTGCTAGGGTTTGATAAGGCTTAAGACTTACCTTTTCAGCAAGCTCTGCATCGTCATAGTTTGACAAGAGCACGCGCCCTGACTGGTATTCTGCTGGAATCTCCACTTCAGCTTCACTTCCATAGAAATTATTGAGTACCAAGAGTTTTTGACCGTCTAAGTGGCGTTCAAAGGCGTAGACTTGTTGACTATCTTCCAGTGCTGGCAAGTAGCTACCTTCTGAAATGATGGGCATTTCTTTACGCAAGCGAATCAATTCTTTATAGAATTTAAAGATTGGTCCATCAATTTCATTTTCAACGTTGATGTCTTTGTAAGATTTACCAGCTTTCAACCATGGAGTGCCTGTTGAAAAAACCTGCATTTTCAGAAGCATCCCATTGCATTGGCGTACGAGAATTATCTCGTGACTTAGCTTGGATAATCTTAAAGGCTTGCTCAGGTGACTTGCCTTGATCCAAGAGCATTTGGTAAGCATTGATGGACTCGACATCCACATAATCTGCCATAGAATCATAATCTGGATCAATCATGCCAATCTCTTCGCCCATGTAGATATAAGGGGTTCCACGTGACAAGTGAATGCTAGCTGCTAGCATAGTCGCTCCTTCATTGCGGAAGTTCTTGATATCTACAAAGCGATTCAAGGCACGAGGTTGGTCATGGTTATTCCAGAAAAGGGCACTCCAACCACCACGTTCACTCATTTCCTTGCCCCAAGTATGATAGAGACGTTTGAGCTCTTCAAAATCAAAGGGAGTAATGGTCCATTTTTGACCATCTTCATAGTCTACTTTAAGATGATGGAAGTTAAAGGCCATAGACAACTCGTGACGCTCCGGTGCTGAATACAGAACACAGTTGTCAATGGTTGTCGATGACATCTCTCCAACTGTCATAAAGCTATCATCAGAACCAAAGGTCGCTTCATTCATCATACGAAGATAGTCATGGACAATTGGTTTATCCGTATAAGCTGGTTTCCCTTCATTTTCAGGGCAATCTACCAAGACCTCATCTTTCCCAATCAAATTGATCACATCGAAACGGAAACCTTTGACTCCCTTGTCACGCCAGAAGTTGACCACCTTGAACAACTCCTTGCGGACATTGGGATTTCGCCAATTGAGGTCTGCCTGTGTTTCATCAAAGAGGTGAAGATAGTATTTCCCTGTATCTCCAAAAGGAGCCCAGGCAGAACCACCAAATTTAGATAACCAATCGGTTGGTTTGTCCTGAATGAAGAAGAAAGCTTGGTAATACTTATCCCCAGCCAATGCCTTTTGGAACCACTCATGCTCCGTTGAGCAATGATTGAGCACCATGTCTAGCATGAAGTCAATATTATGCTCTTTAGCGACACGGACCATCTCTTCAAAATCAGCCATGTCTCCAAAGACAGGGTTGACGGCTGTGTAGTCTGAAATATCGTAACCATTGTCACGTTGTGGACTTGGATAGAAAGGATTGAGCCAAACCATATCCACGCCCAACTCTGCTAGATAAGGAATCTTTTCAATGATCCCTCTGAAATCACCGATTCCATTTCCTGTCGTGTCCTTATATGATTTTGGATAAATTTGGTATACAACCTTTGTTTTATCTAATGCCATTTATTTAACCTCTTTTTTATCAAAGGGTGGACCGTAACGTTTTCACCCCTTAGCTTATTTTGTTCGATGAGCAATCATGAGAACATCACCACGTTTGATATCACGTGGAAGATCCCCTTCAACATCTGCTTGGAAATCATCTTGATTTGTAATGATAACTGGAGTCTCAGTGACCAAACCAGCTTTTTTGATAACATCCATATCAAAGCTAATCAATTGTTGACCAACAACAACTTTATCACCTTGTTCAACATGAGCCTCAAAACCTTTTCCGTCAAGGCTAACAGTATCCATACCAATGTGCATTAGCATTTCAACACCTTCTTCAGAAACGATACCTACGGCGTGCTTAGTTGGGAAGAGTACTGTCACTGTACCATTCACTGGTGAAACCAATTCCCCTTGACTTGGTTCGATGACGATACCTTGTCCCATTACACCTGATGAAAAGACAGGGTCTGTGGCTTGGCTAAGTGGTTTAACTTGGCCAGCAAGTGGGCTAACAACCTCTGCTGATTCAGCAAGAGCCGTTGGAGTAGCAGTATGTGATGCAAATTCAGCTTCTTCTTGAGCTGCGAATTCTTCCTTAAGTTCTGTATCATCTTCTGTCTTAGTAAAGAGACCCGCTTTACGGAAGAAGAAAGTCAAGACCATAGGTACAATGATAGCAACAAGCATAATTCCTGCAAATGGAATCATATACTTAGGTTGAATTGATAGAATACCAGGCAACCCACCAATACCAATAGAAGCCGCTGTAACATTAAAGGTTACTGAAAGAAGACCTGCAATAGATGAACCAATCATACCCGCAACAAATGGGTAAATATATTTGACGTTAACCCCGAAGAGGGCTGGTTCTGTAACACCAAGATAAGCTGAAATAGTAGCTGGAAGTGAAATTTGAGCCTCACGTTCATCATGACGATGCATAATATAGTAAGCAAAAACTGCTGAACCTTGAGCAATGTTTGATAGAGCAATCATAGGCCAAAGAGCTGTTCCACCAGCATCTGCAATCAACTGAGTATCAATTGCATTGGTCATGTGGTGAAGACCAGTGATAACGAACGGTGCATAGAGAGCACCAAAAACAGCACCGAATAGCCATTTTACAGGACCTGTCAAACCAGCAAGAACCACTGTTGAAAGAGCTTGTCCAATAGTCCAACCAATAGGACCTAAAACCGTATGAGCCAAAATAAGGGCTGGAATCAATGACAAGAACGGTACAAAAATCATTGATACTACTTCTGGTACATGTTTACGCCAGAAAATTTCAAGATAAGAAAGTGACAAACCAGCAAGAAGGGCAGGAATAACTTGCGCTTGATAACCTATACGATTAACAGTAAAGAATCCGAAATCCCAAACCCAATCCTTAGCAATTTCAGACGCTGGTGTCGATGCTACTGAATAAGCATTAAGCAATTGTGGTGACACCAGACAAATACCCAAAACAATTCCAAGAATTTGGCTAGTTCCCATTTTACGAGAAACAGACCAAGTAATACCTACAGGCAAGAATTGGAAAATAGCTTCACCAGGCAACCACAAGAAGTGATTCACTCCTGACCAGAACTGAGAAACCTCGGTAATTGTCTTACCGTCAAGCATTGACCAATGCACACCCTCGAGAACATTACGGAAACCAAGGATTAATCCCCCAACGATAAGGGCTGGAATAATAGGCGTAAAGATCTCCGCCAAGGTTGTCATAACACGCTGAACTGGGTTTTGGTTGCTCTTGGCAGCTGATTTAGCAGCTTCTTTAGAAACACCTTCAATCCCTGATACAGCAGTGAAATCGTTATAAAAGATTGGCACATCATTACCAATGATAACTTGGAATTGACCTGCATTGGTGAAGGTCCCCTTAACAGCAGGAATGGCTTCGATTGTTTTCACATTTGCCTTCTTGTCATCACCAAGAACAAAACGCATACGCGTCGCACAGTGAGTAACAGCAGTCACATTTTCTTTACCACCGATTGCAGCAAGCAGATCTTTGGCTTATTGTTCAAATTTACCCATTTGAATCTCCTTTTCTTTTTTGACAATATCTGATTGACTTGATAAACTGATTGTAAACGATTGCAAATTTGTCTGCAAGTGTTCCGGTGTTTTTTTAACATATTTTTGTAAAAAAACATCGGTTGTATGTTTTTTACCTACAAATGAGGAGAAAGATGAAAAAATATCAGATTATTTATAAGGATTTAGAAAAAGCTATCCATGAGCAAAAGTATCAAGTGGGAGACTTTCTCCCCACCGAGCAAGAACTGGTTCAATCTTACCAGGTTAGTAGAGATACTATACGAAAGGCATTAACCTTACTCGTTGAAGAAGGCTTGGTCAAAAAAATTCATGGCTCTGGTTCTCAGGTTATTAACCAGGAACAAATCAACTTTCCTGTGTCTGACCTTACTAGTTACCAGGAGCTAATCGAGCAACAAGGCCTTAATTCGCAAACCAACGTTATTTCTCTGGATAAAATCATTGTTGATTCAAATCTCTCAGAAAGAACTGGTTTTTCTAATAGCCGACAGGTTTGGCGTGTTGTTCGTCAAAGAGTCGTTGATAGCTGTGCCTCTGTTATAGATATTGATTACCTAGACGCCAGCCTTGTTCCGCAACTAAACCGTAGCATTGCTGAATACTCTATTTACGACTACATTGAGAATCAACTCAACCTTAGCATTTCCCACGCCTTTAAAGAAATCACTATCGATAACGCTACCGATCAAGATAAGATTCTTATCGACCTAGGTAAGGACCAGCACGTTGTCTGTGTCCGTTCAAAAGTTTATTTAAACAATGGAAAACAGTTCCAATTTACGGAAAGTCGCCACAAACTTGAAAAATTCAAATTTGTTGATTATGCCAAGCGTCATCATTGAAACGAAAGACCCAGCTAACAGAAAAAGTATCGGACAAGAATGTCCGATACTTTTTAGTTTTTACGGATAGGATCTGCTAGATACTCTGCACGAGCTCCACCAATTAACTTAGGACGACTAGCCAAAGCAGTCACATGGGCACCACCTAATTCTGGAGTAATAGGGCGAAGAGGAACTTGGACCCTCTTCACATGCATACCAATAGAGGTATCCCCAATATCAATACCAGCCTGAGCGACAATTTCCTCCACCTCAACAGGATCCTTCATATAGTCGAAAGCAGCCAGCTGACCACTTCCCCCAGCGTGCAAGGTCGGAAGAACATTCACAATTTCCAAATCTTTAGCCATAGCAAGCTCACGCTCAACAACCAAAGCACGATTCAAATGTTCACAGCCCTGAACAGCCAAGGAAATCCCTTTAGGTTCCAAAACCTCAAGAATAGTTTTCACAATTCGTTGACCAATTTCGCGGCTAGAGGCTTTGCCGATAGTCCCACCAGCAACCTCACTGGAAGACAACCCCAAAACAAAGATAGCTCCTCGCCCAATAGCGGAACGTTCAACAATATCTTCTACAAGCACACGTGTCTTCTCTTCTAAATCTAGCAACATCACAACAGCCCTCCTTTAGACAACAGCTGTATTCAGGATTCGCACAATAAGATAGTACAGAATCACAAAAAAGATAAGGAAAAATACCCCTAATAATAATAACTGCCCACGGCGTTTCTTACTTAGGTCCCAGAAGAAACCAAATCCCATCAAAAAAGGACCAACACTATAACTTAGCATAAACCATAAATCTACACGTGCTATATGCCAAAAAGAAGAAATAAAGGCCACCAAACCTATTAAGGATAAAATCCAAGAAAAGTCCCAACAATCTGGTTTAGCAAAAGCCAAGCCTATTAAGAAGCAGCCCAAGGCAGGCATGATAATAAATGATAGGGTCATAAAATAAAACATGCCATTATTATAGCATGTTTTACAGTTTCATGTTAGTGGCGGTTAATAACACCATAAGCAATAGTAAATGCAATAGCAGCAATACCTACAACGATTGCCATGATGGCCCAAAACATAGTCATCGCACGGCGTCCCTTGCGATTGTTGAAAGGAAGTCCCCAACCAATCATGATAACACCTAGCAATCCAAGCCAGATTTTATAAGTGATAACAATCGCCGAATCAAAATAGGCAAAAGCAACCAAACCTAAACCTAGCAAAGAAATCAAATAAGACCACTTACCCTTCAAAAATGAAGGCAAGGCCCAACCAAATAACACTAAACCTAGTAGAGCAAGAGCTCCACCACCAAAAAATACAGGTACAATATAATTATCAAACATATTCATATTATAGCATATCTTAAAAAGTTAGGAAATAGAATCTATCAACCAAAGCCATATCCACTCTTTAAAATTTGTTTACTCTCAATCACAGATTAATTGGCAGATACTAACTATTTATTTGGGTACAAAAAAACAAGACCCAGAAAGGACCTTGTCTTAATAAGCTAATTAAGCTTTGTTTGCTGAACATAGTTGATTTATTCGCCATACTTCCCATTACATCGTGAAAGGCTATATTTAAGATTTCAAACAACCATATTAATAAGAAGAGAACTTCATTATTCCTCTTAGTTCTATAAAAAGTGTGGCTAATTTGAGGCAAAATATTAAATTGAATTTGCCACAAATCGTAAGACCTGGTTTGGAAAGTATGAGTTTCAATTGGATTAAAAACAGCCTAATATTAAGACTTTTCAGAACGATATTTACTGATTGATTTCATAAAATTTGAATCAATATTTTTAAAATAGGGGAATAGATTAGTTCATTAAATATTAAACAATAAGCAATTTGTAAAATTATGCTAGACAATAAAGCGTCCCATATTTTGGATATGAAATGCTTTAAATAAACCTCATTTGTCAACTTAAGCTAGAGAATTTCACCAGACTCAGAAAAAACTTGATACTGAGTTTTGTAGTTAATTCCGTAATTTCCCCTAAAATTCAATATATATCTTATTGGATAATGAATAGTTTTGCTTCACATTTCTATTTAATGGGTGTATTGGCTGTCCCCACTTTGTTAATGGTGCAAAAGAATATACTCGAATATCATTTTGCTTAAAAGCTGACAGAAGTAACTTTTTACCTCGTTATAGTGATGGATACCCCAGATTCCCCCAAGCGCCCCAAACCTCATTAATACCATGTTCAAGCAAAAAATTAATTATCACCCTAACATTTTCTGTTGCGAGTTCCAAATTAAACTCATCTAACTCAGAGGCGTACGTTGCTCTTTCTGGATAGACGTTTGACACAATCCAACCATCATATCCTAACTTCTGGCTAGCTCCAATAATTCGGTTAATTGTCCTATCGCTGTACTCTTCATTAGCAGCCGAAGGATTCATACAAATGGCAACCAGAGGTCTCTTTCCTAATCTACCTAACAAGAATCTGTGATACTTATTATAATGCTGTGGAATACATAAATTAGGTGTCTCTCCAACAGGATAGCTTGGTCTGACTTTTGTAACTTTTTGATTCATAAATATTACCTCAAAGATATTATGCCACGAATACGCTTATATAAAATACCAAAAAAGTAAAACCACAATAATCGTAATCTTTCTTAAGGAGATTATGCAAAAGCAAAAATTATTTAGGTGTGACGATAGTATATATACTTAAAATAGAGATACACCATTTTAGTGAATCTTAGATATTTCTCGAGTAAATATCTTTGCAAGGGTATCAGCATAAAGTTCAGGCGTTAAGTCTTGCTTTTGAACTTTCTCCAGTAATTGTGAAAAATATTCCTTCTCAGTACCCTTTGTATGAGAAATAAAACTAACAAATTCTATTTAATTCACCAGCTGCTTTTTCTGAGCTAGTAGGATTCATAGTATTGTTGATAAAATTCATCGTATTTCTCGTTTATTTTGAGTAAGTTCACTTCCTCTTGTTTATCTAAAGTTGTTGATAAGAGACATTAAGATCAAGCCAATTCTTTTTCAAACTGTTCGAGTAATTTGTCTGTAACTTTTTTCCTATTATAATACAGCTTTATCAAAGGGATAATATCTATCCATACCTGATCAATAAAAACTTTAACAATCTTATCTTTAAAGATAAGTAAAGGCTCATCATCACGTGTATGCACACGATATCCATCTGTCCGTAATTCATTTATCAGGTCCTCAATATGAGTTTCTGATGTATTGAATATATATTGTTTCAACCATTGTGGCATATTAGGGTCTTTAATATGCCAAGACGCGCTCAAATATTTACCATCCATTCTTCTGGTTTCACCTTTTTCTAGACGACCTGGTACTCGTGTACTAGAAATGGTATATTTTTCAATGATATCTCCCTTTTGATAATATTCATTATAAAAACGTTCGTATTTGGTTGGTTTATAACTTTTTGTCCTATAAATTAATTCCATTACTATTCCTTTATTTTTCATCATTTGTCAAAATAAGCTAGAAATTTTACCTGGCTCAGATAAACTTGATACAGAGTTTTGTAGTTCAAGGATTTCCTTGAGATTCGATTTCTCTTATCAGCTAGAGCTAATAAGAATATTTGGGAAAGTCCACTGAAATCCATCCTCCTTGGAGTTCCATGGTGTCTCAATAAACCGTTAGAATGTTCATGACCCTGGGACCTCCAAAGAATCCAATGTCAGTATATCATAAATAACAACATTTTGAGTTTCCGAAAAACAACTATTTGCCCTGTTGTAAAATGAAGTGCAACAAAAAAGACATCCAAGAGAAAATTCTTGAATGTCTGTAAATGTTGATATAACGTATCGTTTAACGTTTAGAGAATTGTGAAGCTTTGGCATCAACATTTCTAAAGATTCCATTCGTGTTTATTGTTTACTATGTTTGATTATATTTTAGTTGAATGGTGTCAATTTTGACTCCGAGTGTAGGCGAGTTTGTTATTTTTAATCTCGTTACTCTTACTAGCATTATATCATAAATTCAATTCAATCAGTTTCCGTTTATACAGACATTTTCAAAACTTTCCGTTATAACGGACTTACTTATTAATAATAAAGAAATAATTATCTGTTATAATAGTAAAAAGGAGAAATTCATCACGAAAAAATCATATCACTTCTGCTTCTTACCTTATCAGCTTTCCTTCTCATTTCTTGTTCATCTCAAGACAACCTAGATGGCAACTACTATTGGATTGATACCGAGAATGGCCTAAGAAATGAGTTATCATTCTCTATCAAAGGTACCGAAGGTACTATCGAGAAGGGAGAGTATGACAAGATTACCATCAATAGTAAAAATAACACCTTTGAACTTTCTGGTGAATATGCTTCAGCTAAAGAAGTGACTTACAAACATTCTGATGGGGTCATCGCTGTTGATATCAGTGGTACTGAACATGAGTACTATAAAGAAGGTACTGATGCTTATAAAGAAGCCGTCAAGAAATACAATGAATTACAAAACTAAAAAGGAGGTCATTTGAATGAAAATCAACTCAGAAATCTATGATAATCTATATGATTTTATCCAAAACCTAGAAATTAGAATCCAAAAGAATGTTTTTCATTCTAATCATTCAGAACAACTATCTACTTTCAGAAATGAACTATACCAACTTTGCAAGACCAAAGAATTGAATGTCTTGCTAAATGACATTACCTCTCTACCTTCTTACGAAGAACTCATCTTAGCTACACCTGATCAATCAAAAGGTTATGTCTTGATGAGTGTTGAGAACTTCTATAATGAGGTTATTGAGCCGTCTAAAATAGAATATTATGGGTAAAATAAAAGACAGTAGCAAAATTTGATTTGCTACTGTCTTTTTGTTAATCATTTTTTTCCTTTTTGATAATACTCATCTAAAAGTATATTACATTCTTTTGCTAATGCATTTGCTAATGCTGGGGGAACTGCGTTTCCAACATGTTCACAACGTTTAGAATGATTGCCAAAGAATTTATAATCCAAAGGGAATCCAGTAATCGCTGCAGCTTCCCTAACAGTGATACTTCTATGTTCTCGTGGATGTACTGGGAAATTACTATGGCCAGGAACCAGTGTAGGACTGGGTTCATAACCAGCTAATCTCATTGTAGAACCACGAGAATAAAACTTACTAATTTTTAAATCAGCTGGCAATTCATCAATATGATTTGCGATTGAATCACCTTCAGGGATATATTTAAAACGACGAACAGTTTTTTCATTGTGGTTCATCGGAACATTATCCAAATCTTCCTCATCTGTATAGTCAATTTCACTCAATGCATCATTAACTGTTTTAGGTTTAGGAAGATCTAAATAATCAACCGGCATATCTTTTTTAAAGATATCCTCGCTCATAAAACGAGGTTCAGGAAATTTATATTCTAATTTTAGGTCTTTCCTTACTGCAACAATAATAACACGTTCACGTTTTGTTGCTGAACCATACCAAGCAGCATTCAACACTTTATGAACAACAGTATAGCCAAGTTTTTCATAAGTCTGATAAAGGTCATCAATAACTGAAATAAGATATCCATCCTGTTTTAATGACTTCATCATGTCAGCCTTCTCATATCGTAATGCTTTGCCTTCTTCTTCAAACTCCTCTGTTATTCCATTGACTTTTCTGAGACTTGCTTTTTGCCCTTTATAGCGTTCTAATTTTTGCCAAATCTCATCAACCTGCTCTTTGATTTCTGTTGGTGTTTCAGGGTCTAGAATTTCTGCATTTACAATACCCGGAACATTCTCCACAATAGAAATTTTTGGTTTAAAAGCCTCAACGAGATCAAGTTGCTTTCTATATAATGTATTTCGTTCATCATTTGGACTTCTTTCACCGGCTAGACTAAAGCCTTTACAGACAACTCCACCGAACATTACATCAAGCTCACCTGCTTTCAGTCCAGTTTCTTTTAATAATTCATAGGGCTTCAACTCCTCAATTGGTGTATTGTCAATAATTGCCTTCTCTTCTGCTAAATTTGGATTATTAAAAGTAAGAGTCTCTAAACACTCTTTTACAAAGTCATTCACATAGACTGTCTTAAAATTCTCTTGCATGAATCCTAAGTGAGAACCTCCAGCTCCCACAAAAGTTTCCAAAATCGTATAACCAGTATTCATTAGTTATTGAAATCTCCATTTCTTAAAAGTTCATAGAACTTTTCACAGTATTGTTTAGCAATGGGTTGCTCTTTTATTTTTTGAATTAAATCATCTTTCGACAGATTAAATGGATCATATTTGACTACTCTTGTATTATTTCTTGGTTTAAAATCTACAAATCCATAATCATCACGCATAATATTTAACCAACTGGAAACATATCTTCCCTTGCTCTCAGTCAAATACAGAACCTCTTTATTGCTGTATTCTTCTTTTATTTTTTCAACAATTTCTTGATTACTTAAATTTACTTTCCCAGTATTTGAATCACGATTATTGTTTAAAATAGCCAGTAAAACTTTAATGTATGGTTCAATATAAGCATCAAATAGGTATATGAAAACTCAGATAAGTCCATCATAGCCATCTTTCTTCCACTACTTGTCAGATGATTTTTATTATCAGTAAATCCTAAAGAAGCTAGAGTAATAAAGACGTTTCGCCAGTTTCCATTATTGATTGTTTCTGTCTTTTTGAGATGCTCTTCCATCTTTTTTCTATTCAATATCTCATTCGATCCAGGATTAAGAAGATGCCAATACTGTATATATTTTAAAGCTATAAAATACTCAAAAATTCGATTGTCACGTAAGTAGTATGATGAAATAGTCAATTGATTAGAGTCCTTTTTTAGCAAGCTCATCTAAAAGTTTTCTATCAATTTCTCGTACATTTTTCGACGCTAAATTGATCTCAATTATTTTAGTTGATTTAGGATATTTAAAAAGTCCAATATTTAGTTTTGTATTCTTATAGAAATTAGATGGGATTACAATTGCTGTATTATATTCTTTTCCTTCCTCATATAAATATTCCGAAAATTTTCTCGGAGAAATTTTTTGTTCAAAGAAATACTCATATTGGAATAGTTGGCCAATCCCTCTGACATACTCTGTTACACCAATATCGGCTCGTTTACATTCAAGAGTAGACAATAGGCGGAATTGACCATCAGTTATTGTGAAATCAGAAGTAATACCATTGATGTATTCAACTTCTTTTTCATAGTTAGCATTATCTACTTCTTTTTTGTCCAATAAAATTTCAGAGATTCCTTTTTTAATCTCGTCACTATTGTTTATTGTATCTTGAAATTGTTTTTCTAATATATCAATACTTGAACACATACACACGTGACTCCTTTTCGTATTATTTATTATATCATACTTGAGCCTATGACTTAGACCATCAAACTATATAAATTTTCACTGTACACTTCTAAACACCTGCAAATACTGATACTTCCTAACCATCTTACTTTCATCACTCATTTCAATTTTGAAGTAAAAATAGTGATCCCGTCCGTCTTTACTGTTTTCTTTATTGAGTTTGAAATAGTTTTTTTGGCTCATGGCCATTTCTCTTAGTATATCATCAGTGAGAAATGTCAATGGTACATCCATAGCTGAATACTTGTAGAAGTCTTCTTCAAACTTAATATATGAATCCGAGAAATAGTCAAACTGTAATTTATCTTTATAGATTTCTCTCCTACTCATCGCTCAATTCCTCCATTAAACTGATTCCCAAAATATCATCCACTTGAAGTAGCTGGTACTTATCAGCTGTTTTTATTGTGATTTCAGACGTGCAAATTTCTGTTACCTGTCCAGTGAATCCTTCTTTTCTCTTGCCGGATTTGACTTCAAATATTCCTGTCAGCCTACCAACATACAACTGGTTAATCAAGGTGAGTTTATCTAACTTAGTCAACTCACTACTCATATCAACCTTGTTCTTATCATCTGTCAATGAGGTTGTATGTTCTGAAAGGAAGAAGCCCATCCATTTCATCATTCCCCTATCTTGATGTTCCCTTGCTGATTGGAAGGGAAGATAACTTCTATCAATCATTTTAAACCATCTAGTCCACCAGCTAAGTGACCACCAATCAACTTACTTCATTCCAAGCTTCTTGAAACTTCTAGCAAAGAGTTCCCCTTTTGAATTATTGTAAATCCAAATTGATTTCGGATGGTATCAATTGCTGTTTGGAGCCTTTCTTCTGTATCAATTTTCTCAACGTCATCAAATAGTGAGATGACCTGAATAAAATCATCTACAAAATTTGAATAACTAATGGCTACATTTCTGACTACTCCCGAATCATATTTCTTTCTAAATAGGAATAAAACATGATCTGTGAGAACTCTAGTATTATTAGTCGGCTCTACCTTCATCTGATACTGGATCGATCGTTTCATTTCATTCCTTTAAAAGCCTATAGAGATGAGACTAAGATAAGTCCGTTTTAATTATCTGCTCTACTCATCACACAAAGCGAGGTCCTTAAAAGATACAATCCACGTTCCACACACTCAACACTAGCATAGAAAGATCTCATATCCACAAAAGCAATATCAGATTTTGGTTCTCGTGA
>ENA-OQBV01000702-OQBV01000702.1-human-gut-metagenome-genome-assembly--contig:-NODE-702-length-18474-cov-3.988663_pt1 | contig 18474 bp, 20 predicted proteins | sample MGYA00242750_ERZ504559 | MGnify/ENA primary metagenome ERZ504559 (study PRJEB26092, sample SAMD00036230) | human gut metagenome | host: Homo sapiens | study: EMG produced TPA metagenomics assembly of... | reverse complement strand
GTCATCAGCAGTATGTACGAGTCATTGGCAACAAAGACACCGAATGTGATCAGACTTGTTGTGAACTGTCAGGCTGGTTAACCAGCAGAAAGTTCGTTATTGCGAAAAATGGCTGACAAGAAACTGTGACATCCTGATTTTTGATGAGCCGACCAGAGGTATCGACGTTGGAGCGAAGAACGAAATTTATAAATTGATGAATCAGCTGGCAGAACAGGGCAAAGCCATTATTATGATTTCCTCTGAAATGACTGAGATCTTACGTATGAGTGACAGAATCGTCGTAATGTGTGAAGGAAAGAAAACTGGTGAGCTGGATATTTCCGAGGCTACACAGGAAAATATCATGAACATGGCTACACGAGAGATAGAGTAGGAGGAAGTAAAAATGGCAAATAAGACAACAAAGACGGCTGGCACAAACAAGTCGTTCATTGACAGAATGGGAGGACAGAAATTCATCGTTTTCCTGATCGTAATCGCAATGTTCATCTTCTTTTGTGCAATGAGTCCGGGATTTAGAAAATATACAACATTTGTAAGTATTCTGGATTATTCTTACTACATTGCGTTGATGGCAATCGGAGTTGCATTTCCGCTGATGACAGGTGGTGTAGACCTTTCCATCGGTACAGGACTGATCTGTTATTCACTGGTAGGCGGATACCTGATCGTACATCAGGGATGGCCGACAGCAGCGGGTATGCTGGTAAGTATTTTAATGGGTGTTGCAATTGGTGTACTCAATGGTGTTCTGGTAGCGATCATGGATCTTCCGGCTTTCCTGGCAACCTTATGTACATCGATGATCGCCAGAGGTATTGGTACAATCGTAGTAGGCGGATTTGGTATTCCTTGGCCGGTAGCAGGATCACCGGAAGGATGGTTCAGAAATATCTTTAAGATTAAAACAGATGGTATGAACATTCCAATCGGATTTTTATGGATCATCTTACTTGTAATCCTTATGACATTCGTATTGAACCATACAAGAATCGGACGTTACACACTGGCAATCGGAAGTAACAAAGAGGCAACAAGACTCTCAGGAGTTAATGTTAAATTTTACCACATCATGGCATATGTGATCTGTGGATTCTTTGCAGGACTGGCAGCAATTTCCTACTCTGCAATCTTTGCAACAGTTCAGCCGGGTAGTGGAGCAGGATTTGAGCTGGAGGCGATCGGTGGAGCAATCATCGGTGGCGTATCCATGACAGGTGGTGTGGGAAGCATCACTGGTACACTTGCAGGTGTATTCGTAATCTGTCTGTTAAAGACAGGACTTCCTTTCATCGGACTGACAGCAAACTGGCAGCAGATCATCACAGGTTTTGTATTGATCGCAGCTGTATTGATTGATATCTTCAAGAGAAAGAAAGAAGCAGCTTAATTTGTGTCAGATTGAAAAGATAGATAGCAGACCGGCGTCGGGAATCTAGGGATTCCCCCGGCTGTTACTATAGAAAAGAGGAGGCTGCACCTCGGCTTGCAGTCAGAAAACATATCTTAGGAGGATAAGAACTATGAAAAAGAAAGTTTTAGCAGTGTTACTTGGCGGATGTATGGTAGCAGGATTGTTAGCAGGATGTGGCGGCGGAGGAGACGACGCTAAGACATCTGATGATGGAAGCAAGGATTCTGGAAAGAGCGGCGGATATAACTTCGAAGTTGTTGTAAAGAGCTTCCAGTCTACATACTGGCAGGCAGCGAAACAGGGTATCGATACAGCAGCAAAAGAGCTTGGTGTAAAATGTAACACAACAGGACCAAACGCTGAGTCTGATATCGCTGACCAGGTAAACATGCTGAACAATGCGATCAATAAAGCTCCGGACGGAATCGCACTGGCAGCTTGTGACCAGAGTTCTGTTCTGAAATCTCTGCAGAATGCGCTGGATAAGAAAATCCCTGTAGTTTGCTTCGATACAGGTGTAGCAGATGCTCCGGAAGGATCTGTATATGCAACAGTTGTTACTAACAACGAAGAAGCTGGTGGAATTGCAGCAGAAAAAATGTACGAAGCTCTGAAAGATCAGCTTGCAAACGCAAAAGATGCTGTAAGAATTGGTGAAGTAAACCAGGATGCTACATCCGGAAACATCACAGGACGTGGTATGGGATTCATCAATAAATTTAAAGAACTTGCTGAAGCTGACGGAAAGAAAGTTGCAGTAGTTGGAAATGAATACTATGTAAACCTTGTTGAGAACAATGCAAAAGAAGCTGATGCTGATATCATCATCGAAGTAGCTGTACCTGCACAGACAACAGTAGAACTGTCTGCTACAGAAGCTTCTAACATCATGAACAAAAAAGATACAATCGCTATGTTCGGTTCTAACCAGGTAACAGCAGAAGGTCTTCTGACAGCAAACCAGAACCTGGATGTACTTGGAGCAGGAGATGGAAAGATCCTTGGTGTAGGATTTGATGCTGGTTCAACACAGAAAGCAGCTGTAAAAGACGGAACATTACTTGGATCTGTAACACAGGCTCCAGTAGATCAGGGAAGAATCGCTATTGAGACTCTGAATGACATCTGCGAAGGAAAAGAAGTAAAAGACGTAGAGACAGCTTGCTACTGGTACGATGCAGAAACAATGGAAGATGCAGAAATCGCACCAAACCTTTACGACTAATCTTTTGCTGATCAAACAGTAAAAAGTGATATCTAAGGAGAAACCGGGGGTTTTCCCGGTTTCTTTTTATGAAAGACAAACACTCAGGAGGAACACACATATGCTCAATGGAATAGAAACTATTTTTTGATAATACAACCCAAATGCTTCGGCATTTAAAGAAAAAATCATTTGAAAAAAATACACAGGATTTTATCGATTCCTACGGACATTATTTCCGGGAAATGACAGAATATGTGGACAGTATTTCCGATAAAAAGCGGGCAGCAGAAGAAATTGCAGATACACTGATAAATCGTGTAGAGAAGAAGTTTGCTTCGAAAAAAGGAAAAATTGATTCCAGAACACAGGTGGATCTGAATTTCTTTATGATCTATTATGTTTTTCCTACAATTTTGGGGACTGAGCACGAGTATGCGAAGCTGATCGCTGACAGCATCTGCAGTGCATGGGGAAAACGGTTTAAAGAGAGTCAGATTCAGTATACAGATTATGATACATTGTACGGATCATTCAGGGAAAAGATTTTTGGTATTTTTTAAAAAGAGTTTCGCCAGAGCAGCATGGTGAACATCGAGTTATTCTGAGGGTTTCAATTCAGGTATGTAAAATAAGAGTGTTTTCAGACGATTACGGGGATTCCCCGCAGGTAAGTGAGAGAGGCTTATTCTGCGGGGAACTTTTTGTAATATAAGAAAGTGGTATATTTTCATATTTTAAGATATTTTTTTGGAGTGGTTCCTTTGTATTTTTTGAATGTTTTGATGAAATAACTCAGATCATTGAATCCGGAGGCGTAGGCAATTTCTGTGATCGACAGATTCGTTGTGATCAACTGGTAACAGGCGCGTTCAATACGATAGTAATTGAGGTAATCAATCGGTGTCCGATGCGTCATCTCGTGAAAAAAGCGGCAGAAATATTTGGGCGACATATTTACACTTCCAGAAATTTCTTCCAATGTAAGAGGAAGATTATAGGAAGATTCCATAAATTCCAGTGCCTGCTTCAGCTGCAAAATCCTTTTGTGGCTTCGGTGTTCCTCATCCGGTGCGTTTTTACAGAAACCTTCACTGAAGAGAGTGCCGAAAAACTGATACATGGCGCCGAAAACTACAAGCTGATACCCCTCTTTTTTGGAGGCTGCCGCATCAAAAAGTGTCCAGAGTGTGCGGTGGATCGTATTGCAGATTTTCGGATAGTGCGTCTGAACGGAAACCTCATGATCTGTGATCTGGCGAAGAAAACGACAGCAGGAATCCGTCTTGTTCATCAGCATATTCATATCGAACACCAGACATTCGTATACGCAATCATCGGGAATACCGGAATGGATCGAACCGGCTGGGATGAAAATACTGTCTCCTGCTTCTGCAAGAAATTCAATTTCATCAATGGTAACAGTCAGAGATCCACTTAGGATGCGGATCAGCTCAAATTCTACATGCCAGTGAAAGGACATGACATACTGCGGATGGGAAGCAGTGACGTGATAATATTCCAGGGGAAAGTCAGCAGTTCCTCTTCTTCTGTTTTCTCTGTAGTTGATATATTGCATAAGATACTCCTAGGTGAATATTGTTATATTTTTTTACTATTATAGCACAAGTAAAAAGAAGCACACAATGCTAAAATAAAATCAGTAATGGTTAAGAACCTTTGAAAGGAGGCATATCAGTGAGCGATAAGAAAAAGCAAGTTCTGGCGTTTGATTTCGGAGGCGGAAGCGGACGTGCGATTCTGGGAACTCTGGAAAACGGGAAAATCCATATGGAAGAAGTTCATCGTTTTTCCAATGATCCGGTAATCGTAAACGGAACCATGTATTGGGACACACTGAGACATTTTTTTGAGATTAAACAAGGCATTGTAAAAGCAAAACAAAAAGGCGGCTTTGAGAGTATCGGAATTGACACATGGGGCGTTGATTTCGGACTTTTGGACGAGCATGGCGATCTGCTTGAGAGTGCCGTACATTATAGAGATGACAGAACTCTTGGAATGCAGGAAGAAGTTTTTAAAGTCATTCCAAAGGAGGAAGTCTACAATTTAACAGGAAATCAGTTTGAAAACTTTAATACTATTTTCCAGTTGTACTCTCTGGTTCAGAAGAGACCATGGATTCTGGAAAAAGCAGATACGCTGCTTTTGACACCGGATTTATTTAATTATTTCCTGACCGGTGAAAAGAAAGCAGAGTATACCATGGCAACGACCACACAGCTGATGGATGCAAAGAACAAAGTCTGGTCTGACCGGATTTTAGAGGCACTTCAGATTCCGAAGAAGATTCTTCCGGAGATCGTTCCGAGCGGTACAGTTGTAGGTACACTTCAGCCATCAATCTGTGAAGAACTTGGTGTAGAGCCTGCGAAAGTCATTGCAATCACAGGACATGATACACAGAGTGCGGTTGTTTCTGTTCCGACGCAGGAGAAAGATTTCATCTTTATCAGCTGCGGAACATGGAGTCTTTTCGGTACAGAACTCGACGGACCAATCATCGGTGAGAAGTCACTGGAGTGCAACGTCAGCAACGAAGGCGGATATGGCAATACAACGACACTGTTGAAGAATATTATCGGACTGTGGCTTGCTCAGGAGAGCAGAAGACAGTGGATTCGTGAAGGGCAGGAATATTCATTCGGAGAGCTGGAGCAGATGGCACAGAAAGCAGAACCGTTCCAGAGTTTTATCGATCCGGATGCACCGGAGTTCGTTCCGGCAGGAAATGTACCGGAGCGTATTCGTGAGTTCTGCCGCAGAACCGGACAGAAAGTACCGGAGACGATTGGTGAGATCATGTGCTGTATCAATCAGAGTCTGGCTCTGAAATACAGATATGCACTGGAACAGATTGAAAGCTGTACAGACAAACATTATTCCGTGATCAATATGATCGGAGGAGGAATCCAGAGCAAACTGCTTTGTCAGATGACAGCCGGAGCAAGCGGACGTAAAGTCATTGCAGGACCGGTAGAGGCAACAGCTCTTGGAAACATTGCTGTTCAGCTGATGTCACTTGGAGAGATTAAAGATGTGGCAGAGGCAAGACAGATCATTGCAAATTCAGAAACTACATATGAGTATCTCCCGCAGGATGCGGAAAAATGGGATGCTGCATATGAGAAATTTAAAACATTTATTCAATAATTTTCAAGGAGGAATGTCATTATGGCAGAATCAAGATTAATCGGAGGATATCCTGTAATTGGTATCAGACCAACAATTGACGGAAGAAGAGGAGCATTAAAAGTTCGTGAATCTCTGGAAGATCAGACAATGAATATGGCGAAATCAGCTGCTAAATTATTTGAAGAGAATTTAAGATATTCCAATGGAGAACCAGTAAAAGTAGTAATCGCTGACACAACAATCGGACGTGTTGCAGAATCTGCAGCATGTGCTGAAAAATTCAAAAAAGAAGGCGTTGACATTACACTGACAGTGACACCATGCTGGTGCTACGGATCAGAGACAATGGATATGGATCCTATGACGATCAAAGGTGTATGGGGACTGAATGCAACAGAGAGACCGGGAGCTGTATATCTGGCATCCGTTCTGGCTACACATGCACAGAAAGGTCTTCCTGCATTTGGAATCTACGGACATGACGTTGTAGATGCAGATGATTCTGAAATCGGCGACGATATCAAAGAAAAACTGTTAAGATTCGGACGTGCGGCAGTTGCAGCAGCATCCATGAGAGGAAAATCTTACCTCCAGATCGGATCTATCTGTATGGGAATCGGCGGATCTATCATCGATTCTGATTTCATCGAGTCATACCTTGGTATGAGAGTTGAGTCTGTAGACGAGGTAGAGATCATCCGTCGTATGACAGAGGGAATCTACGATGAAGCAGAATTCCAGAAAGCTCTTGCATGGGCAAAAGAAAAATGTATCATCGGATTCGATAAGAACCCTGACGAACTGAAGATGAGCGAAGAAAAGAAAGCAGAGCAGTTCGAATTCGTTGTTAAGATGGCAGTTATCATCAAAGACTTGATGAATGGAAATAAAAACCTTCCGGAAGGATGCGAAGAAGAAGCAGTTGGACACAATGCGATCGCAGCCGGATTCCAGGGACAGAGACAGTGGACAGACTTCTATCCAAACGGAGACTTTGCAGAAGCAATCCTGAACAGTTCCTTCGACTGGAACGGAGCAAGAGAGCCATACGTTCTGGCAACAGAGAACGACGTATTGAATGGTCTTGGAATGCTGTTCATGAAACTTTTGACAAACAAAGCTCAGATTTTCGCTGATGTTCGTACATACTGGAGCGGAGACGCTGTGAAGAGAGTAACAGGATATGAGATCGAAGGAAAAGCAAAAGAAGCGGATGGTTTCATTCACCTGATCAACTCAGGAGCTGCATGTCTGGATGCAAACGGAGAATCCAAAGATGCAGACGGAAACAATGTAATGAAAGCCTGGTATGATGTAACAGAAGAAGATCAGGATGCAATGCTCAAAGCAACAACATGGAATGCAGCTGACAACGGATACTTCCGTGGAGGCGGATTCTCTTCTCGTTTCCTGACACAGGCTGAGATGCCGGCAACTATGATCCGTCTGAACCTTGTAAAAGGACTTGGACCGGTTCTTCAGATCGCAGAAGGATGGACTCTGAACCTTCCAGACGAAGTTTCTGACAAACTTTGGAAGAGAACAGATTACACATGGCCATGTACATGGTTTGCACCAAGATGTACAGGAAAAGGTGCATTCAAGACAGCTTACGATGTAATGAACAACTGGGGAGCTAACCACGGTGCAATTTCTTACGGACATGTCGGTGCTGATCTGATCACAATGGCATCTATGCTGAGAATCCCGGTTTGCATGCACAATGTACCGGAAGAAGATATCTTCAGACCAGCAGCTTGGAACGCATTTGGTATGGACAAAGAAGGTGCTGATTACAGAGCTTGTGCAGCATACGGTCCATTATACAAATAAGAACAGTCAAATAACAAGGAGTACCCTCGGGTGCTCCTTATATAAAATTACAGAATGTTTGTGGAGGAAATCAATATGTTAAAAGGAATTCCAAAAATCTTATCACCAGAATTATTAAAAGTTTTATGTGAAATGGGGCATAGTGATCGCATTGTTATTGCAGACGGAAACTTTCCATCAGAATCTATGGGAAAAGATGCGATTGTGATCCGTTGTGACGGACATGGTGTACCGGAGATCCTGGATGCGATCCTTCAGGTATTCCCACTGGATACGTACGTAGAAAATCCGGTAAACCTGATGCAGCTGATGCCGGATGATGTGGGCAAAGTAGAGACACCGATCTGGGATACATACAAAGAGATCGTGAAAAAAACACGATGACCGCGGAGAAGCTGCAATCGGAAATATTGAAAGATTTGCATTCTATGATGAAGCAAAAACAGCATATGCGATCATTGCAACAGGAGAATCTGCAATTTACGCAAATGTAATGCTGCAGAAGGGTGTTGTAGTAGAGTAGAAATTATAATTGTACGGATTCGGGCAATATAGATTTCTAGATATGATGAACTGGGGAAGGTTCTGTAAAAAGCGGAACACTTCCTCAGTTTTTTGTTTATGCATGTCTTTTTGTCAATGGACATAGACTATAAGAGAAAGTAAAATATACTGGTAAAACAAAAAAATCTATCTTTATAATAGGAAGATGTTTGAATGGATATGTATGAGGTGTGAAGGTTTATGAATCTGGAAGAAATCTGGAAATGGCTGAAAGGAAAACGGAATACATTTTTTGCGGAGGCGGCAACTGCCTTTGTTTTAATTGCTGTTCTGGGTGTTGCAGGAATTACGGCGGGAAGATCCGGTATTGCAAAGTCTTCAGAAGTGGAGTCTGTACGGGCAAAGGCAGAAGCGAACAAAGTGGAGGAGCAAGAGCAGGAGAACGCAGAAAAGAAGCAAGAAACGCAGACGGAGGAAGTGATTGCCGACGGGCAGTACCCAATCATGGGACAAAGCAGTGTGACTACAGAGCAGATGGTTTCTTATTTTCAATCCAGTGGAAAAGCATATCCGGCGGAAAGCCTGGCTAAGGGCGGGGCGGACAGTATCGAAACATTTTGCAGGATTTATGTAGAGGAAGCGCAGGCAGAGGGTGTGAGACCGGAGGTCGCATTTGTACAGACTATGAAAGAGACTGGATTTCTCCAGTATGGAGGGGATGCTTCGATCGAACAGTTTAATTTTGCGGGACTTGGGACAACAGGCGGTGGTGTGCCGGGCAATTCTTATCCCGATGTGCGGACCGGGGTGCGGGCGCAGATCCAGCATTTGAAGGCCTATGCGACAGCAGATCCTCTGGCACAGGAATGTGTGGATGACCGGTATGAATATGTGCAGAAAGGCTCGGCTCCGTATGTGCAGTGGCTTGGTCAGAAGGAAAACCCGCAAGGGGCGGGATGGGCGACCGCAGAAAATTACGGATATTCGATCGTGGAGATGATCTCTCATCTAAAAGGTAAAAATTCGTAAAAGCGGGCAGGATACAAAAACTGTGTAAATTCTATGAAATATCTTAAGATTTTTGAAATTCCTTGACAAATGGAATATCGAAAGATATGATTATCTGGTAGTTAATATACAGTTAACAATTAGTTAAAATAAAAGGTTATGAGGGAGAGGAGTACACAATTACTCTTGGCAGAGAGAATCGTCCGGGGCTGAAAGGCGATTTCAAGAAAGGACTGTGGAAGGTAGCTTCTGAACCGGATATCTGAACAGGAAGTAGGGTATCCCGGAGTTGTTCACGTTACAGGACTCAAGAAGATATATGCGTACGCATATAATGAAGGTGGTACCGCGGAACATTCGCCCTTTGCATTTCTGATGTGGAGGGTGTTTTTTTGTTATTGAGAGAATGACGAGCGGGAAGGAACAGAACAGGGACATTTTGAGGAGGAAATTATGAGTAAAGAACTGGCAAAGACCTATGATCCAAAAGCGATCGAGGAAAAATTGTATGAAAGATGGTGTGAGAACAAGTATTTTCATGCGGAGGTGGACAGAAGCAGAAAACCGTTCACAACGGTGATGCCTCCTCCGAATATTACAGGAAAGCTGCATATGGGACATGCGCTGGACAATACATTGCAGGATATTCTGATTCGCTATAAGAGAATGCAGGGATACAATGCACTCTGGATTCCGGGAACTGATCATGCGGCAATCTCCACAGAGGTGAAGGTTACCAATCAGCTGAAGGAAGAAGGAATTGATAAGAAAGAACTGGGAAGAGAAGGATTCCTTGAGAGAACCTGGCAGTGGAAAGAAGAGTATGCGGGAACGATTGAAAATCAGCTGAAGAAGCTGGGAATTTCCTGCGACTGGGACAGAGAGCGTTTTACAATGGATGAGGGGTGTTCCAAGGCAGTAGAAGAAGTATTTATTAAATTATACGAAAAAGGGTATATTTACAAAGGTTCCAGAATCATCAACTGGTGTCCGAAATGTAAGACCTCTCTTTCTGATGCAGAGGTAGAGCATGAGGAGCAGGCAGGCAACTTCTGGCACATCAAATATCCGATCGTAGGAACAGATCGTTTTCTGGAGATCGCAACAACACGTCCGGAGACAATGCTGGGAGATACAGCCATTGCCGTACACCCGGACGATGAGAGATACAAAGATATCGTAGGCAAGAATGTATTGCTTCCGCTGGTGAATAAAGAGATTCCGGTCGTGGCGGATTACTATGTAGATAAAGAGTTTGGAACCGGTGCAGTAAAGATCACACCGGCTCATGACCCGAATGACTTCGAGGTTGGAAAGCGTCACAATCTGGAAGAGATCAACATTATGAATGACGATGCGACCATCAACGAAAAAGGCGGAAAATATGCAGGAATGGATCGCTACGAAGCGAGAAAAGCCATTGTTGAAGATTTAAAAGAGCAGGGATATCTGGTAGAAATCGAGCCGCACTCTCATAATGTAGGAACTCACGACCGCTGCGGAACGACAGTAGAGCCGTTGATCAAACAGCAGTGGTTTGTAAAGATGGAAGAGCTGGCGAAACCTGCAATCGAGGCACTTAAGACGGGAGAACTGAAATTTGTGCCGGAGCGTTTTAACAAGATTTATTTACACTGGCTGGAGAATATCAAAGACTGGTGTATTTCCAGACAGATCTGGTGGGGACACAGAATCCCTGCATACTACTGTGATGAATGTGGAGATTTTGTTGTGGCAAGAGAGATGCCGGAAACATGTCCGCACTGTGGCTGCACACACTTTACACAGGATGAGGATACACTGGATACATGGTTCAGTTCTGCACTGTGGCCGTTCTCCACACTTGGATGGCCGGACAAGACAGAAGATCTGGATTATTTCTATCCGACGGATGTTCTTGTAACAGGATATGACATCATCTTCTTCTGGGTAATCCGTATGGTATTCTCAGGATATGAGCATACAGGTAAATCTCCGTTCCATACAGTACTGATCCACGGTCTGGTAAGAGATTCTCAGGGACGCAAGATGAGCAAGTCACTTGGCAATGGAATCGATCCGCTGGAGGTCATCGACCAGTATGGATGCGATGCACTGCGTCTGACTCTTGTGACAGGAAATGCACCGGGAAATGATATGCGTTTTTATCATGAGAGAGTAGAGTCAAGCCGTAACTTTGCAAACAAAGTATGGAATGCATCCAGATTTATCATGATGAACATGGAAGAAAATGTAGTTGCAGAACCGGATGCGTCTTTGTTAAACGAGGCAGATAAGTGGATCTTATCCAGAGTCAACAGACTGGCAAAAGATGTGACAGAGAACATGGATAAATTCGAACTTGGAATCGCAGTTCAGAAAGTATATGACTTTATCTGGGATGAATTCTGTGACTGGTATGTAGAGACTGCAAAATACAGAATCTACCACAAAGAGGAAGAAAAAGCGGCTGCAGACTGTGTACTCTGGGTATTGAAAACAGTATTGAAACAGGCGTTGAAATTACTTCATCCGTTTATGCCGTTTATCACAGAGGAGATTTACAGCGTACTGGTACCGGAAGAAGAATCGCTGATGATGTCCGAGTGGCCACAGTTTCATGCGGAGTGGGATTTCCCGGCAGAAGAAAATGTGATGGAACATGTAAAAGAGATCACACGTGGTATCCGCAATATGCGCGCAGAGATGAATGTTCCGAACAACCGCAAGACAAAAGTATATGTCGTGTGTGAGGATACTGAAATCTGTGACGGAATCAGCACACTGGAGAATTCCATCAAGCCGCTGATGATGGCAGAAAAGATTCTGGTACAGCAGACGAAAGAGAATATCGCAGATAATGCCGTTTCTGTTGTGGTACCGGATGCAGTCGTATATCTGCCATTGGAAGACCTGGTAGATTTTGAGCAGGAGATGGAACGCCTGCAAAAAGAAGAGGAGAAACTGAAAAAAGAAATCAAACGAGCAGAGGGCATGCTCTCCAATGAGCGTTTTATCAGCAAAGCACCGGAGGCAAAAGTGCAGGAAGAGCGTGAAAAGCTCGAAAAATATACACAGATGCTTCAGCAGGTACAGGAGAGAATGGCCGGACTGAAAAAATAAGTGAGGTTATCAATGAAACATATTCATATGAAGAAACCTGATATAAAAGGCTTTTTCCAGAAAATACGAAATTTAAAGATGCAGGATATCAAAGAGCATTTTAAGGAAAGAAAAGAGCGGCGCAGACAGATTCTGGAAAAGCGTCGCAATGGAAAATTCGCACGTAAAATGCAGCCGGTGTACAGGATGATGAATCGACTTTCATTAGTACTTCATTACCTGTTGGCATGTGTCTTAAACTTCATCATCGAGATCATATCCAGGCATTCCCTGTTTGAGGCATGGGACTATCTGGTAGGGACACCGAAGGTGTTTTTCTTCAACGCCTTTTTGATCTTTGCCACATTTTCTATTGTATATCTGGTCAGGAGACGTGTGTTTGCACGGATCCTGCTCAGTGTTTTCTGGCTGGCGCTTGGAGTTTGCAATGGATATATGCTGCTTAAAAGGGTTACGCCGTTCAATGCACAGGATCTGAAAGCATGGTCAGAAGGTCTGGCAGTGTCGAAGAATTATTTTTCGGCAATGGAGTTTGTTCTCCTTGGCGTAGGTATCGTGGCCGTGATCCTGTGGGTGATCTCCATGTGGAGAAGAGGCGGTCAGTACACAGGAAAGATGCATCGTGTGTGGGCTCTTTTCGGAGTTGTGATTTCTATCGGAGCCTATATCGGACTGACAAATATTGCGATTGACAAAAGGGTTGTTTCCAATTACTTTGGCAATATTGCATTTGCATATGAAGATTACGGATTCCCGTACTGTTTTGCTGCCAGTGTCTTTAATACAGGAATTTCAGAGCCTTCTGGATACAGTAAAGAGACAATGGATGAGATCACAGATGGCGGAGAGTTTTCCAAGAGCAGTACCGGATTAGAAGAAGGAGAGATGCCGAATATCATGTTCGTACAGCTGGAATCCTTTTTTGACCGACAGAAGTGGAGTGGCTGCAGTTTTCCGAGGATCCGATTCCGAATCTGCGGAAGATGTTTCAAAATTATTCAAGCGGATATTTTAAGGCACCGTCGGTAGGAGCAGGTACGGCAAATACGGAATTTGAAGTGCTGACCGGAATGAGTATGCGTTTTTTCGGACCGGGAGAGTATCCGTATAAGACGTATGCCAAGACAAAATATGTGGAGAGTGCAGCATCTGCACTGAGTGCACTTGGATATGGTACAGAGGCACTGCACAATAACGGTGGAAATTTCTACAGCCGTGCACAGGTATATAACCATATGGGATTTGACCATTATACCAGCAAAGAGTTTATGAATATTTTGCAGACTACGCCAAATGGATGGGCAACGGATGACGTACTTTTAAAATACCTTGACCAGTCTATGAATACCACAGAAGGGCAGGATTTTGTCTTTACAGTCAGTGTTCAGGGACACGGAGAGTATCCGACGGAGAAAGTGATTGAAAATCCGAAGATCGTAGTAACCGGACCGGAGGATGAGGGCAAGAAAAACGCATGGGAATACTATGTCAATATGGTGCATGAGATGGATGAATTTGCAGGAAATCTGGTGCGTCAGATTGAAGAGCGCGGAGAACCGACCGTACTTGTATTCTACGGAGACCATCTTCCGACGATGGGACTGGAGGCAAAGGATTTAAAGAGCAAATATTTGTATAATACAAATTATGTGATCTGGGATAATATCGGATTAAAACAGGAAGATAAGAATCATGGCAGCATATCAGATCATGGCAGAAGTGTTTGACCGTCTGGATATTCATTCCGGAACTGTATTCAACTATCACCAGCAGAGACGTCAGACGAAAAATTATCAGGCAGATCTGGAACTGCTTCAGTACGATCTTCTTTACGGAAAGCAATACGCCTATGATAAATATGGCTCTCCGATCAAAGAAGGACATATGGTGATGGGAGTCAGTGATGTGACACTGGATAGTGTGATCGAGCAGTTGGATGGAAGTTACAGTCTGTATGGAGAGAACTTTACGAAACAGAGTAAGGTCTATGTCAACGGAGAGAAACAAACCAGCACCTTTTTGAACAATACCCGTCTGGATTTAAAAGATGTGGAGCTAAAAGACGGTGATGTGATCCAGGTCAATCAGGTTGGTTCCAGTGAGACTATTTTCAGGGAATCGGCACAATACGAATATAAGGATGAAAAACTCACCAAACTTCCGGATGCGGAGGATAAGGTGGAAACAGGACGAAATGCATTTGTCAATCAGGACAAAGATGTAAAGAAGGAAAGTAAAGATGAGTAGAGTGACTTATCAGGAAGCAGAAACGTATATTTCGGAATTGCCGAAATTTACGAAGAAAAATACACTGGAGCACACGCAGAAGTTTCTTTCTTTTCTCGGCAATCCACAGAATGGAAAAAAGGTCATCCATGTAGCAGGCACGAACGGAAAAGGTTCGGTCTGCGTGTATCTGGATGCGATGCTTCGGGCCCAGAGAAAGCACACAGGGCTTTTCACATCTCCGCATCTGATCCGGATGAATGAACGCATCCGGATGGATGGAGAACCGGTTTCAGACGAGACATTTACCCGTCTGTTTTTACGGACACAACAGAGCGTAAGGAGAATGGAGGCCGAAGGCCTTCCTCATCCGAGCTTTTTTGAATTTCTGTTCGGGATGGCGATGGCAGGCTTTGAGGAAGCAGGCGTGGAATATGTAATACTGGAAACAGGACTGGGCGGACGGCTGGATGCGACAAATTCTATCAGCGGTCCGCTTACCTGTATCCTCACATCGATCGGACTGGATCATACCGAGATTCTGGGAAATACGCTGGAAGAGATTGCGGCAGAAAAGGCAGGAATCTTAAAGCCGCATGTTCCTGTCATATTTGCAGATACACAGCAGGAGAGCAGTCGGGTTATTGAAGAGCGGGCAGGAGAGCTTGGCTGTCCTTGTAAAAAAAATAGGGAAAAGTGCGTACGAAATTCTGAAAATTCAGGACGGAACTCTTGCATTTTCTCCGTCAAATGCGTATTATGGAGATACTACATGGAAATTGCAGAACACTGCCATGTATCAGCCGGAAAATGCCATGCTTGCCATGGAGGCCATGCGTATGATCTTCGGAGAGCAGGGAGATGTCTCTGGATGGAGAGAGGCACTTTCGCAGGTGAAGTGGGAAGGCAGAATGGAAGAGATTCTGCCGGATTTTTATGTAGACGGCGCTCACAATGTGAGTGCGGTAAGGATGTTTGTGCAGAGTATCCAAAGAGACAGACGAGAAAAGGTCGTGTTATTTTCTGCTGTCAGAGAGAAAAATTACGAAGAGATGATCCGGATTCTCTGTCAGGAGAAGAGCGTCAGCGAATATGTGATCACTCTGATCGAAGATAAGCGGGCTGCACAGACAGAAGAACTAAAGCAGATATTTCAGAAATATACAGATAAACCTGTTGTGGTAAAAGAAGAACTGCACCAGGCACTTACATATCTATTCTCCCGAAAGGCAGGAAAGGCGGTGTATTGCCTCGGATCTCTTTATCTGACAGGAATGATAAAAGCGATAACAGAGGAGGCAGGGTGATGCTGGACTATGAAAAAGAACTCAAAAATTTCAAACCGAGTCTGGAGGTAGAAGAAATCGAAGACGCGGTTTATCAGGAAGATCTATCAGATATGACAGATCTTTTGAAACAGGTCATGGACCAGAAGACAAAGTAAAGGATTATGGTGAAATAGATGAACTATACGGAGAAAATCCTGCACCAGTCAAACTACTGGTACAATGATGGGCTGAGGAAGGCGCAGATCAGGGATATGTCCGGTGCGATTACCTCTCTTCGGAAAAGTCTGCAGTACAACAGGGCGAATATTGATGCCAGAAATCTTTTGGGTCTCGTGTATTATGGCAGGGGAGAAGTAGCAGAGGGGCTTGTGGAGTGGATCATCAGTAAGAATTTAAAGCCTAAGGACAACCTGGCGGATCGTTTTATTGATGAAGTCCAGAAATCAGCAAAAAAACTGGAGCAGATCAATCAGGCAGTCAAGAAGTATAACCAGTGTCTGATTTATTGTGAACAGCAGGGAGAAGATCTGGCGATCATCCAGCTGAAAAAAGTGATCGCAGCACACCCGACATTTTTGAAAGCGTATCAGCTTCTTGCACTTTTGTATCTTCATACTGCACAGTATACAAAGGCGCGGCAGATTTTAAAAAACGGCAAGAAAACTGGATACGACGAATGACATTACGCTGCGCTATATGCATGAATTGTCGCTGATCGGCGGGCAGAAGACAACGAAAAAATCCAGAGAAGAGAGTGTGGAGTACAAGCTGGGCAATGAGACGATCATTCAGCCGGCACACGGAAAAAGAGTCAGACAGATTTCAGGGAAAGTAACGGCAGGCAATATTTTTGCCGGGGTACTGATCGGAGCCGCAATCGTCTGGTTTCTGATCGTTCCTTCTGTAGATGAAGCGAAGGTGGCAAAGCAGAATAAGCAGGTTGTAGAATACAGCAACAGGATCAATGCACTGGAAGCACAGGTCAGTGCACAGACAAAGACATTGGATGAGTACCGGGCACAGGATTCGGACAAAGAAGCGCAGGCGCAGAGCGCGGCCAGCACATCGGAGAGTTATGAGAATCTGATGACGGTATCCAGCCAGTATGAGAGCGGAGAGTATTCAGATGCGACGCTGGCAGATACGCTTCTGAACGTGAACCGGGATGCACTGGGACAGAGCGGACAGGCACTCTATGATGAGCTCTCAACAGAGATTTTTCCGGGAGCCTGTGAGACAAAATATCAGAATGGAATGGCAGCACTCAATGTTGCAAATTATGAGACGGCGATTGATGCACTGGGAAAAGTAGTGCGGATGGATGAGCAGTATGACAGTGGAGCTGCCCTGTTAAATCTCGGGATCGCTTATATGAGAAGCGGTGACAATGAGAATGCAAAGACTTATTTTAATCGTGTGGCGGAGCTGTTCCCGGGAACAGAAAATGAGGCGACAGCCAAAAGTAATTTGAACTCAATGGGTGATACCACTGCAGACGATACCAAAACGGCAGATGATACGCAGGAATAAGATGGTTGAAAAAGCTACGAAAGAGAAGGATATGCAAAAAAGCATATCCTTTTTAGGTGCGCTTTTACGTGCATGTTCGAACGGGCGAAAGGGGATTTGAGACAATGAGTATGGAATATCAGGTACAGGAAAATTGTCTGACGATTTTTCTTCCAAAAGAGGTGGATCATCACAATGCAGAGGAAGTGAAAAAGAGTGCAGATGCGATCATAGAAAAAGAGCATATCAAATATGTCATTTTTGACTTTGAACAGACAGATTTTATGGATAGTTCGGGAATCGGCGTGATCATGGGGAGATACCGAATGATCTGTCTGATCGGAGGAGAGGTGTGGGCAGTCCATGCCAATGCCAGGATAAGAAAGATCCTGACCATGTCGGGAGTCACGAAAATCATGCAAATATATGAGGAGGAACAGGTATGAAGGATACCAATGAAATGGAAATTTTATTTGACAGCCGTTCAGAAAATGAAGGATTTGCAAGAGTAGCAGTAGCAGCGTTTATGACACAGTTAAATCCGACGGTGGAAGAAGTTTCAGATGTCAAAACAGCAGTGTCAGAAGCTGTGACAAATGCGATCATTCACGGATATGATAATCAGATTTGTAAGGTCTCTATCCGATGCAGTGTCAGAGGAAAAGAACTGATGGTAGAAGTCAGAGATACAGGAAAGGGAATTGAAAATATCAAACAGGCAATGACTCCGATGTATACAAGCAAACCGGAGCTGGAACGTTCCGGGATGGGATTTTCTTTTATGGAAGCGTTTATGGATAACGTACATGTAATCTCAGAACCCGGAGAAGGAACCAGAGTTATCATGAAAAAGAGCATTGGGAAAGAAAGGGAGACATGGATCACACAATCGCTTTGATCGAAAAATCACACAATGGAGATAAAGAAAGCGAGAGAACAACTGGTGGAAGAAAATATCGGGCTGATCTGGTGTGTTGTAAAACGGTTTTATGGACGGGGAATCGAGGCAGAAGATCTTTTTCAGATAGGGAGTATCGGGCTTATCAAGGCAATCGACAAATTTGATCTGTCCTATGACGTGAAATTTTCAACCTATGCCGTTCCAATAGAGTAAGATAAAGGAAACGACCGGAAAAGCCTTAAAATGAGGGATTTCTGATAAAGGCATTGGATAAAAAAACAGTGCTGTCAGATGTACATTTCGATATCTTATGTTGAAATAACAG
>ENA-OQBV01000701-OQBV01000701.1-human-gut-metagenome-genome-assembly--contig:-NODE-701-length-18483-cov-21.155698_pt1 | contig 18483 bp, 18 predicted proteins | sample MGYA00242750_ERZ504559 | MGnify/ENA primary metagenome ERZ504559 (study PRJEB26092, sample SAMD00036230) | human gut metagenome | host: Homo sapiens | study: EMG produced TPA metagenomics assembly of... | reverse complement strand
TTTTTTACTGTATACGCTTACAATACCATTTTTAAAAGAAAACTTGTAGATGTCGTTTATAAATCACTAGTTAAATCTGCAACCTATGCTTCAAAAACATGATGAAATATGGCTATTACCCTACTAATACCAACAATTAGATGAGCAATAAATGTCTCAATATTAAACTTTATTGCAATCGCAATAAATCAGATATAATTCTGTTATTTTTTAATTGTATATGAATAGCTAGTTGTACAACTACAAATATAGCGTATACCATAAAAGTTATATTGATAAAATTTAATCTTGTAATCTGTGAAATACTATAGAGTACTTATATTATTGGGGAGACGCCTAGATTTGCCAGTGTGTTCAAAGTCAAACCTAACGTTAACACAACCATTCCTATTGTATGCACTAAAAAACGTAATTTTTTTGTTCACTCATGCCCTCCTTTCAAACACTAGAATAATTCTACCAAAAAATAAATTCACTTTATTAGCACATTTATAAATTATTCTAGCATAATAAAAAGCCAGATTTCTGGCTTTTTATTGATTATGCAACAGCTTTAAATGCTTCATCCAAATCTTGAATAATATCATCGATGTTTTCACATCCAATACTTAAACGAATTGTATTCGGACGAATACCCTGATCTAGTAACTCTTCTTCTGTACATTGTGAATGTGTTGTTGTTGCCGGATGAATCACTAACGATTTAACATCTGCAACATTTGCCAATAAAGAGAATAATTCTAGATTATCAATAAAGTCTTTAGCTTTTTGTGCATCTCCCTTAATATCAAATGTGAAGATAGAACCTCCTCCATTAGGAAAATATTTTTTATACAATTCTTGTTGCTTAGGATCTTTAGAAACGCTAGGATGAGATACACTTTCTACTTGAGGATGATTATTCAAATATTCGATGACTTTTAATGCGTTATAAGCATGACGCTCTACACGTAAGGATAATGTTTCTAACCCTTGCAAAAATAAGAATGCATTGAAAGGAGAAACCGTAGCTCCTGTGTCTCTTAAAAGAATTGCACGCACCTTAGTGACGAATGCTGCAGCTCCACATGTTTGTGTAAAACTAATGCCATGATAGCTTGGATTTGGCTTAGTCAGTGAATCGAATTTTCCACTAGCTTCCCAATCAAATTTTCCTCCATCAACGATAACACCACCAATACTAGTTCCGTGACCACCAATAAATTTTGTAGCTGAATGAACAACAATATCAGCTCCATATTCGATTGGTCTTACTAAATAAGGTGTAGCGAATGTATTATCCACTACTAATGGAATTTTATGTTTATGAGCAATCTTTGCAACTGATTCGATATCTACTACATCAGAATTTGGATTTCCTAATGTTTCAATATACAAAGCCTTTGTCTTTTCATTAATAGCACTTTCAACTTCTTCTTCATTAAAAATATCTACAAAGTTTGTTTCAATCCCATATTGAGGTAAAGTATGTTCAAATAAATTAAATGAACCGCCATATATATTTTTGGCTGAAACAATATTGTCGCCATTTTGAGCTAAATTTAATATTGTGTATGTAACAGCCGCTGCACCCGATGCTACGGCTAACGCAGCTACACCACCTTCAAGAGCCGCTATACGCTTTTCAAATACATCCTCAGTTGGATTCGTTAAACGCCCATAAATATTTCCTGCATCACTCAATCCAAAACGTGCTGCTGCATGATCACAATTTCTGAACACATAAGATGATGTTTGATAAATAGGCACTGCACGTGCGTCAGTTGTTGGATCTGCTTGTTCTTGTCCTACATGAAGTTGTAATGTTTCGAATTTAAAATTTCGTTGATCTCTAGTCAATTTAGTCATAATCATTCTCCTTAGTTCATACTATTCTTATATGTTTTGTATGATAAAGCGAAATAATTATAATGTCAATGATAAATGTAATTATTTTCATTGCATTTACATTTCTTTCATTTTGAGATAAAAAAAGACCGATACATATGTATCAGTCCTTAGTTTTAATAAGTTTAATTAAGCGTCAATTTCAGTAACGTTACCAGCACCTACAGTGTGTCCACCTTCACGGATAGAGAACTTAGTACCAGTTTCGATAGCGATTGGAGCGATCAATTCAACGTTCATAACAACGTTGTCACCAGGCATTACCATGTCAGTTCCTTCTGGCAATGTGATTACACCTGTAACGTCAGTTGTACGGAAGTAGAATTGAGGACGGTAGTTAGAAACGAATGGAGTGTGACGTCCACCTTCTTCTTTAGTTAAAACATAAACTTGTGCTTTAAATTTAGTGTGAGGGTGTACACTTCCAGGTTTAGCTAATACTTGTCCACGTTGGATTTGGTCACGTGCAATACCACGTAACAATGCACCAATGTTGTCACCTGCTTCAGCAACGTCTAATTGTTTGTGGAACATTTCCAAACCAGTTAATACTGTTTTTTGAGTGTCTTTGATACCAACGATTTCAACTTCGTCGTTTAAGTGAGCTTGACCACGTTCAACACGTCCTGTAGCTACTGTACCACGACCAGAAATTGTCATAACGTCTTCGATTGCCATCAAGAATGGTTTATCCATTTCACGAGCTGGATCTGGAATCCAAGTATCAACAGCGTTCATCAATTCGTAGATTGATTCTTCGTATTTAGGATCTCCTTCAAGAGCTTTTAAAGCTGATCCACGGATAACTGGAGTTTCGTCTCCGTCGAATCCGTATTCGTTTAATAATTCACGAACTTCCATTTCTACTAAGTCGATTAATTCTTCATCATCAACCATATCGCATTTGTTTAAGTAAACAACGATATATTTAACACCTACCTGACGTGCTAACAAGATGTGTTCACGTGTTTGAGGCATAGGTCCATCAGATGCAGCAACTACTAAGATTGCTCCGTCCATCTGAGCAGCACCAGTGATCATGTTTTTTACATAATCGGCGTGGCCTGGACAGTCAACGTGTGCATAGTGACGTTTTTCTGTTTGGTATTCAACGTGTGCAGTGTTGATAGTGATTCCACGTTCTTTTTCTTCTGGAGCACCATCGATTTGGTCATAAGCTTCAGCTTTAGCCATACCTTTTTTAGCTAATACTGTTGTAATAGCTGCTGTTAATGTTGTTTTACCGTGGTCAACGTGACCGATAGTACCAATATTAACGTGAGTTTTACTTCTGTCAAATTTTTCCTTAGCCATTTATAATTTCCTCCTAAATGCTAACATATTTCATACAATAAATATTGTATTTCAGAACCAAACGAAAATCAACTAGTTTTCGTTTGAATTCTCTTTAATAATTTTTTCTGCAATACTCTTTGGAACTTCTGAGTAGTGGTCGAACTTCATAGAGTAGTTTCCACGTCCCTGAGTAAAGCTACGTAAGTCTGTAACATATCCGAACATTTCTGATAATGGAACATGTGCACGAACGATAATGGCATTTCCACGTTCTTCCTGTTCAGTGATTTGTCCACGACGACTTGAAATGTCACCCATAACGCTACCTAAGTATTCACTTGGTGCAGTTACTTCTACGAACATGATTGGTTCTAGAATAGCAGGTTTACATTTCTTTCCGGCTTCTTTCAATGCCATACTAGCGGCAATCTTATAAGCCATTTCACTAGAGTCGACATCGTGGTATGATCCATCAAATAATGTAGCTTTGATATCGATTACTGGGTAACCTGCAACCATACCATTTTCCAATGCTGCTTCCAAACCTTCTTGAGTTGGTTTGATATATTCTCTAGGTACGCTACCACCAACGATAGCATCAACAAATTCAAATCCTTTTCCTTCGTTTGGTTCGAATTTGATCCATACGTGACCATATTGTCCACGACCACCTGACTGACGGATATATTTTCCTTCACAATCAGCAGCCTGACGAATTGTTTCACGGTAAGCAACTTGTGGTTGTCCAACATTTGCTTCAACTTTAAATTCACGACGTAAACGGTCAACAATGATATCCAAGTGAAGTTCACCTACACCGGCAATAATTGTTTGTCCTGTTTCTTCGTTTGTATATGTTTTGAAAGTAGGGTCTTCTTCTGCAAGTTTTGCAAGAGCCAATCCCATTTTGTCTTGGTCAGCTTTAGTTTTTGGTTCCAAAGACAATTCGATTACTGGTTCAGGGAATTCCATAGATTCAAGGATGATTGGGTGATCTTCATCACACAATGTATCACCTGTTGTAGTAACCTTTAAACCAACAGCAGCAGCGATATCACCTGAATAAACTTCAGTGATTTCTTTACGTGCATTGGCATGCATCTGAACGATACGTCCGAAACGTTCTTTTTTATCTTTTGTTGAGTTTAATACATAGCTTCCTGCTTTTGCAGTACCTGAATAAACACGGAAGAAAGATAATTTTCCAACGAATGGGTCTGTAGCGATTTTAAATGCTAATGCTGAGAATGGTTGATCATCACCAGGGTGACGAACATCTGGTTCTCCATCTAATGTAGTACCCTTAATTGAAGGTACATCTAATGGACTTGGTAAGTAATCTACTACTGCATCCAATACTAATTGAACACCTTTGTTCTTATATGCAGATCCACATAATACTGGGAAGAAGTCACCATTACATACAGCAATACGTAATACACGTTTGATTTCTTCGATTGAAGGTTCTTCACCTTCTAATACTTGCATCATGAAATCTTCATCATAATCTGCTAAATAATCTAATAATTTAGCACGGTATTCTTCCATAAGATCTACCATATCTTCTGGAACTGGGATTTCAGTGATTACACGACCATAATCTCCACTAAATTCGTAAGCTTTTCTCTTGATGATATCAATGATAGCTTCGAAGTCTGATTCAGCACCGATTGGTAACTGAATTGGACAAGATTTAGCTCCTAAACGATCGATGATTGTATTGCATGACATTAAGAAGTCAGCACCTGTAGCATCCATTTTGTTACAGAATACAATACGTGGAACGTTATATTCAGTAGCTTGACGCCAAACTGTTTCAGTTTGAGGTTCGACACCTGCTTTGGCATCTAATACTGTTACGGCACCATCTAATACACGTAAACTACGTTCAACTTCTACTGTGAAGTCTACGTGGCCTGGTGTATCGATGATATTGATACGGCATTCTTTACCAGTTCCGTCTGTCTTTTTCCAGTGAGCTGTTGTAGCAGCAGAAGTGATAGTGATACCACGTTCTTGTTCTTGCTCCATCCAGTCCATTGTACTAGCTCCATCGTGTGTTTCACCAATCTTGTGGTTTACACCAGAGTAGTAAAGAATACGTTCTGTTGTGTTGTTTTTCCGGCATCGATGTGAGCCATGATACCGATGTTACGAGTTTCGTGTAAAGCATATTCTCTAGCCATATTTCTTTACTCCTTCTCTTACCAACGGTAGTGAGCATAAGCCTTGTTAGCTTCTGCCATTTTGTGAGTGTCTTCACGTTTTTTAACACTGGCACCAGTTCCATTAGAAGCATCGATAATTTCAGCTGCTAATCTCTGTTCCATTGTTTTTTCGTTACGTAAACGTGCGTAGTTTACGATCCAACGAAGTCCTAAAGTCAAACGACGTTCGTCGCTTACTTCAACTGGTACTTGGTAGTTGGCTCCACCTACACGTCTAACTTTCAATTCCAATTGAGGCATAACGTTTTCTAAAGCTTGTTCGAAAACCTCCATTGGTGCTTTTCCTGTTTTTACTTCTACGATTTCAAACGCGTTGTACAAAATAGTTTGTGCAACCCCTTTTTTACCATCAATCATGATTTTGTTGATCAAACGAGTAACCAACTTAGAGTTATAAATTGGGTCGACTAGTACGTCACGTTTCGCAATGTGTCCTTTTCTAGGCATCTAATTTCCTCCTTTCACGATTGATCTATTTCTTAGGTCTTTTTGTTCCGTATAATGAACGAGATTGTTTACGGTCATTTACACCAGCACAGTCCAAAGTTCCACGAACGATGTGGTAACGAACACCTGGTAAGTCTTTAACACGTCCACCACGAATCAATACAACACTGTGTTCCTGTAAGTTGTGTCCGATACCTGGAATGTAAGCTGTAACTTCCATACCATTACTTAAACGTACACGCGCATATTTACGAAGTGCTGAGTTTGGTTTCTTAGGTGTCATAGTACCAACACGAGTACAAACTCCACGTTTTTGTGGACTTGATTGGTTTGTTGGTTTAGACTGCAATGAGTTGTAACCACGGTTCAAAGCTGGAGACTTTGAAACGTTTTGACTGGCCTTACGACCTTTACGAATCAACTGGTTGATTGTAGGCATAAGATCCTCCTTTCAAAATTTTCAATTTCCAAGCAAACGAAGCCGGGTGGGTCTTGCCCATCCATTAAATATAGGCTCTTTTCAGAACCTATTTTCGCATGCAATACTAAGATACAGTATTCGGCATGATTTGTCAATTCTTTTTTGTTGATTTTTTATAAAAAAATTTTATACGCATTCCTCATTCATTAAAGTATAATATAGACAAGAATAGAGGTATGTTTATGAAACACAAAATTGTATTTTTCGACATGGACGGAACACTTTACCAAACCGAAAATGACATTATTCAAGAAAGTGCATTAGACGCTATACAGACACTAAAAGATAAAGGGTATATTGTCTGTGCGGCAACTGGCCGTCCCTTAAATCAAATGAAACTTATATTACAACGCGTTCAATTTGATTATTATGTATTGATCAACGGAAGCTACATTCTAGACAAAGATTTTCAAGAAATCGGAAGCTATCCAATCTTACAAGACAATGTGAATGACTTAGTCAATTTCAGCAAAAAGCATGAAACAGGTCTAATGTTTCACTTTGGAGATGCCACATACATTTACAACAACTTTTACCCAATGTATGACTTCTGTAAATACTGTAACGTACTAGATTCACTATTCTATGACCCTAGTCAATCTTATCATTTAAGACACAAAGCCTTTAATGCTGTAGTTCTTACTAAAGATAAAAAATTAGTTGACCAATTTATGGAAGCTCATCCAAATCTAAGAAATGATTTAATTAACGTTAAAACTAATGGATTCTGCTTCGATATCTTCAATGCTGATAATGATAAATCAAAAGGTATTGAAATGATTCTTGAAAAAACAGGATTCACATGGAAAGATACCATCTGTTTTGGAGATAGCACAAATGATATCCATATGTTAAAGAAAGCGGATATTGGTGTTGCGATGGGAAATGCAAGTGACTTTGTAAAAAGCTATGCTAATTTTGCCACAACATCTACATACGATAACGGTATCTATAACGCAGTCACAAAAATATTAAAAGACGAATAAACATATATAAGAGACATCATCGCAATTAGAATGATGTCTTTTTTAGTATCATAATAGTATCATTTAAGTCCATACTCATTAAATGAGCAGAAAAAAAGCCTTTATCTAAGGACAAAGGCTTTAATTACTTATTAAGCTTAAATTACTTAATTTCTACAGTAGCTCCAGCAGCAACTAATTTTTCTTTAATTGATTCTGCTTCTTCTGGAGATACGTTTTCTTTAATAGCAGCTGGAACACCATCTACTAATTTCTTAGCGTCAACTAATCCTAAACCAGTGATTTCACGTACGGCTTTGATTACAGCAACTTTTGTTCCACCAACATCAGTCAAATGTTAACAGTTACTTCGCTAGGTCCTGCAGCTTCTTCAGCTAGCAGCAGCTGGAGCAGCAACAGCAGCAGCAGCTACTACACCAAATTTTTCTTCGATTGCACTTACTAAGTCGTTTAATTCTAAAATTGTTGCTTCTTCTAAATAAGAAAGAATTTTCTTCTTGAGTTAATTTAGCCATTTTATTTTCCTCCTATAATTAATTACGCAGCAGCTTCTTCTGTAGCTGGTGCTTCTTCTGTTTTTACAGATCCGTTTTCTTTAGCTTCTGCCAATGCTTTAACAGTCATAGCAAATTTGATAACTGGAGCATTTAAGCAAGATGCGAATTTAGCCAACATACCTTCTTTGTTAGGTAATGCAGACAATTTTTGGATAGTAGCTTCGTCTACCATAGCTCCATCCACGATACCAGTTTTTAATACCAATGCTTCATGTTTTTTAGCAAATTTAGCTAATACACGAGCAGGAGCAACTGGATCTTTACCAAATGCCAATGCGTTAGGTCCAACTAAAGTTTTTGCGAAATCTTCGTGACCTAATTTTTCAGCTGCACGACGAGCGATTGCGTTACGGTAAACTTTGAATTCAACGTCTTCTTCACGCAAAGCACGACGAAGTTCTGTTACTTCCTTTACTGATAATCCACGGTATTCTACTAATACAATACTACTAGCAGCTTCCATTTTTTCAGATAAGGCGATAACGTCAGCTTCCTTTTGTGCAAGGATGTCTTTGTTCATTCGATCCACCTCTTCTTTCATCTATTGTAACAATATTCAAAAGAAAAGCCCGCATCAAAGACGGGCTAATTGTGCAAAGTCAATGCATCATACCCTCGGTAACATTATTAAGCATATGCCGTTACTGTCTTTGGAATATTGATAACAATCTGTAGTTTAATTTATTTTACTAGATTTGTCAATTACTTAACGATTTCAACGTGGATTCCAGGACCCATTGTTGTTGAAACAACTAAGTTTTTCATGTATGCACCTTTAACAGTTGCAGGGCGAGCCTTAGCAATTGTGTTGAAGATTGCATTGAAGTTTTCAACTAATGCTTCATCAGTAAAACTTGTTTTACCGATAGCTAAGTTGACGTTTCCTTCTTTGTCTACACGGTAAGTAACTTTACCTTTTTTAATTTCATCAATAGCCTTAGCAACATCCATTGTTACTGTACCAGTCTTAGGGTTTGGCATTAATCCTTTAGGACCTAAAACACGTCCTAAACGTCCTAATTGACCCATCATATCTGGAGTAGCTACTAATACATCAAAATCGAACCAACCTTTAGAGATTTTTTCGATAATATCTGCACCACCAACGAAATCAGCACCAGCAGCCTGAGCTTCTTTTTCTTTTTCGCCTTGTGCAACTACACAAACGCGTTGTGTTTTACCAGTTCCATTAGGTAATACCATTGCCCCACGAATTTGTTGATCAGCGTGACGAGGGTCTACGTTTAAGCGGAAACTTACTTCAACACTTGCGTCGAATTTTGTTTTACTAGTTTCTTTAGCTAATTTAACAGCTTCTTCAATTGAATAAGTTTTTGAACGATCAACCAATTTAGCTGCTTCAGCATATCTCTTACTTACTTTTGCCATTATTGATGTTCCTCCTATTCAAATCCTTCAACCTTGATACCCATGTTACGTGCAGTACCAGCAACAATACGCATTGCAGCTTCTACATCGTTGGCATTCAAGTCTGGCATTTTGTACTCAGCAATTTCTTTTAATTGATCAACTGTAATTGTACCAGCAACTACTTTTTGATCTCCACTTGCTTTTTGTACGTTTGCTGCTTTTTTCAATAAGTTAGCAGCAGGTGTTGTTTTCAATACGAAATCAAAACTCTTATCTTCATAAGCAGTAATGACAACTGGAACAATATCACCTTTACGATCTTTTGTTGCATCATTGAAAGCTGTACAGAACTGAGGCATGTTGATACCAGCACTTGCTAATGCTGGACCTGGTTTAGCTCCACCAGCTTGGAACTGCAACTTACAAACTTTTGTAACTTTTTTCTTGCTCATAAGACGTTCCTCCTATATTTTGTCCTATGCTGTGGTAATACGAACAGTTACGCATTCTCCCACGCATGCCTACTTACTATACACCACTATAATCTGTGATGCAAGCTTCTTTTCAAAAAAATTAGTTCCATATTAAAAAATAAGGACTATTCACCGATAATCAATTGGGTTTATCCACAATTTTAATAAAAATCATTTAAAAATAAACTCCTGGGTTTAATGTTATTATTTCATTTTAGAAAACGCAAAATTAATTTCTCTGTCAATCATGTACCAATTTGATTTTAGAATATTATAATAACTCTCGTCTTTTTTCAGATAATTAGTAGCATTAATTCCATCTTCTTTTCCTAAGCTATTATTATAATTAGCATATCCAAAGTTTATAATAGTTAAAAACAAATCGTGAAGAATCTGATCATAGGCATTTTTATTATCAAAAGTTCCTTTAGGTAAAACACTATCTACTCCTTCAAGTTTTTCACACACTTCATTATATTCATTTTTTGCTGAATCAGATTTCTTTCCATTATAAATGGTGTTAATATCATTTGCATCTAAATTACCACTATAATATCTAGAAGCAAGCATCACAAATGCAATACATATGGTCCTTGAATTATTTGCGAACGGAAGCATATCAGTATAATTTGGCGAGTTTCTCGTTTCTTTTTCGTATTGTGCTTTAAATTCTTTCTTCCAATAATTATCGATATACAATAATTCTTTCACAATATTAGAGATTTTCTTTTGATCTCCATCAAAGATAAATTCATAATAGGGTGGTTCATATAATGTTGAAGGTTTATTACGACTAGCGCCAGGCATTTGAAAAATAGCTGATAAGCACAATTTTCCAACTTCTGATAAATCAGAATTCTTATATGTCTCTTTATATTCTTTAGGAACACTTTCCCCTCTCTTTGTTTGATAGAAAACTCCTGCTTGTCTCATTGCTTGTGCAAAACGAACCTGTTCTGGTGAGTTAGCCTTTAAATCGACTTTTTTTATTGCTTTTTGAGAGTTTGTAGCTTTTGCAATTTCTAAAATAAAGTTTGATTTATCATCTTCAGTATCACCAATAGTTTTAATTATTTTGCATGGCAAATAGAAATTAAGCTCTTCTGATACGTTTTTACTTTTATGAATCATATATGTTGTCTGACCACCATTAATGATTGAAAAATCTTTTAATTTCACTTCTTTACCATCTAATCTAAAAGAACTACAAATGATTGTAATACCATTATTTTTAAACCAAAAATCTTCTGGGTAATCTCTGATTGTATCCTCAATAGCTTTATCTATTCCGCCACCAGGAACATGATATCTTAAGTTTTTCGACAACACATTATTATTGTATTGCGCATATAAAGATTTTAAAGAAAAAGCAGATATATTAACAATTACAGCATCATCTCCATAATACAAGCAATTGCCTGCTTCATCAATTTTTAATTTTCCAGATTCAACCGTTGGTCTTCTAGATTCTAATTCCTTTATTGATTCAACAATATCATCAGCAAATTGTACAATAAGATCAATATTCTCCGTATCAGGAAAATAATCTTTAATCAACTTATTCAATCTATCTCTTCTAATTCTATTTTGCTTTGCACTAGTTATAAATACAAAATGAATTTTAGATTCTTCGCCAATTTCAGCATTTAATGTTAAAAATTGTGATTGCACGTCAACGTTAACATTTTCATAATGACCAGCCTTCATATCCTTATAAAAAGATAGCATTTTTGAAATCGCACTAAATGCATCCTCAAACTTAATATCTTGATAGAATTTTGATTGTCCAATAATCAAATCTGATGCCTCACTATTTGGATCACTCAAAAGAAAATCCACTCCACCATCAAATTTGCCGTCAACAATAATGTCATTAATATCTGTATCCGATAAAGTGAGCGCAGGATTTTTATAGTACATCGCTTTAACAGCAAGCGCTGAAAATGCAAAATCATCTGACTTGTTTTTCAAGCTTGGATATTCCTCTTTAATAGCGTGAATTTTATCTTTTATAATATTATAACTTTCTAATTTTTCTGACATATTAGCCACCATTTATAACCATTTCTTTTCTCATAATAACACAGTGGAATCTGCTCAACAAGATCTACAACAATAAATTGTCCTCCTTCCACAGTTTTTTTTCCATTAGAGCCCTTGCAGATTTTGCGAACATAAAAAAAGCGACATAACAACCGCATTGAGTTTAAAGAATAATAATGTTAATATATCCACATGAACTTAAATACATGGATAGAAGAAAAATTTAACGCAACAAACTACACACTCGAAAAAACAGATAAAGGCATTAGTAACCACAACTATTTATTAACAATCAACGACAATAAATATATGGTACGCGTCCCAAAGAAGAATCATGAATCTCTTGGTTTGCAGCATGAATACGAAAAGGAAATTTTGCCACTTGTTTCTGATTTAGATGTACCTGTTATTTTTTTCGATGAAAAAGCAGGTATCAAAGTAACAAATTATATTGAAGATGTAGAAACATTTGATGAATGTAAGGACAAAGACAAATTCGCAAGATGTGCAAATTTAATGAAATCTCTTCATACTAAAAAAGCTCCTTTGTTTATTTTCAACCCTTTTGGAAAGATTGAATTCTATAAATCTCAAATCAAAGAATGTATCGTATCTTTTCCAAATGAAGAAAACTTTTTAGAAGCTTTAAAAAAAGAATATAAACCAAACACACTATGCCATAACGACTTTGTGCAAGGAAATATTCTTTACAGTGATACAAAAGACTATTTGATTGACTATGAATATGCGGCTAAAAATGATTATCGCTTTGATATCGCCAGTTTCTTTTCAGAAAACAACATCCATTATATTGACCAAAGAGACCAATTCTATCAAACCTATTTTGATGGAGACATCGACCCAATGATTGATGTTCAAGTGCAGGCATTTGAAAGAATGGAAGACATCCTTTGGGGATATTGGGCAAATATGCTTTATGAACAAAGAGGCGAACAAATCTATTTTGACATCGCAAAAGACAAAGAAAAACATTACAGAGGCTAAATAGCCTCTGTTTTTTCATCTATATCCATAAATTCTTCTTCCAATAAAGAAACCGTTAAATACGTATCATCACCAATGATTTGTTTTGCCCCTTTATCATTACACAATTGTTTTGCCCTATCATAATACCTTTTTGGCAACAACATAGGATTACATAAAATACCATTATACTCACAAATCACAATATGCTTTCCATCTTGAATTGAAACCATTTCCCTTAACGTATCCAATTTTAAATATGGCATATCCGCAACCATCAGTATGCATGCATTATTTTGACAAGCGCCCACACCTAGAGCAATAGAATGACCTTGCCCATATTCAGGATGATCATTCATAACAACATGATAGCCTAATGACTCAGCCATTTCTTTGATCTCCATATATTGTGTGACTACTATCACATCTAAAAAAGCACTTGCCTTATCAAAAGTATATTCAATAAGTTTCTTACCATGAAATTCGTACAAAAGCTTATTTGAAACAAAGCGCCTGGAAAAACCAGACGCTAAGATAATCAAAGAAATATTATTCATCTTCTTTTCCTAATAAGACTTTTTCAGCAGTAATAGGCAAAGTACGAACCTGCACCCCTGTCGCATGTTTTATTGCACTAGCAATTGCACTTGTTGGCGTATTAATAACAACTTCACCAATGGATTTTGCACCAAAAGGACCATTGTCTTCATAGCTGCTTTCAAACTCAACACGAACACTAGGAACATCTACTCTTGTTGGCAACTTATACTGCAAGAAATTACGATTACGCATCTTGCCCTCATTTGAGTATGTGATATCCTCACTTAAAGCCATACCAATACCTTGTACAATACCACCTTCAGCTTGTACTCTGGCAAGATTTGGATTGATAACTGTACCACAATCAACAACAGATACATAATCATGAACTTTGATTTCACCCGTTAGCTTATCTACATCCACTTCGGCAATACCAACCATAAATGGAGGTGGACTAGTAGGCGACATGTGAGAGTCACTGGCAATCAATGCTTTTGCGATACCACCATTGAAACAAGTATCCGCAAAATCAGCCAAACTCATTTCATGCGTATGATCTAATGTATAGATTTTCTTACCATCAAATTCAATATCTTCTTTATCCACATTAAAGAATCCGGCTGCCGCTTCTAAAATAGAATTTCTTAACTTTTCACAAGCCTTTACTACAGCCATACCCGTTACATACGTTGTACTTGAAGCATAAGAACCCGTATCATAAGGTGCATGGTCTGTATCCAATGAACTAGTGACAACTTGATCTACATCACAATCCATACATTCCGCAACCATTTGAGCAAGAATCGTATCACATCCTGTACCCATATCTGTAGCACCGATACTTAATGTATAGAAACCATCATCCTGTAGTTTAATTTCAACAGAACCTACATCAAGACCCGAAATACCACTACCTTGCATAGATAAAGAAACACCTAAACCACGAACAAAATCACCCATATCACGTCTTAAAGGTTTATTCTTGTAGTCAATCATTTCCATCGCTTTTTCTAAACAACGATCCAACGCACACGCATTCAATTCTTCATTATAATATTGCGATAACACTTCATTTTCACGCGTCATATTTTTAAAACGGATTTCACAAGGATCCATATTCAATTCATCAGCCAATTCATTAATAATGGATTCAACCGCAAACTGACCTTGCGTAGCACCATACCCTCTATAAGCACCAGCACGCATTGTATTTGTATAAACTACATCATATGTAAAACGACTGGCTTTAACATGGTTATATAAAGGCAAAGATTTATGCCCTGCCAAACCAATTGTAGTTGGACCATGTTCTCCATAAGCGCCTTGATTTGATAATGTATATAAATCAATTGCTTCAATCGTACCATCTTTTTTAGCCCCAATACGAACATGCATCTTCATTTCATGTCTTGAGTTACTAGCCGCAAAAGTTTCTTCACGAGTATAAACAATCTTACTTGGCTTTTTAAGTTTCCATGTAACAAATGCCGTGAAGATTTCACAACAAGCCGTTTGTTTAGCGCCAAATCCGCCACCAATTCTTGGCTTGATTACATTGATTTTTGACTTTGGAATTTCTAAAGCATTACTTAAAATTCTTCGAACATGGAAAGGAATCTGTGTAGAACTTACACAATTTAAACGACCATATGTATCAATGTAACAATATGAACGCATAGTTTCCATCATTGCCTGGGCATTGGCCTTTGTATGATAATCTCTTTCTAAGACCACTTCGCAATCATTTAATACTGCATCCACATCACCAACAACACTTTCGCCACTGCTGACAATATTACGCTTTACATCATTACCAATCTCACAAAGACACTTATAATCGTCTTCCTCATGAACCACAATTGCATTATCAATAGACTTTTCAAAATCTAACAACGGTTCTAATACTTCATAATCTACTTTGATAGCTTTCAAAGCACGATCTACACAATCCTCATTAGCTCCCGCAACAATTGCGACTTCATCGCCTACATAACGAACTACATTTTCTAAGATTCTACGATCATATGGACTTGGTTCAGGATAAGATTGTCCTGCAAGAGTAAAACGAGAAGTTGGAACATCCTCATACGTATACACAGCTTCAATTCCAGGAATTCTTTTCGCAATGGAAGTATCAATACTTCTAATTTTTGCGTATGCATGTGGACTTCTTAAAAGCTTAACAATCAAACAATCCTTAGGTGCTAAATCATCACAATATACAGGTTGCCCTGTAACTAAAGCCATCGCATCCTTTTTGATGACACCTTTTCCTACACTATTCATGATTTTCACCTCGACTTAAATACGCCTTGATTGCACGCATCTGCGACATATATCCAGAGCAACGACATAAATTTCCAGCTAAATAAGCGCGAATTTCATCATCACTTGGATTCACTAATTCTTTTTCCATTGCCAAAACATTCATAATAAATCCAGGCGAACAGAAACCACATTGTTCAGCGCCTTGTTTCGCCATAAACATACCGAATTCACCCGCTTCTTTTTGAAGTCCTTCAAGCGTCGTAATTTCATGACCATCACATCGAACTGTCAATGTACTACAAGAAAGAATTGGTGTTCCATCTCTTAACACTGTACATAATCCACAGTTGGCGGTATCACAACCTCTTTTTACACTGTAACAACCATGATCTCTTAGCCAGTCAAGCAATAAAGTTTGTGGCTGTACATCATCCTGAATCAATTTTCCATTCACTTTAATTTTAACCAACATAAGACTCTACCTTTCTCAATAACTTCTGTGTTAATCCCTCAACAAGTTTTTCTCTATATTCCTTGCTTCCGCGCATATTGTCTGCACAATATACATCGAAATCAATATGATCTAAATCACAATTATAAACTTTCGCAATGGCTGGTCTTGCACCAAAACAGAAACGATAGTGATCTGCATATTTTGTACAAGATGCATTTAAAACACTTAAATCCGTAGCACTCCTTCTTACAGAAACAAAGGCACTAGGCAAATTTGTCTTCTTTACATAAATGTATTCCACAATATCCTTTTCATATGGAAGACTCACAAATTCTTCAAGTGAAATACGCCCATGTTTATGTGTTTGTACATCACACTCTAAACATAATAAGCTACAGATGACATCACTAAAACTAAAACGCGAATATATACTTCCTCCAACTGTTGCTAAGTTTCTTAATTGTACACCTACAATATCTTTTACAGCATCTCTAAACACATAACAAGTTGCCTCATTGAAAGCTTGATGCGTTTCTAATTGGCGCAAAGTCACCATAGCACCAATTTTGAATTCTGTATCATCTTCTTCAATTTGATCCAAACCTAATTTGCTTAAATCAATAGCGGTCGGAATCTGAATGTCTTCCATCTTCAACCAGATCATACCGCCTAGAATCATATTCTTTTTATTTTTCGTTAGTAGCGCATACGCCTCATCTAAAGATTCTGGCGATGCATAATTCATTATTCTTAACATAATGGATACGCTCTCTTTCTTTACTAAAATTTTAACACAAAAAGAAAGTGTTAAACACAATGTTTAACACCGATTTGTTAGTCTTTTTTACCAGGCAAAATTAAATTTAATACGGTTGCGATCACAAACGTCATAATAATTCCGTTTTGTGCAAAAATATTTCCAACCCAACTTGGTAATTGTGCTAGAACTGTAGGTACTTGTCCAATACCAATTCCAAGACCAATTGCCAAGGCAATAATCAAAGTGTTTCTTTCATTGAATTCAACACGCATCAATGATTGAATACCACTTACCAAAATACTCGCAAACATAATAACGGCAGCTCCACCAAGTACAGATTGAGGCATAACTGCAAATAAAGCACTTAATTTTGGGCAGAAACCGCAAAGAATCAAGAAGATAGCTCCTGTCATAATTGTAAAACGGTTAACAACCTTAGTCACTGAAACCAAACCAACATTTTGAGAGAATGAAGTATTTGGCAAAACTCCAAACAATGAGGCAACAACAGAACCTAAACCATCTGCCAAAACGCCGCCTTGTAATTCTTCAGAAGTTGCTTCACGATCTAAACCACCATTTGTGATACCAGAAACATCTCCGACTGTTTCAACTGTTGTCGCAATAAACATAATTCCCATCGCAATAATAGCCTCTAAATTAAATTCCATCTTCACTGGCATAAATGTTGGAAGTGCAATCCAAGAAGCTGTTTGAACTTGCGTAAAATCAACCATTCCTAACACAATAGCCAGATATATCCGGCAATAATACCGATCAAAATCGAAGCATTATTCACAAAACCTTTAATTTGTTTTGCGATAATAATTATCCAAAATAACAAATGTACCAACCAATAAATGTTTAGGATCCCCAAAATCAGCAGCACCACTACCTCCACCAAAATAATTGATACCAACAGGAAGTAATGATAAACCAATGGAAATGATAACTAAGCTAGTAACAACAGGTGGGAATAATTTTCTTAACGGTTTAATAAAGAAGCCTAAAACCATCTCAAATAAACCACCAATTAAGCTTGCTCCCATCAATGCACCATAACCATATAAAGCTCCCATGGCTTTGGCAGTTCCAATAAATCCAGAACTTGTACCCATAACGATTGGAAGCTTCGCACCAATTTTCCATACTGGATACAACTGAACTAAAGTAACAGCTCCCGCAATAAACATCGCATTTTGAATCAATGCAGATTTTAAATCTGGCGATAATCCAAGCATTCCTGCAATAATCAATAATGGGCTGATATTTCCAAGAAACATCGCCAATACGTGTTGAATACCTAAAGGCAATGCCTCTTTTAAAGGTACAACACCATCAAGTTCATATATCGAACCTTTTTTCACATCTTCTTTTCTCATTCTTTTCCTCCGAAAATAAAAAAGTCTCGTACAAAAACGAGAATCAACGCGACACAATAAAAAAGTAGGTTGATTCATAGTCCCTGAATTTACGGTTTAGGGGTAGAAACATCGACACCGTATTAGTCGATATATACGAAACACGTTAGGATTATATCATTAATTAAACAAAAAAAATAGGACAAATCGTCCTATTTCCTCTGATCCAAAGATGATATTGTCTTAATGTAATCAAATTGATTATGTCTTGATTTGATATAATTACCTTCTCATAAATCTAGTGGGAGGTAATTTAAATGAGAAAGGTTGAATTAAGAATGAATGAA
>ENA-OQBV01000700-OQBV01000700.1-human-gut-metagenome-genome-assembly--contig:-NODE-700-length-18484-cov-4.603312_pt1 | contig 18484 bp, 18 predicted proteins | sample MGYA00242750_ERZ504559 | MGnify/ENA primary metagenome ERZ504559 (study PRJEB26092, sample SAMD00036230) | human gut metagenome | host: Homo sapiens | study: EMG produced TPA metagenomics assembly of... | reverse complement strand
TGCCGAACTCGACAACACCGTAACGTTCAGGATCATCGAACGTAATACCCGAAAACAGTAGCGTCCGTGTTTGACGGAGGCGGCTCTTCTCAAGGTTTTGCCAAGACCATTTCCATAGAAGATATTATCTCCAAGAACAAGTGCGCAGGGTTCGCCTCCGATAAAATCTTCTCCGATGATGAAAGCTTGTGCCAGACCATCCGGAGACGGCTGAACCTTGTAACTGAAATTGACTCCATACTGGCTACCGTCTCCCAAAAGTCGTTCAAAGTTCGGTAGATCTTTCGGAGTGCTGATGATCAAAATGTCACGAATTCCAGCCATCATCAACACGCTGAGCGGGTAATAGATCATCGGCTTGTCATAAACCGGTAGAAGCTGCTTTGAAGTGACGGTTGTTAGAGGATAAAGCCTCGTGCCGGATCCTCCAGCAAGAATGATGCCTTTCATTTTGCAATCTCCTTCTGGAGGTAGTCGTGGAGAGCCTCTTCCCAGTCAACCGGTGCATATCCGGTGGATTCCAATTTGCTTAGATCCAGAGAACAATTGCGTGGGCGAAGTGCACCGTGAGTGTTCTGAACATATTCTTCGACGGAATTTGCCTTAAGCGCAGATATATCAGCTTCTGCGGTCTCGTAAACAATCTTTGCGATATCGTACCAGCTAGCAACTTTGCCGGATCCAGTCATGTTATAAGTACCGTATTCAGCATGGGTCGTCAGGAGATGGAAAATAGCATTTGCCATATCAAAGGTGAAAGTCAAACGCCCGAATTGATCTCGTGGCGCTTCTGCAGGTTCGCCTGATTGCGCAAGACCTAGCATGCGGGTTACAAAGTTGCGCCCTTCACCGATAACCCAGCTAGAACGCAAGAGATAATGCTGAGGAACATTTTCCACAAGTGCATCACCCGCGGCCTTGGTCTGTCCGTAGACCCCCAGTGGCGCGAAGCCTTCGTCTTCTTTGTGGAATTCAAGTTCGCCATCGAATACGTAATCACTGGAAATATGAACCAAGGTGATTTTGTGATCTGTAGCGACTTTAGCAAGGTTCTTTACGCCTTGAACATTTGTCAACCATGCCGCTTTTCGTCCCTCTGCTGTTTCGGCAGCATCGACGGCAGTGAAAGCTGCGGCATTAATAATGGTGCCGTACAAATCCCAATCCACATTTTCAAAAGCATGCGCATCGGAGATGTCGAAGGTGTCTGTGTCGTGATATTCAAAACCTTCGAGATGATGATTTTCGGCATATTGCCTGATTGCCTTGCCGAGTTTGCCGTTGCATCCAAAAAACCATTGTGCGCTTAGGCGCCATCGGCTTCGCGTCCCTCAGCATCGGGTGCTTCAGGTCGGCCTCGCTGCGTTCGGACTCCTCCAGCGGGATCGGCCACTGGATGTTCAGCTCCGGGTCCGCGAGGTTCACGAAGGTGTAGGTCTTCTTCTGCTCGAGGCTCCAATGCGCGTTCACGAGATACGTGTACGCGGTGCCGTCCTCCAAAGCCTGGAAGCTGTTGCCCACGCCACGCGGCACGTAGATCGCCTTCGATGGATCCAATACGGTCGTGTACACCTGGCCGAAGGATTCGCCCGGACGCAGGTCCACCCACGCGCCGAACACGGAGCCCGTGGCGATCGAGATGTACTTGTCCCACGGTTCCGCGTGGATGCCTCGCGTCACGCCCTTCTTCGCATTGAAGCTGATGTTGTTCTGCACCGGACCGAAATCCGGCAGGCCGAGCTCGGTCATCTTCGCCCGCTGCCAGTTCTCCTTGAACCAGCCACGGTTGTCGCCGTGCACCGGCAGGTCGAACACCAGCAGTCCCGGAACGTTCGTCTCCTCGACCCTCAAATCCTTCTCGAAATCCATACCCTCGTAAATCCTTTGCCGTAGATGGGAATCATCATGGGACCACGCCCTTTGGGGTGTGACCGTTCTCGTATGCGTCTTACTGGCCCTGCTGCTTGTACCTGGCTTCGGTGGCGGCCTTGGCGGGCTCCCACCACTGGCGGTTGTCCGTGTACCAGTCGATGGTGGCCTTCAGGCCGGACTCGAAGTCCGTGTGCGTGGGCGTCCAGCCCAATTCGGTCCTGAGCTTCGTGGAATCGATCGCGTAACGGCGGTCATGGCCCGGACGGTCCTTCACCCAGTCGAACGCGTTCTCGTCCTGTCCCATCATCCTCAGGATCATGCGAAGCACGGTGATGTTGTTTTTCTCGCCGTCCGCGCCGATCAGGTAGGTCTCGCCGATCCTGCCTTTGGTCAGGATCGTCCACACACCGCTGGAATGGTCCTCAGTGTGGATCCAGTCGCGCACGTTCTCGCCCCTGCCGTACAGCTTCGGCCTCTCGCCCTCGAGGATGTTCGTGATCTGGCGGGGAATGAACTTCTCCACATGCTGGTACGGACCGTAATTGTTGCTGCAGTTGGAAATCGTGGTCCTCAGGCCGTACGTGCGGGTCCACGCGCGCACCAGCATGTCGGACGCGGCCTTCGTGCTCGAGTACGGGCTGGACGGATGGTACGGGGTGGACTCCGTGAACCTGGCCGGATCATCCAAAGCGAGGTCGCCATACACCTCGTCCGTGCTCACGTGGTGGTAGCGGATCCCATACTTCCTGACCGCCTCGAGCAGGCGGAACGTGCCTTCCACGTTCGTCCTCAGGAACGGTTCCGGGTCCGCGATCGAATTGTCGTTATGGGACTCGGCCGCGTAGTGCACGATCGCGTCGTGGCCCGGCACGATCCTGTCGAGCAGCTCGGCGTCGCAGATGTTGCCATGCACGAACTCGACACGATCCTCCGGCAGGCCCGCGATGTTCTCGATGTTGCCCGCATAAGTCAAAGCGTCCAACACGGTCACGTGCACGTCCGGGTGATGGTCGACCACGTAATGCACGAAATTCGACCCGATGAAACCACAGCCACCGGTCACGATGATGTTCTTAGGAGCAAACGTCTCTTCAGCCATATTCATAATCCTACCTCTCACACACCCCTTTTAGAAGGCTCTTTTGTTTCAGGCGTGTCGAAAATCCACAAAAACTTTCGATAAAACCAGAAATACTTAAATTTCAAAAAATATCACCGAGAGCATTCATTTTTTGAAGCCTACTCAAAAAAATGAATGTTTTTTATTGATTATTTTTTCTTTTCATTTCTCTAATTTGCGAAAGATTTGCCGCAATATGAACCATCTGTATGATAATTATAATAATTGCACAAATACCAGAGATAATTTTCCAACCTCCTATTTCCCAAGTAGTAAAAATCGATTGTGTAATTAAGAGCACAAGAGTAGGAGCTAGATATTTCCAGCCAACTTCAAACTGAATGAATCTTTTCGCATCAATTACACGCATAGCAAATACCATCGCTTGTCCCAAAGCTGACGCGACGCATGCTCCAGTAACACCCATAATCGGAAGCAACATCGGAGTAAACACGACGCAAGCAACTGCCCCAAACACCGTGGTCTTCATGACAAAGGACGTGTGCATCGTAGCAGAATAAACAGTCCCATAAAAAGATGAAAAAACACTAAACAAATTAGCAATCAATAAAATGCTAATCATAGGCCATGCTTTATATGTCTCTCCCTGCAACATAAATGACGCTACTAGGGGAGCAAAGAAAGATAGCACCGTACACAGCACGGTAAGCACTGCTTGTAAAACACAAAACACAGAAGAAAAGAAACTTCCTATTTTTTTGTCTTTAACTTCTTGATAAGCAGATAGCTGCCAAGCCTGCTGAAAAACCATATAAGCTGTGTTAAGAAGACCAGGGATTTTAGATGCAGCAGCAAACATGCCCGACGCCGCGATGCCCAGCATCCCAGTAATAAATAATCGATTAATTCCTGTACTTAGCCACCAAAAAAGATTATTGGGTATCAATGGAAGAGCATAAATAATCATGGGCCGCACAATATTCCATGTATCTCGCACGGCAACTATTCTCATACGTTTCATGCCAGATAGAAAAGCTTTTCCAATTCCACCTGCAACCATATAAATTATGACTGCAAGAAGTGGACCCGCAGATACTGAAATAAAATATCCAGTAATGCCCATCTTTAGTTGCCCAATGAGAATCAGAGCAAGAATAAACGTAGTAATTGAAGAAATACCAGCGCATATTGGGATAAGTTTAATTTCTCCTATGCCACGTGCCACTTCACCACATAAGTTCATAAAAGCACTTGTCGCATAAGCCAGAATAAACCATGCTTTATATTCTCCAAGACCGCCAAATGCGCCTAAATCAAGTATTGGAGAAAGAACCGACACGAGCACTACAGAGAATAACGTTATCAAAATTGAAATAGCCACATAATCGTCTTGCTGATCAGAATCGCCATACGATAAAGCGCACTGCCGTTTCCGCGATGGAAAACGTCACAAGAGGAGTCGCAAGATTGATGACAGTAAGAGACATATCAGTAAGGCCGTAATTCCCCCGCACTCATATAGTATGTGTAGAGAGGAACTAAGAAAAAGTAATTAACTTAGTTGCCACCGCATTAATCGCAAATAAAACGGTGTTGAGAATCAGCCGTCTATACTTACCCATCTCAGACTTTTCTTTCTAAAACGTTATTTCCTAACTAAATAAACATTAATAATCTTAAAAAAGAATGCCGAAACAACCCAAACAGCCGTCCGGCATTCTATTTATTATCTGTTTATTACGCTATTTTCGTCCAGTCAGTAAAGCAGCCGCTTGACGCGCATTCTCAGAGCCCACTAACTTTTTGATTTTCTTTTTCATATGCTGTTTCATTGACTCAGAAAATGAAAGCATCTGATTGGACTCAATTAATTTTTGATATGCCTCATTTTCATTATCATCAGACACAAACACTTCCATGACAATAGGCTCCGCAGAGTCAGCGAGAAATTCTTCACACTGCTGCTTGAATTCATCCATTGAAGAAGCACTCATATATCTGAAGCCACAATCACAAACCCAACCAGAAGCAGTTTTGAAATGACCGCTGGCAGCAATATAACGATCTACATCTTTATCGTGACCAACACCCAGTTTAAATTCAAAACCACCGTTATTGTTAATCAAAAGAACTCTGACATTATTTTTGATTCCTCTAATGGAAAGAGAATTTATATCATACAAAATGCCAAATCGCCCGTAACCACAAGACAGAGATCATCTGTTGCAAAACTTTGTCCAATCAACGTAGACATGCCACCGTCAATACCAAAAGCTCCCACGTTCGAGAAGAAGCTTATAGAATCCTCATAATTAAAAAGATCCCATACACGTAGGCTGTTGAGAATAGCGAGCTGGACAGTGCTTCGAGCAGGAACACGCGATGACATATATTGCGCAATGGCAACATTGGAAAATGGAACTTGAACATCAGTCGTAATATTTGAAAGTAGCCCAAGCCACTGTCTGATATATGTATCATTATTACGCTTTTGTTCATCTTCACAGTGACATGCTTTTTCAAAAAAGTAGCGTTCCGAGCACTGGAAAACTTTCGTGAGTTTGTCGTATGTATCGACAACATTTCCGTCTTCTGAGACCCGCCAATGCTCAATAGCGGAAAACTCTGGCTTTGAAAGCATCTTGTACAACGGGTAATCGCCTGTTTGCCCGCCAATCGTGATTACAACATCCGGCGCCATTTTGCCGAACATTTCGGTATTCAACGAAGACATCAGCATATTCGTGATAACGCAATATTCCGAATGAAAATTCGATAATAAATTCGCATATACAACAGCGCCCCATCGATTGCAGAAGTCATCAATAAGTCTGTGTACTTGCACATCGAAAGGACGGTGTTCTCCAATGACGAGCATCACCTTTTTCCCATACAAAGACAGGTTCCAATCGTCCTCTGTTCCATATCTATGCATGCAGCGCAGAGAGGGTTTCTCGTCCTTCAGGGGAAAATCCAGCCAAGGAATACACAACTGAACGGGTCCTAAGCCATTGTGAGTAAGCTCCTGTATAGCTTGATTAATAACTCGAATGCTGTGATAGACATCATTAATATCAGAGATATATGGCGCTACAAATGATTTTTTTACACTATCCGCAGGTAGCGAACTCTGATCTGGCGCCTGCATATACTCTTGGTACGTAAAACGAGGATGTTTCTGCATACAAATAGCGAGCAAAGGAACATGCTTATAATACGCTTCAGTAAGCCCTGGAATATAGTTTCGGGTTGCCTGAGCACTAGTGCAGCACAAAGCAACCGGTGAACCAGTCTGAAGATAAACACCAATAGCAAAATAAGCCGCACTCCGTTCATCAACAACAGAATGACAAATAAAAAATGGATCATCCTGTATTGCCTTGATTAGAGCGATATTAGTTCCGCCAGGGCTAATGACCACATGGTTGATTCCATTTGCCTTCAGCAAATGCGTCACAATGCTGATGTTTTTCAAATTATCTGTCATGACTTTCTCCAACAATCTTTTAAAATTAATTTTTTAATGAATATCCACCATCAAGCACAACTGTTTGTCCCACCATGAAATTGCAAGCATCGCTAAGCATAAAAACTATAAATTCTGCAATTTCTTCAGGAAGGGCAACTCTCTCAAGCGGATTCTGCTTACAGTAGGTATTATTACCCTGTTCTAGAGCGAAACTCTGCATTGAAGTTTTCACCACACCTGGAGCAACGCCATTAACAAGCACACCATAAGGAGCCATCTGGAATCCGAGGCCAGCGGTCAATCCACGTATATCCCATTTAGACATACGATACGGATACGTAGCCCCGACAAACCCTCCTTGCGAAGAGATATTGATGAGATGTCGATAACAGCCCGAAGAAGCCTGCATCCAATATTTGCAGAAAGCTTGTGAAACAAAGAACGTACCTTGACTATTAGTCTCGTACACTCGGTTCCACTCAGCCACACTTACGTTCGGGAAAAATTCATGAGGTTGAATTCCAGCATTATTTACGACCGCATCTACGCGCCCACCAAAATAGTCAACGCATTGTGCAACTTTATCATCTGCCTGCGCAGAGTCGGTTATGTCCCAAAGAACATAGCCAGCATGCTGCGACCCCAAATCTGATACAGTCTGCTTGAGTTTTTCCTCATTACGACCAGTGATTACAACTTTGGCTCCGGCCTCGATACTTTTCTTTGCAATTGCAAGTCCAATACCTGAGCTTCCACCAGTGATGACAATATTTTTCCCAGACAAAACATCATCTTTTTGGACCTGACTAACCTTGATAGTGTTGATTCCACCTGCTTTTAGTACATGAAGAAAAGCAGAGCAAGCGTGCTCAATTCTAAGGAAAGCTTTACCTATTTTTTTAATCACTTGATATCACAGATCCATCAGTCGTTGTCAATCGCCAATACGGAGTGATTGAGCCAGTCTCTAAGATCAGCAGAGAAAGCTCCCAGATTCTGATAAGCCTTATCAAGTGCCTGATGCTGGGCTTCGCGTAGCTTCTCGGTCTCATCCAGATACTTCAAAGTCAAACCAACCGCTTCATCCGTAGACAGCTTTCTTCCATCAATCAAATACGGATAACCAATAGATTCGTACAATCCCTCAAACTTCGGGCTGTAAGCGAAGGGAAGAGTGACAACCCCCGAAGAAAACGCGCCAATAGTAGCATGCATCCTAGCACCCGAAAATACATCCATATTAGAAATGTACCCCTTTGCCTGCATCGGAGAAACAAAATCGGGAGCTAAAATACAATGCTCATACTGTTCCGACAGCTCCTTGCAAATTGGGGAATCACATTCCGGATACATGTCGCCTACCACATGAGGGATGAGATGTACATTGTAACCGCGTTCAATGATTTCGGGAATAAGCCTTTTAATATATTCACGATAATTAACGCTCAAACCAAACTGGTTAGATTCCGTATATCCACCAGTCCAGAGAAGGCCCGAAACATTCAAACCGAAGCTCGGACGTCCACAACCATCTATTTGGACTTGGTCTTTGGGCAAGGCAAATGCCACATCTGTCGTAGTAATCGCCTTTATACCAGTAATGCTTTCAACAAGCTTCGCGGATTTTTTATCACGAGCATAAACTCTATCTGCCGAAGAAATAAGCCATTTAGCCATTTTTTTTACGTGCTTATTTTTAAACGGCCCATATGTCTGAGGGCCAAGAACAAGACATCCATCCTTCTTAATGGTTACAAACTTAAAGAAAGAGGTCAGAGCAAATCTTTTTAGCCCGTAGATGTCAGAGAAACTATCCCCCTCAGTAAAATCAAAGACCACATCACACTCTTCAATTTTAGCTTTGGCTAACTTGATAGAGCTGATTTTCTTAAATGAATATCTAATCAGTTCTTCGGATACCCATTTTTCCGAAGTAACTACATAATCCTTACTATCAACGTTAGAAAAAACAACTATTTTCAGTTGGACATTGTCATTCTTAAATATATCAATCAGCAATTTGCGAAAGGCATATGCCAACGCACTACACCCGAGATTAGGGGAGCAGAAGCTTAATCCACATAATCCAATACGAACAATATCTTTACTCATTTTAACAACTCCTTCTTACTCTCTGTCATTTGTCCTTTATAATTAAGCAAAGCAAATTCTATAAATAAAAGCCAGTAATACGTCACAGATTGAATGTCATAAAAATACCCACAAACAATGTAAGACACCATCACTATAGAAATGATTCTTGCATCTTTCCATCTTTTTATCACTATGTATATGAGAAAGAAATAAAGAGATACAATGCCAAAAATCCCCATACCCAGAAAGGTATTCACTATATCACTTTCCAAAAACCAAGAATCAAGTGAAAAATACTGACGCGTCAACTTTGTATAAGGCAAGCCTGAACAATCAATTCCGTATCCGAATAAGAATTGCTTGGAACTCATCCAATGAATCAAATCGGGTAAATTCGAATAGTAATCAAAATGTGCAGTTGCGCTCGAATCCAATTGAACATCATTGAAAAGCATATTCAATCTGTCTAACGACGTTTGCATAACCTTGTTAAACATATCTTGAATTTTAGACACAAAAACAAGAAGCATAACGATTAGACCAACAAAAGTCATATCTATAAAAAGATTTCCTATACCAATTTTATTATTTTTTAGTCTCTTTGAGAAAAGATACTGAAACAGGAAAAATAGTATGACTATGCCGACACCAACAATCATCGTACTACTTTGTGTTAAGATACTCGATATTAGTGCAAAAACTTTCCATTGAGAACCAGCAAATGCGGCTACCAGGATAATCGCCGCAGCAATTCCCCCTGCATTCCAGCAGAGCCCAGTCGATACAAGTCCAGAAGCTTTATACTGCGACGCATTCTCTACCATATGAAGTGTTTGATTAAAAACAAGATCATTTAAATCGATTTTTAAAAAATTCCAAAATAAAGTTTGCAACAATATCCAAATAATATTTATTTTTCCAGCTGTCAAAACACCACGTATTACATTCTCAGAATCTTTGTCACCGCTAAGAAGTGAGGTAGAAACTATGAAAATTAATAAAATACTAAGCAAACCTTTAAGGTCGTTCTCCCTATACGCCTCCGAAAGAGTCGAATACGAGAAGCAAAATGTTATACAAGCTACAAGAGAAAAAGGTAATAACGGCGTCGTTCTCATCCTAAGCTTACCAGTTATGATAAGCAAGAGAACAGTGACGCCCATAAGCCACATGTATATACTATAATCGCCTATTCTGAGAACCGGAGTACTAGAAAAAAACCCGATGAGACATAAAAGACAATTAAAAAGTCTAGTGGTAGACAATCTAAGTCGACTAATATCTATTTTTTGCATTATCATATAAAAATATACTCACCAATAATCTGAATAGGACCTTGTTTCCAATAATGCCCTTTAGATAGCGTAAGAATACGTTGAATTTTTGAGTACTCATACAATTTAGCAAAGGACTCCAAAGAACTACGATCATCTAATGGTATATCTTGATATGTGTTAAGAAAAACTTTCGCTTGGTCAACAGCCATATGCAAAGTCTTCTTGATATGATTATTACCAGAAAGTCTTTTCAAAATGAATGATAAACTATTAACTTTGGTTGCTCCAACTACGTTATCGCCATGCTGTCGATATAGAATCGTTGGTTTATCCACAAAAACAATATGTCCAAACACTGACGCCACTAAAGAAAACCACCAATCATGCATGGCAATTTCCCCAACGTCTTCAAGCTCAAAAGCCTTTCCCAAAAGATCCCTGCTAAGCATTGTCGTGCAACCTGTAACATTATTCTGCACAACAATCCTATTAATTTCAGTATAAGAAGGATTTAAAGCTCGATATTTAATAAAAGAATTCCCTAAAACCTTGAGATTTCTATCAACAACCTTAAGATCCGTATGAACCAAAATCCGACGATCTTGAAACTTTTGTTCGGCGGATTTCATTGCAGAGAAAGTATCTTCTATCTTTGATTGTATCCACACATCATCCTGATCACAGAACATAATATATGCTGCATCAGTTTCTTTTAGCACATATTGAGACAATAACCAAAAATTATGCTTAGCACCATGCTCAACACTGGGAATATCCACCACTGTTATTTGCTGCGGATAACGGCTCTCATATTCATGCTCAATCAAAAGAGTATCGTCGGAAGAATTATCATCTCTGATATATAAATGCCAGTTGGTACAACTTTGAGAGAGAATTGAGTCAATTTGTTCTCGAATAAATTGCTCACCATTATAACTCGCTAAAAGAATTGCTATTTGCTGACTCATTTTTTCTCCATCAGTTTTTGAATAACTGCTTATATTCATCGGCAATATGCTGCCAAGAATAGGCTTCAACAACACGCTGGGATGACTTCTCCCCCAACTCAGTAATCTCACCGGCGTTCATGTTATCTGCTTGGTCAATAAGCGAAGCCAAGTTACCCGGTTGCTTATTCCAGTACAGTGCAGCATCCTCAGCAACCTCACGATTGAAGCCAACATCCAGCAACAGATTCAAATCAGTGGATCCAAGAGCTTCCAATAAGCTCGGATTGGTACCACCGACCTCATGACCGTGGAAATACCCATATGCATTTTCACGAATCTTCATAAGCAGTTCTTTGTCATACACGGTTCCCACGAATTTGATACGCGGATCCTGATCGAAGTGTGTCTTTTCCTTCAGCTCTTCCAAGAACTTGTCACTCACATTGGTGATAAGCGCGAAATCACGCTTGGAATGACTCTTCATGAATTCGCGAATCATGGTTTCATAATTGTTTTCAGGCACGAAACGTCCGACAACCAGATAATAGGACTTTGGTGAAAGACCCTTCTCCTTATACCAAGCAGTCAGCTTTGGATCATCATCCGTTAGTTTGCTCTTACGAGTCTCAGCACCATACGCGATGAATGTGGTCTTCGGGTTATATTTGCCGTACTCATCGTGAATGTACTTCTCGATGTTCTTGCTGTCACAGATCAGCAAGTCACAGTGCTTGGTCATCAGTTGCTCAGAAATCTTCCAATACTTACGTACCGGAGCACTCCACTTGGCGCGCATCCACTCGTGCCCATCCGGATTGATATACAGCTTCCCACCCAGCTTATGAATTACCTTCTGGAAATGATCGGCAAACGGTCCGATGCGGCAAGCAAGAATATACACAATTGGATGCTGAATATTGTGCTGTCTGATGTATTTCACACACTGATTCAGTGCAGCAACATCATAATAAATCGCCTGAGCAGGTCCAATGCTGGGCACCTTCACATCGAAGCAATCGGCATTATGATACTCAAAAGTTTTGGTATCCTTGGCTTTGCATGCCACATGGTACTTCAAATTCGGATTGTTCTGGTGGTACTCAGTGAGCTTATCCACGAACGTTTCATAGCCACCGTAGTTACCGGGAATTCCCTTTGAGCCCACGATGAAAACATGCTGTACGTCCAACTTCTTCAACATCAATCTCTCCCCGATTTCCCAAAATCCTGTATATAGGTATCTATGTTAATGCACTCCTCATGTGTTATGGCGGCACCGGTCATGCGGGCAAGCAACACAACACCCCCATCAAGGATCAGGTCTACATGAAACCCAAGACTAGAGGGCCCCCTCCTGACTTAAGTCGAATCTGCATGGAATTTGGGTCTTTCGCTGTTTGGTGTGGGTAAGCCATCCCGGTAGGTGATGACGGCGGGGTAGTTTGGGTGGTATGGATACCATACGATGTTGTTCACCGCCGCCCTGCAACTCGCCAACCCGTGGAAAGTCATCGACGTGTCGTTCAGGGACGCGGCCGGTGGCAAGCGGGAGCTGCGCATCACGGTCGGATACGGTCCCGGCTCCCGGTTCCATTGCCCCGAGGCGAAATGCCGGGAGGAGTCATGCCCGGTTCACGACACGGCGGAACGCACGTGGCGCCATTCGGACTTCTTCCAGTACAAGGCCCACATCCACGCGCTCGTGCCGCGCGTGGCCTGCCAGGCCCATGGCGTCAGGACGGTTCCGGTGCCGTGGGCGAGACCGGGCAGTGGCGTCCGCGCTCCTGTTCGAGGCCATGGTCGTCGAGCTCGCCAAGACGCAGCCGGTGGCGGACGTCGCGGCGCAGGTCGGCGAGCACGACACGAGGCTGTAGCGGTTCATCCGCCATTACGTGGACGAGGCCAGGCTCGACGAGGACTACACGGGTGTGGAGGCCATCGGCATCGACGAGACCAGCCGCAAAGGCCACAGGTACATCACCGTGGTCGCCGACCTGACGGGGTGCAACGTGGTCTGCGTGGTCCCCGGCAAGGGCTCGAGCACCGTCAAGGAGTTCGCGCGGGACTTCATGGACCATAACGGCGACCCGGACAGGGTCTCCCTGGTGACGTGTGACATGAGCCCGGGGTTTGCCAAGGGCGTCCGCGAGCACCTGTCCCACGCGCATAGGATCATCGACATGGATTGGCAACGGTGTGTTGGACGGTTTCTTAGAGGACGAGTCCCTGTTCGGTGAATTCCTTCGGACTCTGGTATCCGAGGGTGGAGTGGAGCCGCCGGTCATCGGACCACCACACGTAGTCGTTGAGGTCATGCCTCAGCTGCCCGATCGTGGTGTAGTGGTTCCGGTACACGAGCTCCTTCCTCAGCAGCCTGTTCGTCGATTCGACCACGGCGTTGTCGTAGGGGTTGCCCTTGCGCGGCAGCGATCTTTTGATGTCGAACACGTCGAGCAGCTCGTCGAACCTCGTGTTGTCGAATTCGCTGCCCCGGTTCGGTGTGGAACACCTGGACGTCCGTCAGCGGGAAGTCGAGCGTGGCGAACGCGGCCAGCACCAGGCCCGTGTCCCGGGCCCGCCCGGCGGAATGTCCGGCGATGCCCCCTGTCCGCCAGGCCGACCAGCAGGCACACGTACGCCCACCCCCCCCGCCGACGCGGACATAGGTAAGATCGCCCGCCGGACGCGCGTGCGGGGCGTAGCCGTCGGACCCGCGGTCCAGTAGGTTCGCGAGCCTGGCCTCGTCGGCCCGCATCCCGTGCGGTTTGGACCGTCTGCGCGTGTACGCGCTCGTCATGCTCTGTTCGCGCATGATGCCGCCGATGCGCCTCCTGGACGCGGTGACGCCCTTCCTTTCCAAGACGGCCTTGATCTTCCTGGCGCCGTAGCGTCCGCGACTGTCGCGCCGGACCGCGCGCACGTCGCCGGCGATCGGATCCACATGCTCCGTCTCGGGATGCCCGGTCATCCAGTAGTAGGTGGAGCGGGGAACGCCCAGTATTCTGCACTGCGCCGATATCGGATAACGGGAGGCGTTGGCCCTTATCACTGCTACTTTCGTGCGAATATCAGCGCCGCTTGTTTTAAAACGTCCACCTCCATCTCCAACTGTCTGTTGCGCTTGCGCAGCTCGATCAGCTCGTTCTGCTCAGGGGTGCGGTTGTCGGCGGCTTTCGTGGAGCCGCTGTTGCGGATGCCCTGGACCCAACGGTGCAGCGTGGAATGCGAGATGTCGTACTCGTCCTTGATCTCGCGCGCCGGCTTGCCGTTCTCGTAAAGCTGCACGATCTGCCGTTTGAACGCCTCGTCGTAGTGGCGGGGATGCTTCGGGTCGGCCATCGTCGGCCTCCAATCTCATGTCATTCGTCCCTCATCGGACTGTCTAATACATTGTAGCCAATCCACAACGTCACGGGCAGGCCATGCTCGACAACTAGTTCCAAAGACCGGTGGCATCTAACCAATCCGCCACCGGCCTTCTCTCACCATAATGATGGTCCCAAGCACAATATAACCAGTGGCTCCAAAAGCTACAAATACTCACCAATTGGCAACGTCCAACAAACGGGGTACGATTCATTATGAATAGAATGTATGTTTTTTGTTTCAGTCTTCTCCCACATTTAACAACATGAACTCATTAAATGGAAAAAGCTAATGGAATAGCTAAAAGTATCTACATGATGCATTATTGTGGTAGCATAGCTTTTTTACCAAGGAGGCTCCAAGTGTTATTGAGTGATAGCAAAATCCGTGAGTTGATTAGCAGTGGCGTCTTGACCGAAACGCGAAGCGAAAATCTTGGGCCTGTTTCCTACGACCTTACCACTAGAGCGTTTCACACTAGGGAAAGGCAGAGCCTTGAAAAAGTTATTCTATCTCCAGGTGATTCTACATATGTTTCTACGGTCGAAGTTATCAAGCTACCCGAGAACATAGCCGCGAGAGTGTTGCTGAGGAATTCTCGAATTCGTCAAGGCCTAAGCTTGGATGCGCCTCTTTATTTCCCAGGACATCACACTAGAGTGTTTTTCCGCGTGACAAATATGAGCAGCGACCAAATCACCTTGAGTACGAGCGACGGTATTGCCCAACTTGTTTTTGAAACAGTTGAAGGTAACGTTGAGCACCCTTACAAAGGTAGCTTCTCCGACGAACTCGACTACCGGGGTTTGGGTGGATACAAAGACATTTATGCAAATGAAATTGAGATGATTGACAAGAAGACCGATGAGGTTCGTGATATTGAAAAGCATATGTATGCCAACGTTCTGGCACTCATGGCTATTTTTGCAGCTATCTTCACATTGGTAAATGTGAATGTCGCCGCTGCTGGCAAATGCCTCTCCCAAGTTCTTGTACTTAACCTTACTACAGTAGGTAGTTTTGGAGCCCTTGTTGCATTGATTACCGCAGTAGTGAAGCCCAAGGAACGGTGGGCAAGAATCACACCTTGGATTGTGGCCGTCGCGGCTTTCGCAGTAGCGATTCTTATTGCGATCTTCCTTTAGTGGACATTTCGCTATCAGGTCAAATCTTAGATGATATACAGATCTCGACGTTGAGGTGCATGGCGTTCTGAGACTTCCCCGGAATAAAGGCCTAGTTTCCATCAAACTAGGCCTTTATTATGCGGTATAAGCCACGTGTATCTTTGGCTCAGATAAGCAAGAAGGCGCTGTGCCTGCACAATTCAGACTTTGTCCCACTAACACGAATTGCGCAGATATGGTCTTGGAAATCACCTTTATTTAGAGTAATTCACCATTCTTTTGTACCATTCCTCAATGGAGGGCTACCGCCGGATAACCGTAGATCGCCATGCCGGCTCTCATTAGATGCAATACCATGTGCGCTGCCTCAATAACATCCGGATTCTTGCCCATGTCTCGCCTATATATGGTAGATGCGAGCTTGTGCAGTTATGAAGACCGCAGTCGGTTCGTTATGAATGCGCAGACGGCGGCAGCAACCAGCAACAGAAGCGATGCGACGGCAAGCGCTTGGATTGCGGAGCCGGTACGGGGCATGTCCGGCTGCTGCTTGGGCTCGGCGGGCTTGCCAGGTTCGTTCGGCTTGTCTGGCTCTTCTGGCTTGGCTATGGATTTGATGTTCACTGTTACTTGCGTGCTGGCTTCATCATGGCCGGAGGTACGGAATTGCGGGTCCGCTCCCCCATCGGCGGTTTCAGTATTGCGTGTTGCAGTGATGGTGACGGTTTGGCTTACCGCATCAAATGCCTTTCGCTTGGCGACTGCCTGTAGCGCGAGCTCGATCTGCTTGTTCAGAGCTTGCAGTTGCTCGGCATCCGCTACGAGACGATAGTCGGAAATACCGTTCAGTTTGGTTCTGGTGAAGTCCAGCAGACTGTCGTTGGTTAGCCTCTGCAAGGTTGAGCCTTGCTCAAGTTCTACCGTGGGGTAAGCGCTTGAAATAGCCAGCTCACTGATATTAAACATGCTATCGTCGCCGTTTGGGATTAGGCCTGCCATGTTGGCTAAGTAGGGTGTGAGATTCTCCGTAGTGGAGAATGAACCGCCCATGAGCACAAGCGTGTCAAGCCCGGCGGGGATTGCGCCATGGTATTCACCGTCGCGAATGCTCACATAACCAAGGTGTTCGGCATCGTCCAACATGCCGATCAGTGTTGGTGCGGTGAATGTTCCTGCGGAAATACTGGCCTCGGCAGAGGCACCGCTTGTTTCCGCGAACCGCATGAGCGTGGTGTTCGATGTGAAGTTTCCACCTTGAATCCGCGACGCTCCACGGCAGTCGATTGCAGGATTATCTCCACCGGCAACCGTGCCCGATCCGGTGATGGTGAGCTGCATGTTCGCAGGAACGGTGATTGCCGTGGTATTGCTGGCGTTGAGCGCATGTCCGTTCAATTCGAGCGTGACCCCGCGCACCATCTTCGGTGGGGTGACGGTGATGCTTTCCGTAGTATCGGCAAGCAATGTGACCGTATTGTTCTTCATCGACGTATGTCCAATCGCATCTTGCACGCTCATATAGGTCGTGTTGCCCACTTGAGCGACCGGCTGCGGCTCATCTGCAAACGCCATCATGGGAAACAACATCGTTCCCAATAATGAGATAATCAAGAAAAACGTGATAATCGCCGTCGAAAGCGTTGGCAACATATGGATGTGGTTTGATTGCAGGCGTTCGACCGCCTGCTTTTCATGCTTATACATGATCGTTCCTTGCATGGAGCGGTGATTAACTATTCCAAACGCACCGAAATGCGTGTAGACCACCCTCAGCCCTGAGGGATAAAGAAAAGCAAAATAACAATATTACAGCGTTGAAAAATTATCTCACACAATCTACATAAAAAGCAAATCCACTACCGAAAGAAACTAGACAAATAGTAGAGTAACTAACTCTATATCAGTAGTATTGCAGCCATGTCGGCAATTCCCCAGAAATTCTTTACACAAGTAAAGAATAACAATCAATAGTAAAAGATACACCACAATTCAAATACTATAGGAAAGTTTTCTTACTTATACGTCAGTATTGCACGCAAAAAAACGACGCGATCCATCCAGGTGATGCAAACACCCCCATGAACCGCGTCATACCCCACTATTTCCCAGTGCATAACACATTAGGGCAGAAGGAAAAATAAAAGCTCGGCAAGAGCGAACCCAAAAAGGTTCAGAGCACACCCTGATCGCTTGGAGTCTGCGAACCAGAGCTAGAATCGCTGTCGGAACCAGGATTATTGCCAGGAGGTGTAATAGGAGTCGAGGGAGTCAATCCACCGCTTGGAGTCTGCGAACCAGAGCCAGGATTACTACCGGAACCAGGATTATTGCCAGGTGTAATAGGAGCCGGGGGAGTCAATCCTCCGGAAGGCTGCCGCGTGTACTGGTAGTTGTATGAATTGCCCGTATTGCTCTGTTGTTGCTGCTGCTGTTGATTCTGCGCAGCCAACGCGTTCATGGAAGCATTCACATCATCAGATGCGGTTTGCAAATCCGTTATCGACTGGTTAATGGCATTAGTATCGGTACTATTGCCATTGAACAATTCCAAAGCATGGTCAATGGCACTCTGCAACGTCACTCGCGTGGAATCATCCGCCACTTGGTACAAGCTATTGTCAAGCAGTGACTGCGCATTATTGATGGCTGTTTCAAGCTTCTTCAGCGCATCAGCGTTGTCTTGCGTTTCCTTAGCCTTCTGACTGTTCGTAACGGCTGTTGCAGAATCATTCAAGGTCTTGGACTGGCTTTGCAACGTAGGCAGTTGCTTGTTCATGGCTTTACTGCGCTGGCGAAGTTCAGCGTTGCTCAAATCAGCACTGCACTCCCCTACCGTTGTAAGATTCTGCGCATCTTTCACTGCAGACTGCAACGTGGTCAGCGTTTTCGTATCCGAAACCTGATCGCTTTTCACATTCTGCAACGATTTAGCGTTCTTCAACGCCGCCTTGTATTCCTTCACAGCCTTCTCATATGCCTTGGAAGACTTTTTGCACATGCCCAACGCGGTACGCTGCTGTTCGTTCCGTTCAAGCTCCTGATCATACTGTTGGCGCTGCCAAACACCGAATCCAACGACCGCGGCAACCAACGCCACTACGGCTACAATCGCAACGGTAATAATAATTGTCTTGCGATGTGACTTCTTCGGCGAACCGGAACAAGCTTCAATGGATCATGCTCATCGTTTTCCATGTCAGACAGATCATCTGGCATGGGCAGGTCTTTCAGGTATGAAGGCAGTAGAA
>ENA-OQBV01000699-OQBV01000699.1-human-gut-metagenome-genome-assembly--contig:-NODE-699-length-18532-cov-3.833035_pt1 | contig 18532 bp, 20 predicted proteins | sample MGYA00242750_ERZ504559 | MGnify/ENA primary metagenome ERZ504559 (study PRJEB26092, sample SAMD00036230) | human gut metagenome | host: Homo sapiens | study: EMG produced TPA metagenomics assembly of... | reverse complement strand
TATGGATCTTTCACTGCACACACTTCCATTCCTGCACGTTTCCCTGCCAAATCCCATATGGAATATCTTCAAAGACCAATGCATCCTTTGGTCTGGTATCGATCATCTTTGCTGCATGCAAATAAACATCCGGTTCCGGCTTACTTCTTGGAACTTCATCGGACGTGCAGATATAATCAAATGCATCCAAAATCCCATTGGATCTTAAACAATCTTTCGCCAGCTTTCTTGAATTGCTTGTTGCGATTCCAAGTTTCATATTCCGTTTTTTTAACAACTCAATAAATTCTTTCACGCCCTCTTTTAAACGAATTTCATTGATATAGATTTCGGAAGCCATACGATTCCATGTTCCCATGATCTCTTCGATCGTAAGCGGCAACGGAAAATGTTCCTTAAAATAAACTGCTGTTTCATGAAAACTATATCCCTCTAATTTATCATTTAACCCTTGCGGAACTTCCAATCCATATTTTCCCAAAAAGCGAATATCAATCTCTCTCCAGATCCACATGGAATCAACTAATGTCCCATCAAGATCAAAGATTACTGCTTTTTTATTCTCTAACATTTATCTCCTATGCTCCTTTAGTTCTTGTAACTCTGCCTTCGTTAATCTTCGGTATTCTCCAAGCTTTAACTCTTCATCCAATTTTAATGATCCCATTGACAGCCTTTTTAAATATAACACTTCACTCCCAACAGCTTTTACCATCCGTTTTACCTGATGAAATTTCCCTTCCATGATCGTGATCAGAACCTCTGATTCTTGTACATCTGCTTTAAGGATCTGAAGTCTTGCTTGTTTTGATCTTTCGCCATTGCCAATATCCAGACCTTCTTTGAATCTGGCGATCTCATTTTCGCCAAACTGCCCTGAAACTTTTGCAAAATATACTTTATCCACATGTTTTCTTGGCGAAAGAAGTTCATGTGCCAGCATTCCATCATCCGTTAATAATAATAATCCTTCTGTATCTTTATCCAATCTTCCTACGGGGAACAATCTGTCTTTATAATCTTCATGAATCAGATCGAGTACAGTCTGATCATGATGATCCTTCGTTGCAGATACAACCCCTTGTGGTTTATGTAACATCAGATAATGGAACTGTTCAAACTGAATCAGTTTGTGGTCAAATTCTACCTGATCTTGTTCTGCATCCACCTTATATTCTGGTTTCTTGATTGCTTCTCCATTAACCACAACTTTACCCTTTTTGACAGACTCTTTCGCTTCTTTTCTTGTCATATTTAAACTGTCACACAAAAATTTGTCTAATCTGGTTTTCTTTGCCATTATAACCATCTCCAGCTGGAAGAATACTTATTCTTCAGTCGTCCTTTTTTAATCTTCGCCCATCCTAATGGAAATTCATTTGTTCCAACCAGATGAATTCCTTCGGTATTTGTATCTACGTCTAATGTCTCACATTTTAAATATTTGACCGTATTCTCATCGTTGATGTCAAACGAAAGATATGGTTCATAATCATTGGCCGCCAACGCTACTGCAAATGACTGACTCGGTTCGAATCTTCCTTTTTTCATCTCTCCTAGATAAAGACCTTTCCTTAGAACTCTTACCTTCTTCATCTCTGGAATATCTTCTTTTAGGTAAAACAATTTTCCTTGATGTTCTCTAACATGACTCCAGTCAATATCCATCTTACAGTTTTTGAAGAATTCTTCTGTCTCTGGTGTCAGTTTTACTTTCTTAATCTTTTCGTATTTGAATGTTGGCTGTTCTCCGTCTGCTTTCTTCAATAAGGCAAGAAAATGTCCTTCTCCTTTGATCTTATGCGGCCATAATCGAATGCATTGTTTGATGTCTTCTCTTCCTGTCAAAGTCCATTCTGGGTGTCCGTGGTCAAATCCTTCACACATCTTCATTGGCACAAGAGAAAGATCTTCATTCTTCTCTAAAAGATATTCGATCACCTGTTCATTTTCTTCGGGTGAAAATGTGCAGGTAGAATAAAGTAGCATACCACCTGGCGCTAATAGCTTGATCGCATCATCAACGATCTCTCGCTGTAATTTTGCATAAGGTTTGCTTCCTTTCTGCTGCCAGTTCTTGATCTCATTATTCCCCTTTCGAAACATTCCTTCTCCAGAACATGGAGCATCAATTAGGATCTTATTAAAAAATCCTGTCATTGATGGTACTAAATATTTGGCTTCCGTACAAAGGATCATATCATTACGGATGCCAAACATCTCGATATTACGGATCAGAGCTTTCGTTCTTGAGATACTGACATCATTCGATACCAGTAATCCTTCTCCCATTAACTTTGCTCCAAGTTCTGTAGACTTTCCACCTGGTGCCCCACACAGATCAAGCACACGGTCTCCCGGTTCTACGGGCAGGTAGGAAGCTGGTGTCATCGCACTTGGTTCCTGTATATAATATAATCCAGCATGATAATATGGATGTTTTGATGGTTTTTCTTCCCTGTCTACATAAAATCCATTATCTGTCCAAGGCACTTTCGTCACATGAAACGGACAGATCTTCAAAAAGTCTTCCACTGAGATCTTTAGTGTATTGACTCTGATCCCATAATATGCAGGATCATCTAAATGCTTCTCATATTCCGAAAAATCCTCGCCCAATAGACGTCTCATCTTCTCTTCAAATAATTCTGGTAATTTCATATTCTTCTTAAGAAATGCTCTGAGCACGATATCCTTCTGCAATAATATCCAACTGTTTATTAAAATGCTCTAAGCGTTCCATATCTCCTGTCTCATATATTTTATAAAATTCATCCTGAATCTTTAATACTTCATGACGATTCGCAACTTTATATAAATTCTGCATCGTATGAAGGATCTCAGATACAAGATTTGACTTCTTACGGAATGAATCCTGTGCATCCATGATCTCATCACGAACTGTTGACATCTCATGATCTAAGACATCGATTGCATCTGATGCAACTAATAATTTATCTGTCACATGCTGTGGAATATCCCCTTTATACTTATACTGTAAAGAATGTTCCACGGTTGCCCAGAAATTCATCGCAAGTGTACGGATCTGTATCTCTGCCTGTATCCGCTTCTTCCCATAAATCGTATTCACTTCATAATAGATGATCACATGATAGCTTCGATATCCGCTGTCTTTGGAATGTGAAATATAGTCTTTGTGGCTCTTGATCTCCATATCAGAACGACTCTCTATGATCTCTAATACACGATCAATGTCTTCCACAAACTGACAGATCAAACGTATTCCCGCAATATCTTCCAGTTCTTTTTCTACATCATTGACATTGATTTTCTTTCTCTGCATCTTATCCAAAATACTTGAGATAGATTTTACACGTCCATCGACTTGCTCGATCGGTGAATATCTTCCGACATTTCTGTATTCTCTTATAATATGTCGAAACTTTAACACAAGTTCATCAACTGCCAGCTCATATGGGGTGAGCATTTCTCTCCATAACTGTAATTCCATGAATTCCCTCCTGTACTTATCCACTCATTATATCATATTTTAACTTCAAAAAGAATCTTGTATTACAGGATTCTTTCTTCTTACTTCATATTTTTTATTTCATTGAAATTTCCTATGCAATAAAAAAATAGTCAACTCCTATCATCTTATATGAAAGCTGACTATTTTTATCTTCATTTGTATCGTATTTGTTTGCTTCTTACCATGTAAGATAAACAGAACCCCAAGTAAGTCCTCCGCCAAAACCACTTAAAACAATCTTATCTCCTCGGTTTAGCATTCCTTTTTGATTGATCTCATCTAAAAGAATCGGAATCGTTGCTGATGAAGTATTCGCACAACGGTCTATATTCATCGGGAACTTTTCAATTGGCTGCTTCAATCTTCTCGCTGCTGCTTCAATGATCCTTTTGTTAGCCTGATGTAATACAAAATATTTGATTTCTTCTTTGGAAACGCCTGCTTCATCAAGGACTTTGTTAATACTCTTTGGTACCATACGTGCTGCAAATTTGAATACTTCCTGCCCATCCATGGCAACCTGTTGCATTGAAGAATCATCCTTTACTAAGAGATTGTTTAAATGTCTTTCTTCACATGTTAAAACATCTCCTCGTGCTCCATCAGATCCTGCATCGATAAAGATTTCTCTTTCTTCATCCGCTTCCACGATCGCGCATCCTGCACCATCTCCAAATAATACACAAGTACTGCGGTCACTCCAGTCAAGAATCTTAGAAAGTGTCTCAACCCCAATGATCATCATCTTCTTACCCATTCCTGCTCTCGCATATGCAACTGCTGTATTTAATCCAAAAACGAATCCTGAACATGCTGCATTAATATCCATACAGACTGCATTGACAGCTCCGATTCCTTTCTGTACCTGACAAGCCGTACTTGGTGTTGCATAATCTCCTGATAATGTTGCAACGAAAATATGATCTAATTCTTCCGCACTGATTCCTGCATCTTCTAATGCTTTCTCTGCAGCTTTCACTGCCATCGTTGATGTTGTATCTTCAATCGAAATGTGCCTGCTGCGAATCCCTGTCCTGGATGAAATCCATTCATCACTTGTATCCATCACTTTGGAAAGGTCATCGTTGCTCACTGATTTTTCTGGAAGAAAACTTCCTGTTCCTAATATTTTTACAGACATAACTACTCCACTTATCTTAATCGCTTCTTTTTTTCTCTTCTTGATCTGTACTCATAAATGACAGATCAAAAACACTTTGTCTATCAAAGTATATTCTTTTTCCATCCGTTTGTCAATTGTTCTTAGATAATGATACAGACAAGACCGCCATTACTTTCATTGATGATCTTTTCCATTGTATCCTGAAGCTTTTGCTGACTCTCATCTGTCATTTTTAATGCCTTCGTCTGCATACCGTCTCCAACCAGCTGTTCTAACGTCTTTCCAAAAATATTGACATCCCACATACTTTCCCCTGGCTGATTCGATCCCTGCTCAATATAGTCCATCAGATCTTTTGCCTGATATTCTTCCCCAACGATCGGAGCGATCTCCGTTGAAATATTTGCACGGATCATGTGAATAGAAGGTGCACTTGCCTTAATTTTTACTCCGTATTTACTTCCATGTTTTACAATCTGCGGTTCTTCTAATACAATTTCTTCTTTCGTCGGTGTCACAACACCATATCCTCTTTGTTTTACTGCCGCCAATGCTTCTCCAACTTCTTCGTACTCTTTCTTTTTCTTTGCTAATTCTCCCATGATCTTGATAAATTCATATTCATTGCGAATCTCCATCCCTGTTGTTTCACTTAAAAATTCATAATAATATACATCCCCAACTTTTACTGTGATGACCACTTCCCCACTGTCCATCGCAACAGATTCTAGTTTCTGCCCCGTTATGTACTCATATTCTTTTTCTTGTTCTTCATAAATGTCTCTCATTGTTGTTTTTTCTGTGATCACATCTCTGGCCATTTGAAGTAATTCCATTTTTAATGGATGATCTTTCTTTAACATCTCTGTCCATCTTGGAACATAAAATCCAATTGATGAAATCGGAAATTCCATCAACACACTCTTTATAATTTCATAAATATCCTCTTTTTTCATCTGTTCTAAATTCATTGGTAGCACTTTTGTCTGATATTTTTCTTCCTTTTCAGCCGCTAGCTGCTTTGTGCTTTCTGAATATGGATGAATCGTATTTAATAAAACAACAAATGGCTTTTTCAATGCTTTCAGTTGTTTGATCGTTTCTTCTTCCGCTGGCTCATATTGTTTTGCTGCAATTTCCCCAAAAGAACCATCACAAGTTACAACTACACCGATCGTTGAATGTTCCGTGATCACTTTCTTTGTTCCAATTGCCGCTGCTTTCGTAAATGGTATTTCATAATCAAACCAAGGTGTTTTTACAAGCCTCTCTTCTTCTCCTTCCATGTGTCCTGTAGCGCCTTCCACCATATATCCCACACAATCGATCAGTCGGACATTTAATTCGATTCCTTCTTCCGTCTTTATTGATACTGCTTCATTTGGAACAAATTTCGGTTCTGTTGTCATGATCGTTTTACCACTTGAAGATTGTGGAAGTTCGTCATTTGCACGATTTCTGTCGTTTTCATCTTCGATATTTGGCAATACCATTAGATTCATAAAACGTTTGATAAATGTACTCTTTCCTGTTCGCACCGGACCAACAACACCAATGTAAATCTCTCCGTTTGTCCTTGCTTTCATATCCTTATATACATTAAACTGATCCATAAGTTCCTCCTTTATAGACTGATAAAGTATATGAAGACAATAAGAAAAAAAGACCAGAAATCTGCTTATTACAGTTTCTGATCTTTTTGTTTCCATATATGATCTATGTATCTTATACTCCCTGGAAGAATCTTTCTTTCACTTCATCAACTGGCATATCTTTCCCTGTAAATAATTTGAAAGATGCAACTCCCTGCCATAATAGCATTCCTTTTCCTGGAACTGTGATACATCCATGTTCTTTTGCTTCTCTTAAGAATTTTGTCTCTTCTGGATTATATACAACATCAGCTACAACTAATCCTTCATGAAACATTGTTGTATCTGAGATCACTGTTGTATCTTCTTTTGGTTTCATTCCAAGTAATGTTCCATTAACTAAAATATCTGCTGCATCAATCTTTTCACGCATTGTATCTTTCGCATCGAGATCATATAATTCTACCTGACATTCTGGTACCTTAGCTTTGATCTTCTCTACCATCTTCTGGGCTCTCTCGAAAAATGGATCTCTTGGGTTAAAGATCGTGATAGATTTTGCTCCATCTAATGCACACTGTACCTGAATCGCTGTTGCTGCTCCACCTGCTCCAAAGATTACGATATCTTTTCCTTCAACGCCGATTCCATGATCTTTTAAGTTTGCAACAAAACCTTCACCATCTGTGATATGTCCGTATAATTTTCCGTCTCTGTTTACAATTGTGTTAACGGCACCGATCAATTCTGCTGCTGGTGATAATTCATCCATATTCTGAGCTGCTGCTGTTTTATTTGGCATTGTAACATTACATCCCTGAATATTTAACAGACGCATGGATTTTACGAATTCTGGCACTTCCTCTTCTTTAATATCAAAGGCAAGATACGCTCCATCGACTCCACATGCCTGAAAACCGTAATTCTGCATTGCTGGTGATGCGGAATGTGAAACCGGTGAACCAATCAATCCGAATAATTTTGTTGTTCCTGAAATTCTTGCTTCCACGTTTGTAATTCTCCTTCGTTTCTTTATATATTTCAAAAGACAGATGTTTTATCTTCCTTCGATAATTTCCTGGATCAGATCTCTCTCATCCATATGATGTTTCACACCTTTGATCTCCTGATAGTCTTCATGCCCTTTTCCGGCAAGAATAACAATATCTCCTGCTCCAGCATGTTCCATACAATATTTGATCGCCTCTTTACGATCTGGGATCGTAACATATTCTCCATCTGCTTTGTGAACCCCGATCAAAATATCGTTGATGATATCCATTGGTTCTTCATTTCTTGGATTATCAGATGTTACAACGGTAAGATCTGCAAGTTTTGAAGATACTTCTCCCATCTCATAACGTCTTGCTTTTGCACGGTTTCCACCGCATCCAAATAAGCAGTAGATCTTCTTAGGGTTATATTTACGGATCGTTGTTAAAAGACTTTCAAGACTCATAGCATTATGTGCATAGTCGATCATTAATGTGTAATCTCCTGGAGTCTTGATGATCTCCAAACGTCCTTTGACCTGAATTGTATTCAATGCTGATAATACATCTTCTTTGACAATTCCCATATGGCGGCAAAGAGAGATTGCTGCCAAGGAATTATAAACTGTAAAGTCTCCTGGGATATCTACATGTACGTTATATTCCCTGTTTCCCTTTGAGATCGTAAGCAACTCCAAGGTATCCAGGTTCCTGAATTCTTGTAATATTTTCTGCATAAACATCGTTTGTATCCTTCATTCCATATGTTTCGATCGCACATGTATGATCTTTGATGATTCTTTCTACATAGTCATCATCTCCATTGACAATTCCTTGTTTACACTGCTTAAATAACAGACTCTTACAATGAATATAGTCGTCCATATCTTTATGTTCATTTTCCCCAATATGGTCTTCTGCAAGGTTTGTAAAAATTCCATAATCAAATTCAAATCCACTTGTTCTATGAAGCATCAATGCCTGAGAAGATACTTCCATAACAACATTTTTCAATCCTGCGTCCGCCATCTTACGGAAAGATTCCTGTACGATATAAGATTCTGGTGTTGTATTGACGGATGGAATTCTCTCATCTCCGATGATTGTCTCAATCGTTCCGATCAATCCTGTTTTCTGTCCTGCATGTTCTAGGACTGCACGGATCATATACGTTGTTGTTGTCTTTCCTTTGGTTCCTGTGATACCGATCGTTGTCAGTTCTTCTGATGGATATCCAAAGTATGCTGCTGACATCTCGGCTAAAGCAAGTCTTGTATTATCAAACTTGATCACTGTCAGATTTTCTGGTACTTCTACATCTTTTTCTACTACGACTGCTGCCGCTCCAAGTTCAGCAGCCTGTGCTACAAATTTATGACCATCAAAGGCTGCTCCGCTGATACATACAAATACACTGCCTTTTTCAATCTTTCTTGAATCATATACTAATGTAGAAATCTCTACATCTTCACTTCCCTGCACGAGGGTATATTCTGAACGTTCTAATAATTCTTTTAAAATCATGTTCTATCTCCAATAATTCTTCTGTCTTTCTGCTCTTAATCGTCAATTCCTGTAAGATCGATCTCACCATCAAATACAGTTGTTGCTGGTCCTGTCATAAAGATCGTATTCTTCTTATCATCATATTCGATCTGAAGATCTCCACCTAAAAGATGTACCAAGACCTTCTTTCCTGTTTTCTTATTCAGATAAGATGCATAAGCACTTGCACAGGCTCCTGTACCGCATGCAAGAGTTTCTCCTGCGCCTCTCTCCCATACTCGCATCTTGATCGTTTTATCATCAACAAGTTCAATAAATTCTGTATTCACACGATCTGGGAACATTGGGTGATTCTCAAACTTTGGTCCGATCTTCTCAATGTCGATATCTGCAACAGAATCTACAAATACAACTCCATGTGGATTTCCCATAGAAATACATGTGATATTATATTCTTTTCCATCAACGATCACTGGCTGATCGATCACTTCATCAAGATCATCATAGATTGCAGGAATCTGTGAAGCTTTTGTGATTGGTGCTTCCATATCAACTTTCACCCATGTCACTTTGCCGTCTTCAACTGTAAGGTCTAATTCTTTAATTCCGCCTTTTGTCTCGATCGTGATCGTTGTTTTATCTGTCAGTCCATAATCATAGACATATTTTGCAATACAGCGGACACCATTTCCGCACATGGCTCCTTCTGAACCATCAGAGTTATACATGGCCATTCTAAAATCAGCTTTATCTGATGGACAGATACAGATCATTCCATCAGAACCAATTCCAAAATGCCGGTCACTGATAAATTTTGCCACTTTATTTGGGTTATTGATCTTTTCTTCTAAACAGTTTACATATACGTAGTCATTGCCACAACCGTGCATCTTTGTAAATTTCATGTATAATCAACTCCTTTTTATTATTTTACGAATAAACAGTTTTATTTTACCACATCAACGTGTTAATTGTATAGATACAATCTTTGAATTTATATTTTAAAACCAATACTAGTATTACAAAAACAAATGAGGAACATGCCTTATCACCATTGATAAAGAATATTCCTCATAATATTTTTTATGAACTCTTATGCCTGTTCTAACAGTTTTTCAATTCCTGCTTTCTTTACACATACACAAAACAGATCCATTGCCTGCTGTAACTCTTCTACTGTTGGGTAAGAAGGTGCCAGTCTGATATTGCTGTCTTTTGGATCATTCTTATATGGATATGTAGCTCCTGCTCCAGTTAATGTAACCCCTGCTTCTTTGGCAAGTTCTACAACTCTCTTTGCACATCCTGGAAGAACATCTACAGATACAAAATATCCACCTTTTGGATTCTCCCATGTGATCAATCCGCTTCCTTTTAACTCTTTCTCTAACGTATTAAGAACTGTCTCGAATTTAGGTTTTAAACAATCTGCTAAGATCTGCATATGTTTTCTGACTCCGTCTGCATTCTTAAAGAACTGCACATGGCGAAGCTGATTGATCTTGTCATATCCGATCGTCTGGGCTGTCATCACTTTCTTGATCTCTGCAATATTATCATCGCTTGATGCAATGATAGATACTCCTGCACCTGGGAATGTGATCTTGGATGTTGAGAAGAAATAATATGCTCTGTTATCATTTCCTGCTTCTTTACATGCATCTAAGATATTCTTAACTTTTACATCTTCAAAGATTGGATGTACTCCATATGCATTATCCCAGAAGATTCTGAAATCTTTGGCTGCTGTCTTCATAGAAGCTAAACGATCAACCGTTTCATCACTATAGCAGATTCCCTGTGGATTGGAATATTTTGGCACACACCAGATTCCTTTGATACTTTCATCTTCCGCAACCAGTTTCTCTACCTGATCCATATCTGGACCTTCAGATGTCATATCGACTGTGATCAGTTCAAATCCTAAAGTTTCTGTAACTGAAAATGTCTGTCATATCCAGGAGCTGGACATAAGAATTTTACTTTCTCTAACTGTCCCCAAGGCTTCTCACCTGCTGTTCCAAATACAACCAGTCTCATCATCTGATCAAACATCAGATTCAGACTCGCATTTCCTCCAACAATGATATTCTTTGCTGGAATATCTAATAAATCGCTGAATATTTCTTTCATCTCTGGAAGTCCATCAAGAACTCCGTAATTACGCACATCCAGACCATCTTTTGCATGATAATCTGTCATTGTCTCAAGCATGCCATTTGCATGATCGATCTGATCTGGTGCTGGTTTTCCTCTTGCCATGTTTAGTGAAAGATGAAGATCTTTAAATTCCTGATACTTTTTGTTCACTTCCACTTCCTGTGCCTGTAACTCTTCTTTTGACATTTCCCTAAATGATTCCATTGTTGTCTTCCTTCCTTCATGTTTTTATGTTTTGTATATATTTATGTTTTTATATATCCTGATTAATTCCATTCAAGATTTGTATGTTCTTGTTTTCTCTCACGAAGGAGTAAGTTTGAAACTTCTTCTTTTGGATCCGCATTCTCAAATAACACTCTGTTCACTGCTTCCACAATTGGTACAGCTACATTGCATTTCTTTGCAAGTCCAAGGGCTGCTTTTGCTGAATATACCCCTTCTACAACCATTTTTACTTCTTTCATAGCTTCCTCTGCAGTCATACCTTTTCCCATTAAGTATCCTGCTTTACGATTTCGACTATGTACGCTTGTACATGTAACGATCAGATCTCCAACTCCTGTAAGGCCTGAAAATGTCTCTGGTTTTCCACCAAGTGCTTCTCCAAGACGTGTCAGTTCTGCGATTCCTCTTGTCATTAATGCTGCTTTTGTATTATCTCCATATCCAAGGCCATCAACCGTTCCTGCTGCTAATGCAATAACGTTCTTTAATGCTCCTCCAAGCTCAATTCCAACAATGTCAGAACTTGTGTATACACGGAATACTTTATTCATAAATACATCCTGAAGCATTTCCGCTGTCTCTTTATTCTTTGCACCAACTACAACCGTTGTAGGAATTCCTCTTCCTACTTCTTCTGCATGACTAGGCCCTGATAATACGCAAACTTCTGCATTTGGAATCTCTTCTTCAATGATATCTGATAATGTCTTATATGTAACATCTTCGATACCTTTTGCAACGTTAACAATGATCTGTCCGTCTTTTATAAATGGGGACATCTGTTTTGCAACCATACGAACAACAGGTGAAGGAACTGCCATAACAACAACATCTTCATCTGTTAAAGCTGTTTTAAGATCTGCCTCGATCATAATATTATCTGGCAATTTTACTCCAGGTAATTTCTCTACCTGCTCTCTCTTTGTGGAAAGCATCTCTATTTCATGCGGATCATGTGTCCACAATGTCACTTCATGTCCATTATTTGCTAATAATACCGCAAGGGCACTTCCCCAGCTTCCTGCACCGATAACGCTAACTTTCTTCATCTGTTTAAGTTCCTCCTAACGTTTTACTTTCTGACCTAATTTATTCTCAGTACCATTCATCAAACGCCCAATATTCGCACGATGGCGCCAGATTGCCATAGCTGTAAATATACATCCAACAATAACTAATTTCCAATCATGTGGATTGTTAAAATACAAAATAAATGGAATGATCAGCACCATGCAGATCGATCCTAACGATACATACTTAGAAATAGCCGTAATGATCAAAAATACTGCTGCACAGACCAACCCAAGCTGCCAGTGAAATGCAAAAATAACTCCCCCAGTTGTCGCTATTCCCTTTCCACCTTTAAACCCAAGATAAAACGGGAAATTATGTCCCAGTACTACTGCAAATCCTGTCAAAAGCCAAAGATAAGCTTCTCCTTCTACATGAAAAGCCGGCATGATCACATATCTCGCAAGATTCACCGCCACAAGTCCTTTGACGGCATCTCCAAGAAATGTAATGATCGCTGCTGTCTTTCCCAAAGTTCTTAATGTATTCGTTGTCCCGGAATTTCCACTTCCGTAATCTCTGATATCGATCTTATTTACTCGTCCGACAATATATCCTGTCTGAATACACCCAAACAGGTATCCGACGATCATACACACAACAATACAAACTGCCATTATCTTTCCTTCCTTTCCCTCGCAATAATATGAATTGGTGTTCCTCTGAATCCAAATGTATTACGGATCTGGTTCTCAAGATATCTTGTATATGAAAAATGCATTAACTGACGATCATTGATAAACACAACAAATGTTGGCGGTTTTACAGAAACCTGTGTAATATAGTAAAGTTTTAATCTCTTTCCTTTGTCTGATGGTGGCTGTTTCATCGCTACCGCCTCTGTAAGGATCTCGTTTAAGACTCCTGTCTGTACACGTAATGCATGATTCTCGATCACCATATCAAGAACATCAAAAATCTTAGGAAGTCTCTGTCCTGTCTTAGCAGAGATGAAAACAAGTTCTGCATATGACATATAAGATAAGACTTCTCTAACCTGGTTTGTAAACTTGTAGATTGTCTTATCGTTCTTCTCGATGAGATCCCATTTGTTAACCGCAATGATCATACCTTTTTCACGTTCGTGGGCAATTCCTGCGATCTTGGCATCCTGTTCTGTGATTCCTTCTTCCGCATCAATGACTAAGATTGCCACATCACAACGTTCTACTGCTGCAACCGTACGGATCACACTGTAACGTTCGATATCTTCTTTGACTCTGGCTTTCTTTCGAAGTCCGGCTGTATCGATGAATACATATTCTTTTCCATTACGTTTGACCGTTGTATCAATCGCATCTCTTGTTGTTCCTGCAATATCAGAAACGATCAGACGGTCTTCTCCCAATAATTTATTGATCAATGAAGATTTTCCTGCATTTGGCTTTCCGATGATTGCAACTCTTGGTCTTTCACTTCTTTCTCATCTGCATCCTGTGGATTGCGTGAACAAGAACTTCATCTAACAGATCACCGAATCCAATCTTAGAATTCGCTGAAACTGGAAATGGTGTTCCAAGCCCCAGATTGTAAAATTCATAAGTATCCAAAACGAATTTTTCGTAATTATCTACTTTATTGACTGCTAACACAATTGGTTTCCCTGATCGTCTTAACATATCTGCCACCTGATAATCTGCATCGACAAGCCCCTGTCTTACGTCTGTAAGGAAGATGATCACATCTGCTGTCTCCATTGCGATCTCTGCCTGTCCTCTCATGTGGCTTAATAATAGATCACCACTGTCTGGTTCAATACCACCTGTATCAATCAATGTAAACTGATAGTTTAACCATGTCACATCTGCATAGATACGGTCTCTTGTAACTCCTGGTGTATCTTTAACAATTGAAATTTTTTCTCCTGCCAGTGCATTAAACAATGTAGACTTTCCTACATTCGGTCTTCCTACAATGGCAATGATCGGCTTACTCATAATCTATATACCTCTCTAAATGTTTCAAAACCTGTACTGTTTCTTAGTATACCTTATCTTATGAAATTCGTCCAGTGTGAAGAATTTCACAAGATATATTCTTTTTATTTACCTTTTTATAACACAATAAATGCTGCCAGATTACCACGTTTCCCATGACTTGCTCTATGCGAAAACAGTAGATCAGGATTACAACATGTGCAGATATCTGTAATATCAAGATTTTCTGGACGGATTCCTGCTTCTGTCAAAATAATTTCATTTGCTTTCCAGAGATCAAGCTGGTATTTTCCATTCCCTTTATCATCCAAAAATTCTTTTGCATCATGTCCTGTCAGTTCTTTTTTAAACTCATCTGCAACATCTTCACTAACCTCGTAGCAACTTCGGCAGATTGATGGTCCAATGGCTGCGATGATATTTTCCTTTTTACTTCCATATTCATTTTCTAAAAATTGTACCATCTTGGCACCGATTCTTCCAACAGTGCCTCTCCATCCTGAATGTGCTAAAGCTGCAGCCTTTTCTACCGGATCATAAAAAAACAAAGGCACACAATCTGCATATCCTGTATAAAGCGGAATCCCCTGCTCATTTGTAGCAAGACCATCCATATCTTTCATAACTTTTCCACAATCTTCTTTCGTTACCTTATGGATTCTCGTCTCATGAATCTGATTTGAAAATACCAGCTTTGTATGATCGAATCCGATCGCTTCTGAGATTCTTCTGAAATTTTCATCCACAGCTTCTTTTTTATCTCCACGGTTATAGCTTAAATTCAACGTGGAAAACATTCCTTCGCTGACTCCACCCATACGTGTTGAAAATCCATGTCTGACTCCTGCCTGATCCAATTTTTTAAATGTCAGATATGGAACAGACCCCTCATGTAATATCGTAGACTGATTATCGTTTGATTTTTTAAAATGCATGTTTTATCACCCTGATCTTCTTTCCTAAAATCTCCACTACATCAAAACGGATCGGCTGTTCAAAAGATAGATGATTCTTCTTTAAATAAATCATTGCACTCTTTCGGATCTTCTGCTGTTTTCTTTGGTCTACAGCTTGTGCCGGATATCCCTTTTTGTCATCTTTTCTGTATTTTACTTCCACAAATACCAATGTCTGATCTTCTTTTGCTATAATATCAATCTCTCCGACTTTTGTATAAAAGTTTTGTTCAAGGACGTCATATCCTTGCTGTTTCAGAAACCAACAGGCAATCGCTTCTGCTTTTGCCCCTGTCTCCCTGTTATTTTTCTTCATATTATATATACTTTTTTGTTTTTTATATGTATTTCTTTACAAATGTTCTTCTATGGATATCACAGATTCCCTGCTTTTTGATTCCTTCAATATGTGCTTTGGTTCCATATCCTTTATTTTTTGCAAAGTCATATCCCGGATAAATTGTATCATATTCTTTCATCATACGGTCCCTTGTAACTTTCGCAACAATACTTGCCGCTGCGATCGATGCGCTTTTTGCATCTCCTTTGATGATCGGAACCTGTTCGATCTCAACGTCTGGAATTGTTACCGCATCATTCAATAAAAGATCTGGTTTTATCGAAAGCTTTGAAATTGCCTGCTGCATTGCCTTATAAGTTGCCTGCAGGATATTGATCTCATCGATCACTTCTTCTGAAGACATTCCAATACCGATTGCAACTGCTTTCTCATAAATCTCATCATATAAAAGCTCCCTTTTCTTCTCTGAAAGCTTTTTGGAATCATTCAGATATAAAATATCACAGTCTTTTGGCAAAATCACTGCAGCCGCAACAACAGGTCCTGCAAATGGTCCTCTTCCAACTTCATCAATTCCACAAATCGCCTGATGATCTCCATATTCTCTTTCAAAAGAAAACATCTCATACATTCTTTCTTTCTCAAGCCTTAATTTTTCTAACTTCCTGGCTTCTCGTTCTTCTTTCTTTGTCATAAGTCTTAAAACCCTTCCTATGGCCGGATCACACCTGCATTCTTCCATGGATAAAACCGGAAAATGATCCTCCCTGTGATCTTTGACCTCTTTACTGGACCAACCTCTTTGTATCTGCTGTCATTACTATTATCTCTGTTATCTCCTAAAACAAAATATTCATCTGATGAAAGATGAAACTTTCCTTTTAATTCACATGAATCTGTCGTATGATCTTTAGAATAATCTTTTACTTCTTTGTCGTTTACATAGACTTTTCCTTTTGTGATCTTTACCGTTTCTCCTGGAAGTGCGATCACTCGCTTTACAAAAAACTGATCGCCACCTTCTGGTCCTGGAAATACAATAATCTCATATCGTTTAGGATCCCGAAAACGATATGTTAACTTATCTAACAACACTTGATCATGATCATGCAAGTGCGGTTCCATTGAATGTCCACTTACTTTCGTCCGTTCACCAACACACATAATAAGAACAAATGCAAATGCAACCGCGATCAAAATGGTACCCAGCAACCTTAGAATACTTTTAAACATTCTTATATCTGCCCCTCAAAGGCTTTTATGCCTCTTTTGTCCCTTCTTCTGGTGTTTCCAGAGAAATTTTTTTTCCTAATTTCCCATTTCGGAATTCCTCTAATACGATCTTTGATGCTTTTTCGTAATCTAATTCATTTCCTTTCATCTTACAATTACGATTTAGCGCAATCTGTTCTAAGATTTTCACTTTATCTTCATTTTCATCTATCTTGATAGCGATCAGCAAGAATTCCCTGATAATGATTTTTTAAATACTCGATCAGTTCGATCGCCATTTCATCCTGATTGAGGATTTCATCTCTGATCGATCCGATCAATGCCAGACGAAGCCCAACCTGCTGGTCTTCAAATTTAGGCCATAAAATTCCAGGGGTATCTAATAATTCAATATTCTTATTTAATTTGATCCACTGTTTTCCTTTTGTAACTCCTGGTTTTATTTCCTGTTTTTGTACAGGCTTTTCCAACCAGACTGTTGATAAATGTTGATTTTCCAACGTTTGGGATTCCTGCGATCATTGCTCTGATCGGACGGTTTTTAATCCCACGTTTTCTATCTCTCTCAAGTTTTTCCTTGCAGGCATCCATCACGATCGCCTGTGTACCTTTGACACCTTTTCCTGATCTTGCATTTGTTCTTGCTACATAGAATCCTTTTTCTTTAAAATATTCTTCCCACTGTGCAGTCACACGTTCATCTGCCATATCTGTCTTATTTAACAAGATCAATCGTGACTTGTTCGCTGCCAACTGGTCAATATCCGGATTTCTGCTGCTTAGTGGAATTCTTGCATCCACAAGTTCGATCATAATATCGATCAGTTTCATGTTTTCCTGCATCATACGTTTTGCTTTGGTCATATGACCCGGGTACCACTGAAAATCCATTCTTTATTTCTCCTTCCCTCTGTTTACCACGGCCAGTATTTGATACCGACCTTTCCAATGATATTTGTTCTTTTGATATTTCCAACACTCGCACTTCTGGAATCTTCACTATTATTATAGTTATCTCCCACAACAAAGTACTGCTTACTCTTTAATGTAATCTCATCTGCTGCTAATCCTGCAGATAAAATCTTCTGACTTGAAAATGCTTTTGTTTTCTTTCCGTTTACATAGATTCTGCCGTTTTTGATCTGAACCTTTTCTCCCGGAAGACCTATCACTCGTTTTACATAGTAATTTCCATTCTTGTCATCTGATTTAAATATGACCACATCATACCTGCTTGGTCCCTTGATCTGATAGATCAGGCGATTCACCAGATGTTTTTCACCTCTTTCAATCGTTGGTGACATAGAATCACCTTGAATCGTAAAACTGAAACACACAAATCTTACTAACAAAAATGCCAGTAACACAACTCCGACAAATTTTAAGACATACTGAATCACGATTTCCCTTTGCTGACGCTGTTTCTTGCGCATCTGATAGGTTACTGTGTATCCTTTCCTCATAGAAGAACTCCTTTCCTCTTCGTATAGAAAGATTCGTAAAATTCCTGTATACTAAAACAGGGATAAGCTATACAGCCTATCCCTCTCTTTTGACAATCTTTGTCTGATTATACTCTTTCTTTTACTTTTGCTGCTTTACCAACACGATCACGTAAGTAGTATAATTTAGCACGTCTTACTTTACCACGTCTTACTACTTCAATCTTTTCGATGATTGGAGAATGTACTGGCCATGTTTTTTCAACACCAACACCACTTGCCTGTTTTCTTACAGTAAATGTTTCGCGTGCTCCACCATTCTGTCTTTTGATGACTGTTCCTTCGAAAACCTGAATTCTTTTCACGGTTTCCTTCTTTTACTTTCGCGTGAACTCTTACAGTGTCTCCTGTTTTGAATTCAGCAACTTCTTCTTAACTGTGCATCTTCGATGCTTTTAATTAATATCCTGTGCGCTCATTGTTGTTCCTCCTTGAACG
>ENA-OQBV01000697-OQBV01000697.1-human-gut-metagenome-genome-assembly--contig:-NODE-697-length-18553-cov-4.545751_pt1 | contig 18553 bp, 19 predicted proteins | sample MGYA00242750_ERZ504559 | MGnify/ENA primary metagenome ERZ504559 (study PRJEB26092, sample SAMD00036230) | human gut metagenome | host: Homo sapiens | study: EMG produced TPA metagenomics assembly of... | reverse complement strand
ATGTACTTACAATCAATGATAAGATTGTCAAGATTAAAGATGCAGGTTCTATATCCGCAGAAGGATTTCTTTCTGAGACAGAAATAATCAATGGAGAGGGGTTACTTTTAACTCCGGGATTCATTGATAGTCATGTTCATGTACTCGGAGGCGGTGGCGAAGGTGGATTCGCCAATCGTACTCCGGAAGCAACTATGGAAGGACTTACGAAGTTTGGAGTAACAACAGTTGTTGGCTGTCTTGGAACAGATGGAATCGGTCGTGATATATGTGCACTGGTTGCAAAGACAAAAGGATTGAATGAGCAGGGAATGTCTGCATACTGTTATACAGGCAGTTATCAGATTCCGGTTCGTACGTTGACTGACAGTATTGTGAAAGATATTATGATGATTCAGGAAATCATTGGAACTGGAGAAATCGCGATCTCTGATCATCGTTCTTCACAGCCGACTTTTGAGGAATTTGTACGTGTCGTTGCGGATACAAGACTTGGTGGTGTTCTTTCCGGGAAAGCTGGTATTGTAAATGTTCATCTTGGCGACAGTCCGAGATGCTTAGATCTTATTGAACGGGTGGTAGATGAGACAGAGATACCGACTTCTCAAATACTGCCAACACATATCAATCGAAATGAGCTGCTTTTCTGCAAGTCAATGGAATATGCGCTGAAAGGCGGAGCAGTAGATTTTACCGGAAATGAAGATATTGACTATTGGGAAACTATCTGTGATGAGGTACGAGTATGTAATGGTATCAAACGGATGTTAGATGCAGGAGTAAATCCTAACCGCATGACAATTTCTTCTGATGGACAGGGAAGCCTTCCGATGTACAGTAGTGATGGCGAATTTCTTGGAATGGGCGTTGGACAGTCCAGCTGCCTTCTGAAGGAAGTTAAAGAGTGTGTGTTTAAAGCGGATATCCCGTTGGAAATTGCACTTTCAACAATAACATCCAATCCGGCAGAAATCCTTCGCCTTAATGGAAAAGGAAAGATTGAAGAGGGCTATGATGCGGATCTTTGTATCCTGGATCAGGACCTGCAGCTTGTTGAGGTAATAGCAAGAGGTAAAACAGTGTATACAAAATAGAATTAGAAATATCCGGTATAAGAACAGATGTGTTCCGTACCGGATATTTTACTAGCATACATTCTAATAGATGGGGGCAAAATAATGCTGACTTATACATATGTTTCAAAGGGAAAATTTGAACTAATGGAAAAACCGAAACCAGTGCTCATGCATGAACGAGATGCCATTGTAAAGGTGACACTGGCCAGCATCTGTTCCAGTGACCTGCATATTAAACACGGAAGTGTTCCGCGTGCAGTCCCGGGAATTACAGTTGGCCATGAGATGGTAGGTATTGTTGAGGCAGTCGGTTCTAAGGTGACGCATGTAAAACCGGGAGACCGGGTGACTGTAAATGTAGAAACCTTTTGCGGAGAGTGTTTTTTTCTGTAAGAAAGGATATGTAAACAATTGTACCGACAAGAATGGTGGCTGGGCACTTGGCTGTCGTATCGATGGGGGACAGGCAGAATATGTCCGGGTTCCTTTTGCAGATCAGGGATTGAATAAAATCCCGGAAGGTGTTACGGACAGACAGGCTTTACTGGTAGGAGATGTTCTTGCTACTGGTTATTGGGCAGCACGTATTTCTGAAATCACAGAGGAAGATACCGTACTGATCATTGGAGCCGGTCCAACAGGAATATGTACTTTACTTAGTGTTATGCTGAAAAACCCAGCGAAGATCATTATATGTGAAAAGGACGAGACACGTATTCGCTTTATTAATGAGCATTATCCGGAGATTCTTACTGTTTCACCGGAAGACTGTAAAGAGTTTGTTAAGACTAATAGTGAGCATGGTGGAGCTGATGCAGTCCTTGAAGTTGCCGGAGCAGAATCGACATTTAAACTGGCGTGGGAATGTGCCCGACCAAATGCAATCGTGACAGTGGTTGCGCTTTACGATAAAGCGCAGATGTTACCACTCCCAGATATGTATGGTAAAAATCTCACTTTTAAAACAGGTGGAGTGGATGGCTGCGATTGCGAAGAAATTCTGAAGCTGATATCAGAAGGTAAGATCAACACGGAACCGCTGATTACGCATACCTATCCGTTAAACAGGATTGAAGAGGCATATGAATTGTTCGAAAATAAGAGAGATGGTGTGATTAAAGTAGCAGTGGAATGCTGAGAAACAGGTACGGGAGGCTGAACAATAGTAAGTTTATTACAAGTAATTTTACCCGTGATCATAATGCTTATTATTGGGATGATCTGCAGAGAGAAAAAACTGATCCGCCCAGAGGGAATTGAAGGACTTCAGGCATTGGTTATGAATTTTACACTTCCAATCTCATTGTTTTATATTTTTTATCGGGCAAGTATTAAAGCAGATACTGTGATATTTCCGGTTATCTTCTTCGTAGTGACCGCAGGTGGGATTTTTGCAGGAAGGCTGCTTTGTAAACTTGTAAAAGAAAAGGATGTCTATTTTCCCTTTACACTGACAGGATATGAAGCTGGAATGCTGGGATATGCTCTGTTTGGTATTCTGCTTGGAAATGATAAGATCACGCAATAACTTGCTTAATCTTGCCCCATTTTGCCAAGATGGCAGCTAAAACACACATTTCACAAATCCCCGAAATCCATTGCAAAACAGGGCATTTCCGGGCAAATCAAGGAGAAATAAAACAATGATAAAAATATTTTTCATCTGCCACGGCACTCTTTGAAAGATTCTTCAAAAAGCCAGTAAAATCAAGGTCTGGAAGGCATAGGCGGTTAGAAAATAACCCGAAAATAACCCATGGGATTTTGTGCAGATATTACATGTAAATATAGATGATGTTTGGGATGCAACATGATAGAAGAGCTGTAAGATTTTGAAAAGAAAATCTTATGGCTCTTTTTGCAAACAAATAGAAGAGGAAAATAGTGGTGAAAAAGTTATTGACATACGCCACAAATATAGTTATAATTCCAAATGTTTGAATTATAACTATTTATATGATAAAAGAAGGAGCTAAATAATAAATGGATGATTCATTTCACTACCTGTCTATGATAAACCATATGACTGTCCAGAAAAAACTAATGGAACAGCTGGCAGACACAGGCCTTACCTTGGGACAGCCCAAAGTATTGGATTACCTGAAAGATCGCGATGGTGCCAGCCAGAAAGAGATTGCGGCAGGATGCCTCATCGAGGCAGGATCTTTAACGTCCATTTTGAACCGTATGGAAGAAAAAGGTCTGATCGAAAGAAAAATGCTCAATGGAAACCGTCGTACTTTTCATATTTTTATGACAGAATCCGGAAAGAAAAATCAGAAGCTTGTGGAGGAGGCTTTTAAGAAAATAGAAAAAACTGCATTAAATGGTATTTCTGAAGAAGAGCAGAAGCAGTTTATGGATATTTTTTGCCGGATCTATCGAAATCTTGCAGATATGAAATGATCCGGCGATAAAAAATATGAAATGAGGAGGAAATAAAAAAATGGAGACACTAAAACGATATTTAATATTTCTGGTGGGATTGTTTGTAAACTCCCTGGGATCCTGAATAATAAGATTACTTATGTCGGGAAACGAATGACCAGAGACAAACTACTGTCGTACCTGTTAGCAGAATCCATATCTTTTGATATGTTAATTATACTATATCTTCGATAATTCTAATATTTTTCCATCAATACTTATTGTTACAACTTGCCATGGTATGAACTTTCCACTGCTTTGAAGTGCTTTTTTGCTGCCATCTCCAATCCACCACAGCCGTTGCATTTGTCTTTATTAATCCTGATAATCTTTCTTATCATTTTTACCCTCCGTCAATAGAATTTAACTTTTGTTTCTGCTAGAATTATAGTATGATAAATACAACTTGTATGTTTGATTTCCAACAGGAGGAAGGATTTTGGCAGATTATCTTTGTATTGATCGTGCAGCAATGTTTACAGAGATATTTAAGTTACAAAAGAAGGTTTTATAAAAACGAATAGAAATCATTTTGAATTGATTACTTGCAATGAAACAGATTTACAAGCTGACAAATGATGGTATAATTAATTCTACTGTTGAGCTGATAGAAAGGGTATAGGTATGAGAAAAGCAATCATATATGCATCTGTGCATCATGGAAATACAGAAAAATTAGTAAAGAGCATAGCAGAAGAGTGTCAGGTCGATTTGATTGATGCAGTAAAACAGTCAGATGCAGATCTGAGCAGTTATGATATGATCGGGTTTGCATCAGGAATCTATTTTTCAAAGTTTCATCAGTCGATATTGAAATTTGCGGAAAAGAATTTACCAGATGACAAAAAGGTCTTTTTGATCTGTACTTATGGTGGAAGTGCGAATTATAAATCCATAGAGCAGATTTTGGATAAAAAACATGCCAGTGTAGATGGTAAATTTGGATGCAAAGGATACGATACATTTGGGCCGTTCAAACTGGTTGGAGGTATTGCAAAAGGACATCCGGATGATAAAGATATCTAAAATGCAGTGGAATTTGTAAAAAACTTATAAAAATATAAAGAAGAAATAAAAACAATGGAAAGTTATCGTTTTTTGAAAAGAAATATTGACGGTAACTTCAAAAGCTGTATAATAAGCTTAACAGAACCCACCACGCCTCTGATTTTCATGCGCAACCCGGTGGGTTTTTCTTATTCATAGGATATTTTATTTACCAGCAAGTCCCCACCCACTGCTTATTGCTTTTCGCAATTGAAGCAGGGGACTTACTTGATTCGGTTAAATACGGCAAAATAAAAGTGAGATATTCCATAATAAAATAGATTTATTGCCGATATTATGGTATACTTATAAAGATAGATTTGTGACTGGAAAAGTAATCGCATGAAGAATATGAGGTAAACCATGCTTGAAAATAAATTAGGTATTACAGATTCTACAGAATTAGCAAGAATGGAAGAAAAAATTAGTAGCAAAAAGCGCTTGAAATGTTTGAAAGTGGCTTTTTTGAGACATTAGAACCGGGGACTTATAAAAGTCTTGCGATGATCCATCAATATCTTTTTGATGAGATTTATAATTTTGCCGGTAAATTACGAAAGGTTAATATTTCAAAAGGAAATTTTAGATTTGCTCCGTTAATGTATTTGGAAACAGCGTTACAGAGTATAGACAAAATGCCACAGTCAACTTTTGATGAAATTGTCGAAAAATATGTTGAAATGAACGTGGCTCATCCGTTCCGAGAGGGAAATGGGAGAAGTACGAGAATATGGCTTGACTTGATGTTGAAAAAAGAAATCGGCTATGTGGTTGACTGGAGCAAGGTGGATAAAGAGGATTATCTGCTTGCCATGGAGCGAAGTCCTATCAAAGATATCGAAATAAAGTTTCTTCTGAAAAATGCTCTTACGGATAATGTAAATGATCGAGAAATTTATATGAAGGGTATCGATCACAGTTATTACTATGAAGGTTATTATGTGTTTAAGATGGAAAATTTGACGGACACAAAGGATTAACTTGATTTAGCATTAGAAAAGTGGAGGAATATGGATGCAATATCGTTCAGTTAATGAAATAGCGAAAAAATGGAATGTGTCGGAAAGAAGTGTTCGAAATTACTGCGCTCAGGGGCGGGTAGACGGTGCGTTTCTTACCGGCAAGACCTGGAATATTCCCGAAAATGCAGAGAAACCGGAGCGTTCCAATAAAAAGAAAGAGCAGCCGATTACCTTACTGGATATTCTGCAGGAGCAGAAAGCAAGTAAGTATTCCGGAGGCATTTACCATAAGACACAGATTGATTTGACATACAATTCCAATCATATTGAAGGCAGCCGTCTGACCCATGATCAGACCAGATATATTTTTTGAAACCAACACCATCGGTGTAGAAAAAGAAGTGCTGAATGTGGATGATGTGATTGAAACAGCAAATCATTTTCGTTGCATTGATATGATTATTGATAATGTAAAAGTGGCTTTAACAGAAAAGTTTATTAAAGAACTACATCTGATTCTGAAGAATGGAACAAGTGATTACAGAAAAGATTGTTTTGTTGTCGGTGATTACAAAAAATTACCAAATGAAGTTGGCGGCATGGGAACCGCACTTCCGGAAGAAGTTGCCGATAAAATGAAAGTGTTGCTGACAGAGTACAATGGAAAAGAAGAAAAGATTTTTGAAGATATTCTGGATTTTCATGTGAAGTTTGAACGAATCCACCCGTTCCAGGACGGCAGTGGCCGTGTAGGCAGATTGATTATGTTCAAGGAATGCCTAAAATATAATATCGTGCCGTTCATCATCGAGGACAATCTGAAGATGTTCTATTATCGTGGATTGAAAGAATGGAACAACGAAAAAGGCTATCTGACAGATACCTGCCTGATAGCACAGGACAAATATAAGACATATTTGGATTATTTTAGGATTATGTATTGAAATTGAACAAAACAATATGATGTGTGGGGTGAATACATGCTTATTTATGCAGGTACAAAAAGTGATTTTATGATTGATACAGAGAATGATCGTTTGGAAACAAAATTATATGAAAATATAAAATTAAAGATGAACCGAACGACAGGATTAAGTGAGCTGAATGCCTGGCGGAATTCATTAAAAGAAATGTATATTACATTGAATGATTCCGATATTCCAAAGGATGCAGGTGTGGCGATTGAATATAATATTCCCCAGACTTCAAAACGGGTAGATTTTCTTATTTCTGGTTATGGATTGAATGGAAAAGGAAATGTTGTTATTGTTGAATTGAAACAATGGGAGAAATTAACAGCTATAGATGGTCAGGATGCAATTGTTGAAACATATACGGGTGGAGCGAACCGAAGAGTTGTACATCCATGTTATCAAGCCTGGTCTTACGCAGCGTTAATCAGAGATTATAACGAATATGTTCAGGACAATGAAATCAGTCTTCATCCCTGTGCGTATCTTCATAATTATCCAAGAATCGAAAATGATCCATTGGATAAAGAACAATATCAGGATATTATGGAAGAGACTCCTGCATTTACTTATGGGCAAAGGGAAGCTCTTCGTACATTTATCAAAAAGCAAATAGTAACAGGTGACAAAGAGGATACACTGCTGAAAATTGAACATGGAAAAATTAAACCTTCTAAACAACTTCAAGATGCACTTTTAAATATGCTTAAAGGGAACCAAGAATTCGTTATGCTGGATGAACAGAAGGTTGTATATGAAAGTATTCTTGATTATTCTTGTCAGTGTCAAAAAGATGGAAAGAAAAGAACGATTATTGTAGAAGGCGGTCCCGGAACCGGAAAAACAGTCATTGCAATTAATCTACTGGCTGAACTCACGAATCGAATGCAATTTGTTCAATATGTTTCAAAAAATGCTGCACCGAGAACAGTATATCAATTCAAATTAAAGGGACACATGAGGAAAAACAGTGTAGATAATCTCTTTAAAGGTTCTGGAAGTTATACCGAAGCACCAAGAAATTCAGTCGGAACATTACTAGCTGATGAAGCCCACCGGCTTAATGAAAAATCCGGTATGTTCCAAAATATGGGAGAGAACCAGATAAAAGAAATCATTCATGCCGCTGCTTGTAGTGTGTTTTTTATTGATGAAAGTCAGAGGGTTACACTATCAGATATTGGAAGTGTAGCTGAAATAGAAAAGTGGGCGGCTTTGGAAAAATCAGAAATTATAAAAATGCAGCTTGTTTCTCAGTTCCGCTGTAATGGTTCTGATGGATATCTGGCATGGTTAGATCAGGCATTGGAAATCCGTGAAACAGCAAATTATGATCTTGACGGAATTGATTACGATATTCGCATCTGTGATACACCTGCAGAAATGGAAACAATTGTGCTTGAAAAGAATCGTGCCAGAAATAGAGCAAGAATTCTTGCAGGCTATTGTTGGAACTGGCCGAAGGCTACCAGAAATAATACAAATTTCCATGATATCGAGATTGGAAATTATTCCATAAGTTGGAATCTAAATGGTGGAGATGCATTTGCAATCAGTGAAGAGTCAATTCATGAAGCCGGATGTATTCATACATCGCAAGGATTAGAATTCGATTATACGGGTGTTATCATTGGTGATGATATGCGATTTGAAAATGGAAAAGTGATTACAGATTACACAAAACGTGCAAAGACCGATAATTCCTTGAAAGGAATAAAAACACTAGCGAAGAGAGATAAAGAAAAAGCAGATCAGGTTGCAGATGAAATTATAAAAAATACATACAGAACACTCATGACAAGAGGTATGAAGGGATGTTATGTATATTGCACGGATGCCGCCTTGGCGCAATATTTTAAGAAACTGTTAAAACAAAAATGATAAGGGGTAAAAGTTTATGAAGGAAAAAACAATAGAGCGTATTCGCAAATTTACAGAAGACCGGGATTGGGATCAATTTCATAGTCCGGCAAATCTTGCAAAATCGATTGTGATTGAGGCAGCAGAGTTGTTGGAGTGTTTCCAATGGAGCGATACAGAGTATGATCTGCAGCATATAAAAGAAGAACTGGCAGATGTACTTGTTTATTCACAAAATCTTCTTGATAAATTGGAACTTGATGCAGATGAAATTGTGAATATGAAGATGAAACAGAATGAAGCAAAGTATCCGGTAGATAAAGCAAAAGGAAATGCGACGAAATATACGGAGCTGTAGTCTGATTATTATCAAAGGTGTGAATTGGAAGAAATTGGCCGTGTTGTTTTGAAGCTGGGATATTTTATTGATTAGGAAGAAGATTGCAGGCTCCGTTGAGTGTGGTGTTGTCACTGACAGGAGAAGGCTAAGAATTCTGGATTTTCTTGTAAAACAGAGCATTCCGAGACAAATCAAGGAGAAACAAAACAATGATAAAAGTGCTTTTTATTTGCCACGGCACTCTTTGAAAGCTTCGCCAAAAAGCCAGTAAAATCACGGCCCGGAGGGCATAGGCGGTTAGAAAATAACCCGAAAATAACCCACGGTATTTTGTGCAGATATTACATGTAAATATAGATGATGCTTGGGATGCAATATGATAGAATGGTTACAAGAAAAATTTGTAGGAATATAAAGATATGGAATTAAGATTATTACGCTATTTTTTAACAGTAGCAAAAGAACAGAGCTTTACAAAAGCAGCAGAACAATTGCATATTACCCAGCCAACGCTATCCAGACAAATGGCGGCATTTGAAGAGGACCTGGGAATAACATTATTTATTCGAAACGGGAAGAAAATATCGCTCACTGATGAAGGAATTTTATTAAAAAGGCGTGCCTTGGAGATTCTTAATCTTGAGGAAAGGACGCTTGAGGAACTGAAAGGAAAAGAAGAGGTTGTAGAGAGCACGATAACCATTGGATGCGGTGAATTTGCAGCAGTGGAGACATTGGCGAAGATATGTAAAACATATAAAGAAAAATATCCGCTGGTTCAGATTGTATTGCATACTGCAACAGCAGATGCAGTGTATGAGATGATGAACAAAGGACTTGTAGATATTGCATTATTCATGGAGCCGGTGGACACCGAAGGGCTGGATTATATCCGGATCACAGATTGCGATCACTGGTGTGTCGGAATGCGGCCGGATGATCCGCTGGCAGAAAAAGAGTTTATAAAAAAAGAAGATCTTATTGGAAAGCCCTTGATCCTGCCGGAAAGAATGAACGTTCAAAGTGAACTTGCCAACTGGTTTGGGAAAGACTTTTCAAAATTACAGATTGCTTTTACGAGTAATCTTGGAACGAATGCCGGAGTTATGGCGGCAAATGGACTGGGGTATCCAATTTCAATTGAGGGTGCTGCAAAGTATTGGCGAGAGGATATTCTTGTACAGCGAAGAATTTCTCCTGAAATCAAGACTAGTACGGTGATTGCCTGGCGACGGAATATCCCATATTCTTTGGCAGTCCGTAAAATGATCGAGGAGATTAATGCTTTTCAGGCATAAAACAAAATTCAATATAAGCATTAGACATAATGAAGCGATAGAGCTTAAAATAGATGTGTAAGATGAATGTAAATCTTATACATCTATTTTTTTGTGAAAAATACGTATAGAAAGGGGCTTTTATTATGAGTAAAAAATTAGTGGCATTTTTCAGTGCAAGCGGAACAACAAAAAAAGTAGCACAGATGATCGCAGAGGAAGCAAAAGCGGATTTGTTTGAGATTGAGCCGAAAGTTCCATATACAAAGCTTGATCTTGACTGGATGAATAAAAAATCCAGAAGCAGTGTGGAAATGAGTGATAAAAAATATAGACCGGCGATTATGAAAAAAGAGATGGATATGAGTTCTTATGACGAGATCCTTCTGGGATTCCCAATCTGGTGGTATGTGGCTCCGACAATCATCAATACATTTTTAGAAGCTTACGATTTCAGTGGTAAAAAGATTGTGCTTTTTGCAACATCCGGAGGAAGTGGATTTGGGAACACTGTGAAAGAATTGCAGTCATCTGCATCAGACGCAGTTATTACAGAAGGCAGACTGCTAAATTGTGGAACGAAACAGGAAATCAGTGAATGGGTAAACTCTTTATAAATAACAGCGTTATGGAGGTATACAGAATATGGGAAAAATAGTACAGACAGCAGGAAGAAATACACTTGGTGAATTCGCACCGGAATTTGCACATTTTAACGATGATGTACTTTTCGGCGAAAACTGGAATAACCAGGATATCGACGTAAAAACAAGAAGTATTATCACCGTGGTTGCGCTGATGGCTTCCGGAATTACGGATTCTTCTTTAAAATATCATCTTCAAAATGCAAAAAATCATGGTGTGACACAAAAAGAGATTGCTGCAGTGATCACACATGTTGCATTCTATGCAGGATGGCCAAAAGCATGGGCTGTTTTCAATCTTGCAAAGGAAGTGTGGGAAACAGGCGAAGGAGATTTGCCATACGAAGAGGAAGCGATGCGGGCGCATGCAAAAGAGATGGTATTTCCAATTGGTGCACCAAACGATGGCTTTGCACAGTATTTTTCTGGCAGAAGTTTTCTTGCACCGATTTCCACTTCTCAGGTTGGCATTTTCAACGTGACATTTGAACCCGGATGCAGAAATAACTGGCATATCCATCATGCAAAAAGTGGAGGCGGACAGATTCTGGTATGCGTTGCCGGAAGAGGATATTATCAGGTAGAAGGTAAAGAAGCTGTAGAAATGAAGCCAGGCGACTGCATCAATATTCCGGCAGAAGTGAAACACTGGCATGGCGCAGCACCGGATGAATGGTTTTCACATCTGGCAATAGAAGTTCCGGGCGAAAATAGTTCTAATGAATGGCTTGAACCGGTAAGTGATGAAGAATATGGGAAATTACAATAGGCAGGGGAATGAAATGTTTGATAACAGTATTGTATTGAACATTCTGTACTAAAATGTGCGCGATTCCACTAATATCATGAACTTATGGGAACGTATTGCGGATACTTTGTGAACTTTATCCTGATACAATGATTATGCTGATGAAAGAGGGCATAGATAACTGAATACAAGAAAGAGACGAAAGCCTCAGTAGTTAAGAAAAACTACCGGGGCTTTTTTTCGTGCCCGAATTTCTCAGCCAATAACTGCGGATATGTCGACATTTCAAGCACCATATAAAGCAGTGTTGGTATCTTTGTATGAATATGCTATACAAAGTGAAAATGAAAAGCTTTGTGGCAAAATCAAAGAAGTATTTGACCTTCAGTTTGATGATTTACCAAACAGATTCAGAAGGTTTGGATTGGATGACAGTCTGGTATGCCCTTCTTATGTCATTAATACATCTTTTTTACAAGAGAAAATAAAGAGGACAAGAGATGAAAATCCGGAACTTCGTTATCATGAAGATAATGAGGAGTATTTAATCAGGAAAACAAAGAAACAATATACGCTCTCGATCCGGTGGAGGAATGGGAGACATGTAAAAATTAATTTTTAAATAATGAATGCAAAAAAAACATTAACGAAATTTGAGAATTAATATTGTTAAAAAATACTAATTGACAATTTCAAAGTGAATGATATACTAAATACATAAAAACGTTTGCGCAAACGATTATCTACAGAAAGTTCAATCAGGAGGAGAAAAAATGCAGAAAAATAATATGTCTTTTTTAAAAAATCTTACAACAGTAGCAGATGCAAGAACTGCCAGAGCTTCAAGCTGGGATCAGAGTGGCAGAAATAAAGATTACTGGCTTGTAAATGCAGGGGATACAGCGGTTATGGCGGACGTTGAAGGACCAGGTTGCATCAATCATATCTGGGTAACGACTTTTTGCAGAGAAATTCTCGGACCGTCTATTCAGCATCCGGTTTTAAGTGGCTCTGTTGCACCGGTAACTGAAATGGAAAATGCGGAAGGCGTTAACTGGGAAATCAATGATCCGGATTATTACCGTAAGGTCCTGATTCGTATGACCTGGGATGATTTTGATGGTCCCAGTGTGCTGGCACCGCTGGGAGATTTCTTCTGTATTGGTCATTCTATGCCGTCAAGTTTTTCGTCAATTCCTTTTAATGTATCTTCAAGACCGTGTGAGGAACTGACTTTTGGTGGAACGGCTTCCATGAACTGCTATTTTCCGATGCCGTTTAACAAACGGGCCAAAATAGAAGTTATCAATGAAAATGAAAGACCACTTGGATTGTTTTTCCATATTGATTATGAACTTTATCACGAAGAGACTCCGGATATTGCTTATTTTCAGGCAGCATGGAGACGTGATATGCCATGCAGTGGCTGGGGAAATGATCTTTGCGTAAACTCTCCGGAAGTAAACAGTGTTCCTAATTTTGACGGTAAAGAGAATTTCCTGATGCTGGATACAAAAGGCCGTGGTCATTATGTTGGTTGTAATCTTTCTGTGCTTCATTTCCAGGGCAGCTGGTGGGGCGAAGGCGATGACATGATTTTGATTGATGATGAAGAAGAACCAAGTATTAATGGAACTGGTGCAGAGGATTATTTTAACCATGCATGGGGAATGCAGAGAAATCAGTCACCTTATAATGGTACGATTATGCATGACGGAGATACAAAAGGTTATCAGGTATCCTATAGATTCCATCTTACAGATCCGATCCATTTTAAAAAGCATATTCAGATCAGCATGGAACATGGTCATGCAAATCATCTGTCAGATGACTGGTCATGCACAGCGTACTGGTATCAGGCAGCTCCTGTTACTTCAGTAACGATTCAGCCGGTAGAAGAGAGAATTCCGCTTAAGAGAACTTTTGATATTCCGAAACCGGCTCATCAGGTAGAACTTACACCGGAGATGCAGGAAGCTTACAGAAGCAGAAATGAAAGAATGGAAAAATTTAAAGTTGAAAAGGCTGAACAGATCAGACTCAATGCAGCAAGAACAGCACCGTCAGAAACTGGAAACAAAGAACTGGCACATAAAGTAAAGAAAGAATTTGATAAAGAAAAATAAATAAGCACGTGTGTAGCAAAAGGAGGGGCTTTTTATGAATTTAAAAAAATTTTTATCAATGATTATGGTTTTGAGTATGACAGCAGCGGTATTTACCGGATGTGGAAGCAGTTCAGACAGTACATCAGATGACAGTGCAGTAGCTGGAAAAAAAGGAACAGAAAATAATACCGGTGAAGAGGATTCTTCAGAGGGCGATAAAGAAAAACTTACTTTCTGGGATTTCCATACAGGAACTGAGGCAGATGTTATTCAGGATATGGTAAATGCATATAATCAGTCACAGGATAAAGTCAAGGTTGAATATTCAAGTGTCAATCAGACAGATTATACGACAACACTTGTGACAACCGCATATGCAAATGGCGAATGCCCTGATATCCTCTGGGTGGAACCGGCGACTTTTAAAAAATTCTCGGATGCGGAAATGCTTGCAGATCTTTCTTCTTATTATACGGATGATCTGAAAAAAGATATTCTTCCGTCGTTTCTTGAAGCGGCAAGCGGAGATGACGGAAAAATCTATACACTGCCATTTGAGTGTGAAACCCTTGGACTGTTTTATGATGCAGATGCACTTGAAGAAGAAGGTATTGAACCACCGAAAACATGGGAAGAACTGAAAAGTGCAGCTGAAAAACTCACAACAAAAGACAGATACGGAATTGTTCTTCCGGTAGAAAAAACAGCATATACGTTGTTTAACTGGTGGCCATTTATGTGGATGGATGATGCAGACATTTATGATGCTGATGGAAATGTAACGGCCGGCAAAGACAGCATGGCAGATGCTCTTGATTTCTGGGGTTCATTTTATCAGAATGAATACTGCCCGTCATCATTACAGAACGGACCATGGAGTATTGATAATGTTGCAAATGGCGTCGCAGCTATGCAGATTGGCGGAACATATATGATAAATGCAGCAGAAGAATACAACAAAGATGGGCATAATATTGGAGTTGTACCACTTCCGTCACCGAAGGGAAAAGATCCTGTAACTGTTGCAGGAGGTCAGATGATGGCAGTTTCCAGCCAGAGCAAAGATGTTGATGCAGCAGCTGACTTTATTTTCTGGTGCTTTGGAAGTGATGATACAACTTATGTCACAAAATGGTGTACAGAAGCCAAATTTGCATATCCGGCGCGCCAGTCTGTAATTGAAGAAAATAAAGAACTTTTTCAGGAAGGCATGAAGGCAATATTCACCGAATTTTATGATACGGCAAGACCTGAACCACAGTATTCATCTGAAGTAACTGATATTATGGGAGATACATTGCAGTCTGTGATGTTTGGCGGAAGTTCAGGAGCGGATGCGGCACAGTTGGCACAGGAACAGATTGAGGCATTAAACTAAAATATTAAATCAGGAGGTAGAATTATGAAGCAGAAAGGAAAAATGTCCGGTAAAAAATTGAAACAGATGTTTGTAACATATACATTTGTTCTTCCTGATTTTATTGGTCTTCTGGTTTTTATTATCATACCAATCATATATTCATTTTATATGAGCCTATATGACTGGAACTTCGCTAACATTAAGCAATTTATCGGAATACAGAATTATGTCACAATGTTTAGTGACTCTGAATGGTGGCAGTCTCTGGGAAGAACTTTTAAATTAACTTTACTGTATGTTCCGGCATTATTTATATTATCAATATTATTTGCAGTTTTGATTAACTATGTCAAAAACGAAAAAGCTGCCGGATTTGTAAAAACAGCTTTTCTGCTTCCATATTCTATCACATCTGTAATTGCAAGCTGTCTGTGGATGTTTCTTTATATGGACAGAAGTGGATTTATCAATGTATTTCTGAAGGCCTTTGGACTGAAAGGAGAAAAGTTTCTGGGATCTACTTCTCAGGCAATGGTTTGCATTGCAGTTGTTTTGATATGGATCAATCTGGGTTATAATATTATTCTTTTTCTATCAGCAATAAAAGATATACCTTACAGCTATTATGAAGCAGCAAAACTGGATGGAGCAAATTCCTGGCAGACTTTCTGGAAGATAACGTTTCCGCTATTAAAGCCAACCAGCGTTTTTGTACTGATCACATCAGTGATTGCATCGTTCCAGTGTCTGGATCTTATCATGGTAATGACCGGGGGTGGACCGGCAAAATCGACAGAAGTTGCCAGTCTGTATATATACAAACAGTCATTTGAAATGATGAAGGCTGGATATGGAGCCGGATTGTCAGTTGTAATGTTTCTAATTTTGACAGTGCTTGCCGTTATTATGTTAAAAATAAATGGAAAGGAGGAATGATGATATGAAGAAAAAAACAAATAACATACTTGCAGTAATTCTTATAATATTGGGAATTGTAATGTTGTTTCCGATTTACATTTTATTTATGGTAAGTTTCAGAAATGAAAAAACTGTTTTTGTAGGATCACTGATCACAGCATCTCCTTCTTTTGAAAGTATAAAATCAGCGATAACACCGGATTTTCTTGTTGCAATCGGTAATTCATTCCTTATTGCAGTAGCAGTTACGATTATTGCTTTAATTCTTCATTCAATGTGTGGATACGCATTTGCAAGAATGAATTTTCCGGGGAAAAAGCCAATGTTTACAGTGATCATCAGTACTTTGATGATTCCGGTATCGTCTATTCTTGTACCTTTGTTTATGATATGTAAACAATTAGGAATTACAAACAGTTATGCTGGAATTCTGTTACCGGCATTGTTTAATGCTTATGGTATATTTCTATTCAGACAGTTTTATATGAGTTTCCCTGCGGATCTTGAAGAGGCTGCAAAACTCGACGGATGTTCTACATACAGAATGTTTTTTACAATCATATTTCCGCTTTCACGACCAATTATTTATCCCACTGAGTATTGCTTTTTTCCTGGGGAACTGGAACAATTACCTGTGGCCGTTGATTGTAAATAAGAAACCGGAATATCGAACAGTTATGGTTTATCTTGCTAACATGGTAGGCGGCTATAATACTAAGTGGAATGTGGTTATTGCAAGTGCAATGCTTGCATGCCTTCCGGTATTCTTGATATCACTTCTTCTGCAAAGTCACCTGCAGAACAGTATAAAAATGTCTGGCATCAAATAGGAGGGAAAACTTGTGAAAATCAGAGAAAGTTATGGAAGCAGGCGGTATGAAGAAGAATACAGGGCAGCTCTGGAAAAGTCAGTACATTATTTCAGACAGAACAGCTGTATTACAGAACTCAGAAAAATGGGTTATGCTCAGACGAAACTGCAGGTAGAATATGAAGCAGAAGAGTACGGAAAGAGTGAAATCTGCTGTCTAGATGCAGAAACAAATACTTTTTTTAATTCAGAATCTGCAGAAAAATTTATTGCAGAAAATGATCTTTCGAAGTGTGAAAATGTAAACATTTATGGTGATATCAGGCAAATCTATTGCTTTGGATACGATGATAAAAAAGTGGTTTACGCATTGACAGAGTCTGATGGTATGCAGAACTACATCACGATTCCCTATATTTCGGGAGAAAACGGGGAATTTTGTACAGATATTTCTTCTCACAGGATCTGGAAGCGTGAATTTAGCGAAAAAACATCAAATTTGGATTGTGCACTGAGATTTCGTATAGCACCGGATACATGGCCGAATATAAAAATCAAAGAGGCAGACATGTCTCCCGATGATATTTTTGCACATGCTTATGAAGCCATATTTAACATGGAAATAAACAGTGAAAAACAGGTTGAAATTCAACTTCCATATCAAAAACTTTGCTGGAATTCTGAGAAAAAAGTGCTTACATGTGGAAAGTATCAGATGGAAATAAAATGCGATAAGAAACTGTCTTTTGTCACTATATTTGATCAGTATCTGACGGAAATAATCGCAGATAACAAAGTATTGGTACTGCTAAATAATCTGACTAATAAAGCAAAAGAAATCAGTGTTATTGATATTAGTGGAAATCTTGGGAAAATCCGAGTAGGCGAAGACAATGATCCACATATTCAAGTAGAAACGGATAAAGATACAGAGACTGAGATTGTTGTATATGGACTCAGAGGACTGGCATACAGTAAAGATGCGACAGAAGCATTGCGAAGAAAAAAGAAAGAGGACAGGCTTATTTTCGCAAATGATAAATTCAAAGTTTTCGATAACCATGTTGAAGACAGCTGTTATGGTAGACCAGATGCTTATATCATCAGTCCGGAGGAAATTGTGTCAGCAGACAGGATTCTTGAAGAATTTCAGTGGAGAAAAACGAAATGGGGCGACATGACAAGAAAGTCATGGAGAACTGATAAGTGGACCGCAGATCTGTCACTGAAAAAATATCCGACACTGAAATCTGCTTCAGATATTCTTTCAGCAACATGGAATCTGGCGATGACAGTCTTCGATCGTTGTACGAATGGTGGCTATGCACTCCCTGGGCAGGAGCATCTGTGGCAGGCAGGACTCTTTCAGTGCAAAGGTGAAGGGTTTGGAGTCTGGCTCAGAGACTCTGTACATATAGCAATGCGTGGCGGAAACCTGATCGATCCGGAAACAGCAGGACGCTCACTCTTGTATGCTGTAAAAAAAGGATTTGACAATGGAAGTGACGGACCGGCAATGGGGGCTGTTGGATTGTGGGATTATTATCTGGCTACAGGTGACAGAAGTGCACTTGAAGAGGGATATGAAACACTGTTAGAAACAATGACAGAAATTGAAAACAGATATAATGAGGAAAAAGGTCTTGTACGTGCAGAACAGTCTACTTCTAATGATGCGTTCCCTGAACCGGAAAATGCAGGATATTCACTTGGCAGTGAATGTTATTATATGAAAGCATATGATTCTATGGCCAAAATAGAAAAGCTTTTGCATGGAGAAAATGAAAAATCCAAAAAATGGAGTAAGATTTCCGAACAATTATGTGAAAAAATCCGTGAAGAATACTGGAATGATGAGGCAGGATACTTTACAAGTGGTCCAAAAGGCAGTGAAGCATATGAAAATCAGATATGGGAGACTTCCGGTGAGGAAGCCGCTCTGTGGGATAAGTTCCATATTGCAACACCGGAGCAGAAAAGAGAAATCCTGAACAGTGGAATACA